>ENA-UOWG01003798-UOWG01003798.1-activated-sludge-metagenome-genome-assembly--contig:-NODE-3798-length-11109-cov-34.704089_pt1 | contig 11109 bp, 10 predicted proteins | sample MGYA00238147_ERZ761563 | MGnify/ENA primary metagenome ERZ761563 (study PRJEB28884, sample SAMN05720216) | anaerobic digester metagenome | isolation source: active sludge of municipal... | reverse complement strand
TACAAGGATCAAGGGGCAAGACCAATGATCAAGACGGATGTTATCATTATTGGCGGGGGAGCCACTGGCTGCGGCATTGCCAGGGACTTGGCGCTCAGAGGCATACCGCACTGCCTGATTGAGAAAGGCGATTTCGCTGCGGGGGCTACCGGCGCCTGTCACGGCCTCTTACACAGCGGAGGTCGGTATGCAGTTTCCGATCAAATTGCGGCCAAAGAGTGTTACGATGAGAACATGATAATGCGTCGTATCGGCGAAAAGTGCGTCGAACCCACCGGCGGATTGTTTGTGCGCCTGCCGGGTGATTCCAAAATTTTCCGAGAACGGTTTTTAAGAAGTTGCGAAGAGATCGGCATTCCGACGGAAATCCTGTCTTCCACAAAAGCACTTGAACTGGTACCCAATCTTAATCCGGACATCGAGGAAGCCATCAAGGTTCCCGATTGCTCCATTGATCCCTTCCGGTTATGCATGCTCAACATGAGAACATCAGAGCTGAAGGGGGGCTTGAGCTTTACGCGTCACAAAGTAACAGAAATCGTGCAGTCTCACGGTCGCTGCATTGGCGTCAAAGCCCTCGATGCGGCAACCGGTGACGAGAAAGAAATTCATGGCAACATTATTGTCAATGCCTCGGGAGCCTGGACCAATCTCATTGCGAAGCTCGCCGGCTGTGAGGTCCCCCTGACCTTATCGAAAGGTTCACTGGTGATCACCAATCACCGTCTCACGGATATGGTCATCAACCGCTTGCGGCCGTCTTCCGACGGCGATATTATTGTTCCCAACGAAGCGGTCTGCCTGGCCGGAACAACGTCACTTGCCGTGGAAGACCCCGATAAAATCACGATTCAACCCGCCGAGGTGGACACGATTATCGGAGAGGCGGGCCGAATGATCCCGCATTTCAATAATACGCGCGTCATCCGGGCGTTTTCCGGTGTCCGTCCACTGCTCAAATCGCAAAAACTCGACAGCCGTGAAATTTCGCGCGGCTTTCAGATCATTGACCATCAAAACGGTATGTACAGCATCGTCGGCGGAAAGCTGACAACCTTCCGACTCATGGCGGAAAAAATGGTCGATACCATCATGAATGCCTTTAATCTGAAAAGAGCCTGCGAAACAGCCGAAAAACCACTGGACGGGCAGGAAGAACTCAGTGGATATCCCCTGTCCAAACGCCTGGCGGATATGAAAGACATTGTCTGCGAATGCGAACTGGTAACCCGCAAGCACGTAGAACGGATCATCGCACAGACAGGCACAAGGCATGTCGGCGATATTTCGCATCGGACACGCCTTGGCATGGGGCCCTGTCAGGGCGGGTTTTGCACATTTCGCGCACTCGGCGTTATGCATGACATGAATATTTTAACAGCGGAGCAATCCGTGCAATCCCTGCGGGAATTTCTTCAGAGACGGTTTCGAGGCATCCGTTACGCCCTATGGGGAGATCAGTTGCGGGAAGAACAGTTGGTCGAATATATCTACCTGGGCATTCTGGCCATGGAGAAAAACAAGTGAGCGTCATCGAATATGATGTCATTGTCATTGGCGCGGGCGTGGCGGGACTAACTGCGGGTTCCTGGCTTTCCGGACAAGGCTTAAAAGTGGCGCTGGTCACTACGGGAGAGCCAACCGCCTGTCTGTCCACCGGTTGCATCGATGTCTGCGCACAAAACGAGGATCCCTTGCAGGGAATTGCTCATCTGCCTGCCGAACATCCCTTTCATCTGGTTTCCAATGCAACAATCCATCAAGCGCTCAATGATTTTCAACAAATCATGACTGACATGGGCATGTCCTATACGGGAGGGCTGGGAAAAAATCGCCGGATTCTTTCCGCTATCGGCACATTTAAAACCACTTGCCTGACTCCCTCGACCATGCAAACCTCCCCGCAAAACGAAAATGAAAAAATACATATCATCACCTTTACCGGTCTGAAGGATTTTTATCCCGGCTACATTATCTCCCGGTTCCCAAACGCGTCTTTTTCAATTTACAACGCCGGTGTTCCCACGACTATGGGCATCGCGGCCAATTTTGAAGATGACACTTTTCTGGAAGCGTTCATCCTGTGGCTTGAAAAACAGAATATCCGCGAGGATAAGATTGCCTTCCCCGCTGTTTTGGGTTTGGAGTCGGCAATGTCTGTCAAAGAAAGAATCGAACATCGCCTGGAGCGTCCCATTTTTGAGATCCCAACAATTCCGCCGTCCATGCCCGGCCGAAGGCTTTTTAACGGACTGAAAGACCATTTTCGCCGTAAAGGTGGCGTTATTTACTGGGGTTGGCCGGTTGCCGGCGTAGAAAAAACAGGAAGACAAATTGAAGCGGTCATAGCTGAATCACGGGGCAGACCCAACAGCCTCAACGCCAGAGCGTTTATTCTGGCCACGGGATCCTTTGTCGGCGGAGGTCTTTGGGCAAAACGTGATACGATCATGGAAAAGGTGTTTAATCTGCCGGTATTTGTGCCAGGCGGACAGGAAGTCTGGTTTGATCAGGATTATTTTTCAGTCAACCACGGCATCGGTGAGACAGGTATTGCAGTCGACTCATCCTTCCGGCCTAAGGGTTGCCCATGGGATAACATTTTTGTCTGCGGCGCAATCCTCGCTCATACGGAAGCGTTGAAAAACGGCTGTGGTCATGGTTTCGCGATAGCCACGGCACAGGCTGCGGCTCAGTGTTGCCTGGAGCATATCCGATGAAGTATGAGCACTGCATACGCTGCACCATTTGCGTGGAGAATTGCCCCGTGTTCCGGGTCAACCCGGAGTTTCCCGGCCCCAAGCAGGCAGGTCCTGATGCGCAGCGCTTCCGCAACGGCCGGGAAAAATCAGCCGAGGAGTGGGTACTGCTTTGCAGCCAGTGTAAACGATGTGAAATGGCCTGTCCCTGTGGCGTAGAACCCGCACAGATTATACTCCGGGCACAGCAGCGCTACGGGCTGGAGCACCCTCATACGGCAGCGCATCTGCTTTTTGCCAACAACTACTACCTCTCCACACTCGGATCGATCACCGCGCCTTTGGCCAACCGGTTTGCCGCGACGAAAATCGGAAAAAAAATATTCCGGCGCATGGGCATTGCGACCTATATCCCTTTCCCCAAATTTAGCTTCAAAACACTGCGGGGTGAAAAGAAAGCGCGTAGTCGCGAGGCCCGGAAAGTTGCTTTCTTTTACGGCTGCTTCATCAATTTTTACCGTCCCGACATCGGCAGAAAAATCATCCGGATGCTTCAGTCATTTAAGATTGATGTTGTCCTGCCGCCCCAGTGGTGCTGCGGGTTGCCCGCTTTGGGTAACGGCAACGCGGCGCTGGCGCGTTCTTTCGCCAGGAAAAATGTCGCATCCCTGTCTAATTATATTGATGCGGGATACGACGTGGTCTATACCTGCACATCATGCGGTTTGTGTCTGTTGCATGATTATCAGGGCATTTTGGAAATACCCGAAGCCAAAAAAATTGCGGAAAACAGTTTTGACCTGTACGAATATGTACTCAAACTGATCACTGAGCGGGAGATCAAACCCAACTTCCGTGAAGTCAACCGCATGTTAGCTTATCACATCCCTTGTCATCTGCGAGCGCTCAAAATTGGTTATCCGGCCGCCGATGTGATAAAGTTGATTCCCGGTTTGCAATGCCGGATACTCGACGACGCCTGCTGCGGACTCAACGGCAGTTACGGATTTAAAAAAATCAATGAGGCCACCGCAGTTCAACTGGGCAGGCGAGCCGTTTCGTTGATTCAAAAAACAGGCGCGGAGGCGATTGTGGCGGATTGCGGTTCCTGCCGGATGCAGCTAAGCGGCCTTTCCGGAATGGACGCCTTTGATCCGGTCGAGATTATTTGCGAATCGCTGGGAATTAAAGGCAAGAAATAACCAAAGCCACGGTTGATAGTCTGGGAAAATGCCCATTTCTCTTTGCACAGCAGACAGATTTTGCACAATCAAAAAAAGTATTAGGCTTATCTGTTTTTTTCTTTTTCCCTGATGAAACAGCGGGGGTCTTCGGCCAGATAGTCGCCGCTGTAAGCATGGGCACGGCCCCGGCAACCACCGCAAACGGTTTTGTATTGACATTCCCCGCAAAGGCCTTTGAGCTTTTCTTCGCGCTGACGCAGATCTTTGAACAACGTAGATTCGGAATAAATGTCGTGAAAACTCTTTTCCCGGATATTACCGCCGCTCACCTCAACAAAGGGACAGGGCCACACGTCGCCGTTGGCTTTTACATAGACAAATCCGCGACCCGCCGCACAGCCGTGAAAAACACGTCCGGCGAGTTTGAGCGGAACACCACCGTGAATGCCTCCTTTTTCCAGCAGATAAGGCCAATACTGAGGACCGGCCACCGGCTCGATGATTGTTTTGGCAACTTTCTGCTTTTTACTAATCAGTTCACTTAAATACTTGTTGGCGCTTTTCTTCAGCGTGGCCTTTTCAATTTTTTCACCCCGCCCCACGGCAACCAACTGATACATCAGCATGATGCCTGCCCCGCTTTGGTCGGCAAAATCAACCAGTTCCGGCAAATGCGGCATATTGTATTCCATGGCCGTGGTGTTGATTTGCAGCAAAATGCCCGCTTTTTTTGTAGCTTCAACAGCCCGCAAAGCAAGATCGAAGGAGCCTGGCTTGTTTCTGACCATATCATGAACGGCCGGATTGGCCGCGTCAAAACTGATGGCGTTGCAGACCACGCCATGATCTTTCAGTTTGAAAGCCATTTCTTCGTCAATTAATGTTCCGTTGGTGGCAATGATGTTGGCAAGCCCCGCCTTTTGCGAGTGTCTGAGCAGCGCAAAAATATCCGGCCGCACTAACGGCTCACCGCCTGTATAGATCAGGGTACGAAATTCGCTCTCCCCGGCAAGCATATCAATCAATCTTTTGCCTTCATCAGTGGTCAATTCATCGGCTGCCGCCTGCCCACTTGTGGCATGGCAATGAATGCATCGCAGATTACAGGCGCCGGTGACTTCCCAGACGGGATGTCCGGGATAACCGATGCACCCCATACCCCGGGCGCCATTGGCTACGGGCATGGATGAAAATCCATGCTTGAATAACCATCCGGGGAATTTTCTCCAGCGGCTCAGATACCCCATCAGAAGCGTGCTTCCCAACTGCTTGAATAATAGAGAAGGGGGATTATAAAAGGCTTTAACTTCTTTGGACTTCATCGGGTTTCTCAAATGTATGCCAGTATAAAAGCAAGCGAGGTTCCGACATTCACAGCGATATTCAGGCCGCACAATATTTCCAGCCGTCGGGCACCCTCGTGACGGTTTTCCAATATCTGATAAACAATAAACAACGCGATAGCAACAAACGGCAGATAAAAGTAAATGACTTTAAAAGGAATCCCGAAGCAAGGCGAAATCAGCATCGTCAGACAGGTCATTAGATTGAAAATAATATAAATAACTTTGCCTTTCTGTTTGCCGACCCGGTAGAGCAGATTCTTTTTCCCTGTGTCAACATCCGCTTCATAATCGGGGAATTCATTGAGAAGGATAACATTAAAGATGGAAAAGCCTATCGGAATCCACAGCCAGTTTATGACCGGCGCGATCGTGGCGGTTTGAATGTAATAAGACGAAGCCACAGGCAGCCAACCGAAACAAAAACCGATGAATATTTCACCCACACCTCGTTTCACCAGCCGAATGGGTTCTGTGGAGTAGAAGAAACCGGGGAGTGCCCCAAGGCAGCCCAGAATCAGTGTATAGGGACCTGTCTCATAGATAAACTGAAGAACGATCCCGATCATTAAAGCAATGAGCGGGGCTATAATACTCGTCCAAAGTGCAATGCGGGCAGGCATTTTCCCTTCGATTATCATCCGGGTGCCTCCGGCGAATTGATTTTGGTGAAGGCGGGCGGAAATGGCATTCTCCTTCTGATCAAAGTATTCACCCGAATGATAGGTGGACAACATAATCAGAATTACGCCGACAATGCCTAGCATAAATACTTCCAGATTAAAAGCGTCCATTATTCGATAGGCCAGAAAAGCTCCCAGAAAAAAGGGCAGAATGCCGACAATGTGAAATGGCGGACGAGATAGGGTTACCCAGCCCTGCATTGTCTGTTTAAAAGTTTTATTCATATAAAATCCGCCTCTTTTTCTTTCAGCCGGCTCAATCATTATCCGATATATCCTGATGATGACACATCAAGCGTGCGGATTACTAGCACACGGAACATTGCTTGTCAAAGAGGATGACTTCACTCAAACGGCGGTTTGGACACTTCCTCTTTGTCCGGGTTTTACCGGGGAAAATGACGGGTTTCGGATGCACGGAATCGTTTATGGAAAGATGGTGTACGGTTACTTTTTTCTTGATTGTTGTTTTTTTTTATGTTAGGCGTAGCGTGAGTTTGAAGCATAGGACGCTTCGTCAAACGAGTAAACAAGCAGGGTTAAATAAATTGAGGTGGAGGTACCGGGCGCCGATTGTGAAAAACATCGAGCGTAAGATTAAAAGCTTGGAACTGTATCATGGTTGCGGTAAGCGGCAGATTAACAAATTTTAACTTTTAATTTCATGAAAGGGAAGGGAGGAAGTATGACGAAAGCAGAATTGATCGGTGTGATGGCAGACGAAGCAGGTATTACCAAAGTAGCGGCAGCAGATGCACTGGATGCATATGTCGCAGCCGTAACCAAAGAACTCAAAAAATCTGGGAAATTGGGATTGGTTGGATTTGGCACGTTCTCCGTCGTCAAAAGAAAAGCAAGAGAGGGCAGGAATCCTCAAACCGGAAAGGCTATTAAGATTGCCGCAAAGAAAGTTGTGAAATTCAAGGCCGGCAAAGCTCTGGCCGACAAAGTGAAATAATATATTTTAAGTTTTTATTGAAACTAAGGCCTCCGCATTATTCATTTGACAATCGGAGGCCTTGGTGCATTTATCCAGCAACGGATAGGAGTTTTGGTTTTGACGCGAAAAAGAATTCTCAGTGGGATGAGACCAACCGGCAGGCTTCATTTAGGTCACTTACACGGTGCTTTAGGAAACTGGGTCGATCTTCAGAACAGCGGCAGCTACGACTGCTTTTACTTTGTCGCCGACTGGCACGCGATCACCAGCGAATACGCGTCAACAGAATCGATCAGGGATAACAGCATCAATATGGTCATTGACTGGCTGGCCGCCGGCCTTGATCCGGATAAAAGCACCCTCTTTGTCCAATCGTCGATTAAGGAGCATGCGGAGTTATTTCTGCTTTTGTCCATGATCACCCCGCTGGCCTGGCTGCAGCGCAATCCCACGTACAAAGAGATGCAGGCGGAATTGACCTCAAAAGATTTATCCACGTTTGGTTTCCTGGGCTATCCTGTACTACAGGCGGCTGATATTATCATGTACAAGGCTTATGGCGTACCGGTTGGCGTGGATCAGTTGCCGCATATTGAGCTGACCCGCGAAATCGCCCGGCGCTTTAATTACCTCTATCAAAAAGACGTTTTTCCCGTTCCGGAACCGCTTTTAACCAGTGTGCCGAAGCTTCTGGGAATTGACGGTCGGAAAATGAGCAAGTCCTTGGATAATTCCATTAATCTGTCCGACCGGGGTACGGAACTGCGCCAGAAGATCGCTTCCATGTTTACGGATCCGCAACGAATGCGCAAAAAAGATCCGGGCAATCCCGACATATGCAATGTTTTCACTTTTCATGGATTATACTCGCCCCGGGAGGTAGTGGCCGAAATCAACAGGAGCTGCCGTGTTGCCGGTATCGGTTGCATCGATTGCAAAAAAATGCTGTCGGCGCGCATTGAGGAGGCCCTGGCGCCAGTCCAGGAACGTATGGATTATTATCTATCCCATCTACAGGAAATCCATTGTATCATCACTGACGGTAACGCCCGGGCGACAAAAATCGCTCGTCAGACCATGGAAGAGGTTCGTGAGGCTGTTAAAATTTAAAAACACCTATGAATGAAGAACAGACGACAGACTATGCAATCAAGCTGGATATCTTTGAAGGTCCGCTGGACCTGCTGTTGTATCTGATCAAAAAAAATGAAATTGATATTTATAATATTCCTGTCGCTCTGATCACAAAGCAGTATCTTGAATATCTGAATATTATTAAATCGCTCAATCTGGATCTGGCAGGGGAATATCTGGTCATGGCTTCCACCCTGATCCACATCAAGTCCCGCATGCTTTTACCGGTGCCGGAAGAGCCATCCGCTGAAGAACTGGAAGACGATCCGCGCGCTCAACTGGTCCGCCAGCTTCTGGAATACCAGGCATTCAAGGACGCAGCCGCAGAATTGGCGCAAAGACCGCTTTTGGAAAGGGATGTATTTATACGATCTACGATTTTGTCTGAAGAGATGAAAAAGACACTTGCGGATGGGGATGAGTTGGTTGAAGTGAATGTTTTTGAACTGATTGAAGCCTTTCATCACCTGGTTTCGCGTTTGGATAAAAAGGATCTGTTGGAGATAGATCTGGAAAAGTTGTCGCTGACAGATATAATCAACGATGTGATGGAACGCCTGACGCGGGAGAAAAATCTTACCTTTGAGGAGTTACTGGGAGAAAGAAAAGATCGCCGCCGAATCGTTTATACCTTTCTGGCCTTGCTGGAACTTATCAAACTGAAGATGATCAAAGCCTATCAAACGGCAGCGTTTGGTGTCATTCGAATCTTCCCGGCCGTGGAGTCTTAAATGGAAAATATTTCAGCCATTATTGAAGCACTCATTCTAGCGTCAGAGTCACCGCTCGCGCTGGAGAAAATCTGCTCCGTACTGGACGGCGTGGAAAAAACAGAAGTCAAAGATGCCTTGGATAAACTGATGGCCGCTTATGACGAGCGCCAAAGCGGGATATGCGTGCAGGCGGTCGCAGGCGGCTTCCAGCTTCGCACCAGACCGGCCTTTTCCGCCTGGGTCAAGAAACTCAAAGGCACAAAGCCTGCGTCACTATCTTCGGCGGCAATGGAAACGCTGGCCATTGTTGCCTACCGGCAGCCGATTGTAAAGACGGAAATTGAAAGCATCCGCGGTGTCGATGTCAGCGCTCCGCTTAAGGGCCTGCTGGAAAAGAAACTGATCCGCATTGTGGGTCGCAAGGATGTCCCGGGCAAACCCATTATTTACGGCACGACCAAAAAATTCCTGGAAGTATTTAACCTTCGAGAATTGGCAGACCTTCCGACAATGCGAGAATTGAAGGAGATTACCGAACATCACGAAATCTTTGAACAAGAAACCGCTGCCAGCAGGGACATGGATCAGGAAACACCGGAGCATGAATCTTTTACACCAGAAATATTTGAGGATGATATCGGTTCATGAAAGAACGTTTGCAGAAGATTATCTCCTCTGCCGGCATTGATTCACGCCGACATGCCGAGAAACTGATCGCGGCGGGACGGGTAAGTGTCAATGGCGAGATTGTAACCGAACTGGGCGTCAAGGCTGATCCGCAAAAAGACGTAATTCGGATTGATGGAAATACTATTTCTGTTGAAAAAACTAACTATTACATTGCGTTGCATAAACCAGCGGAATATGTCACCACCATGTCCGATCCACAGAATAGACCGACTGTTGTTGATCTGGTCAGAGATGTTCCAGGAAGGGTCTTCCCCATCGGCAGGCTCGATTATGATTCAGCAGGACTATTGCTTCTAACGAATGATGGGGACTTTGCCCAAAAAATTCAGCATCCGAGCTTTCAGATACCCAAGACCTATCGGGCGAAGATTTCAGGACGTTTAAGTTCTGCGGAATTTAAACAAATCAGCAAGGGTATTACATTCCCCGATGGTGTATTCCATCCGGAAAATCTAAAAATTGAAAAGATCAATGATAAAAGCTGTTGGCTCAGTCTCACGTTGCGCGAGGGAAAAAACAGAATTATTCGCAGAGGTTTTGAGGCTGTCGGCCATCCGGTGACCCGCCTTGTGCGCGAATCTATCGGTAATATTACGCTGAAGGGTTTGAAAGAAGGCGAGTGGCGGTCTCTGACCGGGCGGGAAGTTCAGCAGTTACTTGGTGAATTTCAGATCAAAAAAGGTAAAAATATTCTTGACAATCGCTTAAAAATAAATAATAGTCGGCCACGTGCTAGATGATTAGCATCATAATATCAGGTGATTCTTGCTGTAAATAGTCTTAAGGAGGCTCTATGAACAAATCCGGTCTTATTGAAGCTTTGAGCAGGAAGCTGAATTTAACGGAGAAAAAAGCAATTGATGTTGTTAACCTTGTTTTTAAAGGTTTTACCGATGAGTTAAAAAACGGCGGGCGCATCGAAATTCGCGGATTTGGCAGCTTTGTCGTTAAAGAATATGGTTCCTACACGGGAAGAAATCCTAAAACCGGCACAAAAATTAAAGTTGAACCCAAAAAACTGCCTTTTTTTAAAGTAGGCAAAGAGCTTAAAGATAGAGTAGATAAGAAAAAATAGTAATCCTGCAAGAGTTTGTCATATAAAGAAGGGGACTTGGTATCAAGCCCCCTTCTTTTTCATTCTTTTCTCATCGTCAACACTTGCGCCCATGTCGATTGAAGTCGTAAAACGACCACCAAAACATCAACCTAGATTGGCATTCACAAAATCCCAGTTAATCAGGTTCTGAATAACCGCCGCGAGATAATCCGGCCTTCGATTTTGATAATCAAGATAGTAAGCATGTTCCCAGACATCAATGGTGAGAAGAGCCTTTTGTCCGTGGGCAAGCGGCGTGTCGGCATTCGGTGTTTTAGTTATTTTTAAATCGCTACCGTCCATCACCAGCCAAGCCCAGCCGCTGCCAAACTGAGTGGTTCCGGCATTCTTGAGTTCCTCGACAAATTTGTCGTGGCTGTCGAAAGTAGCATTAATTTTGGCAGCAATGGCTCCCGTGGGGACTCCTCCTCCCTGCGGTTTGAGACATTTCCAGTAGAAAGAATGATTCCAACTTTGTGCGGCGTTGTTAAAAATACCTGCTTTAGCCGGATCCTTGGCGGCAATTTTAATGATTTCTTCCAGACTTTTTGCTTCCAGATCTGTCCCGGCAATTAATTTGTTTAAGTTATCCACATACGTTTTGTGATGTTTCCCATGATGAAACTC
>ENA-UOWG01003797-UOWG01003797.1-activated-sludge-metagenome-genome-assembly--contig:-NODE-3797-length-11113-cov-6.859378_pt1 | contig 11113 bp, 14 predicted proteins | sample MGYA00238147_ERZ761563 | MGnify/ENA primary metagenome ERZ761563 (study PRJEB28884, sample SAMN05720216) | anaerobic digester metagenome | isolation source: active sludge of municipal... | reverse complement strand
AAGAAAAAGAATCTTATTTCTTTTTCTTGTCTTTCTTTTCTTTTTTGTTTTGGTAATAGATATAAGCGCCTGCAACCAAGAAGACGATTATTCCAACAATTGTGTAAAGAACAACATTTGTGCTTTCTTTCTTTCCTACTTCTATTGTTAAAGATTCGTTTTGCACAATTACTTGCTCGCCATCAATTGCTCTTATCTCTAAGTCAAGAATATATTTCTTAGCTTCTGCATCTTTATCTACATCAAAAGAAATAATTGCATTTCCTTCTTGGTCTTTATCAAGATTACCAATATAGTCTGTTTTTTCATTAAAGGTAAATGGTTGACTTGATTCTTTATATATCTTTAAAGAAACAGAATCTGCATCTTTTCCAATATTTTTTAAATCAATTTTTAATTTTACCACGCTGCCTGGAATTATCTTCTCTGGTTGTGTTGTTATTGAAAGTATTTGAAACTTTGGTTTTTCTTTTATTGGTATTTCCAGATTTATTGTCTTTGTTTGATATTCGTTTTCTTTATCGTCTGCTTCTTTATAACTTATAACTAAAGGAACAATATAGTTTTTTGTTTCTGCAATTTTATCTATATCTAGATAATAGGTTGCAGTTTTACTACTACCTTCTCCAATTGTTCCAAGGTTTGCTCTGTCTGAATAACTATAGGTTGCACTTATCTCTTTTGGAAGATTTAATTTTGCAACAACATTTTGAGCATCTTTGTCTCCTATATTACTTATTTCTACATTTAGTTGTGCAGCATCAGTATCTGCAACTAATTTTGTTGGACTTGAAATAATATTTCCTGCAACAAAATCAGGATACTTAGCATCAGAAACAGAAATATCAAATTCTGTTACTCCTTGTATCTGAGAGTTATTTATCTTATATTTTAATTTTAAAGTATATGTTCCTTCAAGTGCTTTAGAATCTACAAGTAGTTTATACTTTAAAGTATAATACCAATCTTCTCCACTAATGTAATTAATTCTACCTATGTTTTTATCTGGCGTGTCTGAACCATCGAATGAAAAAGGATATTCAGTTTCTAAATAGAAATTTACATTTGTTAATGGATTGTTTCCAAATTTTTCTGCCTTCAATCTAATTTCTACATATTTTCCAGGTTCTGCAGGATCAGGATCTTGATTAAGAAGATTTACTCTTAATGATGCAGTGTCTAAATTTGTTGCTGCAGATACTGGACTAATAAATAATCCAACAATTAAAAGTAAACTCATACCAATCATAATACTTATTATTCTTTTATTCATATTTTTCCCTCTTTAATTTTTTCTTTTGCTTTTTTTGAAATCTTTACTACTAATATTAATAATACTGGAACAATTGTTATTGCTGCAAAAAAACAAGCAACAATTCCATAAGTTAGCATGTTTCCTAAATCTCTCATAATGGAAAGTTCTCCCATAGACATTGCAGTAAAACCTATCAATGCCGCTATTGTTGTTGTACCCATTGGGATAATTACATTATTAAGTGTAATCTCCATCGCTTTTGCTTCATCTGTTGTTGTTTTCAATTCTTGTTTAAATCTATTAACTATCTGTATACCAAAATCTATTCCTACACCCATTATCATAGAAATAACTCCTGACGTTATTGAACTTATACCTATTCCCATTAATCCAATAAAACCAAATGCCCACACAATACCAATAACAATTGTTGAAAGCGGAGTTAATCCAAAAATTATTGATCTAAATAAAAATAACAAGATTAGAATTATTCCAATCATCGAAAACTGACTTGTTCTTGAAATGTCTGGACCAATCTGTTTATCAACTACTGCGCCTTCTAAAGCTTGACCTGCAGGACTAATTGTTATTCCTTCTTTTTTTGGTAATTGATTGATTGTTGATTCCATTTCTTGAAGTATTGTTTTATCATCATAGTTTTCTCTTAATCTTAATTTTATAAGAGCCATTTGATAATCTTTACTTATATATTGAGACATTTGTGGATTATTTAAAATAAAATCATTAATTTCTGTTTTTGATTTTAGAAGATTCCCATTATTCCCAAGTCTTATTATTGTTGTTGGGCTTGATACAGACTCAACGTCTTCTATTTTTTCAGAAAGCTTTGTTAATTTATCAATGTATTCTAATATTTCTGGATCTCTAATGTCTCTGCTTTCATTTGAATTAATGTATTTAGAATCAATCTCAATTGCAATCATTGAAAAATCAGAACCGCCAAGATTATCTGAAATTACATTTAGTGCATAGATTGTTTCTCTATTTTCTGGAAGCATATCTTTGTAGTCTATATTTTTTGTAGTTACTGTTCCGGAATAATAAATTGCAATTCCTGTAACAATAACAACAATAATGACCATTAAAAGTAATTTTTTTGAAACAAACTTTGAATACCATTCTACAAATTTATCTATCTGGTTCATTCTAGATCACTTTTTGCAGATTCTTTCATCTTTGCAAACTTATCATGTAATCTATTTGCAAAATGATATTCCCATTCTTCCATCTTTATAATAAAAACTGGTTCAATAAATAACGCTGCTAGAAGACAATAAAAAATTCCAAGAGCTAAAGACAACCCTAAATGCTGAAGCATTGGCATAACTGATAAAGTTAGTGCCAAGAAACCAACAATTGTTGTTGTAGCTGAACCAAGTATGCCGATACCCACTGAAGGAACTGATAATTTTAAGGTATTTAATTGACTTTTGCCCTTCTCTCTTTCTTCTTTATATCTTGCAAGCATAAATACCCCATATTCAACACCAAGACCCAAAATCATTGCACCAATACCAACAGTTGCAACAGATAATTTTAAACCAACCCAACCCATTGTTCCAACTGTCCAAATTATTCCAAAGAAAAGTGGTGTAAAAACAATTATTCCTTTTGGTACTGATTTTTCTGTAATAAATAAAATAACTAAAATAATTAAAGCAGCTAAAAGCAAAGTAAATATCGCATCTTTTTTTAGAATCTCTAGAAGTGTAACTCTCATCGGAGCATTTCCGGTTATCATTACTTTTACTCCAGGAGGTTTTGATAAAGAGTTTATTTTATCATTAATTAGATCTGTTGTTGAAATAATTCTATCTTCACTTGTTCCTAAATCTGTAGTAATGTACATTGCTGTGACTTTATAGTCTTTACTATAAAAGGAAGAAGTTTGTGGAACATTTTTTATAAAAGCAATTACTTGTTCTTTTGTTGTTATTGGATATCCGTTCATGTAAGTTGCAACAGAATATGCTCCGTCAATTGATGTTTCTTTTGTAAGTGAATATTCTAGCTCTTGAAGATAAGTTATTACTTTTGGATCTCTTAGATCCGTTATTGCATCTTTTGAATTTGAAGAATCATCTACTTGTAAAACAACTAAAATTGTGTCTTGTCCTCCAAACTTATCTGTAATTCTTTCATTTAATTTAAAGATCGGAAGGTCTTGTGGCATCTCTTTACTCATGTCTGTTTGCATTTGTAGTTTTGATGCCCCAATTGCCATAAATATTGTAATTATAATTACAGCTACTAGAATATAGTAATTGTGCTTCTTTTGAACCTCTGCTAGTTTCTCTAAGGTGTTTTCTAAGATACTCATATTTTATCTCTTAATGTCCTTTGCTTGATTCCACAAATTATTAAAATGTTCTAAATAAGATTTTGCAACTGTTTTGTTATTAATAAATATTACGATTGGAGTTTCTGCTATAATGTGTATTCCTATTTTATCTCCATAAATTATTGTTGTAACAACATTGTTCATTCCTTTTAATTCCCTTACTTTTAATTGTTTAAGATTAAAGCCACATTCTTTGTAATCATTTACATCAGATATTATTGCTTTACCTTTTAGATTTAATTGATTTAGTTTTTTTACAATTGTACATGGCATTTTTCTAATATTAAATGTTTTAGTAGCTCCACCAAATATAAAAACTTCTTTTGAATTTAGTAGTTCATTAAAGACAGCATCTACTCCGTTATCTCCTTGATAAATCAATAGATTTTGTTCTTCGTATTTTGTTCTTGATTTTAAGATATTTAATTCAGTAATTAAGCTTTGAGCAATTTGCTCTTTTTGTTTTATTGGTAGTAATAAATCCTTTGGGTCTGTAAGATTAAATATTTTCTTTTTTTGCTTGACATAACTTTGAACTAATCCTTTTTCAATTAATTTATTTAATAATTGATAACACAAAGTTCTATCAAAACTTACTTTTCTTGAAAGATCATTTGCGGAAATCTCTCCAGAGTTTAATAACTCCAAATAAATTACTGCCTCATTCTTAGATAATCCAAGTTCTTGTAACTTTACTAAATAATCATGATAATCTTTCTGCATAAATATAAATGATACAAACTATTTAAAAATGTTGTTAGTTTTAATAACAACAAAAAGAAAAAGAAAAGACTTTACTTAAGTCTTTGATTTCTATAAACTTTAGCAATTCTTTCTTGAACAAAAACAATCTTGTTTCTTTCAGACATTAATTTATCATAGGCTGATTTTGGAACCTTAAGATATTGGTAAATATAGCCTAATTGATATTCTATTTCTAGAATTTCATTTTCTGCATCATATCCTATAGATACAAGATTTCCTATCATTCTGTGATCTCTATCATCTACTGGTTGTCTTTCCATTTTTAGTCATCTCCAATTTTAGTGTAAATTTTATTATCTAATTAGACACAATAGATATTTAAAGAGATATTTTTGATAATTTTTTCTCTTATTAAATCTTATTTCTATCGTGTTTTGTGTATTTTAGATCAATTGTGCTGGACTATTATCATTTGGATATTTGCCAACTCCACTTTCCCTTTTTAAGATTTAATTCGAATCCAAAAGTGATTTTAAATTTGTCTTTATCTTCTATTGTTTGTGTTCCTATTGATGTTAATCCAACTATTACTAATTTTTGTAATCTTTCTATTTTTTCTTTAAACAGAGTTATCTTAATAGCATCAATTTCTCTTAAATATCTAATTGCTTTCTCTAATCTCCAACTCCCCCACCCTGTTTCTTTTAACAAGCTTTCTGAAGAAATCGTCTGGCAATTTAAAGATTTATATAAATAGTATAGTAATTCACCTGCGTCTTTTTTTCTAGTCATGTTTTTTCAAAAAATAAATAAAAAAGAAAAAAGAAATAAATTACTTTTTTGTAACTTTTTCTTCCTTAAATAAATATTTAGCAATCATGAAAACTACAAATGCAATAATTACAAAATTAAGTAATGCTCCTGCAAATGCACCAAGACCTAAAACTATTGGCCCTAATTTTACTGTTGCTGTTTGCCAAGCTCCACCAGGTATAAAAGGCGTTATTATTGGCATAATAATATTATCAACTAAAGACTTTACAAGTGCAGTAATTGCAGTACCAATAATAAAAGCTACTGCTAATCCCATTACTTTGTATTCATTTAGAAAATCTTTAAATTCTTGTAGTAATTTCCCCATTTATTAAAAACCCCCTTAAATATAGTATAATATTGAATGATATTATTTATAAATTGTATTTTTTGTAATCTTATGCTAAAACCTAACAATTAAGATATACTTTTAAAAATGTAGTAATAAATCTAATATATGTATTATAGAAATATTTATAGTAACTTAATTTCATATAGTTTTGGCCACTTTCTCATTGATACCCTTGGCACATCTCTTTTAATTACCTTGTGCTTATCTAAAACTTCTAATCCAACATTGATTGGACTATTTGTTTTAATTTATAATTGCCTGGCTTTTGGATTACAACCAATTATTGGATTAATTTCAGATAAATATAATTGCGCAAAACATTTTGCAATAATTGGTCTTTTATTAATGGGGATTGCTTTAATTTCGGGGCTTTACCTTCCCATTCTTTCAATAATTTTTGCTGGAATTGCTAATGCTTTTTTTCATATTGGTGGAGGAACAATAATACTTAATTTTAGTAATGGTAAGGCCACATTTCCTGGAATCTTTGTTGCTCCTGGGGCTCTTGGTTTGCTTTTTGGTGCATTTATGGGATTTAAAGGATATTTTTTTCCTTTTCTTTTTTTAGCAATAACTTTAATTTCAAGTATAATTATTTTTTTTATAGAACCTCCAAAGATTAATACAATTAAGAAAGTAAAAAATAATTATCTAGAACTTATAGTTTTGTTATTATTGATTACTATAGTTTTTAGATCAATTGTGGGCATGGCTCTGGTTTTTCCTTGGAAGAATGTTTATTATTTGTTAATTATTTTAACTATTAGTATATTTTTAGGAAAAGCACTTGGCGGATATTTTGCTGACAAGTTTGGATTTTTAAACACAGCAATATTTTCGTTAATTGTTTCTGTCCCACTTTTAACCTACGGGATAAATTACCCTATTCTTGGAATTATTGGAATTTTCTTTTTTAATATGACTATGCCTATTACTCTTGTTGCTATCTCTAATACTCTTCCAGGATATCCTGGATTTTCGTTTGGATTAACTTGTCTTGCTTTAATCATCGGAGCAATAATTACATTTACTTCTTTTAAGTCTTTTTTATCAAACAACTATATTATATTTATTATGATTGTTATTTCTATAATAACAATTTATTTTGGTTTAAAATTATATAATAGAAATAGGAGAATAACATGAATTTCATAAAAATAATAACTATACTTTATAGTATTTTATTACTAAATAGTTTTGTTTATGCAGATGTTTCTACATTCTCTGGAGGCGCAGATGCAGTGATTTTTCCAGTAGTTGGGTTAATAATTGCAGCAACTGTAATTTTAGGGATAATTGTATTTGTTGTTAAAGTTATTAAAAAAATTAAAGCATCAATAAGAAAATAATTATGAATTATTTTATTTCTTTAATCTTAGCTTTGTTTTTAACCATAATTATAGAATGCTTTGTTGCATTAATTTTAAGATACAGAAAAAAAGAAATATTTCAGATTATAGTTCTTGTTAATGTCCTTACTAATCTTACATTAAACTATTTATTACTTATATTTAGATTAAATAATTTATCCATTTTCTTATATTCAATAATTGTTATCTTTTTAGAAATTTTAATAATATTAATAGAATGGAAAATATTTGTTTATGTTTTTGGAAAAAATAAAGAGTGGTTTTTCTTATCAATTGCAATAAACACAACCTCTTATGTTTTAGGAGGCGTCATCTTTATTTTAATAACCTAAAATAGAATAGAAAAATCGCAGAGGACGAGATTCGAACTCGCGTAGTCTTTCGACTCTAGCTTTCCAGGCTAGTGCGTTTGACCACTCCGCCACCTCTGCACAACCGGTTGCGGTCTCATAAAAAATCCTAATTTTTTAGGATCCTAAAAAGTCTTTGACTTTTTTTGAGGTTGGCGCCCAGCCAGAATTTGTATGGCACTAACTGGTTGCCTATCGACACACAACTAAATTATTTTTTCTTAAATATTGTTTTTGACATTACTGTTAGCCATTTGAAGTGTAATATTAAATGAACTAAAGACAAAATTATCATTGCAAACCCGAAGATTGTATGAATGTTACTCCAAGTGTGTTTTGTCATTCCTAAAAATGTTTGATAACCTGCTTGCCTTACTCCGCTTGGAAGAAAGAAAAAAATAATAATGCTTGTTATTGCAACAACTATAAATGAAATGATTAATAAAACATCTATAAAATAATTAATTTTTGTTTTATCCATATTTATCATCTAATGAACACTCGCTCCTTCTTTTACTACTTCTGTTGGAAACAATAATGCTTCAACTTCATTATCTCCTACTGCCATAATCATGCCTTGACTTTCAAGACCAGCCATTTTTCTTGGGGCCAAATTTACTATTACTGGTATTTGTCTGTTTAAAAGATCTTCAGGAGAATACTTTGTTGCAATTCCGGCAAGGACTTGTCTTTTAAAATCTCCAAAATCAATTACTAATCTTATAAGCTTTAGACTGTTTGGAACTTTTTCTGCTTCTATTACTGTTCCTACTCTTATGTCAAGCTTTATGAAATCATCAAAAGTAATAATTGGTTTTTCTTCTGACATAATAATCTTCTGTGGTTTTTTTCTTTTAATATAGTTTTTTCTTTTGGAATGAAATAATTTTCTTTTTTACAAAAAAGAAAAGGATTCTAGCGCAGAGGACGAGATTCGAACTCGCGTAGTCTTTCGACTCCAGCTCTCAAGGCTGGTGCGTTTGGCCACTCCGCCACCTCTGCATGAATCGGTTTCGCTCGGGCTAGCGCGCAATGGTTATTTTATCTTAAATATACCCATTATAACGCCGGTAATATATATTTATGATTAAAAAGCTATATAAATAAATGTGGTTTAGACAAAGTTTAAAAAACAAACAAGAAGAAATATAAACTGTTTTAAGATATAGTTCTTTATTATTCTAATTGTGTTGTGATTGTTATGGATTATAAAGACATCAATGGTATATATGATTTAGCAAAAGAAAAAAACCTAAAATTTCTAGTTGTTACTGGCGGAGTTCTTTCTGGTCTTGGTAAAGGGGTAGCTGCTGCAAGTCTTGCTCAACTATTATCTAAGGATATTAGAAAAATACCAATTAAATGCGATGGTTATCTTAATTATGATCCAGGAACCATGAACCCTGTTGAACATGGAGAAGTTTTTGTTCTAGATGATGGAACTGAAGTTGATATGGATTTTGGGCACTATGAAAGATATCTTGATATCTCTTGTAATGGAACTCAAAATTTAACTATGGGTAAAATCTATAAAGAAATAATTGATCTCGAAAGAAGCGGATTATTCTTAGGAAGAACTGTTAAATTAATTCCTGAAGTTACTGATTATATTCAGTATAAAATAATAAAAACTGCATTAGACAATAATGCAGACCTTGTTGTTCTTGAAATTGGAGGAACAATAGGAGATTTAGAAAATGAACTTTATGTTACTGCAGCTAGAGAAATTAGATGGAAACTTGGAAAAGAAAATCTTTGTTTAGCACATCTTGCTTATATTCCGGAGATTGCACCAAGTAATGAACAAAAAACAAAACCTGCACAAAACAGCATATTTGAATTAAATAAAAGAGGACTTTGGCCAGATCTTATAATTTGTAGATCAAAAAGGCCACTTGATAAGAAATCTATTGATAAAATTTGTGAGGCTTGTGAATTATTACCTAAACAGATTATCTCTGGACATGATGTTAAAAATATTTACGAGATACCAATTAATTTTAAGAATCAAGATGTAGATAAATTAATTTCTAGAAAACTTGGTATTGAAGTTAATAAAGAATTTGATAAGTTTATTGAATCTGTGGAAAAAATAGAAAACGACAATTCCGAAAAGATTAAGATTGGAATCTGTGGGAAATATACAGGAATTGATGACTCTTATGCTTCTGTTATTGAGGCATTACATCATGCTAAAACTACTGTTCCTGAATCTTTAGAAATAAAACTAATTGATACAGAAAAATATGAAGAAGGAAATGTTGAAACTTCTGAAGAAATTAAAGAACTTGATGGGATTATTGTTCCTGGTGGTTTTGGGGCTAGAGGAATTAATGGTAAACTTAATATTATTAAATATGCAAGAGTTAATAATGTGCCTTACTTAGGACTTTGCTATGGAATGCAACTTGCAGTTATAGAATATGCAAGAAATGTTTGTGGAATTCTAGAAGCAAACACAACTGAAATTGATAAAAATTGTAAAGACCCAATTGTCACTATCCTTCCTGGACAAGAAAATAAAAAGATTGGTGGAAGCATGAGGCTTGGTTCTTGTGTTGCTGAATTATCTAAAGACTCTAGAGTTGCAAAAATGTACGATTGTGATAAAATAACTGAAAGACACAGACATAGATTTGAAGTAAACCCCAAATATCATTCTATACTTAAAGAAAAAGGACTTGGGCTTTGTGGATTTGATCCTACAGGAGAACTTTTGGAATTTATAGAAATTAAGAAACATCCATTCTTTATTGGAACACAAGCACACCCAGAACTTAAATCAAAGCTACTTACACCACACCCCTTATTTGTAGAATTTGTAAAGGCTGCAAAAAAAAGAAAAGAAAAAGAAGAAAAATAAAATCGAGGTGATTTTATTTTATATTTAAATTAGATAAACTTTTAGACACCACATCTGAAGATATGCCTTGCACTGATATTTTTATATTTTCGCTGCCGGTTATATCGCGTACGTGATTTTCTAGCGATGGTATTTTATTTTCATTTCTTAATTTATTTAATTCTGTATTATTCGTTGATTTAAAATCACCTATTAAACAGTTTGCAAAATAGTAATTATCAAAAATAGATTGGGTATAATTAAATGTATTTACTGTTGCTGATAATGACACCCAATATCTTCCATTTGTATTTAATAATAGATTTTTAACATTATCAGAATATGTTCCGACATAGCTTCCGCTATCGTTTACCGGATCTGACCAATGTTCTTCTGCAACAACATTCCAATTATTTTGAGAATCATATACATACAAATTATAATATATTGATTCAACAGGGATGTGTGCATAATCTTGATAGTTCAAATTATAGCCATTACAATTTCCGGTAAAGTCATTCATTTTTACAAATTCATAGTTCTCTTGATTTATAATATAACCCATCTCTAAATTTTTTGATGTTCCGTCATCAAAATACCAGTTAGCTGTACTCAGATATTGTACCGACAAATCATTTTGTTGACTTGGGATATTTAAAAAGGTATATTTTTCTGTAACATATTTCATAGTTCCCTGCTCTAGATTATATTCTGTATTTTGTCTTGCGCGTTGATCATTATAAACCACTCCATCTGATGTTAAAAAAGCTGTTGTCGTGCTTACATTTACTTTTGCAGGATGGGTTGAATAAGTTTGTTCATTAGTTGGTAATACATATATCATCTCGTTTGGTGTTGCTTGATATAAATACAAATTATATCCGTTTCCTAAACCAACTTGTTTCTGAACTTGTGCTTCTTGTAAAGCAGATTTTGCTTTTCCTGTTGTTGTTATGTTTGTTATTAATAATCCTAATATTACACCAATCACTAAAGCTACTAATGCCCAAATGATTAGCTTACTTTTATTTTCTTTTGCCATTTTGGTTTCCTCCATTTTTTTA
>ENA-UOWG01003791-UOWG01003791.1-activated-sludge-metagenome-genome-assembly--contig:-NODE-3791-length-11137-cov-94.835048_pt1 | contig 11137 bp, 7 predicted proteins | sample MGYA00238147_ERZ761563 | MGnify/ENA primary metagenome ERZ761563 (study PRJEB28884, sample SAMN05720216) | anaerobic digester metagenome | isolation source: active sludge of municipal... | reverse complement strand
AAAACCGACGGTCCAGAAATGGATCCGTGAGTTCGAATCTCACCTTGTCCGCCAATGATTTTTCAATTAACCTAGAGCTAGAGGCTCACAAAGGAAACACACAATGAACATCCCCTTTATCAAGACCAAGACCGCCCTGCTGTCGTGATGGAATACCGGGACGACGGTCTGCAGGATGATCTCTATGATGATGCCTTCGATATTCTGCGTCAACAAGATTGGTTCCAACAAGTAGTCAAGGAGCGACGCAATGAGCAAGGGGAGTACCCAACGCCCGACCGACAAGAAACGGTTTGACGACAACTACGATGCCGTGTTTGGTCTCACGAAGGTTAAGGACATTTTCAAGAATCAAACCTTGGAATGGTACGATGCGCCATCACGTACAACGTGGGGTGACGGCATGAGGGAATCGATTCTGTCTCTTGACAAGGACTCAATTGTCCGTATCTTCGCACATGAGGATGACCTCCACAAGGTGGCTGCTGTCCTGAAAGGAATCGTCTAATGGCAAGCAAGAATAAACTGTGTTACCTAATCGCTGAAAACTTCCTGGTCTACTACAAGGCACACACATTCCATTTGAATGTCACCGGCCCGAACTTTGAACAGTATCACTCTTTGTTTGGAGAGGTCTATGAAGAGCTCTGGAAGTGGCACGACTCCCTGTCGGAGCTCCTCCGCCAACAAGGCGACAAGTATCCTCTGAACCTGAAGGACATCCTCAGTGAATCCACTATCAATGATGATGCTGTTGGCAAGAGTATCACCGGTATCTTCAATACTCTTGGCGCAGACCTTGCTAGTCTTCTCGATTGTGCCAATCGGGTATACGCTACCGGGGATGCCGCAACGGAAACCCTGATTGGTGATTACTGTGCAGCTGTCAGTAAGTTGAAGTGGAAGATCAATGCAACAATCGGTCAATGATCCTGTCGGGTATCTCATGCTGCATACCCACGGTTGGCATCAAGTTGTCACACCGGAAGAGTGGATCACCTGCTACAAGGACACTCTGCAAGCTGAAGTACCCATCTTTACCCATACTAAGATGGCTGAAGTCAAACAAGCAATCGTGAGGATGAACCAATATGCCATCGCAACTGCCCCTGGAGGACTCCTACGTAGGGGCACACCGTAGCTCATGCGTTGATGATCGAAACGAAAAGAATGACTTTTACGTTTACCAGCACGTAGACCAGTCTGGAGAGATTGTATACGTTGGTAAAGGAAGACATTCTAGAGCGTGGTTTTCAAGCGATAGAAAATCAGAACATAAGCAGTTCATGCTGGATAGGTTACCAGACCTTATCGTTCTATTTGTAGTTAAAGGTGTTTCGTCTAAAGAGGCTCTCAAGATAGAGCATGAGTTGATACATAGACTAAATCCTAAGTTTAACTACCATCACACACCAGAGAACAGGGAACGTATAAAATTACAAGTTAAACCAGATCAGCATATGAAGATGGTAACTTGGAATAAGCTAAACCCGCGACCACCTAAGAAGGTATCCACTCCTGACGGTGTATTCAACAGTCTCCATGCGGCATGTAAACATTACGGTATAGGATACTATACAGGTAAATCTCGCGCCCAAAGGAATCAACAAGGATGGAGTTATTATGCCAAACCCTCTCACTAATTATAACATTTGGGCGATGCAAGGCGATGATACGGTTGATGACATGGATGTCGTCGAGACTCTAGGACTTGATCCTAAGGTAGCGTACACGCCACTCATCAATGATGCTGCCATCCAGAAGCAATACAATGAGAACATTGCTTCGTACATCTCTCGCGGGATGGATGAAGAAGCTGCCCGTAATCTGGCGAAGTTCCATGCTGATGCTGCTAAGGCGTCTGTAAGTGCCGCCATGAGAGACCAGCAGAAGCAATTCCAGTTCTGAGGCAAAAGAGAAGCCCCCTACCGTAATGGTAAGGGGCTTTTCAATTTAGAACGGAATTGGTTCGTTCATGTCGAACATCTTCTCCAGCGGAACTTGGGCGAGCTCCGGCGGGATCTGACGAACTACATCTTGCGGTTTGTCCTTCAGGGGTTCCGGCTTGTAGGGTTTACCCTTCTTGCCGCCTGACGAAGACATCTGACGGATGCCGCCGGTCTTGGTAGCCGACATCAACCGCTTGTCCGCGTTCTGCACACGGGTCTCGAAGGCATCAGCCCACACATCGAACTTGCCGGTAGGACCGTACATGTTCAACAGTTGACCGGCCAGATCGATCAGCTTCGGGAAGCTCTGCGCGGGCACAGCAAGTTGCCTTGCGACCTTTGCATTCATCTCCGACTCAGGAACCCATCCAGCAGCCAGTGCATCCTTGATGATACCGTCCACACGAGCACGGTACTCGGACCACTTCTCTTCCGGAGACTTGACCTTCTTGTCTGAGATCGCCTGAGCAAACCTCTTCTGAGGATCATTCGCAGTCTTCACCTTGCGGCCAGCCTGACGAGTCTTCTCCATCGCAATGAAGTGTTCCTTATACACACCGTCCGTGATTCTCTGATAGAAGTCATCGAACAGGGCACCGAGAGCTGGGTAGTCGCCGTCTGCGCCGATACCGACGTGTTCACCACGCCGTGCAACCTTCTCGATCTCCGTGTTCTTCGCTTGCGTCACGAAGTCCTTGATCTTCTTCCCCATCTTGGCGATCTTGTTGACCGCACCGGGGATGGCCACGTTGTTGTACGTGTTCGTGTAGACCAGAGATTGACCCGGAGTACTGATGATCGAGTCGTGAACGAACAGGACCGGGCGAGGAGTCTTGCGACCCTTGTTCGCTTCGATCGTAGTCCACTTCACCAGATCACCGTCAAGTGCCTGGATGGTCAGAACAGCGAACTGTCTGGCCAGCGACATACCGAGAGGATTGTGGAACTCGTCGTACTTCATCGTCTTGCGATTCAGGAAGTACTGTGTACCCTTCGAACCGGCAGGCATCAGTTGACGCGCCACCGTAGGTACCTCGATTTCCTTGCCGTCAGTCGGGTTGACTAACGTGTCAGTCTGCCACTGAGGCTTCTTGAGCATGATCTTCTTACCGTCAGGTAGAGTCTCTTCGACGAGCACTTGACTCGTGGTACCGCCTGAAGCCTTGTTGACCGGAGCAGCACCGACCGGGGAGATGACGAGGTCATCACCGGTGATACCTTCCAGTACGATAGGCTGGTTCAGGATAGCAGAGAACCGACCAATGTTCTTCATCATGTTGACAGAAGAGCTATCGATCAGCTGCCGCAGCGACATTTCGACTGCATCAGACAGCACATCGGCTGCCGTGGTCGTGTCAGAGTAGATACCGGTCCCGACGAGATACTGCTGTGCCAACTCGCTGTAACGCTTGTCGGTCTCGATCAGTTCGAGCAGTACATCACTGAACATGGACGCATCCTTCCCGTAGGAGTTCTGCATCAGCGGCTTCTTGAAGAAGTCCTTCGCAACACCGGGCATACCGTCCGGATGATCTGCAATGGCTGCAGCCCAGAACTGTCTCCACGCATCGGCCTCTTCAGGCTTGTCATGAAGGATGCTCTGCAGCTGGTGAACCATCGAGTCCATGCCGAACACTCGCATGTCACTCTGATTGGGGTTAGCCATAGAGAGACGGAGCAGAGAGTCGGAAGAAGCATTGGCATCCTTCATCCCGAAGAACAGGGACTGCAGGAAGATACCGTTCTGATTACCGTCGTCGAATGCATGATGAGTGAGCGCCATCGAGTGCTTGCTCGTGGCTGGTTTGTCAAACAGAGCCTTCGCCTTGAAGAAGTCATCCCATAGGTTCAGTGTACCCAGGGCTTCACCCTTCTCAGTTGCGACCCACAAGCTCATCATCTCTTCGTCAGGGTTTACACCCGGATCAGCCAAAGCAGCGTTGTACTTCTCACCGAGGCTTGCCAGCTTCTCACCGATCGCCGGACTGTACAGCCGGATAGCGTCAGCCACCGGGAGCTTCGTCACGTTGTGGATCGTCGATTGGTCGATCGCCGTGTAGTAGAACATCACAGCGTTGTGCATAGTACCGATCGCACCGAGTTCGTTCGGGGTCAGCTTCTGCAGTTCAGCTTGGATCTTGTTGGCCGGACCACTGAGAACGTGATCAGCCTTCCGTTGCATGATTGCCACGCCGCGAGGATCGAACAGGTAGTCCACCTTGACGGTGTCCTGGTACGCCAGACCCATGACGTCACGGACGACAGCCTTACTGCCCATGTAATCCGTGTCGAAGTTGTTCGGGTAGAATCGTTGGTTGCTGTTCGAGTGAATCCACTCGCTGTAGCGCAGACCCGGAGACTGAGAAATGGACTTCATCGAGTACTCGATTTCAGACCTCTTCTGTTCCATGATCTTGAGAGCTTCCGCATCCTGCACCTTGCCGAACTCTGCACGGTGAAGATCGCTGTCTTTGTTGAAGTTCTTCGGAACCTTCACTTTGTGCTTCGCAGACAAGTACGCACCTTCGTCGATGCCGTTACGCTTCGCCAGTGGATGGCTGCTGTACATGAACTCACCTTTGGCAGTCTTGACGACATACTTCGGATCCATGACAAGAGCCAGTTCCTTCGCCTTACGTTCCAGATCCTTCGGACGGAACACGAGAGCGACACTGCCCAAGATGTTCTTAGTCAGGTTGGCAGCCTTCGCCTTGTAGCCTTTTGCGTTGACCGCGTTGGCCGTCATCTGAGGACCACCCGCCGACAGAGCACTACCCGAATGAGTCGGGGTTGAGCTCGAGCGACGACGAGTCGTGTCACCGACAACAGCTTCTGCAGTGCGCAGCAGGTTCATCGATTGACGCTTGAACTCGGGAGCAGCTTCGAGGATCACCCTACCGGTCACTGGATCGTTCGTCGGGATGTACTCACCACGGTTGATCTTGTCAACCACGAAAGCCTTGGCCAGCATGTCGGTACCACCCGGTTTGAGCTTAATACCCATACGACGGAGACCGTTGTCCAGGAAGTGCCGCGTCGAGTTGATCACGTTCGGCATGTAGTCCTGTGTGTCAGCCAGTTGACTGTCTTCCGGAGTCTTGTTGTCCTTCTTCGACACACCGATCTGTGAGGTAGCCTGACTCAAAGCCAGACCAGCCATCGTAGAGACCACCTGAGCAGTCTCCATGTCGGCGATGCCGTTGTCATACAGCACCTTCGCGCCGGCCGGAACAACGTTTCCTTCACCGTCAGCGACACCAGCAAAGGTACCGTTCGTGAAGAGGGCTTCCTGGGCGTTCATCGTAGCGTTGCCGAGATCGGTACCGACCTGCTCGATGTAGCTGTTCAGGGATTGGTACTGGTTATTCAGCTTCGACTGAACACGGGCGTTCTGAGGAGCGAGAGGATCGTCGTTCACCCACTTCTGCGCATCCATGATTTCGCGGATACCGGACTGAGCGTTCTGGAACGGATCCGTAGCGATCTTCCTGACAGGGTCTTGGATGGAAGCGAAGGCCGCACGTTCAGCAGTCAGCTGTTCGTTGTAGTCGGCCATCGTGAGACGACGCATCTTCGGTTGACCCGTCACCGGATCAATGACAGGTTCACCGGTGTTCGGATCGTAGACCGGCTCTTCTTGAGCAGCCGGAGCATACTCGCTCCCGGAGACATCCGCCAGATCCTGCGGGGTCTCGATGGTAGCTCCACCTTCAAGAACGGGCATGCCGCGTTCAACATCAGGAGAGGGTTGGATCGTCGGGATTTCCCCGATGCTCTGCATAACATCCGATCGAGGATCGGGAACTCGGGTAGCGGCGTAACCGAGGTTACTTGAGAACATGTCGCTCAGGCTCTTCGCCGAAGTAACAGATCCACCACCCAAAGGCGCAACTTTGGTATTGATGTTCAGTGCCATTTCATTCCTTGACTAGTTTAGATGCGGTTGTGGCCGCGATCGGGAAGCTACCGACAAGCGGAAGCGACTTCACTGCATTCTTCACTCCGGTTGCAGTATCACCGGCACTCAGTTCGTACATTGCTCTCACGGCCCGGTCTGACCAACTCAGTGGTGGGCTTGCATCACGCAGGCTCTGGTAGGCGTACGTGAACGGTTCTTTCGTCGGATCAGCCTTCTTGTTGCTGTACAGCGGTGACACAGTATCCATCAAGCTCTCAGCACGGCCTAGCAGACCGGATCCGTACAGTGCCCTCTGGGTCTTCTTCACGTTACTCTTCAGGTAAGGGTTGTCGTCGTCACCGTAAGCCAGGATATCTTTCATCATGTTGGCCATGTGAGCGAACACCATAGCAAGGGCCATCGTACAGAATGCTTGGTAGCGCATCCCGGTAGAACCGTTCTTGATGTAGTCCTTGTACATGCGTGGGAGCACGTTAGCGGTCATGCTTGCAACGAAACGAGTCATTGCAGTGAACACGCGTAGACGTGGATCGTGGTAGTACTTCGGTAGATTGGCAGTCTGAGGGTTCGTCACCCGTTGATCCACCATGTTCCGCAGAGAGACCATCACTTCGTCCCGGAGTTGTTGCACCGGGTTATCAATAGGTAGCCGCTGACGGTCACCCACTGCGATCGCTTCGATCATCTCATCCAGAGCAGCCGGATCGGTACTGTTCATGTGATCCATGATGCCGAGCACCTTCTCAACGTCCATACCCCATGACTGGAGCTCGCGCAGAGATTGGTACTGTTCATTCGTCATGTCAGAACCGGTCTGAAACACACGCGACCTGTCTACCACCGGGATGGCAAGCAGTGATGTCAGCTTACCGTTCACAATGTCACCTGCCATAGACAGTGTAGCGATACGGGTTGCATTCGTGATTGCGTGTAGACCGATCATCGACGAGAACACGTTCATCGTCTTCTTCATGTTGGCACTGTTCGTTTCGAACTTGGCCTGCGTGTTGTATCCACTGTCGTTGTAACCCAGTCTCTCGAACAGGCTACGACCCATGTACTTCTTGTGGAACTTCTTGACCTTCTTCGCGAAGGCATCCATCTGTTCCGGAGTCGTATTAGGATCCAGATTCAGAGCATCGAACTCGGCATCCAGCTTCTTGAGCTCCACTTGAGCACGACCGTTGGGAGTACTCCGAGCGTAGGCCAGACCCAGTGATGACGTCGTGTACGACACACCCTTGTTGATCTCAGAACCCAGTTCCTGGAACATCTCTTCCACAGCGATCTTCAGCTGTGAATGCACCTTGTTACCTGACGTACCCATCGTTGACATAGCGATCTCGGGCAGGCTCGACAGAGCAGCCTTTCCGAGACTAGCCAGCATAGTAGCAGTGACGCCCCAACCAACCATCTTCTCGATGAACGGGTAGTTCTCCAACGTGTTGTACGTACCAGTAGCGATCTTGTAGAAGTCCTGCACGTTCTGAACAGTGTCCAGGTACTCGGCTTCCGTACTGAACTCGCCGGCCTGTGCAGCCAGATGAACCAGCCTTGCCAGATTCGCCCCGTTCTCTCCCAGGTACAACTTCTTGGCAGCATCCGAAGCTACGTGATGCTTGAAGTTCTCGAACGCAGAGAACACGTTCGGTTCGAACAGATCGTTCAGGCCAGTGTCACGGAACACACCGTGTGATTCCATCCAGTGCTTTGCAGCAGCGGCAGTCGTACGATCACCCGACACGAGACCTTGTACAGCCTCACGAGCTTCACGCACACCGCTACCGTTCTGGACCATCGTGTTGATCAGTCGGGATTCGTTCTTCACGATACGCTGTGGATCGATGGCAGCATCGACGAACACAGCATCCAAAGCCCTGATACCGGTAGTATCGTATCCCAGTTCACTGAGTAGTTGCTTCGCCTGACCCGTCACAGCATCGGCTTCATCCTTCCAAGCCTGCAGCGTATCCATCTCTGGTGTACCGCCGACTCGTTGGCTATTCGACCAGGACGTCTGCCATGCAGTCTTCAGCATCTGACTCGCCTTCCGTACCGGCACCTTCAGTTTGGTTGCCAGTGTCTCCGCATCCGTAGTGTTCCACTCACCGATGATCCGCTGACGGAAACCGTCGTAGGAGTCACCCGGCAAAATCCCCGGTTGCATCACAGACTTCAGGATGGCGCTGTAGAACTTCAGTTCACCGTTCTCCTTCCTGAGACTCTTGACGGTAGTATCCGCCAGGGACCGAAGCAGTCGGATCGGATCCTTCACAACTGACAGGAAGCCGTTCCAGTACCCAGGTTTACCGGGCATGGACATCAGGTCAGGAACAGGTTGCCCAAGCGTAATGGCGTTTACATTAGAAAGTCCGTGAAGGACAGACGTAACGCCACGGGGATCACCTGCGGGTACCCCTGCCTCCGCGAGTGCCTTCTGCTGGGCCTGGAATGCTTGCGCATCATTTAGGTTCCCTTCGTAGACACGCTTCGCATTGGCGACAGAGCCCCATTGGGCCATGTCGATAGCTACACCACCGGCATTCAAGCCGCCACCCATGATAGCGCCGCCGATGGCAGCATCCGTCAGAGCAGTGTAGAAATTCTTCTCGTACCGGAGATCAGGGTCGAGCTCGCCGGAGGTAGCGAACAGTTCGAGCAGGGTTTGCCCGGTCTCGGTGATAGACTCACCGGCTGTAGCCGTACCGATCGAGCGGATACCGGCCAGCATAGCTTCCTTCGAGGCGTAGTGCTTTGCAGCGAACTCCGCACCCGCATTCGACAGTTCGACGATGGTTGACTTCGTCGCGTTCATCAGTACTTGTTCGGCTTCCTGCTGAGAGGCATACCGACCTGACTGCATCATCGTACCCAGGACTTCCTTCCGGCCAACCTGACTGAAGATGTCACCGCCGCGGATGATCCCTTTCAGACCCACCAGATCGAGCACCGTAGAACCGAGACCGGCAGAGAGTGCCAGGGCAGAGTTCTTCTTGTCGTCCGGTTGGTCAGCATAGAACTGACCGCTGTAGGCCAGAGCAGAAGGAACGGCAGACAGGCCCAGAGCCACACCGGCGGTAGGAGCTACCATCGGAGCAGCCACGGCAGCGCCCATCATCATGCCCATCATCGGCAGAATACCGGCCAGGAGGTTCCCGGCGTAGGTAGCTGCGTCAGTGATCGTATCCCAGGTATCTCCGTCAGGGCGGATGTCGCGGATACTGCCGAGTGTGTCAGGTAAGAGACCGGCCTGGACCTTCGCTTGGGTAACACCCTTGCGGCCCTTGTCAGCCAGCCACTCCCATTGATTGGCATCGCCCATCATCTGAGCGTAGCCGTAGAAGCCCTTCTTCAGATCGAGCATAGCCTTATCGAACGAGGTACCGAACTGGTTGTAGGCTTGATTCATGATCGTGCGATCACGCTTGCGGATGGCCACCGACCCGGCAAAGTCCGGAGTCGTACCTGCAAAGAACAACTTGTCCTTCGCTTCGTCACGTTGCTTCTCAAGCTTCGCACGAGTATCGGGACGCAGGCCAGGGTCAGCCAGGATACCCTCAAGACGATCGATCTCGTCGATCTGTTCCTTGACAGCCTGATTACCGACCATCGTCTTAGCAGCCGCATACTGAGCTTCGTCAGCCATGACCAGCTTCGGAATGTACAGTGGGTTGCCACCATTCTCCTTGACACGCTTCTCATGCTCTTCACGAGCCAGACGAATCATCGGATCCGCTTCAGCCATCGACGGCATGATCCGTGACATGGCCTTGATCATTCCATGTTCGGCCACAGCACGCGTATCACTGTACTGGTTCATCTCGGTCAGTCCAAGGGACGTAACCATATCACCTAGTTCGTTACCCTTGGCGTCGGTTTGCTGAGCCAGGATACGCCCGTAGGCATCCTTCTTTCCTGTCGGAGTCAGATTGGTGTATCCACCCAGTTGGGCGACACGATTGACGTTCTCTTCGGTACGGTCTCCTGCTTGCTGCCCAGGAATGAAAACGCTCCCATGAAACTTTGCAGTCTCGGGAGCGTTGAATCCTTGCAGACGATACTTCTTGCCATCCACCTCAAGGGTATCGGCATCGACGTTTCGTACAGGAGAACCCACCGCTTCACCGTCCACAGTTTGAACAGCTGATTTGGTCTTAGCGCTCTGCTCTTCGATGAGCTCGCGCATGATGTCATTCCACATGGGTTCTTCCTCTTTCTCCGCATGAAAGCGGGTTACTTGCTCTTGTACTGATCCGCAACCCACAACAGGTAGGGACTGTAGCCAGGGTTGGCTCGAGCCTTGATTTGGTAGTCCTTCTGAAGCTTCTCAGGCAGACTCTTGAAGGTCTTCTCCAGCTTCTCACTCACATCGGCAGGCGACATAGTTACACCGGCAGCCTTACCGTCGAGGATCGCCTTCTGAACAGCGTTGCCGTAGTTCGAGATGGCTTCCGTTCCCGGAGGCTTCGTACCCTTACCGTCAGCTGCTTCCACTTCGTAGAGAGCCTTGTTGGTAGGACGCATAGAGATTACCGCACTGCCGTAGACAGTACGACGAAGAGCTTCCGGAGTCAACTCATTGAGCTTGCGCCCACGGTAGTTCTCCGAGATGTTCGAGATTGCATTGTCCACAATCTTGCTGAAGTCTTCGGGCTTCATGTCATGGCCCATGTCAGCACGTAGCGACATGAACTCTTCCGTCAGACCTGCCGCATGCTCCTTGATGGCGCTGTCGGTGTAGGTCTTGTCGATCGGACCACCTCCTTCCGGTTTCTGGTTGAGTTGGAGCAGTCGAGCAGTCAGTCTCTTGCTGATGGACTCTTTCTGCTCAGTCGTCCGCTTGTGGTATTCGGAGTCAGGGATTGGATTGACACCAGCCTTGCGAGCATCGATGAAGTTGCCGGTAGCCGGATCTTCGACCATGAGCCGATCATCCTTGCTCCACATGTAGTTCACCGATTGACCGGTCTTCGAGTCGTACCCGGAGGTCGGAGCACGATTCTTGCCGTCGTTCGTCGCGATCTGGTTTGCTGCCAGGGTGCGGATGGCTTGCGTCATCTTCGCTTCCCTCATGGCAGGAGAGGTAGCTGTACGAGCTTCGTCGAAGAGCTTCTGCGCTTGGGCTTTGGCTTCCGGAGATGCCTTGTCCATGTGCGTGTAGAAGGTGTTCTCCAACGACTGGTTACGTTCACGGAGATCCTTCGCAGCTTCGACCTGACCCTGACGGGTGATCTCTGCTTGCTTTGCGGCAGCTTGAGCTTGAGCAGCC
>ENA-UOWG01003787-UOWG01003787.1-activated-sludge-metagenome-genome-assembly--contig:-NODE-3787-length-11149-cov-4.359834_pt1 | contig 11149 bp, 13 predicted proteins | sample MGYA00238147_ERZ761563 | MGnify/ENA primary metagenome ERZ761563 (study PRJEB28884, sample SAMN05720216) | anaerobic digester metagenome | isolation source: active sludge of municipal... | reverse complement strand
GGTACTCCGGTTTGCTCGGGGGAGGTATTTGTGGGCAAGGGGAGTGCAATCGACATTGGGGCATTTGAATTTCTACCTCAAGGTGCTAAGAACAAAATTATATTACCGATGGGGGTAATAAATTGAAACTTGACGTTGTTTATCCGCTATCGAGGATGGCGAAAGGACCGGATGATTTTGAATTGCGATATTCCTTGCGGTCACTGGATAGACAGCCTTGGGTTGGGAATGTTTTTATTGTGGGCCATGCTCCGACTTGGATAAAGAACGCGACGGAGATTCCCTTCCCCGATTTATGGAACAACAATTTCAAGGACAAAAATATCATCAAGAAAATGCTCCAAGCCTGTATTGACGAAAGGGTGAGCGATCCCTTTGTAGCCAATTCCGACGACCAATACTGGCTGAAAGAAATTGAGCCGGAGCAGATGGTTATTCCACCGCGGGAGAATCCGCCGCAAGTAGAGGTTGACGCCAAGAATAAGCGCCTGAATCCTTATCGCCCCTTTCGCAATCAATGGGTGGCGAGGCAGTCGGCCACGGTTCAATATTTGAAGGACCGAGGGAAATGTTCTATTTACTTCGATGGTCATGTTCCCTATTTGATTGAGAAAGAAAAGTATATCAAAACCATGTGCCACCTTCCATGGGAAATGGGGATCGGGTTCCTTATCGTTATTTATCATGGTTGGAATTGGCGGGAAATCTCCGGCGGGATTGACATTAAGGACCGGGATGGGGTTCTGGTCCGTATCAAAAGAGAGATGGAATGTAAAGAGATCGAGGAGAATATCGGAGATGCCCTTTTTCTTAACCACAACAATCGGGCGTTTACCGAACAGATGAAACACTTTTTACGGAAGAGATTTCCTGACAAATCAAGGTGGGAATAATGAACCTTGGCAAGCTCCGAACAAAAATTAGTATTCAGGAAAATCAATATCAAAGGGATGAGTTAAACCAGCCGACCCGGGATAGCGCGGGGGCTCAGATCGATAATTGGGTTGACATTCTCCCTGAATGGCATTGCTCAAAAGAGGATTGGTCCGGGTCAAGCTTCTTTTCTTCCCAGCAGGACCAAGCGGAATTGACAACCAAGTTTCGGATGCGCGATCCCCGGATTCAGATAAGGCCCGGGATGCGAATTAAATTGTATGATGCGGTTCTTAAAAGCGATAGGTATTTTTACATTCAATCGGTTCTGGACCCGGATGGTAGGCACGTTGAGATGTGGATTTCGGCGGTTGAATCCATAACACCTATAATCCCAACGGGAACGGATTCAAGTGGGGAGTCAAGCTAATGGCCGGTTTCGGTTTAGGCAAAGTATCGGGGCTTGATTATTTTGAATTTAAGGTGGACGGCCTTAAAGAGATGGGCAATATCCTCGCCCAGCTTCCCGGGAAGATTGCGCGGAGGGCGTTAAACAATGCGGTTGCGGCGGGGGCGCGGGTGATTCGGGATGCGGCAAGGCCCCAGGCTCCGGTAGGGACGCGGACCTATAAAGATTATCGCGGGAAAATTCATCGCCCGGGCCTCTTGCGGAAATCGGGGGTTGTTTCAAAGAAGCTGAAAACAAAGAACTGGCAGACTACATCCCTTTATGGCGTGGGATTTAGCAAGCTTGGTTTTTATGGCCGGTGGATTGAAAGAGGGAAATCGAAGAAGCACCAGCAAACCCCGCGTCCATTTGTTGTGCCGACATTTGAGGCGAACGTAACGCGGGCGGTTGACGCGATTAAGGATCGGCTCGGGGAGGAGATTGTAAAGATAACCCGGGAAACACCGGGGCTGAGCGTAAAGTAACTAAAATTTGGGGTTTCCCCAAGGTCTGATCAACCGAGGGGAACGCAAGAAAACGAAAAGGGCGGCATAGTAGGATGCCTACTCATCCTGTTGTGTCCGCCCTTTTCTTTTGCCCCGAGGCAATCATGATCGAAAAAACTCTTTATCTCATGCTTTCGAAATTAGGGATTTCACTATTTCCAGTGATAGCGCCAATGGAGCAAACAAAACCATGGGTCAGCTATCGGCGACTGAGAACGAAACCAACGGTTACGGTCAAGGGAACAAACCCCAAGCACGACAACGCGGATTTCGAAATAAGCGTTTTTTCCCAGGATTATCTAACCGCCGCTGAATTGGGAGAACAAATCATTGAGAGCATGGATGCTGATTGGGGAGCTAATTCGGTTCTGCTTGAAAACCGGGATGAACCTTACGACCCCAACACCGGAACATACCAGCGACTTTTAATTTTCGCTTTGCGCGAAATCAAAGAAGAAGGAGGGTCTTAACATGGCCTACACGGAAAGCTTGGCAATCGAAACCCAGGGAACCGTTATCACTTGGAACACCCTGGAAGTGGGAGAGGTGGTTTCGTTCAACGGACCCGGGGGGACCGCTCCGACTTATGACGTTTCAAACCTTTATTCAACCCGCCGGGAGTTCAGAATGGGACTCGCCGACGAAGGCGAGTTTACCATGGAATGTAATTTTGTACCTGGGGATCCAGGGCAGGAAGGGTTGATGGCAGACCGCATCGCCCGGACCAAAAGACAGGTGGTGGTGACATACAGCGACGGCAGCACCGATACCTTCGATGCCTATTGCGTGTCCGCGGTCAAAAGCGGGGGCGTGGACAATAAGGTCGCCATTTCCTTTACGTTGAAAATTACGGGAGATGTGGCTTTCTCCGGCGAATCCTCGTAGCAGATAGCCCCGGCAACGGGGCTTAAATCTAATCTCATGGAGGCTCTATGATTTTAGGCCGCGATGCCATTCTGAAAGCTGAAGACCTGAAGCGCGAATTGGTAAACGTGAAGGAATGGGGCGGGGATGTTTATATCCGCTGCATGACCGGGACGGAACGGGATGCCTTCGAATCCACCGTCTATGGGATCAAGGGCAAAAATGTGGAAATGAATAAAGAGAATTTCCGCGCCCGCCTCCTTGTTTTCACGCTTGCGGATGAAAACAATAAGCCCCTGTTTGCGGAGGCTGATATTTCGGCACTCGGGGCGAAGTCGGCGAAGGTGCTGGACCGTCTATTTACTATCGCCCTGAAAATCAATGGCCTCTCCAATACCGATGTTGAAGAGCTAACAAAAAACTCCTGACCCGGGCGGAAAGGAGATTTTATTTCTTTCTTGCCCGGGAACTCGGAATGACCGTCAGGGGGTTATTGAGCAACCTTGACAGTCATGAAATAAGCGAGTGGATCGCCTATTTCAAGTCTCTTGAGATCGAACGCGAACAAACCCGCAAGGCCAATTTGGAGCAACAAATTAAATCGGCCTTGAGCGGGAAACGAAAGAAGAAAAAGAAATAATGGCCACTATCCTCGGAGTCATGGTCGATATCGGCGCGAACGTTGCCCGGATGCAGCAGGACATGAGAAAGCTTACCGGAGCCATGGAGGGCGGGTTTAATCAAATCGCTTCTTCGGCGCGGAAACTTGCAGGAGTCTTGGGGATTGCTTTCGGCGTCCACGAAATAATTTCCTTCGCCAAAGAAGCGCTGGATACCGGGGATAAGTTAGCCAAAATGAGTCAGTCGGCGGGAACTACGGTTGAAGTTCTTTCCGGCCTGAAATATGCCGCCCAACTTTCCAACGTAGAATTTGAAGCCCTCGGGAAAAGTCTTGGAATCTTATCGCGCAACCTTGTTGATGCCCAAAACGATACCGGGGAAGCCAAGGATGCCATAGCCGCCCTTGGAATTTCCATTCAAGATACCAAGGGGAATCTGCTTGGCAGCGACAAGGTATTGATGCAGATTGCGGACAAGTTCGCCTCTATGGAGGATGGGGCGACAAAGACGGGGCTGGCCATGAGAATATTGGGGCGCTCCGGGGCCGAATTGATTCCTCTCTTAAACGCTGGCTCAAAAGGAATCGGAGAATTAAGGGCGGAAGCCGAAAGGCTCGGCGTCGTCATGTCAACCGAAACCGCACAGCAAATGGAAAGGATTAACGATAATTTCACGCGCCTTAAATCCGTTGTTCAGGGTGCTGCTATTGGTATTATGGCAAATTTAAGTCCAACATTAGAAAATCTTACGAATCTTCTTGTTCAGGTATCAAGGGAAGCAAATAACTTTGAAGAGGCGGGCAGGGGTATATCTTTCACCTTAAAGACATTGGCTTCGGGGGCATATATAGCTTACGCCTATTTCATGAATTATGCAGATGCAATTAGGGCCGCAGTAAAGGCATTACGGGAATTATCTTGGGGACAAATTACCGCTGCCGGAGAAATATTTGAATCTGCCCATGCTCAATATTTGAAAAACATAGAAGAAATGAAAGAAGGACTTAGAAAAATTTGGGCAGATGTGGATAAAAACGCTCCCGGAGCCGCCAAGAAACTCGCTGGCGCCCTTGGGGTTGGTATTGGAAACGACAAGATCAGCAAAAAGCAAGCGGAGGATTATGAAAACTCTCTAAAGATATTCCTTGAATCCCAAATCAAACTTCAGAACGACGTTGCCAAACTTGAGGCCGAACGCAGGATTAAGGAAGCCCAGGAATTACAAAAATTTTTAGAGGATAGGCGCGAGGCATATATCCAACATGCCGGGGAAGTAGCCGACGTTCGGCAAAAGGAATTAAACGATCTTGCCAAAATCGAAGTTGACGGGATTAACGCCACGATATCCGCCCGGGAGAAACTTGAAAATGACTATCTGGAATGGATGAAAAAGAAGTGGCAAGAAAACGGGCAGGAAATAATCGAGTCCAATAAACGCCAATGGGAATCGCTGAATGATATCCTCGGCGGATCCCTGCAATCTGGATTGTTCGACCTCTTTAAAAGCAAAACTTCAAGCCTAAAGGACAGGTTCAAAGAGTTTTGTGATTTCATGGTGGATTCGTTCACCCGGGCATTGGCGACGATGGCCAGCAACTATATCGTTTGGGGTGATATGTTCGGATACCAACGGGGCGGGAAGGTTGGGGGATTGATGGGGTTGTTTCAGGGGATGGGCGGGTATTCCGCGCCGGAATGGGCAACCGGATCCTGGGCGGCGGCAGTAACCGGAGGAACAGGCGCGATTATGCATGGCGGCGGTATTGCCGGACAAGAGGGGAAGAAGTTTTGGGATTTCGTTCCCCGGTTCCATAGCGGCATTGGCCCGGATGAGATGGCGGCGATCCTGAAGCGGGGTGAAGGAGTATTCACCCCGGGGCAGATGAAGGCTCTCGGGATGATGTCACAAGGCAATAATAGCCCCGTAAACGTGACTATCTATGCCATGGATGCTCAGACCTTTACCGACTTTTGCAAACGCAACCCCGGGGCTATTATCGGCCCCGTGGTGGAAGATTTTAAGCGTAACGGACCTACTCGGTACGCCATGAAGGGGGCTATGTAATGGAAACCTTCCCTTCTTCGGTCTCTTTCAATTTCCCGGTCAAGGTCGAATCCTCGTTCAAAACCCTCGTCAGCGATTTCGAAAGCGGCAAGGAGCAGAGGCGGAAACGATGGGCGTTCCCCAAGCGAAGATTTACCATTCCCTATAACGCAATCGACCCCGACGAAACCGACGTTTTATGGAAGTTTTATCAGGAGAGGTCCGGGGCTTACGAGGCTTTTTGGTTTATCTATCCGCTTCGCAAGAAATGGTATGGGGAATATTTGGGGGTAGGGAACGGAACCCAGGTCACATTTGATCTTCCTTCCTACCAGACCGAGAGCGTTTATGTTTACAAGGACGGGGTTTATTCGTATTGGACATTCATTGACGGCGGCGGGCAAGCTGGCGCCGATCGAGTTGAAATGGGCGTCACCCCGGAAGACGGAACTATTCTTACCGCCGATATCGACGGCCAGTTAAGGCTTCCCATGCGGTTTGAGCAGGACAATCTAAGCGAAGAGTTGTTTGACTATTTACTTTCCCGGTCCCAAATATCACTTATTGAGGTCAAAGAGTGAGGTCAATTCCCACCCTATTGAACAATGAACTCCTAAAGGATGCCTCTTATCTGGCAACCCTGGTTGAGATGTACCTATCTTCTACGGTTTATTATACGAACCTTGACGTTCCCTTGGTTTACGGGGGGCATACCTATCTTTCGCGGGGATTCACTTTTTCCGGCGCCGAGTATTCCATGACCCCCATGATTGACAAAATAACCCTGGATATCGACAACGTTGAGCGGGAGTTTTCGGCCTTCGTTTTGGGGCAGGAAACCAGAGGAAAACGCTGCATTATCAAATTGGCCGCCATGGAGGGGAAGGACAATCTAATTCTCAATGGCGGGTTTGAAATTCCCGGGGAAGGCGGGGCCGATGTTTTTTCGGATTGGGAAGAAGCTTGTACGGGCAGTTCGACTATAACCCAAACGATATCGGTTTTGGCCCAAAGCGGAGTACCCCTTATCGGCCAAAGCGGAATCCCCATTGTTTCCCAATCCGGCGGGAGCGAGAAAGCATATCGCGGGCATTTCTGCTGTAATTTCTATCACGATGCCGCAGAAAACTATGCGATGGTTTCCCAAAATCTGACCTTAACCCCCCATCGGCGTTACCGATTGAAACTTTACTATCAAACCGATGCGGGAATATACGCAAATCTCCTGCTTACAAGGCCCGAATATACGGATATTGAATTAAAGGAGGATGGAACCTGGGGTGAATTAGTCAACGGGATAACCCTCGAACCCGCCACAATCCCGACATTGGTTCAAATCGATTTCGACGGGCATATGGATTATACCGAATATCATCTTGCCCTCAGAACCGAAGGCGCGTTATCGGCTGGCGGGCATATCTGGTGGGATGAAGTATCGTTAACCCCCCTTGATGCCCCGCCCGCGAAGATTTCAGCCGTAGGTATCATCTTTTCCGGCGTTCTGGATTCGGCAAGGATAACGCATCAGCGGGCAAGTTTTGACGTTTATAATCCGTTGATTTTCTGGAAGCGGAAGACCCCACGGAGAATCCATCAATCCTCCTGTCCCTGGCCGTTCGCAATCGACGGTTCGCCGTGCCAATATGCCGGGGCCGAAACATGGTGCGATCAATCCTTTGAGAGATGCCTTGAGTTAGGCAATACCGACAATTTCGGCGGATTCCGGTTTCTCCCGGACCTGCAGGACAAGCAGATATGGTGGGGGAAGAAGGCATCATGAATTTTTCCCTCAAAAAGAAGATTTTGGAGGTATCGAAAAGCTTTCTCGGGGCTCCCTATAAACTCGGCGGGCAATCGCCGGAAGAAGGATTTCATTGCGCCTCTTATATCTATTGTTTCTATCGGGACATAGGGGCGGACATAGCCGACCACGAAGGCGATTTGAATTTAAAGAACTATGCCGAAGCCTGGGCACAAAAGCCGGAGCAAACCAAGGCGGCACTATTGCGTTTCATGCTCGGTATCGGAGAAAAAGTCAATCCTAAGTTTCTATGGCCCGGGGATTTGGCGCTGATTAAGAGTGAAGAGAAACTAACGTCGGCTATTTATTTGGGTAACGGCAACTTTTTAACCCTTGACGTTAGGGTGGGGATTATGATTTTCCCGCGGCGATCCATTTTAGGCGAGATTGTGGAAGCGAGGCGGCCATGCCACAGGCTTTAGCACTTGCGCCATTGGCGGTAGCGATAGCAAGTGGGGCCGGCGCCGGGGTTATCTTTGCCTCCGCCGCAATAGCCGCCATGGGATTTGCCGCTTCCATGTCTGCAAGCTCCAAGCGGGCAAATCAGAGCCAATCCGCCGGACATCTCCTCAATACCAAAAGCACCCAGGCTTCTATCCCGGTAGTTTACGGGCAGATGAGGCTCGGGGGGAATCAGGTATATCTCAATGCAACCGGAGATAATAACCAAATCCTCCATATCATTCAAACCCTCGCGGAAGGGGAGATTGACAGCCTTATTGCCCTCTACGGCGACGACAAACTTTCAACCGAGTATGGAAGCGATTTCAATTATGAACTTTTTACCGGGGCCGACGATCAGGCGGTTTGCTCGGCTTTGCAGGGTTATGACGCGAACTGGATGGACCCCCTTAGAAATACCGCCTATCTCTATTTACGCCTGAATTACAACGCTCAAAAGTTCATTGCCCTGCCCGTTATTACCGCCGAGATTAAGGGGCGGGTGGTCTATGATCCCCGAACCGAAACCTGGGCATGGTCAAACAATCCCGCCCTTTGCATTTACGATTTTATGACCAATACTATTTTTGGCCTGGGGATGGACCCCGACTTTATAGATGAGGATTCGATAGAGGATTTCGCTAATTGGTGTGATGCCCAGGAATATGAATGCAACGCATTAATCGATTCCCGGGAATCCGCCCTTGATGTAATAACCAAACTTCTCTCTTCCTGCCGGGGGATGCTGGTTTATACGGATGGGAAGTTTTACTTAAAGGCGATTGATTATGATGCCCCGGTTATGGATTTGACCGAGGATGATATTATCGCGGATTCGTTTTCGTTTACCATCCCCGGAATTCAGGAATCTCCCAATGCTATCCGGGCCAAATTCCTGAACGCAGACAATAAATACACCCTCGAAGATTTAGTTTTAAACGACACCGCCTCTATTGATCTGGACGGAGAAACCCGGGAAAGCGAAATCGATTTAATCGGGGTATCGGATTATGACCTTGCCTATAAACTGGCTATCTATCACTTGGAGCGGTCCAAATTAAACAGGATTCATGCTTTTACTTGTGGGCCCAAGGCGATTCCCCTGGAACCTGGGGATTTAATCACCGTGACCCATACTCTCCCGGGGTGGACCGAAAAAGTCTGCCGAGTGCAGGATGTGATTATTCTCGAAGAGGGATTGGTTTCCCTCGCGGTCCTCGAAGAGGATGAGGATATTTACGACGAAGAGATAGACGTTGCAACCCACGGCGTCCACGTAACCAACTTGCCGGACCCCCTGGCCATTCCGCCGCCGCCGTCCGATATCACTTTTACCGAAGAATCCTATTCGATAAAGGACAACTCCTTCTCTCGCGTTAAGGTGACATGGACGGAGCCCGAATATTATCCCTTTTTTGACCATGTGGAAATATGGGTTTCAAGGGACGACGGCGCAACCTATGAGCATTATACGAATGCGGTTGGAAGCGTCACCATCGAAAATCTGAAGGATGGTGAGCAGATCGTTGTCAAGCTCCGCTCGGTTTCCATGAACGATAGGAAAAACGAACTGGATAATCTAACGGCCTATTATTATACGGTCACAGGGAAAAGCACTTACCCGGACGATGTGACCGGATTCCAGGGAACGGCTGCCGGGGATACGATTCTCCTCCGGTGGAACGAGAGCGATTTAGAGGATTTGGCCGGTTATGAAATCCGATACGGAACCTCATGGGTGAACTCGATTTATTTTGGATTTACCAAGGGGCAGACCTTTTCCATGGTAGGGGTCAAACCCGGGACGCATTCCTTTCTCATTAAGGCCAAAGATACGGTGGGCAATTATTCTGAAAACGCGAGTTTCGCCGTAGTAACCGTTTTTGATCCCCCGGGGTATTCGCGGGTAAACAGCGAAATCGTAGATTATGAAACTGAGGGTACTCATAACGATACTGAATATTATTACGATCCCATGCATGGTGATTCCCTGCGTATAGAATCCCCGAACCTTGAAGGAGATTATACTTCTCCCGTTTACGACCTGGGATCAAAGCAGAAGTGCAGACATTGGATCGATTATATTCTAAACGTCAATGCAACCGGGGCCACATGGGAGGGCGGGGTAGGGGATACCACTTGGGATGCGGTTTTCACCGCGGGCGAGAAATGGCTCCAGCAATTCTCGAATGTAGTAGCGGGAACCTTCCGGGCAAAATTCTTTTATTCCGACGATAACGTGAACTGGACCGAGATTGACCATTTTGAAATTTTGAGCATAGAAGTGGAAGCCCGCTATATCAAATATCAGGTCTTTCTAACTTATAACGATTCGGCCTCAAAAATCTATGTGGAGCCGATCACCCTTGAATCATGGTGGAGGTAGCCCATGGCTTACGATCCCAATTCTCCCGCGGCAACCCATAACGCATTAACGGACCTGGATCAAATCCGGGCCAACTTTACGGCCCTGAGAAATTTTGAGGCCGGGGCAAGCGAACCGTCAAACCTTGTGGCGGGGATGATATGGCTGGATACCTCCGGAACTCCCTATGTGATGAAACAAAGAAACGCGGCGAACTCGGCGTGGCTGACTCTTTGGAATTTCACCTATTTGCCCATTTTCATAACAGGGAGCGCCGAGAAAGGAGATCTTGCCTATTACGATGGATCAAATTGGGTCAGGCTCCCGCATGGAACGGCGGGGCAAATGCTTGTCACCGGAGGGCATGGGGCAAATCCATCATGGGGGTCTTTGGGGGCGGCTACCATAAAGCAGTCGCATTTATCCACAACCTACGGGGAGGTTGGCGGCCATGTAGCAACCGGGATATCGGCCAACTATACTCTTCCCGGGGGAACCTATGGCTTTTATCCTCAACTTAAACTTTACGGAACGGTATCAAGTTCGAGGGCCAATCTCTTAACTACCGCGAACTGGTTCTCCTATGTAACCAATATTTATTTGGAAGCCCTTCATGCAAGCGAAGATTGCGGGATGTATGCCCTGCAAAGGTATGTTACCGCTTCCGGCAAAGAGCATTGGCTTTTCGCGGTAGTCCACAAAGAAACGGGGAAAATCATCCATTCCTATTCCGCCCCGGACCATCCGAGTTACGGGAACGGCGGAAACGAGGTTGTTATCCCCCACCCGTTCCCGGATTTCATTAAGGCCATTCCCGAGGGGCTTGAGATCGTTCTTCTGGATTTAGAAGATACGATGAAACTGAAGGGGAAATTTCTTTCGGATATTACCGACGAAATCCGAATCGATCTCTCCAAGGAGGTGAAATTCTCAAAGCCGCGGGACATGGACGGAAAGCGATTCCTGGCCGAAAAACCGCCATTTTATAGCGTGAGGAAGATTAAGGTCTGATGGTAGATATCGATAATAGCGAACTTCTCGACAAGGCCCTGGATAAAATCATCAGCCATGAGGATTTCCGGGCCAAACCCTATCGCTGCCCCGCGGGGAAGTTAACTATCGGATATGGATGGAATCTCGAGGATCGCCCGATTATGAAGGCGGAAGCGAAAATGATTGCCCTGAAT
>ENA-UOWG01003776-UOWG01003776.1-activated-sludge-metagenome-genome-assembly--contig:-NODE-3776-length-11168-cov-6.505894_pt1 | contig 11168 bp, 10 predicted proteins | sample MGYA00238147_ERZ761563 | MGnify/ENA primary metagenome ERZ761563 (study PRJEB28884, sample SAMN05720216) | anaerobic digester metagenome | isolation source: active sludge of municipal... | reverse complement strand
ATCAGATAATTATATAGAAATTTTTGGTGCAGTTGCCGGAATAGTTTATGTATTCCTCGAGATACGTCAGAAAATCTGGCTTTGGCCGGTCGGGCTGGCCACCTCTGCAGTATATATTTATGTCTTCTTTACAGGCAAGCTGTATGCTGACATGAGCCTGCAGGTCTATTACCTTATTATAAGTGTTGCAGGCTGGTACTGGTGGGTGAAAGGCGCGGGGCGCAGGACACAAGGCACACGGCACAGGGAGCAAGGCGCTGTGAACAAGGCAGCTGACAACTATATAGAAGGTGCAGTACAAAATGACCAAATTGCAGACGGGCTCCCCTCCCCGGAGGGGTTGGGGGTGGGTTCGGTTGACAGGAAAACATCAGTTTTTCTTGCAATAACTTTTCTTCTCCTCTTTTTCACAATGTGGCTTGTACTTGACAAGATTACAGATTCCCCTGTACCCGGATGGGATTCGTTCATCACAGCTCTTTCAATTATAGCTACATGGATGCTGGCACGGAAATTTATTGAGCACTGGTATCTTTGGCTGATAGTTAATGCAGCTGCTATGATCCTTTTCCTTTCAAGGGGACTATACCCTACAACAGCACTGTATGCCGTATATTTTATTATGTCATTTACAGGTCTTAAAGAATGGAAAAAAACTCTGCCTCATGAGGAAGCACGGCCTCATCCCCCGGCCCCTTGACTGAGTATAGCCTCATCCCCCGGCCCCTTCTCCCGCGGGGAGAAGGGGAGACGTCTGAAGAACTGAATTAGTGTATGTTAACAAGCCCCTCTCCCCCCGGGAGAGGGGTTGGGGTGAGGCGGGTAAATTAGAGAGGGTTTGGAATGAGACGATCATTTGAGAGGGGTTGGGGTGAGGTCGGTTAAATAGAGCGAAGTAGGGGTGAGCCGATCAATTCAGAGTGGTAGGGGAAAGTGATTCCTCTCTGTTTTAAATTCGATTTTGTAACTTTAAATTGGAATGAATTATACTACAGTTATAATAGCTGACGGGACTTTTCCCACCCATGAGATTCCGCTGGGATATATCAGGAATGCTGAAAGGATTATCTGTTGCGACGGAAGTACAGGGAACCTTGTTGACTTTGGTCTGGAACCGGATGCAATTGTGGGTGACATGGACTCGCTTGACAGTGAACTGTATTCGAAATATGCTGACAGGATACATGCTGATGACGACCAGGAAACAAACGACCTTACCAAGGCTGTTAAATGGTGTACTAAGATGGGCTTTAGCGATATCGCGATAGTTGGAGCTACCGGTAAGAGAGAAGACCACACAATAGGAAATATCTCCTTGCTTGCAGAGTATGCGAGGGAAGCAGACGTCATTATGGTAACAGATACCGGAATATTCAAACCCTATACCCAAAGTTCTGAAATACAGTCATTCCCGGGTCAGCAGGTCTCAATATTTTCAATTAATCCCTTAACACTGATTACATCTGAAGGTCTGAAATATCCGCTTGCTGGCAAACGACTTGAAAACTGGTGGCAGGGAACTCTGAATGAATCTATGGCAGCCAGGTTTAAGCTTTTTTTTGAAGGTGGATCATTGCTTGTATTTCATAAATTCTGAGAAATGTATCACCAGGCTGCATTCTGACAATTAAAAAAGAGGGTGCTTAAGAATAAGCAAGCTTAAATTCACCCTCTTCAAAACCCGAAACTTTCTTATCAGAATATGTATCCCAGCGTAAATCCTAATCCCTTGTTGCGAAGGTCAGGTTTGTCACTTACGATGCTTCTCATACCCATTTCATATCTTATCTCGGCTGTCAGAGCCTTGTTGCCTGAGAGCTTATAAATAACACCTCCTCCAAACACAGCTCCTGCATCAAGATCTTCAGCATTTTTACTGATATCAACAGGAAGATCTTCTGATCCGTTGTTCATCCTCGAATGTGTTGAGGTAAGGAAACTGATATATGGCCCTGCAAGGAAGCTGAGGTTATAGTTCCTGTCAGCTTCTGCGTTTACAGGGCTTACCCTGCAAAGAAGCGGCACAGTCAGGTAGTTCAGCTCATTTTTATAGGTAACTGTATGATTACCTGAATAGTCTTCTGACTTTGAACCCTTTTTCTGGTAGTTCAGCTCAGTCTGTATTGAGAAGATACTCTTTGTTTTATATTCCAGAAAACCACCCAGGTTATATCCATGATAAACATCACAATTATCCCAGAGTGCGCCGTTTTCCGCCTGTGTTACCATGTTTAGCCCGGCATGTACACCATATCTGAATTGAGCATGGAGTGTACCGCATGCAAAGATTGTAATGGCTGAAAGAATTGCCATTTTACTGATTGTCCTTTTCATTTTTTATTATACTGTTTGACCAAATTACTAATAGACCATAAACGTATTATGGTCGAATATTCGACAAAAAAATTATCGTTTCACTATCCCGTAAAAAAGGAAATTAATAAGGCTGGTGAGCCTGGTTTCGATATTCCTGTGCTCCTTATTAAGAAACAAAGGTACTTCAAGCCCTTTCATTGCAGTAACTATTGCTATTGCACTCAGTTCTGCATCATCAACGTTGAACTTACCGGCGTTGATACCCTGCTGAATAATATCTGCCACAATCTTTATCTCCTCTTTATCATACTTGTTCCTAATCTCCTCAATGAATTCAAGGTGGCTGAGGTAGTCGCTTTTCAGAGCTGCATAAAAGTTTTTCAGTTTATCAAGTTTCCGCATCCTTACCTTTATATATACATTCAGCTTTTCTATTGGATCCTCAATGTTTTCTGTCCTTTTTGCCAGTTCAGACTTCAGTTCCTCCGCCTCCTTCTCAACAACAGCCTTGAAGATCTCTTCCTTGCTGCTGAAATAATAATAAATTGAAGATTTTCCCTTCCTGCTTGCCTGTGCAATCTCTTCCATTGTCGTCTTTTTGAAGCCGAAATGAGTGAAGATATTTCTTGCAATATCAATAATCCTTGTCCTTATTTCATCATTCTGTGCAATCATACAGAGCAGGAAAAATAACCGTGCAAATTTAATGAGCTTCTGTTAAACTTCCAAGTAAAATATCGACTATTTGATAAAAAAGGTCGAAACGTATTGATGTGATATTTTTCTGATCAGTTTTTTTGACTTTCCTTTACAAGATTCATCAGCTGAACCCTGCTCTTTACATTGGTCTTGATGTAGATTCTGTGAGTATGATCCTTAACTGTCTGCACAGTAATAAACAGCTTCTCTGATATTTCCTTATTACTAAGACCGTTGCATATCTCTCTTATTATATCGCTTTCCCGTGGCGACACATCATGTTTTTTGCAGAAATTTTCAAAGGACAGTTCGAATACAGGGTCTTCTTCGTATGTTATAATATCCATACCATAAGTCATATATGCAGGCAGGAAGGTGTTCCCTATGAAATAAGCAATAATGAAAAGAACTGCAAGGAAAGACTGGGTTGAGATGAATGCAAGTAAAAGTGACTGAAGAGTCAGGACAATTAGCATTCCTGATGCTATAATTTTCTTCTCCCTGACACTTATGAGATAACTTGCCTTATCAGAAAAGAATATCCTTATGGCGGCAACACTTGTATAAACAAAGTTTGCGATGAGGAAATATTGTTTTATTAAATAAAGAGGTTTTACATGAAGTTCCTTTCCCGTAAGATAGCCTAATCCTATAATTACCAATATGTTGAAGAACAGAAACGAGAAGTTGAACCAGTTGTTATGCCTTGCACCTGACAATAATGATGAAAACCGCAGAAGCATCATCCATGCAAAGATCACAAAGGGGAGACCTAACAGAAGTGCCGTATCACAAACTTTTGTGAGTAATTCATCCGTGATGCCTGATGACAGAAGTATCCTGATAAGTGCCTGCCCCCAGATACCATAAAATCCGAAAGTATAGATGAAGATCTGGTAGTAAAGCAGCGGAGAGAAAAGTTCATTATCGTACCTTTTCTGAAGCCTGGCTGTCAGAATTATTCCTCCTGCAGCCATGGCCACAGTGATTATGAAGATTATGTAACCAAGAATAATCAGCATAATATAAAGGTATGAAAATCCCTGTATTTGAGCGATTCAAATATAACCACTACTTAAGTATTGTATGCATACTTAAGTTGGAAATTTACCAAAACACTACTATAGTATGAAGTATTTCTGTTTTAGCCGGTCTACATTTGCTTCATAATCATTCAGAAAAATAATAACCAAAAATTGAAAAAGATGGAAACTACAAATGCATACACACTGAAGCCCGGATACAGCAACAGTTTCGGAACAGGCTGGCAGGTTATGAAGGACAATTTCCTGAGGCTGTTCCTTGTTGTAATTGTCCTGGCTATTGTTACAGGGCCTTATAAATTGGTTGACTTTAAGTTAGATCCTTCAGATCTTCACGGAGGTCCCTGGAACTGGAACTGGGATAATGCACAGGATTTTCAGAACATACTCGGACTTGCATCGCTGGGCTTGTTTGCAGCTTTCTTTGCCCTGCTCGCAGGCTTGTATGTTCTTCTTGTTGCTCCCGTATTCCAGTTTGGTGGCAAAATGATCTTTGTCCAGGCTGTAAGACGTGAAAAGCCTGATTTTGAGTACTTCATAAAAGGATTCATGGGAAATTACCTGTCGATTATTCTGGCAAATCTCCTTGTGATTGCACTTGTTGTCCTGGGTCTTTTTGCAATTCTGATACCGGGGATAATAATTGCCTGCCGCCTGGCATTTGTTTCATACATTGTAATGGACAAGAAGCTTGATCCCATTGAGGCTGTTGAGCTGAGCTGGAAAATGACACGCGGTCACGGATGGAAAATCTTCTTCATGGGTCTCTCTTCATTTTTTATTGTTATTTTCGGACTTATACTGTTCATTGTAGGTGTATTTCCTGCAATGATCTGGATATCAAGTTCTTTTGCAGCCCTGTATGAATCTGTAAATCTGGAGATGTCACGCACTGAAATGCCTGAAACAGCTGCCGCATAACACATAAAGGGTACTTCCCTGAAACTCAGATAATCATGATAATCCTTTCCTCTCTATTCTGAAGGAAAGGATTATTTTTTGGTATGGCTTTTGCAACCGTAAGAATAAAATTCATTATTTTTAACATCACTACTTTAAACCAAACTGACATGAAAACAAGGGGAATTATTCTGTTAATCGTTTTTTCACTTATTATTCCGGCAACTGCCTCAGCCCAGGTAGGAGGCCTTCTCAAAAACAAAATGAACAAAGTTGTCAATGCAGGTGTAAAAACACTTGACAAAGAAGTTGACAACCAGATAGATACTGCTGTAAACAAGGAGGCTGATAAGGCAAGGGCAAAAGCCGATCAGCGTGCCGAGCAGAAAAGGCTTGAAAGCAACCAGCCCCCGGCAGCACCTTCAGAGGGAGCCACTCAGGATGATGGTCAGCCTTCAGGACAGGGAGGCGGAGGTTTGATGGGAGCAATGTTCTCAAACAAGGTTGATATGAAATACAATGAGTCATACAGCTTTAGTTCAAGAATATACATGGTTACCGAAACCTATGATAAAAAGGAGGTTATGAAAATGGACATGTACATCTTCTACAGCGCCAATCATCCAAGCATGGGTATTGAAACAAAGTCGATCCAGAACACTGAAGGAGAAACAGTTCCGGTAATTGCCAATATGATACTTGACGGAGAGAATAAATGCTTCCTGATGCTGACCGACATGAACGGTATGAAAATGGGAATGATATCGAATGTTCCCGATGAAAACGCAGCCCCTGAAGATAAAAAGGGCAAAAAGGACAATCCTCCTGTATATACAAAGACAGGCAACACAAAGGTTATTGCCGGTTACAAGTGCGATGAGTATTCCTTTGTTGATCCCGATGATAAGTCAAAAGGCAGCGTCTGGTACACTACTGATCAGAGAATTAAGCTCGACAGGCGTGGATGGAAGAATACAGGCATGAACTCATATTACCAGAATCCCCAGTTCAATGACGGTATTATTATGGCAATGGAATCCTTTGACGAAAAAGGCAACAAGACCATGAAGTCTGAAACTATCGAAGTGAATGAAAACTATCCTCATTCAATATCAGTACAGGGTTATTCACTCCGCCAGATGAAACTGGGCGAGGATAAAAAGAAATAATTAAAGATATCGATAACTGATATGAGATTCCTGGTGTGCATTCCTGCCTTCTTATTGCTTTTCAATGCAACTGACGGGCAGGGAAGCAGGATGATTGACCAGATAAAAGCTCATAAAACAGGAACTGCAGTCTGGTGGATAGGGCAGGACAGCTGGATAATTAAATCCGGAGATCTTGTCATATCCACCGACTTGTTTCTGCAGGATGAGGGAAGGATCTCTCCAGTTCCTGTTGATCCCCATGAACTTGCTCCAATACTCGATATTGCCTTTATTACACATGGCCATGGTGACCACTTTGAGCCATATACAAACAAAATTCTTGCAGCAGAATCAAAATGCAGGTTTGTTCTGCCCGAAAGCTGTCTTGATGAAGCAGCGGAAATGAAAATTCCTGACAACAGGATAACTGTTGCAAGACCAAGAGTTCCTTTTGAAATTGAGGGGATAAGAGTTGAACCTCTCCGGGCGCTGCATGGCAATTCAAACTTTGCGATCTACTATGATGCCAATATGCAGGACTGCGGATATCTTTTTACAATTAGCGGATTGCGGATACTTCAGCCGGGAGACACTTACCTGCTTGAAGATCACCTGTTCCTTAAAAAAGTTGACGTGCTCTTCTTCTCTCCAACAGAGCACAATATGTACATCGATAATTCAGTGATACTAATAAATGCCCTTGATCCGGAATATATCTTTCCACAGCACCACAGCACGGTTGCTGTTGATGAGGAAAACAGGTTCTGGGCAAAGGGTTATCCTGATGAGGTTAAGATCAGACTCTCGAATGCACTCAGGCAGAGATATCATATCCTGAAAACAGGAGAAATGATGGAGATTAAATAGCAGCCTCAGATCTTCCGGAGCTTTGCGAACCTGAGCAGCAGTTTTCTTGTACCGCTGCCGTCGAATTTTACTGATGCTGTTGTATTCGGAGCATCGCCCTCAATTGAAACAACCACACCTTTTCCAAAGCGTTCATGTTCAACCTTGTCTCCGGCAGAAAATGCTATATCATAAACTGCAGTCTGAGCTTCAGATGCGTTTTCAGTTTTTGTTATTTTCTTAAGTCTTTCAGGTCTGGCGATCCTTAGCGGCTCTTCACTTACAGGTGCCGGCCGGGCAGAAGGTTCACTGACGGCATTGAAAGGCTTACCTCCGGTCTGCGGATAATGCAGGAACTTCTGGTCAAGCTCCTTAAGGAAGCGGCTGGGATTGCTTCTCTCAAGATTACCCCATTTGTACCTGTTAAGAGCATAACTGAGAGTGGCCTGTTTTTCCGCTCTTGTAACAGCTACATAGAACAAACGCCTTTCTTCTTCGAGTTCTCTTGATGATCCTGATGACATTGGTGACGGGAACAGTGTGTCTTCCATCCCTACAATATATACATGCTTGAATTCCAGTCCTTTGGCTGAATGCATTGTCATAAGCGTAACAGTATTCCTGTCCTCTTCCTTCTCGCTGTCCTGGTCGGTCAGCAGCGATACATTAGCCATATAGGCTTCCAGGGTATCCGGATCTCCGTTTGTTTCTGCAGCCTCTGAAAATTCCTTTATTGCATTTAAAAGCTCCTCCATATTTTCATACCTGCTGACTTCCTCAACCGATTTACCTTCCCTCAGCTCTTTCATAATGCCCGATACTGCAGTTATCTCCTTTGCTTTGGTGAATGCATCGCTTGTATCGGCACTGAGTCTGAGGTTGAGGATTATGTCCCTGAATATGAACAGTTTCTTCTGTGTTCCTGCATTAAAGTGGTCAGGAAAAAGGTTTGCCTCGCATAGAATTGACCATGGCGTCCTGTTATTGGCGCCTGCCAGTTCAAATATCTTGTCAATTGTTGTATCGCCAATGCCCCTTTTGGGGTAATTCACTGAGCGCTTCAGGGCTTCTTCATCTTCAGGGTTTATAACCATTCTGAAATATGAAAGTATATCCTTTATCTCCTTTCTCTCATAGAATGATAGTCCGCCATAGATCTTATACGGTATGTTTTTCTTTCTCAGGGTCTCTTCAAAAATCCTCGACTGGGCATTTGTCCTGTAAAGAATAGCAAAATCAGACCAGTTCAGCCGGAGTGCAAAATGCTTGTCGAAAATATCTGAGGCAATATTGAATCCTTCCTCAGAATCGGTCATTGCCTGGAACACCTGTATCTTTTCACCAGGTTCATTCTTTGAAAACACATTCTTTTTTATCTGCCCGTCATTATTGGCGATTATTGTGTTTGCAGCTTCGACAATTGTTTGTGTTGACCTGTAATTCTGTTCAAGCTTGAACAGCTGGTATTCCGGATAGTCATTTTTGAATTCAAGTATATTCTCGATTCTTGCACCGCGGAATGAGTAGATGCTCTGGGCATCATCACCCACGACACAGATGTTCCTGTGTGAGGCAGCAAGTTTTTTAACTATCAGGTACTGAGAGTAGTTTGTGTCCTGATATTCGTCAACAAGAATATAACCGAATCTTTCCTGGTAAGCGGCAAGTGTCTCGGGTGAATCCCTGAAAAGTATATTTGTATTGAGCAAAAGGTCGTCAAAATCCATTGAATTGGCCTTGAAGCATCGGGCCGAGTAAGTCTTATAAATCTGAGCCAGAAGTGGCATGCGGCTTGCCTTGTCGTTCTCCTGCATTGAAGGATCTGATGCATACATGTTAGCAGTTATAAGACTGTTTTTTGCAGATGAGATCCGTGAAGCTATAGCTCCTGGTTTATAAACATTGTCGTCGAGATTCAGCTCCTTTATGATTGAACGTATAAGACTTTTTGAATCAGCAGAATCATAAATAGTGAAGTTTGGCTTATATCCCAGTTTTGCTCCCTCCATCCGGAGTATTTTTGCAAATATTGAATGGAAAGTGCCCATCAAGAGGTAACGGGCAATCTCAGGGCCTGCAATTTTCATTATCCTTTCCCTCATTTCCCTGGCAGCCTTGTTTGTGAACGTCAGAGCCAGTATTCTGCCGGCAGGTACACGATTATTAAGCAGGTGAACAATCCTGTAAGTCAGTACTCTTGTTTTACCTGAGCCGGCGCCTGCTATAACAAGTGAAGGACCGTCGGAACTGACAACTGCCAGCTTTTGTGCCTCATTGAGGTCATTGAGATAATCTGAATATTCTTTCTGCATTCTACAGCGTAACAGGTCAGCAAATTTAGCAATAGAACATAAGTATGAAACAGACTATGGCTACAAATGCCTGTTTTTTTATCAACAATGCAGATAATAAGCTGCAGCAGAACTTCTGATTGGCATGCATGACTTCTCATTAATATTTATTTATGCTTCATCTGTGAATTAAACACACAGATATCCAGTGTTTTAGGATATGGCGTAAAAAATTGTTATTATTGTATTGGTGATGACTTATCTGAAATTTTAATATTTATATGAAACGCATTGGACAATTAATCGGTGTTAAGCCCGAACATTTCGAAGCCTACAGGAGGTATCATGCAGCAGTATGGCCTGAAATACTTGACATGATAAAAAAATGCAACATTCAGAATTATTCCATTTTTCATAAGGATGGAATGCTCTATGCCTATATGGAATATACAGGCTCTGATTTTGAGGCAGATATGGCAAAGATGGCTGCCGATCCGAAAACACAGGAATGGTGGTCGGTAATGAAGCCAATGCAGTCGCCTGTTGATACAAGGAAAGAGGGCGAGTGGTGGGCCGACATGGATGAGGTTTTTCATCTCGACTGATCAGCAAGTGTGAAGCTATTTTATTATACTTGCATTTCGAAATACCAAAGCGGGAACAAACCCGTTTGACATAAAAATGCATTTACCTTTGCGTAATACTATAATCTTCATACTCTTGTCTTTAGCCTTAACAGCTGAAGCTCAGCTTACTGCCCCAGGGAGCAATGCAGTACGCTATACCTCATTTTCATCAAACCCGGAGATCAGGGATCAGGTATTTATTTTTTGCAACGAGTCAGGTACCCGCAAAGGAAATCTGACTGCTGCACTTCCGGCAGGTACTCCGGCAAGTGATTTCTCATGGTTCGCCTGGGATAAAATAACAAAGAGCTTCAGCATACCTGTTAAAAATGATCCCGGACTTGTCTCCTCATCCCTGTCAAACCTCGATGAGGGAGGATACAGGGTGCTCATTACCGGAGGTATTGACACAAGCTTCACAGCATGGATATTTCTCGACAAGCCCTATGCCAGCGCTTCGTTAAAGAACAGAACCTGCGAATATGTTGCCCTGAACGGTGAGGCAGCAATAGACACCTTTTATTATAGTAATCCGGTCACAGGGGTTTCAGTGCGGCTCCCGAACAGGGTTAAATTCCTGTGGTCTTCAAATCCTTCGTCAATAATACCATTTCCTGATCTTGAAATTGATCCGCAAACATTTGTTCCGCCGCTTGTTGACGTTACTTACATGATTCAGGTTACAGACTCCTTCGGATGCAGGAGCCAGGCATCATTTGACTATGAGTCGATACATGTTAAAGCTGATTTCTCTGTTGATCCCGACAAGGGAGAAGCGCCGCTTGAGGTAGCTTTTACAGACAAATCAATAAGGGGCTCTGTATATAAGTGGGAATTTGGCGATGGCAAGGACAGCATATCAGAATTAAAGGATCCTGCTCCCCATATTTATTATATACCTGGTGAATATAAGGTAAAGCTTACTGTTGAAAGTGACAGGCACTGCATCGATTCAATGATTTTCGAGAAAATTGTTGTTGATAAATCAGAGCTGGATATTCCGAATGTATTCACTCCGAATGAAGACGGACTGAATGACAGGTTCATGGTTCTGAAGAAATCACTTAAATTCATCTCGGTTGAGGTGTTCAGCAGGAGCGGGAAAATGGTTTACAATTTCACCGGGGAAGGGGAGGCTCTGCGGAACTGGGAAGGCTGGGATGGAAAAGTCAACAATACTTCTGCCGATGCAAGCCCGGGCGTGTATTTCTATATAATACGCGCAACAGGCTGGGATGATGTTGTTTATAACAGCAAGGAGCAGAGGGGATTCGTATATCTGTACCGTTGAAGAAG
>ENA-UOWG01003775-UOWG01003775.1-activated-sludge-metagenome-genome-assembly--contig:-NODE-3775-length-11169-cov-4.887079_pt1 | contig 11169 bp, 7 predicted proteins | sample MGYA00238147_ERZ761563 | MGnify/ENA primary metagenome ERZ761563 (study PRJEB28884, sample SAMN05720216) | anaerobic digester metagenome | isolation source: active sludge of municipal... | reverse complement strand
CAGCCCCCTTGATGCTTGCTTCCGCCGCGCCGCGGCTCTGAGCGCCCGGCGGCGACTGGGCCCGAGCGGCGATTGGGCCCGCGCGGCGACTGGGCCCGCGGGTCCCGCGCCTCCCGTGACTAGGCCCCGCGCCGCCAGGCGGGGCGCCTAGGCCCCGGCGCCGCCAGGGCCTGCCGACCAGGCCTCGAGCTCCCGCGGCGTCCCGAGGACGAAGTGCCCGCCCTCCGCCTCGATCCACTCCGGCTCCTCCTTCGAGTAGTCGTGCATGGAGGGATCGTAGACGACGAAGCGCCGCCGGCTCTCGATCTCGGGGTCGGGGAGGGGCACAGCCGAGAGGAGGGCGCGGGTGTAGGGATGGAGGGGCCTGGCGAAGAGGGCCTCGGCCTCGGCCAGCTCGACCAGGCGGCCCCGGTAGATCACCGCGATGCGGTCGGAGATGAAGCGCACCACCGAGAGGTCGTGGGCGATGAAGAGATAGGTGAGCCCGAGGTCCCGCTTCAGGCGGTTCATGAGGTTGATGACCTGGGCGCGGATGGAGACGTCGAGGGCGGAGATCGGCTCGTCGGCGACCAGGAGCTCGGGCTCCATCACGAGGGCGCGGGCGATGCCGATGCGCTGGCGCTGGCCGCCTGAGAACTCGTGGGGGAAGCGGCTCGCGAATTCGGGGAGGAGGCCGACCTCGCGGAGGGCCTTCTCCACCTTGGCGCGGCGCTCGGCCTCGTCCTTGAAGAGGCGGAAGTTGTAGAGGCCCTCGGAGACGATGTAGTCGATCTTCGCCCGCTCGTTGAGGGAGGCCATCGGGTCCTGGAAGATCATCTGGATGCCTTGCCTCAAGGCCCGCTCGCGCTCCGCGGGGATCCTTCCGGAGATGCGCTCGCCCTTGAACAGGATCTCTCCCCTGCTCACGGGCGCGACGCGGAGGATGGCCCGACCGATCGTAGTCTTGCCGGAGCCCGACTCGCCGACGACGGAGAAGGTCTCGCCCTTCCTGATGTCGAAGCTCACGCCGCGCACGGCCGGGAAGAGCTTCCGGCCCACGGGGTAGTCGACCCCGAGGCCGCGGACCGAGAGTATCGCCTCGCCGCTCATGCCTTTCCTCCCTCGCCGGGCCCGCGGGCCCCGGCGTCGGCGGCCGCGCGCGCCTCCAGGCGCCCGCGGAGCCGCGCTATCGTGTCCGGCGCCTCGACGCGCGGCGCGCGCGGGTCCAGGAGCCAGGTCCGGGCCCAGTGGGTCGGGCTCACCTCGAAGACGGGCGGCTCGGCCTCGTAGTCGACGAGGAGGGCCTTCGGGTTCCTGGGGGCGAAGGCGTCGCCCTTGATCTCCTTGAAGAGGCTCGGCGGCGTGCCCTTGATGGAGTAGAGCTCCTCGCCCTTCACCCCGAGCTGGGGCAGGGAGGCGAGGAGGGCCCAGGTGTAGGGGCACCTCGGGTCGTAGAAGACCTCGCGGGAGAGGCCCTCCTCGATGACCTGGCCCGCGTACATGACAGCGACGCGGTCGGCGACCTTCGCGACGACGCCCAGGTCGTGGGTGATGAAGAGGATCGACATGCCGAAGTCCTTCTGGAGGGACTTGAGGAGGTCGAGGATCTGGGCCTGCACCGTCACGTCCAGGGCCGTCGTCGGCTCGTCGCAGATGAGGACCTCGGGCCTGCAGGCGACAGCCGCCGCGATGACGGCGCGCTGGCGCATGCCGCCGGAGAACTCGTGGGGGTACTGGCGGTACCGGGCCTCGGGCTCGGCGATGCCGACCCGCTCCAGGGTCTCGAGGACGGCCAGGCGGGAGGTCTTGCGGTCGAGGCCCCGGTGGAGGGCGGCGGCCTCGCGGATCTGCTCGCCCACGGTCTTGAGGGGGTTCAGGGCCGTCATCGGGTCCTGGAAGATCATCGCGATGCGCTTGCCGCGGACCTGGAGCCACTGCCTCTCCTTCGTGTACGCGGCGAGGTCCTCGCCGCCGAAGAGGATGGAGCCCGAGTCCACGCGGCCGTTCTTGTCGAGCATGCCGAGGAAGGACTTGGAGAGGACGCTCTTCCCGGAGCCCGACTCGCCCACGACGGCGAGGGTCTCGCCCGCGCGGAGGGAGAGGGAGGCGCCGCGCACGGCCCTGAGGCGCCGGCCGCGGAGGGAGAAGCTGATGGAGAGGTCCTTCGCCTCGAGGATGGGTGCCGCCGCGGCGCCTGAGGCCGTCTGGGCGCCGGGCGCCGCGGCCGCGGTCTTGGCCGGGCCGGTGGCGGCCTGGGAGCGCTTGTCGTCGCGGCCGCTCATACGTGGTTCCTCGGGTCGGAGGCGTCGGAGAAGCGGTTCCCGACGATGTAGAAGGAGACCGTGATCGCCGCGAGGACGAGGGTCGGCCAGGTGAGCTGGTAGGGGTAGAGCATGAAGTTGTTCTTCCCGAGGTTGACGAGATTCCCGAGCGACACGGTCTCGATGGGCAGCCCCAGGCCTATGAAGCCGAGGAAGACCTCCGAGCCGATCGAATAGGGGATGGTGAGGGCGGCCTCCATGATGAGGATGCTCACGAGGTAGGGCAGGACGTTACGCGTGATCATCCGCCGCAGGGGGGTGCCCAGGCAGCGGGACGCGACGTTGTATTCCGCGTCGCGGATCGTGATCACCTTGTTGCGCACGAAGCGGGCGATGCCGATCCAGCCCGTGGAGCAGAGGGCCACGACGATGGTCCAGAAGCCGGGCCGCATGATGTAGGTGAGGAGGATGAGGAAGACCGTCTGCGGGATGTTGTTGAGCACGTTGTAGAGCTCCGTCATGATCCGGTCGATCTTCCGCACGTAGCCCCACAGCGCCCCGGCCGCCATGCCGATGCCGACGTCGAAGAGGGCGATCACGAGGCCCAGGAGCATCGAGGTCCGCGTCCCGTGCCAGGTGCGCGCCCAGATGTCGCGCCCCAGGCCGTCCGTGCCGAAGACGTGGCCGTTTCCGGGCCTCGCGTTCCAGGCGGAGGTGTCGAGCTCGACCTGGTTGGGGTCGACGGGGGAGAGGACGGGATAGACGAAGCTCGCCGTCACGAGGACGAGGATCAGGGCGAGGAGGAAGACGGAGACCGGGCTCTTCAGGAAGGTGCGGAAGGTCGAGCGCCAGTAGGAGTAGCGGGCGTAGCCCGTCAGCTCGGCCTTCGACTCGTCGAAGGGCGCGGGACGGAAGAGCTCCGGCCCGAGATCGGGAAGGTCGCGCCTCATGCCTCCGCCCCCTTGGCCGAGGGGCCCTCGAGCTTGATGCGCGGGTCCACGAAGACCATGAGGAGGTCCCCGAGGAAGACGCCCAGGACGCCTAGGACGGCGTAGAGGAGGACGAGGGCCTGGACGATGGGGTTGTCCTGCTGCCGTATCGCGTTCACGAGGAGGCCTCCCATGCCGGGTATGGAGTAGATGCTCTCGATGAGGAGGGAGCCCGCGATCGTGAGCAGGATCTGCTGGGGGAAGTATTGCACCAGGGGGACGAGGGCGTTCCTGAGGACATGGCCCCTCGCGACGCGGCGCTTGGGGAGGCCCTTCGCGGTCGCGAACTTCACGTAGTCGCGGTTCTCCTCGTCGACCATGAAGCGCCTGAGCCAGATCGCGTACCAGGCTATGCCCGAGAGGGAGAAGGAGACGGTCGGCAGGATCCAGGAGACGGGCCTGTCCTCGTAGAAGACCATGGGCCAGCCCATGAGGCCGGAGACCCACTGCTGGATCAGGAAGAGCCAGATGAGGCTCGGGATCGCGCGGACGATCGTCACGTAGACCGTGCCCGCGCCGTCGATGATCCCGTCCTTATGCCGCGCCATGAGCACGCCCAGGCCCAGGCCCAGGGCCATGCTGATGGCGATGGAGACGAGGCCGAAGTAGGCGGAGTAGGGCGCCTTCTCCGCGATGATCGCGGCCACGGGCGTCCGCGGGTAGATGGAGATGGATCTCCCCAGGTCGCCCGTCGCGAGGCCCTTCGCGAAGCGGCCGAGCTGGGTCACGGGATCGTCCAGGACGCCCAGGTTCCGCAGGTGGGCGTCGCGGGCCGTCGCGTCGAGGTTCACGTAGTCCTCGCGGGTGAAGTAGCCTGTCGTGGGCATGAGCCTGAGGAGCATGAAGACGGAGATCACCACGATGACCACGGTGACGAGCGACTGGCCGAGCCGCTTAAGGATATAGGTGCCCATCGCAATCCTCTGTGCCGGAAGTGGGTATGCGGCCGCGCGCGGAGGCGGGCCGCCCGGGAAGGGCCCGCGCCGGGCAGGGCCCGGGAGGGCCGCCTTCGGCGCGGGTCCGGCCGCCCGGGGCCCGAAGGCCCCGGACGGGAGGCGTCACTTGGAGGTGATCGCCTGGAGCTCCTTGAAGAACTGGGTCTTGATCTCCTCGTAGCGCTTGGCGGTGACGGGATCCTTCTCGACGACCATGCCCTTGTACTTGAAGCGGGTGATGCCGAAGCCGCCGCGGGGGTAGGTGTAGGGCACCATCTTGCTGATCGTGTAGGCGGCGCCGCCCGTCTTCCAGGGGAGGACGTAGCAGCGGTCCAGGAAGAGGGCCTCGGCGCGGGCGAAGGTCTTGTAGCGCTCGGAGAGGACGTTCTTGGCGGCGGCCTCCTCCACGAGCTTGTCGTACTCGGGGTCGGAGTACTGGCCGTCGTTGATGGCGCCGTTCGTCACGAGGCGGCCGAGCTGGGCGCTCGGGTCGCCGAAGCCGAAGCGGAAGTTGTCGTTGAGCATGTCGAAGCGGCGGGGCTCCACGACCTCGGCGAAGATGTCGTCGATCGCCTGGCCGAGCTTGACCTCGATGTTCTCCTTGCCGAAGACGTCCTCGAGCATGGCCTTGAGGAGGAGGGCGCGCTTGGTCTCCACGGCGTCGGGGAGGGAGACGTAGAGGAGCTGGAGGGGGAGCTTGCCGTCGACCTGGAACTCGGCGATCGGCTTCATGTCCACCTTGCCGGCCGCGACGCCCTTGATGGTCCCCTTGCCGTCGGTGAGCTCGGCGACGGCCTTGGCGAAGTACTCCCTCGCCTTCTGCTTGTCGTAGTAGTTGCCGGCGGCGCGGATCTCCTTGACGCCGGGGTACTCCGTGTAGTCCCTGCCCTTCTCGTCCACGACGACCTGCTCGGGCACGACCGTGTTGCGCAGGATGTTCGCGGGCCGGTAGGGGTCGTCGAGCTCGTTGAGCTTGGCGCGGTCGATTCCGTAGTAGAGGGCCTTGCGGAAGTTCAGGTTGTTGACGAAGGCCTTGAACTCGGGGTTCGGGGAGGTGAAGTTCTGGACGAACCAGTAGGTGACGGAGGAGGGCTCCGCGGGGTAGATGTAGTCCGCCCACTTCGTGTTCGCGAGGGCCTTCACCTGGTCGGCCGCGAGGGTCGCGCTCGAGAGCTCGCCGCGCTGGAACATCTGGATCTGCACGTCGGCGCTCACGACCTTCTGCAGGGAGACGGTCTTCACCTTGATCGCCTTCGCGTCCCAGTAGAAGGGGTTGGCCTTGAGGACGATCTGCTTGTCCCGCTGCCAGTCGGCGATGTAGTAGGCGCCCGAGTAGAGGATCTTCTCCTTGGCGACGCCGAAGTCGGGGCCGACGGAGGCGAGGAACTCCTTCTCCACGGGGAGGAAGAGCTCCATCACGAGGAAGGAGAGGAAGAAGGGCGTCGGCTTCGTGAGCTTGAAGACGACCGTGTACTTGTCCGGGGCCTTCACGCCCACGGACGCGTCGAAGGCCTCGAGGGCCTTGGCGCGGGTGATGTCGGTCTTCTTGCCCGCGTCGATGTCGACGAGGTCCAGGTAGTAGTTGTTGAGGCCGGCGATGAGCTTCCGGATGTCCTTGGAGAGGTTCTTGATCCCGTTCTTGGGGTCGGCGACGTAGCGGAAGCCCTCGACGTAGTCGTCGGCGGTGATCTCGTACTTCGTCTTCTGGCCCCTGGAGTCGACCCAGGGAAGGCCCTTCCTGAGCTTGAAGGTCCATTCCGTGTAGTCGGGGTTGCTCGACCAGGACTCGGCGATGGAGGGGACGAAGCGGCCGTACTTGTCGTTCTCGACGAGCCCGTCCTGGGTGTTCGCCGCGACGCGCTGGTCCGTCGTGTCGGGGGTGTAGAAATAGCGGAGGGAGGATCCCTCCGCGACGTAGGTCGCGTCGTAGCGGTCCACGGCGGGAGCCGCTCCCGCCGCCGACGCCGCGATCAACGCGAGGGCGATCGCCGCGCGTGCAATGCTTCTCCTCATGCTGGCCTCCAGAAATGCGTAGTCTTCACGGAGCCCGACCGCCTCCTTTAAGACAGTACGGATTTCTCCACTGGTACTTTTAGCAAGAACCGTACCATTTCAAGCTCATTCCGGGCGATTGATGTCGATCTCGAGGGGAAGGATGTCCACGTAGACGTTCTCGAAGGAGTAGCGGCCGTCGTAGTAGAGGCGGCCCTCCTTGCGCCCCGGGCCCTCCCGGCCCGGCAGGTGCCTGCCCAGGCGGATTTCCCAGCCCAGGCAGGCCGAGCCGCCTTCGGGGAGGCCTGTCTCCTCGACAAGGAGGCTCCTCGCGTAGCGCCGTCCCGAGCGCGGGTCCAGGAAGAGGAGGCCAGGGGCGTTGTCGAGGAGCATCCGGGCGGCGAAGTCGGCGAGGCGGGAGTAGGGCGAGAGGACTCCCGAGGCTTCGGGCCGCTCAGAGGCGAAGGCCGCGCCTGAGGGCGGGAGCTCCTCCTTCAAGCCGAAGTCGACCCTCTCTTCCCCGGGAAAGTAGCTGTCGCCCTCGGTCAGGCAGTGGAAAAGGAGGTCTTCTATCCTCAGGCGGGGGCCGGCCTTCGTCGGTACAAGGCTCCGCTTCGCGCCCCGCGGGTCGAGGACGCAGACCGTCCCCGCGCCCGTGACGCTTATCCTGCGCGGGCCGCCCTCGTAGACCAGGGCCGTCGCCTCCGCTATCCCGAAGGCCGGCCTCCTCGCCCCGTCCTCCACGAGGGCGGCCTCGGCGAGGCGGGCCAGGCGGGCCCTCGCGTCGAAGTGCTGGTCGACGACGCCCTCGGGGAAGAGGCCGAAGCCGCGCCCCACGAGGAGGGCGGGGCTCATCTCCGCCTCGCCCGGGCCTTTCGCCCGCGGCAGGGCCAGGGCCCCGAAGCTCGTGCCCGCGCAGAGCATGGGGTCGGAGAGGACGGCCGCGCCCGCGCTCGTGCCGCCGACGACCAGGCCGCCCTCGGCGTGGCTTCTTGCGGCGCGGCGGCGGATCGCCGCGAGGAGGGGGGAGTCCCCGCCCGCTTCGTCCTGTAGGAGGGCTATCGTGAGGTTCTGGTCCCCGCCCAGGAGCCAGAGCCCGTCGGCGTGCTCCAGGCGGTCGAGCTCGGCCCCGTCCCAGGCGCCCCGCTCCCAGCCGTCTACCTTGCCCGAGACGCGGAGGAGCTCGACCCGCTCGGGCGCCACGCCTGCCTCGCCGAGCCAGCGGCGCTGCCGCTCGAAGCCCTCAAGGGGGCTTCCGGTCGCGCTCGCCAGGACGAGGAAGCGTCCCTCCGGACCGCCTGAAAGCTCGACGAAGCGCGAGAGGATGGACTTCCTCTCCAGCATTTCCGCTCCGCCGACGATGACAAGGTCTCCGTTGCTCATGACTGGCGCTCCGTAATTGGTTTCAGGTGGTTAATAGGATACAAATAACCAATAATAGCCAGTTGGTGCGCCAGCCTGCGCCGCCCGCTCCTTCGACGCCTCGGCGGACGGCAAGGCGCCGCGGCACCACGGCGCCGCGGCACCACGGCGTCCGAAGTCCGGCAAGGCGCAGCGGCCCGCCCCCGGCGCCGCACAAGGTTCCGCCGCTGCGGCTTTGCGCCTCAAGCCTGGGCCTCGAGGAGGAGGCGGCCCTCCTCGGTGAGGCTCGTGCCGCCCCGGCCGCGGGAGGAGACGATGTAGCCCCTGGCCGCGAGCCGGTCGAAGCGGGCGCGCACCGCCCCCGGGCCCAGCTTGAGGCCGCGGCCGGCGCAGAGGGCGGCGACCGCCTCCCGCCCCGCGTGGCGGCCCCCGGCCTCGAGCTCGGCGACGGCGAGGAGGACGAAGCGGTCCTCGGGCTCGAGGCCGGCGGCGGCGGCCGGGCCCGCGTCCAGGCCGGCCGCGAAGAGGGCCGCGCCGACGAAGCCCGCTGCCGCCGCTGCCGCCGCGAAGGCGCCCGATGCGTCGCCCGAGCGGAAGGAGGCCGGGGCGAAGCGCTTGGCGAGGCTCTCGGGCAGGCCCCGGCCCTTGCCGGCGGCGCCCGAGTCGAGGCAGGCCGCCTGGGCGAAGTAGCTGGCCTCCGGGAAGTCGCCCGGACCCAGGCCGGGCCCCTCCCGCACGGCGAGCATGTAGGTGAGGGTGTTCCTGAGCTCGCGGACGTTGCCCGGCCAGTCCCTCGCGGCCAGGGCCTCCAGGACCTCAGGCGCGACGGGGATGTCCCGGGCCCCCTCCAGGGAGAGGAGGCGCGCGACGAGGATGGGGATGTCCTCGATCCGCTCCCGCAATGGCGGGATGCGGATCCAGCCCATCTTCAGCCGGAAGTAGAGGTCCTCGCGGAACTCGCCGCGGGCCGCCCGCTCCAGGAGGTCCTCGTTCGTGGCGGCGATCACGCGGACGTCGACGCGCTTGATCTCCGAGCCGCCGACCCGCAGGACCTCCTTCTCCTGGAGGACCCGGAGTAGCCGGCGCTGGACCTTGGGCGAGATGTTGCCGATCTCGTCCAGGAAGAGGGTGCCCCCGTCGGCGAGCTCGAAGAGGCCCGCCTTGCCGCCCTTCTTGGCCCCGGTGAAGGCGCCCTCCTCGTAGCCGAAGAGCTCGCTCTCGATGAGGTCGTCGGAGAGGGAGCCCAGGTCCACGGCCAGGAAGGGCCCGGAGGCGCGGCCGGAGGCGGCGTGGATGGCGCTCGCGAAGAGCTCCTTCCCCGTGCCCGACTCGCCGTGGATGAGGATGGAGAGGTCCGTCCCCGCCAGGCGCAGGGCGATGCGCTTGGCGCGGAGGATGGGCTCGCCCGAGCCGACGATGTCGTCCATCGTGTACTTGGCGACGTGGCCGCGCTTGCGGTACTCCCGGGCCAGGCGCCGGCCCTCGGCGTCGGCGCCCCGGTCGTCGCGGAAGGCTGCTATCGTGGAGCCTCCTTCCGCGCGGAAGCGGCTCACGAGGACCTCGCCCTCCGCGAGGCGGAAGACGCCCGACTCCTCCGCGCCCGGCCCCTCCAGGAAGGAGAGGAGGCCGGCGTTCCGGATGATCGAGGGGAGGCTCCGTCCCGGCCCCTCGCCGGGGCGGAGGCCGAGGAGGCTGCGGAGGTTCTCGCTGCAGACGGCGACCCTGCCCGAGGCGTCGTAGACGAGGATGCCGTGGGAGAGGGAGTCGATGACGCTCGAGAGGTGGGCGTTGAGCCTGCGCGTCTCCTCCGTGGAGCGGGCCAGGCGCCGCGCCACGGAGACGACGGCGGCGAGGTAGCGCCGCGAGAAGCTCCCGACGCCGCGCTCCAGGAGGCCGAGCCTGACCAGGATCTCCGCGATGGTGCCGAAGTCCAGGATGCGGACGCCGATGTCGATCACCTCGGCTATGCCCGGCGGAACGAGGGCCGCCTCGCCGGCGGTGACGGCTATGCCGATGTCGGGAGGCGGGCTGGGCGCGCCGGGGTAGTAGGGGAGGTAGTCGACGCCGTCCAGGCCGAGCTCAGCCAGGGCCGCGATGCAGGCCTCCGCCGTCTCCGGACGGTCGTTCACGAAGAGGGCCTTGGTGCCCGGCGGGAGGGCGACGACGAGGTCCAGGTGGGCGCAGTCGACGGTGCGCCGCCCGACAAGGAGGCTCGTCCCGGGCGCGAGGAGGCCGGAGGAGCTGAGCTCCTCGCCGACGAGCTCGCTCGAGGCGACGACGAGGTCGCCTTCGATGGGCCGGTCTATGCCGGCGTCTATCGAATAGGAGAGGAGCTCGGCCCCGCCTTCGAGGTACTCCGCGAGCTGGCGCTCGAGCTCGAGGCGCGTGTTCGCGCTTCCCGCGACGAGACAGACGCGTTTCATCTACGCCTCCTTGGGGGCGGCCTTCGGCCCGCGCCTCGGGCCGGCCGCACTCAGGACTCGAAGCGCTCGGCCGCCAGGGCCTTGCCTTCCCGCGCGACGACTTTGCCGCCCGAGATCGTGGCCGCGAGCCTGTACTCGCGCGGGTCGACGAGGATGAGGTCGGCGTCGGCCCCGAGGGCCACCCTTCCCTTGCCGCGGAGCTTGAGGATGGCCGCCGGGGAGCTCGTCGCGGGCTTCAGGGCCTCCTCCGGGGGCAGGCCCTCGGCGAGTATAGCCTCCCTGAGCGCTTCCCACAACGACGCCGAGCTTCCCAGGCCCAGCCCGGCGAAGTTCCCCTCCGCGTCGAAGCGGGGCAGGGAGCCCTGGCCGTCGGAGGTGAAGGTCGCCCGCTCCAGGGGAATGCCCGCCTCGCGGAAGAGGCGCAGGGCCTTGGAGGCCCCCAGCTCCCCGTCGTCCAGGAAGCGCTGGACCGTGCTCGTCGTGAAGTCGGCGCAGCCGCCCGCCCTGGCCCAGGCCAGGGCCGACTCGAAGACGGCCCGGCTCCGGTTGCAGTGGGTGGGGAGGAACTGGGAGCGGGGGAGCTCGCCAGAGGCGACGAGCTCCTCCAGGGGGGAGAGGGCCGCCGGGGCGTCGCCGATGTGGAAGTTGACGACGCCCGCCTTGCCGGAGAGCATGCCGCCGACCCTCGCCTCCGAGGCGAGGCGGGCTAGCTCGGCCAGGCCGGGCAGGGAGGAGCGGTGGTCGGAGAGGGCCACCTCGCCGACGCCGATGACCGGCTCGACCATCATGATGTCCTTCATCGCGTCGCCCGTGACGGTCCGCGGGGGGACGCGGTAGCTCCCCGTGTAGCAGAAGGCCGAGACCCCGTCCTCGCGCAGGGCGTAGGCCTTCGCGACCAGGGCCTCCATGCTCCGAGCGACGCCGTCGGTGCCCAGGGTGCCCACGACCGTCGTGACTCCCGCCCTGAGGCAGTCCGAGGCCCGAAGCTCGGGGGTCCGGGTCGCGTAGCCGCCCTCCCCGCCGCCGCCTATGGCGTGGACGTGGGCGTCGATGAGGCCGGGGGCCAGGAAGAGGCCCTCGGCGTCCAGGACCTCGACCTCTCCGGGTAGTCCGGAAGGGTCGATCCGCTCGGCCATGGCCAGGATCTTGCCGCCCGCGGCCAGGATATCGCGACGCCCCAGGCGCTCCGGGGCGAAAACATCGGCGTTTTTGACGAGAAGGAACATGT
>ENA-UOWG01003772-UOWG01003772.1-activated-sludge-metagenome-genome-assembly--contig:-NODE-3772-length-11177-cov-3.237817_pt1 | contig 11177 bp, 12 predicted proteins | sample MGYA00238147_ERZ761563 | MGnify/ENA primary metagenome ERZ761563 (study PRJEB28884, sample SAMN05720216) | anaerobic digester metagenome | isolation source: active sludge of municipal... | reverse complement strand
CGGCCAATGAAATCGCGGAAGCTGGCGGTGGTGAAGCACTTGCAAAAAATGAAACGCCGGCGAAATCTAATGACATCTCGGCCCCTTCGGCTGTATAAGCGGCCGTCCCTCTGTATTCAACTCACCCGGCGGGATTCACTCGCCGGGTTTTTTCTTGACCGAAACCACGCCCCAGAAAGTCCGAACGCTGTCACCGTCCGTGATGGTGGTGCAAAAGTGAACATGGCGGCCGGCCATGATCTGCGCGGTGATCTCTTCGGATAGCTCCACTTCGAAGGCGCCCACGTTCTCGCCGGCGGCTTCCACAATCGTGTGATCCGCATTCGGCACGATGATGCGCTGGCCGTCTGGCGACATGAAAATGGTAGTCAGATCTGTGGCCGCTTCGATGGATTCGGCTTCGTCATCCAGCTGCGCCACCATAGAAAGGGTGACGGCATCGCCGCGGGTGATTTCGTCATCTCCGGACTGAATGAGTTTTTTCATTTCTTCACCTTCTTGTCGATCGCATCCACGGTTGATTCCCAGTTCCCAACGCCGTCCGGACACTTCTTTGTTTTTCGGCAATTCGTCTGGATCCAGGTCTTAAGCGGCGCCCATCCCTGTTTGGCGGGGAATCCGATCATGCTTTCATATATGTCTTTCCACGCCATCGGCTTCCCATTCTTGTCCTTCCATGGGGCCGGGTGTTTCGCATCGATGTCGAATTCTTTTCCTGAAATGATATGACGGCACCATCCGGAATCAGAAGGATCCGACCAGGCGGAAATCTTCTTCTTCCAATCGGCCAGGCGGGGCGCGCAGGCGGGATCATCGCCGCATAGCTTATAGAAGGTTTCCCGCATCTTGGGCCAGTCTTCTGCGGGGAATCCCATGCAGGCCGGCGAATCAGGTGGATCCGAACACGCGTTAAGCGCGAAGATCGACAACCACAGCAAACATGCGCTTGCGCTTTTCCTTAGCTTTCTGGATGGCATCCTTGTCACCGCTTTCATTGGCGCGTTTGTTTTCGCGCACAGCATCTTGATACTTCTCCGCATCGGCGGGATTTTTCATAGCCTTGTAAGAATAATAAGCGCCCAGGTCTAGGCCATTGACTATGGCCTTCGCCACCACTTTCACAATCGGGGAAAGGATCCAGGTCAGAACCCAAGCGCCCCAGGGAGTGATGAACCAGGACGTGGCGCCCCGAAGGGCGGCCACGCCCAGATCCACGGCCCGATCGACCGCATCAGATTTTATTGAATCTATCAGCTGATCGATGGTCACAGGGCCCCCTCTTAAACGTTGTCAGCCTTATTGATCTGTTCAGCCAGTCCAAGGGCCAGCTTTTCAAGTTCGGGCAAGCCAAGGGCGGCCACGTCATCGATCTTATTTTCCGAGATCGCGGCGCTTTCTTTTAGCCACTCCACAAGCGAACGGATGAAAAGTTTCACCGCTTCTTCCGTGAGTTCAACGCCCTGTTCTTTGAGTTTTTTCAATAACTCCTTGAGGTCATACGCTTTCATTTTTCAGTCTCCTTACTGATGTTGGTTGATGGACATTGTTTATTGCTGCGGCCACTGGCCACCGCGAATCGAGATATAGACCATCGCGGCGAATGCGGAAGCCACGAAGAACCAGAACACGGAACGCCCGAACGTGGCATATCGTTCATCCAGCCATTCCTTGATGGCTTCCTTCAAGATCGCCTTCTGTTCTTCTCTCTTCCTGCGCTGTTCTAAGTCATCCATGACTTCCCTCGATTTAAATTTTTATTATATAGTTCACGTAAAGGTTCACGGGGCGAGTTTCGTTTCCTAAATCGTTCCCGTCATTAGATACAGAAGTTCTCACGTTCGCGTCAGCCGCGGCAACACCCATAAGCTGGCCGCCGCCGCCGCCGTTCTGCCAATAGGTCACGTTGTGCGTATGCTTCTTAACCTGCGATTCTTGCCAAGATCCAAGTGAAGATCCGGTTCCGGCGCCAATGGTGGATGCTACGCGCGAAGCGGCGTCAGTATCCACCCACTGTTGAACGACAGCAGAATTCGATCCAGAAATGGAAATCTTGGTTCCAGCCAAGGCATTCGCAAGGGAAGATGCGAATGCCAGGGTGTTCGCGTCCACCACGATGGCATAATAGTCCGTTGCCGTAGAAAGTCCCGAAAGGGTGCCGCTGGATAGGCGGACTTTCATTCCAGTGCGGTTGATCCCGTGTGCGGTGAACGTAGCCTGATCCGAAGCTGCTGTTCCGCTTCCAGTGATTGCATTCAATCCCGAAGGAACTGCGCCGCGTGGGAACGCCCCGCGCATGTCCGGAAGATTGAAGGTGGTTGATCCATCGCCGGATCCGTAAGTTGTTCCGATGATAGAATACAGCGCGGCGTAGGTTGTTCTCGAAACCGCAGATCCATCGCACATTAGGAAACCGGTCGGGGCCGATGTTCCGGCAAACGGAATAATTCCACCAGACGGAACAGTTCCAGACACGTTCACGTCATCGAAGAAGAGTTGTCCTGCGCCATCAGTCTTAATTGCCTGGCCAACGGTTCCGTCACCGGACGGAAGTTTCAAGGAAAACGAACCGGCCGAAGGCGTGACCGCTTCTAGTGTGATGGTCTGTCCGGATCCAGAATCGCGAAGCGTGATTGATCCTTGGAAAGAATCCTGAACCTTTGCGTTTTGTCCGGAAGAATTTAAACAGTAAAGATTTCCGTCTGACGAATTCACCCAGCATTTTCTATACCCGGCGGAAGGCGTGGCCGGCGCTGAAGCCTTGTTCTTGAAATTCAGAACGCCGGCGTCCACCACGCGATCGGCCGCGGCGAATGCCTGGACGTGAAGGAAAATGGACAGGACAAGAAAGGAAATAAACTTACGCATTAGGGCCTCCCGAATTCCACCCACTCCGTCAGGGAGAAGGCGATATATGTGATCATCTGTTTCGCGCCAAGAATCTTTTCACCATTTTGATCTAATCCATCGCCATGTTCCAGCGTGACCGTGTTCACGTCCGAAGTTCCTACAACGGTCAGCATCTGGCCGATCCTTGTAGGAACGGCGATCTGCGGAGTGCTCACTAGATCAACCGCGCCCCCATCACCCGCGACGAAAACCATGGCCCAATCATCCCTGACGCCCAGGCCGTGATCGATGGTGTCCCCGGAAGCCAGAACCTGGGGCGTGTCGTAAGCGTTGCCAACCGGCGATTGGCGCTTCTTGTGATAGGTGGTATCGCCATAGCCTTTCGTCAGAACTTCCGCGTCAACCGTGGGATCCCCGGCATCGGGAAGCGCGGAAGTTTCAATTGTCACGTCGAATTCTATAACTCTGCTTCCCATCACCATTCTCCTGCGTGGTCTTGAATCCCCTTCTGGTCTTCAAGTGTTATGCTAACACCCCTAGTCGATTTCTGCACTTCGATGACCATCAACTGGCGTGTTCGGTTTTCTCCGTACTGAAACGGGAATCCCGGTAAGCGTTGACGAATTAAATTAATACTTGCGCCAAGATTCGATTGCCCGATGAACCCGGAATCCAAAACGGTTTTGTAGATTCCACGGCGATCCCCCAGCGCATAGGAAAGCCTGTCCGCGATCTTCTGGGCCTGGGCCTGGTCATACTGAAGAATGGATGAAGTCCATTCCAATGCGGAAAAGTGGAGATCCCGCGCGGCCTTGTTTTCCGCGAACACGAAGACGGGCGCCAGGTCATCTAGGTCGATCTGAACTTCAGACCGATCAGCATAAGAAAGCGTCACCTTCTTATAAATGTCCCCATAGTCCTGGGTGAATTCCATCCCGGCGTGACGGTCTTCGTCGGCATCATAGTCCGCGGCCAGGGCGATCGGGCCAACAGCCACCAGGCCCAGCTTCACTTCGTCCGCACCCTCAACGAACGAAAGGCGCCACAGCATTGAATCGAGGATCTGCGCGATCATCGCCTTGTAGGTAGGGAATTCGGAGATCTGGTCATGGGAAGGCGGAATGGCAATGCCAAGCGCGTGGGAATCAGCGCCAACGGATTCAAAGGTATTTTGATCCACGCTATTCATTTCGAAGCCGGCATCACGAACTAGGCGATATAAAAGATCAACGGCGCCGCCGGCGATCCCGCCCTGTGGAACGATTTCGGAAACCGGACTGGCATCCGGGAATTCCATCGGATCCTTCGTTCCGTAAACCCGGACGCATACCTTATGCTTTTCTGGATCGAAGGGCGTCTGTGTGAATCCGCCGCCGTTTGTGGATTCCCAGTTATCAGCCATTGTGAACCCAAGAATGTCCACGCCGCCCACGGTAGCTTCGTATTCTGTGAAATCAAGGAAGGGGCGAAGCCACCAGGATTGTCCAGATGAATCTTCGACTATAACGCGGCCGATGAAAGAACGCTCGACAGTCTCGCCGGCCACCACCGTGCGCGTAAGATTCTCGTGCTCAATATATTTCTGCGCGCGGTTCACTTCTTCAACTTCCGTATACCGGACGCCCGAAGCGTGGTTCAGCCTAACCCAATCGCCAACGTTCAGCGTAAGATCTTCCAGGAAATAAGTTCTGGTGGCGGTATTCGCGGCCGCATCATCTATGGTCAAGGTCACGCGGCCGGGTTCTCCGTCCTTAAGGTGCGTCACCCATACGCGATTGTTCCCGGTATCCGCGGCCACGTTCTGCGCCACGCTCGAATCGATGTTCACGGCCCGGAATCCATCAACCATTCCCAACACCCGGCGCACATACCATTCATATTGATTGAACCCCAATCCGTTTGGGTTATGTGGTTCAACGTTCGGGAAATTGAAAAGATCGAATCGCAACGCAAGATTAGAATAAGCGCGATCGAAGAAGCGCAGAAAATCCGTGCAGGAAAATGTCAGGAAATCATCGCTCCATCGAAGCCCATCGATATAACCAAGGAACACTTGACGAACCATAGCCTTCTTCATCGCGCGTTCGGCATCATGGTCAACGAAGATATACGCCTTCGTAAGCGCGAAGTTTACGGTGCAATCATATAGCAATTCATTCAATGCGCCGTCAGCGTTCAGTACGACGATGGCGGACTGATTCAGCGGATAGAACCCATATAGGGAATCGGCGGATCCGTTCTGGGCCATCGGAACATCCCGCAGGCCCCCGTGCCATTCCACGTATTCAGAATCTGGATCGAGCGGATCGCGCGGCGCGCTCATTGAATAATCGGTGATCGGGATTTCGAATTCAATGGTAAGTCCCACGTAGGTGTCATCGATAAACGGTATGGGATCATCGGGATTTCCCAGATAAGAAATCCGAAGCTGTCCGGTTTCATAGTTGTGATAGAAATCACCGATCCCGCCCAAAGATACGTTTCCCACTTCTTCGGCCGAATCCTTGCGATTGAATCCATCATCATTCCGAAAAGTGCGCCAGATGCGGGTGACATATCCCTTCTTGAACGTGGTTTCGAAAACGAAGGCGCTGATTTCATTCCAGCCCGTCACCCGCACGCGCGCGCGAATCACCACCATCGGGTGTTTCTCGATCGCCGGATTTTCTAGGGCTTCCTGAAAAGTCATTTCGCCTCAAGGGTATTGACCGAAAGTTCGAAGGGAAACTTGCCGGCGTCCACGGATTCAATACGAAGGCCAGTTCTATATTGTGGATCCGGATAGGATTGGCGCCAGCCCGCATTGGATCCCTCAACGCCGCTGTATCCAGTGAACCGAACAACGGCGTGATAATACATTCCAGCCTTGAGTGGGATCCTTGGGAAAGCGAAACCCAGCTGGCTATATCCGGAATTCCCCGCGCCCCCCAGCGTAAGCAGATCCGCCTTACGGTATTCCGTGATGGACGTGGCGAGAAGCCGTCCGGGGGATCCCCCCTTGTCCGTCCAGACTTCCATTTTCACCAGGTCGAACGCCGGGTTTCCATAGAAGATGATGCCGGCCGCCAGGCCCGCCAGGATCTTGGAATCTTCGCCTACCTGGATGCGAAACTTCTGCGCTATGGTCGGAACGGCCGCCGCATTGTCAGCGGTGAAGATCGGCTTATAAATCATGCGCCAGCCCATCTTATAACTCCTCCCGCAGAACCCAGCCGCAGGCCCAGATCCCGGCCGAAGTAAGGCGTGGCGCCGCGTTCCGGTCGAACTTCACCACCTTCATCCACTGAATCTTGTCAGTGCTGAAGGCGCCGGAACAGTCCATGGCCACCACGAAGCTGGAATGCAGGCCATATTGCTCCCACATGCGTTGCAGTACTTCGGCGGATTCATTGTCCAGCTTATTCCAGTTCAGCGTGAACCGCTGGCGCGATGGGCGGCGGGCCGCGAAGGTCTGACCGGATTCCGAGAACGTCACGTCCGTCAGATCTTCATTCGGCGCATCCAAAGGAAATTCAGGACAGCCCTGCGTGGTCAGCATGTGGGTGCCAAGAAACACCACGCCGAATTCCACGAAGCCATCCGCGTTCTGGGGATCCTGGATCTGCATGCGCCAATACCGATAGCCTTCAGCAACGTCTTCGGCTATTCCCTCTTTCCGGAAATAGCCCAGCAAGAAATCCCTGAAGGTGATGATCCATTCTTCGGCCGGGTTCGCCCAGTTGTCCGTCCAGGCGGCCTGTAGCTTCACCACCGCAGAAGGTGAGATCTGCAAGGGACGGTTTCGATCACCGCAGGCAAGAAATCCCGTAGGATTCACGGGGAACCCGAAATCCCACTTCAGCCATTCGGAAGTGTGGATCACCAGCAGATCGGCTTCATAGGAAAGGGATCCCGTGAGATCCGCAGACACGTCGAACCCCAGGACGCCGGCAAGATCCGCAGAAGCGGGATCCGTCAGCTGAAGCTGGAATACGGATGCGGTTCCACCCAGGACGGCCGTGATCTTAATGCGGTTCGTTGAGGCATCGCGCTCTACGGTATAAGTGGATTCCCCCGCCGCATCCAGGGCCGTTTTGATGGCCGCAAGAAAGAGAGTGTCAGACGTGTAAGTTCCTGCAACGACAATGGCCGTCAAGTCCACGCCCGGCGTTTCCCGGAACACCAGGGAGTTCTCGCCATCGGCTATTTCGAAACAGCCATTCGAGCGCCAGGACTTGCGCCGGCGGTTTATATCATAAGAATTCGTGGCGGGAAAAAGCGCTTTCTCCGAAGACTTATAACCATTGGCCACCGTGGAAGGATCCGTCAGCCGCGTGTCGAAAACTAGGATGCTCATGCGGTTCTGAATCCTCCACGGTTAAGCGTCAGAATCGTGCGCGCAAGTTCCTGCTGACCTACCTGAAGGATGATGGTCTGGGTTCCGCCACCGGCGTTTCCATCCAAGAACTGTTCAAGGCGCTGCGTAAGGTCACGGGAGAAAACTTGTTCCCCTGCATCAAGGCGGGCCGGGAAATTATCGCCGCGATACTGTGGCATGTCAGGAACACGTCCACCTTCTGCGAAACCGAACAAGTCCCCGATTCCGCCAAGGATAGGAATTCCCTCGAAAATCCCGCCAGAATCCTGGCCGGTGATCCCCCCCCAGATGTCACCGCCCACGCCCGTGATGGCGTCAATCAAGGCGTCCACGAAATCACCGGCCGCCCCGATCAGCCCTTCCACGAAGCCGGTGATGATGTCCGGGATCCCCTTGATGATTCCCTCGATCAAGGCGAAGGCGATCTTCGGCATCTGAAGCTGTAGGGCGATCACCACGTCAGGGATGGCGCGCACTAGTGCCTGGATGATTTCCGGGGCCCGTTCGGTCAGCCGCTCGATAACTTGAGGCACCGCCTTGGCCAGTTCTTCGATCAGCACGGGAATGGAAAGGATAATGGCTTCGATGATGTCCGGAACCGCCTTGGCGAATTCCTGGATCATCTGCTTCACCTTTTCGGGCCCTTGAGAAAGCACGCCCACGATTTCGCCAGCCACGGCGCCAAGCCCTGGGATCAGCGCATCAGCGGCCGCGGAAGCCAAGCCCTTGAATAAATCCTGTGCGCCCGCTGCGCCTTTCAGTACGGATCCAAGCGCGCCGGCGCCCGTGGCAATGCCGGCCTGCTGATCGGGCGAAAACTTCAGCTTGTCACCAGGTTTCGCGGCCGGGAACAGGGACGCCAGTGGGTTCTTCGAAAGAGTTTCCACAACCTTCTTCTGCTCATTGAAGGCTTCTTCGATCTGGCGCTTCAGCTTATCGCCGCCAGCTTCCAGCGCCGCCTTCATCTGATCGGCCAAGATCTGCGCTTCGGAACGCGGAACACTCAAGGTGATCTTGCCGTTCTTCAGATTTCCAATTCCCAGCTTCTGGATCTTGTCGCTTGCGTCCTGGGCGGCCTTGATCAACGGATCATAGAAACTTTTCTGGCGCTGGGAAGCGTTCCTATAGAGATCCTGGATCTCACGAATTGATTCCTGTGCAGCTTCACGGGCGCCGGCGCTATTGCCTTCTCGTTCGGCCTGAAGCGCTGCGAAGAATCCCGCCGCAAGCTTTCCCGTCGATTGGAATAGATTGGAAATAGAAGTCAGAAGGAAGTCCGCGCCCTTCACGGCCTGGATGGTCACGGGCGCCAGGGCCGCGATTCCCTTCACCGCTTCGGAGATGAAACTAGATAGCTGTTTTTCGTTGTCGCCCACAACGCCGGACAATTCGCCAAACGTGTCACCGATCACCTTGATCGATTGGATGACCACCGGATTCGTGGTGATCAGTTCCCCGATGGTGCCCATCAGGTCATTGAATTTATTTCGCGTCATGGTCAGGGCGCCCTGGAAGGTGGCCCCCATAGCTTCGGCGAACCCCTTGAACCTTTCCCCGATCGCGCGAATCCCTTCCCCCATAGCCAGCTGTTCGATGCTGACCTTCTTAAGCGTGGGAATGTATTTCGCCAGATCCTTGTCCACGAATCCCATCAGGGTTCTGGAAACGGACTGAACCGCGGACTGAAGATCCTTGCCAGTGGCGGCCGCAAAATCCGCAGCTGCGCGCGTGGCTTCCCGCGCCTGCTTATTAGTCAGGCCGAAGTTCTTGGCCACCGCCAGGGATTCGGTGACAACGCCGCGGGAAAAGGTGGTGACATCCTGAAGGGATCCGGCGAACGCCTTCATCTCCGTCACGGCCGATTCACTGAAGTCCCCGACCAGGCGCATGGAATTGGAAAGACGGGTGATTTCCTCTTCCCCGTTGATGGCTTCCTGAATGGCGTCCGCCATGAAACCCTTGATCGCGCCGAATGCGCGGCCGGCGGTTTTCTCGATTAGCTCGAAGCCATCGTTGAGTGCGGACACGGCCGTTTTGAAATTGATCCCGTCCAGTTCCTTCTGCGTCTGCTTCGTGAAATCCTTCACGGATTTCGTCGCTTCCTTCAGAACTGCAAGAATTTCAACTTCAATGACTTGTTTGGCCATGTCCGTGGCACCTTCCCTTACCTTCGGCGCTGATTCTTCTTCATCGCCTTCTGCTTCTCTCTTTCCTTCTCCCGACACTTATTAAAAGTTTCGGAAATTAAAACGAAGCAGTTCATCGTGAAATCGTCGATCTGACTGAAGTCCGCCACATACCCGATTTCCTTCAGGTGCTGCAAGCGAAGGTATTCACTCACGAAGAACCACGCCCGGTTTGGCCTTAACTTACTCCCCTGATAGGCCAGCCGGGCCTGGACTTCTATCAGGTTTCGGAGTTTTTTCCCGGTTCGAATCCCTTCAGGAACATCATGCAGATTTCCATCACGGCGGATTCTAGGGATGCGATCGACATGAAAGCATCGACAGTTTTCACTTCGAAGCCGTCATCCAATCGCTTCAGTTCTACGGAATCAACCTGGCCTTCCACGTAGCTGGACATTTTCGTGACCAGTTCGTATTGGCTGGAAAGATCGAAGGAAACTTCTTCCTTCTCTTCCGCATCTTTTCCGGCGCCTTGCACCTTCTCATAGATGGCCAGAACGCCAGATTCTCGAATGAACTTATAGCGTTCTGGCGCCTTGGGAACGTTGAGCACAATCTTGCCGGCGTAAGTGGGATTCTCACCCCGGCACACCTTGGGAACGAATTCGAATTTCATCGTGATACTCCTCCTAAACTCCGAAATTAAACCAGACCGAAGAACGCTTCCCCGCGGCCCTGGCTGTCCACGAAAGCGGAAAGGCTTCCCTCTACGGAAACGATGCCGTCCGTGTCTCCGTGGCTGAAGGCGGAAACAGTGCAGGTCGGGATATAGAAACCACCGCAGCGGCCTGGTTCCCAGTTTCCACCCAACTTCTTGCCGAAGTTATAGAGGAACTTGGTATCCAAGTTGTTCCGCATACGATTCCACTTGTCCGCATCGTGGCGTTCCATTTCGCCCACGAAATCCACCGTCACCGTGCGGGCGTTGTAGATGGATCCCTGAACGCCGGATTCGGCGCAGATACACTCAATGTTGGATTTCTCGTTGGCCAGGGTGATGGTCAAGGAAGAGGCGCAGAAGCAGGTGATGTCATCTTCATCACCGATGAATGCTTCGTTGTCCTTGGCCACGTTGGCATCTTCGTCATCGTAGAGGGGCGTCTGGTATTTCGACCAGTCCTGAACGTTGTCGGAAGTGTAGGTCAGGCCGCCGGTATCGTTGGCCGCGGTATTGAAGCCGATCTTGTCGCCCACGGAATTGGCGGCGTTCGCCCCCGATTGCCATAGAAGCGAAAGCGTTGCGCCAGTGCAGCTGATGGTGAACTTTCCGGCGTTGGCGCCCTTATCGTTATAAACCACCGTGGCCACGTAGTTCGTCTGAACCGCGCGCATCGCGGCTTGCAGGGCGGCCGCAAGTTCGTGCGGATCCCGGTAGATTTTCGCGGGGATGATCGCGGCCACGGTTCCATCGGCATCCGTGAAATCCAGATACCTGTCGGACGCGGTGATCTCGATCGGATCGAAATAGTAGCTGGATCCCTCGATGGAATAAGAAGCGTTCACATACTGACCAGCCTGCACGTCGATCGCCACCTGAAGCGTTTTGCTTCCAGCCATGGCTTCGATCGCACCGCCATCACCGCGGAACAACCACATTGAAAAGGACGGGTGCCCGTTGTTCACGGGTTCGAAGTTCACCTGCTTACCGATCCCAACTCCGGCCGAAGGGGGCGCCTTGAAGTTGAATCCAGGAGTGATGTTCACGCCATCGATCGCGTCAATCGGGCGGATCTGGAAGCCGTTGGCGGCGTCCTTCAGAAGCATGAACATCCCGCGCCGGCCTTCGG
>ENA-UOWG01003771-UOWG01003771.1-activated-sludge-metagenome-genome-assembly--contig:-NODE-3771-length-11177-cov-4.527693_pt1 | contig 11177 bp, 9 predicted proteins | sample MGYA00238147_ERZ761563 | MGnify/ENA primary metagenome ERZ761563 (study PRJEB28884, sample SAMN05720216) | anaerobic digester metagenome | isolation source: active sludge of municipal... | reverse complement strand
TTTAATGATTTGGTTCGCATTATGATGGAGGCGGCGCTTGCCGATCATGCGACATCCTTTCAAAATATTGGCAATCTAAGATTCGCACCATTTTGAACGTGCTATTTCTTGAATATTTTTCGCAATTTTTAATGGCGATTCGATATGGGTAAGAAAAAACGTCTGAAACTCGAGCGTGCGCAGCAAGCGGCGTTGGCTCAGAAAGCAGAAAAACTACCGCTCTCCAAAGGCGTTATTGTGTTTGGGATCCTTTTGATCTTCACTTCGCTCGAGCATATGCTTAAATTGAGCGCGCAGAAGCCCCTGTATTTTGACGCTTACAAGTATATGCCGGAATGGTTCGTAGAGGTGCGATACGCTTTTTCCTGGTTTCTTCGATTTGCTGGCCTGACCGCAGGGATCGGGCTTCTCGCGCGCCAGGAATTCGCGAGAAAACTCGCTTTTGCTATCGGGGCATTCACCGTTCTGACCGTATACTGGAAGCATCCCGTTCATGCAGTCCAGCTTCATACACAGTATCTGGATAAACAGATCGGATATCTTCTTTCGATGACCGGGACGGGCGTCACCTTCACTTCAGTTGCTCCGATAGCCGCTGTTGTGCTTATGATCAACGACATCATTTTCTGGGGGATTTTTTTCTTTTTTTTCACCCGTCCGTTGGTTAAGGGCCAGTTTAAGCCTAGCGCTTGAAAGATGGCCATCTTTCTTCTTACAGACTCTTCTTTGCGTAAAGAATTCCGACAATGATCAAAGCGGTTTTTTGCCAAAGATTTTTCTATCCCTTCTTTGGCGTTATGGCGATATCGGCCGTGCTGAAAAAAAGCGGGCACTCTACCGAGCTCGTGATGGAGACGAGCGTCAAAAAAGCCATCGCCGAGATCCTTCGCGCCGATCCCAACGTCGTTCTTTTCTCGACCCTTACCGCGACGGGGGATTTTGAATGGTCTCTTGAAGTCGCTAAACAATTAAAACGAAATAATCCGTCGATTTTGACCATTTTCGGCAATTTGCATCCTACCTTATTTCCCGAAGAGACGATGGCGCATGACGCCGTTGACATCCTGTGTCGCGGGGAAGGGGAGTTTCCCGTATTGGAATTGTCTGACCGGCTACGTCGCGGGAAAAATTATTCGGATATCGCGGGATTATGGGTCCGGTCTCCCGCCGGTATCGCAAAAAATCCCTCAGCGGTCTTTATCGAAGATCTCGATGTCCTGCCTTTTCCCGACCGTGATCTTTACCAGAAATACGGGTTTTTCGACAATTCGGATTCCATCGATGTTATAGCCGGCCGGGGTTGTCCGTTCCACTGCAGTTTTTGTATGAATTCGACTTTGCAAGAATTATTCCGAGGAAAAGGCCGGTTTGTCCGGAAAGTCAGCCCTTTGTATATGATCCAAGAATTAGAGGAGGTGAAAAGGAAATTCAGGCCCAAATCGATCAAATTCTCCGACGACCTATTTTCTGCCCATAAAGGATGGCTCAAAGAATTCTCTCAAATGTATAAGAAGCGTATTGGTCTTCCTTTTTTATGCAGTGTCACCGCGGATACCGTCGATGACGAAACCATCTCCTGGCTGGCCGACGCGGGCGCTTACATGATCTCCATGGGCGTCGAGACGGGGAACGAAGGTATGCGTTATGGCCTTTTAAATAAAAAAGTAGCTGATGCTAAATTCGAAGAGGCGGCGCGCAGGATCCATCAACACGGCGTCAAGGTCCTGACGACGAATATCATCGGTTTTCCGGGGGAGACGCTCGATAACGCCTTTGAGACTATAAGCTTTAATCAGAAGATAAAGACCGATGTCGTCTATTTTTCTGTTTTCCAGCCTTATCCGCAGCTTCCTTTAACGAAAAAAATGGAAGCATCGGGCGTGTTCGGGCCCATTCCGCCCGCTGAATTTAACACGACTTTCTGGAAGGGTTCGCTCCTAAAGCAGGACAATATGGACCGGCTTGTGAATTTGCATAAGTTTTTTTTCCTGGTTTTTAAATTCCCATGGCTTAAGCCTGTTGTGAAGTTCTTGATCCAGTTGCCACCCAACTGGTTCTTCGAACAAATTTTTATTTTCAGCTATGGTTGGCAGGCTTTGACTTCACTGCACCGCCATCCCTTGCAGCTTTTAGCGATGGCGCTCGGCAACTTGAAGATCTTTTTTAACACTAAGGGCGCTTCTCGATGATCCGGGTTATTTTTTGCCAGAGGTTCGTCTATTCCTATTTTGGCGTCATGTCGCTTTCAGCCGTCTTGAAAAGGGCGGGACATCATACGGAGTTGGTGCTGGAAGGGTCTGTTGCAAAAGCCGCTTCCGAGATCCTCCGCTTGGATCCCGATGTTGTTATGTTCTCGACCCTGACGGCAACAGGGGATTTCGAGTGGTCGCTGGAAGTCGCCAAAGCCATCAAACGGGAAAATAAAAATATTCTCACGGTCTTCGGCGGTTTGCACCCAACCCTGTTCCCGGAGGAGACGATGGCTAATGACGCCGTGGACGTTATCTGCAGGGGAGAGGGAGAAATTCCAGCGCTGGAATTATGCAACCGCTTGGGTCGCGGGGAAGATTATTCCAGCATTCCGAGTTTATGGGTTAAGTCCTCCAAAGGGATCGCGAGGAATCCTGTGGGGATGCTCGTGGAGGATCTCGATACCTTGCCGTTCCCTGACCGGGATCTTTATCAAAAATACGGGTACTTCAATCATCTTGATTCCATTGATGCGATAGCGGGAAGGGGCTGTCTTTTTAACTGCAGCTTTTGTATGAACGGCGTTCTTCGTGATCTTCACAAAGGGAAGGGGAAATATATCCGCAAGTTCAGCCCTGGGCATATGATCCGGGAACTGGAAGAAGTAAAAAGAAAGTTCCAACCGAAGTCCTTTACATTCGTTGATGAGCTATTTACGGTCAATAAAAGCTGGGTCCATGAATTTTCTAAAAAATACAAGGAACGCATCAAGCTGCCTTTTACTTGCAGCGTCACGGCGGACACGATCGACGATGAAAGCGCCGCTTGGTTGGCGGATGCCGGCGCTTACACGATCTCGATGGGGGTTGAGACGGGTAATGAACAGCTTCGTTTGGGGCTTTTAAATAAACGCGTTACCAATGCGCAGCTTGAGAAAGCCGCGTCCGCACTTCACCGTCACGGGATCGGCGTTTTGACGTCGAATGTGGTGGGGTGGCCAGGAGAAACGGTAGATCATGCTTTTGAGACTATCGAACTCAATCAAAAGATCAAGACGGATTACGTCTATTTCACGGTCTTTCAACCGTATCCCAAATTACCTTTGACGAATAAGCTGCAAGCCGAGGGAGCGCTTGCTGGGATCAAGCCGGAGGATTTTAATGCGACGATGTTTCGGGGGTCGATGTTGAAACAGGGCAACATTCATGAGCTTACTAATCTCCATAAATTTTTTTTCCTGGTTTTTACATTCCCTTGGCTCAAGCCCCTCGTGAGATTTTTGATCCGGCTGCCTTCCAACTGGTTCTTTGACCAGATCTTTATTCTTAGTTACGCATGGATGGCGTTAACCTGTTATCGCAGGCATCCGTTGCAGCTTTTGGCCATGGCATTCGGCAATATGCGGATCTTTTATAATGATAAGGGAGTGTCCCGTTGAATTTTTTAAAAGGAATTCACTATCGCAGCAGAATTTTTTATGACGCCCTCGACCTGCTCAAGTTAGGCCGAAAGCGTTTTTTTCGGTTCCAAATCGCTGCGCAGCATATCAAGCCGGGTGAATCGGTGATCGATGTGTGCGCGGGATGCGGCGCGCTCAAGGATTTTATCTTGCGGGATTGCGCTTATACGGCGGTCGAAGCAAGCCCGGAATTTTCTTTAACGCTAAAGCAAAAAGGGATCGAATGTATTTCCTGCGATCTGCATCGGGGGTGGCCGGAATCCATTCCGACGGCCGATGTCATCGTCATGGTGATATCGCTTTGCCAGTTCAGGGATACCTCTGCGGAGCGGCTGCTGGAAAGCTTCAAAAAAGCCGCGAAGCGAGTCGTGATCGTGGAGGAAGTCCTGAAAAAACCGCGGCTGAAAGGATCTTGGTTCCAAAAGCTCATAAACTATCTATGCGCGACAGATTTTTACGTGCCAGTCGATTCGTGGTATACGGGTTCGGAATTTGAAAAGCTGATGCAAAACCACGGCTATCAATGTGAGAAGACATCCGGTCGATACAGGGTGGGATCGTACGGTTTTAACCCAGGTCAGGATAAGGTATCATGAAAACAAAAATAAATATTCCATGGGCCCAGCCGTGTTTTTGGGGTGATGAACAAAGATTTGTGACGGACGCATTAAGGTCATCTTGGATCTCCGGCGGTCCTTTTGTGCAACGGTTCGAAAAAGAATTGGCGAAGCATCATGGCGTTCCGTTCTGCATCACGACGTCGAATGGGACCACTGCGCTGCAACTGGCGCTTATGGCGGCGGGCGTTGGTCCCGGCGATGAAGTGATCGTTCCTGGGTTTTCGTTCCTTGCTCCGGCCAATATGGTCCTCGGGATCGGGGCAAAACCGGTCTATGCGGATATCGATCCGGCAACTTGGTGTATGGACCCTGCTTGCGTTAAAGCGAAGATCTCGCGCAAGACCAAGGCGATCGTGGCGGTCCATAACTACGGAAATGTTTGCGATATGAATGCTCTTCGGGGCCTGGCTAAGCGTCGCGGGCTTTTTCTGATCGAAGACGTTGCGGAGGCACTTTTTTCAAAATATAACGGTCAACTGGCCGGAACGTTTGGTGATATCGGCTGTTTCAGTTTTCAAGCTACGAAAACCATCACGATGGGAGAGGGCGGATGCGTTCTCACCTCTAACAAGAAGCTACACCGCTTGATGCGCCTCATTCGCGACCATGGGATGCCGCAGCGGGGGCGTTATTGGCACGAAGTCCTGGGGTACAACTTCCGGTTGACCAACCTTCAAGCGGCCTTAGGTTGCGCGCAATTCAAGTACCGTTTAAGGATCATCGCCGCAAAACGAAAAGTTTATTCTCTTTATCGTAAATATTTAAAGGGTCAAAAGGGGATTCGGTTCCAGTTGGTTCGCCGGGAGGTCCGGCCGGTGATCTGGACGGTCGCCGTTGAGATCGATCCTTCGGTGTTTAATATGAAAAGAGACGAAGCTATCCGGTGTTTGGCGGCGGCCGGGATAGAGACTCGGCCAGGGTTTATACCCGCAAGCCTGATGCCGCTCTATCATGCGCCATCTTTGCCTACAGCCGAACGTATCAGCGCCAGGGTCCTGTGCCTCCCGTCTTTTCCGGGATTGAAGGAGTCTGAGATCAAGCGCATTTGTGGCCAATTGAAGAAGCTAAGTAGAAAAACGCATGGATAAGATCTCGGTGATCCTGCCCACGTTCAATGAGCGGGAAAATATCATTTCGCTCATCCCGGCCATTCATAGCAAGCTCCGGGATTTTTCTCATGAGATACTTGTCGTGGACGATCAAAGCAGCGACGGAACGGCTCAAGCTGTTACGGATCTCCAGGATCCGGGAGTCCGCGTGATCGTCAGGACCGAAGACCATGGTTACGCCAAATCCATCCGGTGCGGGATCGAGCAGGCGGCGGGGGACATCTTGATCCTTATGGATTCTGATTTTAATCATGATCCGCGGTATCTTCCCGTCATGGCTCAAACCTTATCCGGCTGCGATTGCGTTTCCGGATCAAGATTTTTAAAAGGGGGAGGGATGGCTCCGGCATGGCGCGGCTTTTTAAGCAGGATCTTTAACCTTTTTATCCGCCTCGTGACCGGCGGAAAGATGAGCGATAGTCTTTTTGGGTTTTTTGCGATCAAGAGGGGATCGCTTAAACGTTGCCCTCTTGACGAGATTTTCTTTGGATTCGGTGATTATGGGATACGCCTGCTCTTTTATCTTCAAAAGAAGAGAGCCGGCATCGTTGAATTTCCGGCGATCTGCGGCCGCCGGTTGGCAGGTCGAGGAAATCGCCGCTTTTTTCAAACTTTCTGTCAGTACACGGCGGCAACCTTGGCGCTTGCCGGTAAAGGCAGGATATCTTGATCATTTCTCCGATAAAAAAATGCCGCGGTTGCGGTAATCCGGACCTTGTCCCCATTGGTAGTCTTGGGACGATGGCGTTTTCCGGCATTTTTCCAAAGAAGGACGAGGCTTTTGTCCCCGAAGGGCCCCTGGAACTTATGAAATGTCATGGGGACCCGGACCGAGTCTGCGGCCTTTTGCAGCTCAAACATTCCTTCGATCCCCATATTCTTTTCGGCGAAAGCTATGGCTACCGATCAGGCCTCAATGGGTCCATGCGCGAGCATTTGCAGGATATCGCCCGCAAAATCAAAGGTTTTGTCACTCTTAAAGAAAAAGATGTTATCGTGGATATTGGCAGTAATGACGGGACGCTACTCAGTTTTTTTTCCGGAGAAAAACTTTCCTTATGGGGGGTTGATCCCACAGCCGGCCAATTCAAGAAGTACTATTCCGAAGATGTTCAAATCCTTCCGGAGTTATTTTCTGGGAAACTTATCAAGAAAAGTCTCGGGGTAAAAAAGGCGAAGGTGGTTACAGCGATCGCTGTCTTTTACGACCTTGACGCTCCGGCGGAATTCCTTAAGGAGGTTCGGGAGATTTTAAGTGATGACGGGGTCTGCGTCCTGGAGCAAAGCTATTTACCGTTGCTTCTCGAGAATCTTGCCTATGACACGATCTGTCATGAGCATATGGCCTACTATCGGCTCAAACAGATCCGGTGGCTGGCGGACCGGGTCGGTCTCAAGATCATCCACTGCGAGAAAAATCAGGTCAATGGCGGCAGTTTCTGCGTGGCGTTGGCGCAAAGAAACTCCGCATTTTCCGAAGATTCGGGAACCGTCAGTCAGTTTATCGAGGAGGAAAAGCGATTGTCGCTGGATACTTTATCTCCCTTTAAGAGTTTTTTTGACAATATTTTTAAGCATCGTAAGGCCTTGCAGCGTACGGTCAAAACCCTGCGCGCTGACCGCAAGTGTGTTTTAGGATACGGGGCCTCGACCAAAGGCAACGTTTTGCTGCAGTTTTGCGGATTCACTCCCGAAGATATCCCGTTTGTGGCAGATGTTAACGAAGACAAATGGGGCCGGGTCTGTCCCGGGACCAAGATCCCGATCATTTCCGAGGAAGAAGCCAGAAGTAAAAAACCGGATGTTTTTTTTGTCCTTCCTTGGCATTTTAAAGAAGGATTTTTGATAAAAGAAAAGAAATATCTCCGCGACGGCGGCGCATTCCTTTTTCCGCTCCCCAAAGTCGATCTTATCGGCTTAAAACAGATTGATTTTCCACCAATTTACAGCCCAGCCGCATCACTAGTCACCTGAGACGTTCCTGCTATACCTGAAGGGGGAGGCCAAGGCTGGATTCGCCTTCCAAAAGGGTCAAAAATCGATCAAAAATGGGCTTTTTAGCCATCCTGCCGGCCGGGATTTCTCTTTGGTCATTCTCGGGAAAAGCCGCTCTAATAGGCTCTTTTTAGGGCCGGTTTTGTAGAGAGAAAAGCGAACCCGAATCTCACCAAGTTTTATCCAAACCGTATGAGAAAGCCGCACTTTAACCGGTGCTTTTTAGGATGGATTCCTTTAGCCTTAGCCAGAGAAATCCCTCTCTAGAGAGAATAGATACGTCTTATAATGTATCTTATGTAAAGTAGTATAGAGGGAGAGCCGAGCCTGATTTAGAACGCTTTGGGGACGCGGAAAAGACTATTTGAGAGCGGCTTTGACAGCTTCCTGGATGCGTTTGCCGTCGGCTTTTCCCTGAACGGCAGGCATCAGAACTTTCATGAGTTTTCCCATGTCAGCAGGGCCTTTGGCGCCGGACGCAGCGATCGCCTTTTGAACTTCAGTTTTCAACTCGTCGTCGGATAGCTGTTTCGGCAGATAAGCTTCAAGAATGGCAAGTTCAGCCTTTTCCTTATCCGCCAGGTCTTTGCGGCCGCCTTTTTCGAAACTCTCCAGGCTTTCCCGCCGCTGTTTGGCCTGTTTGGCGATAATACCCAGGATATCGGCGTCGTCCGCCTTGTCCTTTTTCGTCTGGATTAGATAGTTCCCGAGGGCGCTTTTAAGCATCCGCAAGGTCGAGACCTTGACCGCATCTTTGGCCTTCATGGCGTCGATAACATCTTTTTCGATCCGTTCTTGTAAGCTCATCACTTAACTCCTTTGTGTGAAGGTGGTTTATAGTTTATAAAACAAGTTCCTGGGCTGTCAGTCTTCAGCTTTCAGTCATCAGCGAACTGAAAACTGATAGCTGATAGCTGATTGCTGATAGCTATTATTTACCAATCTTTTTCCACCGGCGGCGGGTTCTTGTTGACGGGCGGCCGGCGAAGGTCTTGCAGTTCTTTTTCAGATTCCTTTAGGGCGTCCAGGAGGTTCAAGGCGTTATCCATGCTCATCTGGCCTTGGAGAGGCTGTTTCTGCTGGCCTTGGCGTTCTTCCGGCTCTTGAGGCTGTTTTTCCTGCTGTTCTTGTTGCTGTTGTTGCTCCTGTTCTTTTTCGCGCTGTTCCTGCTCACGCTGTTCTTGTTCCTGCTGGCGGCGTTGTTGCTCTTCTTTTTCCCGCTGATCTTGTTCTTGCTGCTCCTGATCTTTTTGTTGCTGATCCTGCTGCTGATCTTGCTGGTTCTGTTGTTCTTGATCCTGCTTTTGTTGATCTTGTTGTTGCTGGTTTTGCTGTTGCTGTTGATTTTGCTGCTGGTTCTGCTGCTGATCTTGTTGTTGGTCCTGTTGCTGATCTTGCTGCTGTTGTTGCTGATTCTGTTGTTGATTTTGCTGTTGCTGCTGTTGATCTTTTTTCTGGTCCTGTTTCTTTTGCTCCTGGTCTTTTTTTTCAAATTTATTTTTTTGTTTTTGCAGGAATTCCAAATTATATTTGGCGTCCTTATCGTTCGGGTCGATCTCTAGCGTTTTCTTATAAGCTTCGATGGCTTTTTCGAAGTTTCCCAACCGGTACTGGGCATTGCCATAGTTATAGAGCGTTCTGGCTTTCAGCTGAGGGTCCTTGGTCTTCCCTGCCGCCGCCTCAAGATCCTGGGCAGCTTCCTGGAACGAATCGACCTTATAAAGCGCGGTCCCGAGGTCATAGAGCACCTCCGGGGCGTCCGGGTTTTTGACCTGGACCTTGCGGTAGGCCTCAAGCGCCGACTGGTAGCGTTTATTCGTGAAATGTTCGTTGCCTTTTTTGACCGTATCCTGCGAAGTTTCGAAAAACCCCGTAAAAAGGAAAAAAGCGGCGAGGCAGGCCATCATCGCCGGACTTTTCCGGTCCCGGCGGCGCACCAGCATTTCAGCTACAAGAAAAATAAGCGCGAGGAGCAGAAAGACCTGATACTGGTCTTCCCGCTCCACGATCATTTTTTCGGCGAATTGCTGCTCGCCCCAACCGCGGAGATGCTTAAGGATCACCTCGACCTCCTTTTCACCGGGCGTGGCGGGCAGATAGATGCCGCCTGTTTCCTTCGCGAGGCGCTCCAGGAGGGGCTTGTTGAGCTTGGTGAGCACCATCTGCCCTCTCCGGTCTTTCTTGAAGCCCGACCGCTCCCCTTTCTCGTTCTTCAGAGGGATGGGCTCCCCTTCCTCGGTTCCAAGGCCGATGCAATAGACCCTGACATTGGCTTTTTTGGCTTCCTCAATGGCCCTTTCGATACCGCCTTCATGATCCTCCCCGTCCGAGAAGACGATCAGGGCTTTGTATTTAAGCTCCTTTTGAGGAAATGCCTGGATGGCCAGGTGCACGGCCTGGGAAAGCGATGTGCCGGGATCCGGGAGAAAGCCCACCTGAACGGCGTCGAGGAAAAGAAGGAATGCCGCGTGATCGAGCGTAAGCGGGGTTTGTAGGAATCCGGAGCCCGCGAACGTGACCATGCCGATACGGTCGCCCTTGAGATTGCGGACAAAGGTCTCGATCTCGAATTTGGCTTTTTCGACCCGGTTCGGCTTGATATCCTCGGCGAGCATGCTGAGCGATGTGTCGACTAAGAAGATGATGTCGACTCCCTTGCGCTGCACATTTCTTTTTTCATCGCCCCATTGCGGCCGCGCCAGCGCGAGCACCAGAAAAAAAACCGCGAGCGTCATCAGGATCGCGCGAAGCAGCCACTCGCCTTTCCGGTGTCCTTCGACAAGTTTTTGAAGAAGCCCCTCGTCCTGGACGAGCCGTTTTACCCGTTTCTGCCAGAGCTTGTGCGAAAGGATATAAAGCCCCAGCGCCGTCGGCACCATCCAAAGGTAAAAGAAATATTCAGGCTTAAAGAATTGCATCAGGGAACTTTCATGAGTAGGGTTCGCCGCAAAAAGATATCAAAAAGAAGCAGAAAAAGCGCCGGGATAAGGAATACCGGGAAAAGTTCGTTGTAGCTCCGGTACTCCTTGACCTTCACTTCGCTTTTTTCAAGTTTGTTGATCCGTTCGTAGATCTCCGAAAGTCCTGCCGGGTCGCGCGCCCGGAAAAAAAGCCCGCCGGTGATGTCGGCGATGCGCTTCAGGGTCGTTTCATCGATCTCCACATTGGCCTGGACATAACGTTTTCCGAAAAGCGGGTCATCGACGGGGAAGGGCACCATCCCTCCCCTTCCGACCCCAATCGTGTAGACCTTGATGCCAAAGCTTTTGGCGAGCTCGGCCGCCGTGACGGGGTCGATATTGCCGGCGTTATTCTCCCCGTCCGTGATCAGGATAATGACTTTGCTTTTGGCGTTGCTGTCCCGGAGGCGGTTCACGGCGGTCGCGATCCCCATGCCGATCGCCGTCCCGTCGGCGATCATCCCGACCCGGATCTCGGAAAGGAGTTCGATCAGGATCCGGTAATCAAGCGTGAGCGGGCATTGCGTGAAGGCTTTTTTGGCGAAGACCACAAGCCCGATCCGGTCATTTTCGCGGCCTTTGATGAATTTGATGGCCTCCTGCTTGGCGACGAAGATACGGTTTTCCGGCTGGAAGTCCTCGGCCAGCATCGAACCCGAGATATCCAGTGCGATCACGATATCCACGCCGTGCGTCTGGTATTCCTTATCGCTTGCGACACTGGAAGGACGGGCCAGCGCCGCGATCAAAAGCGTGAAGATCAGAACCCGCAATATGGGCAGAAGCTTGAAAAGGAACATCCGTGGAGTTGCGGGATGGTCTTTCAGGAGTTCAAAGGAAGAGA
>ENA-UOWG01003769-UOWG01003769.1-activated-sludge-metagenome-genome-assembly--contig:-NODE-3769-length-11185-cov-209.994160_pt1 | contig 11185 bp, 12 predicted proteins | sample MGYA00238147_ERZ761563 | MGnify/ENA primary metagenome ERZ761563 (study PRJEB28884, sample SAMN05720216) | anaerobic digester metagenome | isolation source: active sludge of municipal... | reverse complement strand
ATCGTGAAGACGGTATTCATCTATCTGGCGGTCGGTTGGCTCTGGCTGTTGCACTTTCTTCCCTTGCCGGTCATGCGCGCCCTGGGCGGCGGGCTGGGCCGGATTCTCTACGTGCTGGGCCGCGAGCGCCGCGACGTCGCCAAGATCAATCTGCGGCTGTGCTTTCCCGACAAATCCGAGGCCGAGATCGACCAGTTGGCCCGCGCCCATGTCATCGCCTTCAGCTGCGCCGTGCTTGACCGCACCTATGCCTGGTGGGCCTCGGCGGCCCGCTTGCAACGTATTTGCCGCGTCACCGGGATTGAGCATCTGAACGATCCCGCCGGGCGCCCGGTGATCATGCTGTGTCCGCATTTCGTCGGGCTCGATGCGGCGGCCACGCGCCTGTCGATCGATGTCCACGCCTGCAGTGTCTATTCCGCCCAGAAAAACGAGGTTATCAATCGCCTGCTGTATCACGGGCGTACCCGCTTCAAGCCGACCATCCTGCTGTCGCGCCAGGACGGGATGCGCAAGATTGTCAAGTCGCTCAAGGATGGCTACCCGTTCTATTATTTGCCGGATCAGGATTTCGGGCCCAAGGAATCGATCTTCGTTCCATTCTTCGGCGTACCGGCCGCGACCATTCCTGCGCTGTCGCGCCTGGTGCGCCTGACCGGGGCGTTGGTCGTGCCGATCATCGCGCGGCAGGTGGCGGACGGCTACGAAGTCGAAGTCATGCCACCATGGGAAAATTTTCCCGGGGCGAGTGTCGAAGAAGACACCGCCTATATGAACCGCTTTATCGAAAGCCAGGTGCTGCGCATGCCGGAGCAGTACTTCTGGTTGCACAAACGATTCAAAACCCGGCCACCTGGAGAGCAGAGGTTTTACAAATGAACAGCCTGAACATAGAAATCCGTCCTGTCACCCCGCCCGACGTGCCCGCCATCTCGGCGCTGGCCCGCGAAATCTGGCAGGCCACCTACCCGGGCATCATCACCCAGGAGCAGATCGATTTCATGCTTGAGCAGCGCTACGGCCACGAGCGCCTCTACGATGACCTCGAAGATGCCGACAAGTGGCTGGATCAGGCCTTTCTGGCCGGTCGTCGCGTTGGTTTTGCCTTCAGCGAGATCCGCAAGGGCGAATTCAAGCTCGACAAGCTCTATATTCACCCGGACGTGCAGCGTCAGGGGGTCGGTGGCCAGATGATTGCCCATGTGGCGGCGCGGGCGAAGAAGCTCGGCTATCCCTGTGTGATCCTGGCGGTGAACAAGCGCAACGAAAAGGCGATCGGCTCCTACAAGAAATACGGCTTCGTCGTGCGCGAGGCGATCGTGGACGATATCGGTCGCGGCTTCGTCATGGACGATTACGTGATGGAGAAGAAGCTTTAACAGTTTGAGACAAGCCACTGTCTCTGCTATTCTTTTTCAATACTTTCGCGGAGCGGTCGGTGAAACTCAAATTCTCGAAAATGCACGGCCTGGGCAATGACTTCGTCGTGCTCGATGGCGTTCGCCAGCCGGTTTCGCTGACACCGGAGCAACTGCGTTACCTGGCTGACCGGAATTTCGGTGTCGGCTGCGACCAGATCCTGCTGGTCGAGAAGCCCGGCCGTCCCGACGTCGACTTCCGTTACCGCATCTTCAATGCCGATGGCAGCGAAGTCGAGCAGTGCGGCAACGGAGCGCGCTGTTTCGTGCGTTTCGTGCACGATGCCGGACTGACCGACAAGCGCGAGATTCGCGTCGAAACGCTCAAGGGCATTATCGCGCCGCGTCTCGAAGCGAACGGCAATGTTACGGTCGACATGGGCGAACCGCGCTTTTTGCCGGCCGAAATTCCCTTCCTGCACGACGACGATGTCGTGGTCTACAACCTGGATGTCGCTGACGAGACGCTGGAAATTGGCGTCGTCTCGATGGGCAACCCGCATGCGGTGCAGGTGGTTGCCGATGTCGAACAGGCGCCGGTTGGCGCGCATGGCCCGCTGATCGAGAGTCACCAGCGCTTTCCGCAGCGCGTCAACGCCGGTTTCATGCAGGTGCTCGACAAGCACGCGATCAAGCTGCGGGTATACGAACGCGGTTCGGGCGAGACGCTGGCCTGTGGCACCGGCGCCTGTGCGGCGGTGGTCAGCGGCATCCGTCGCGGCCTGCTCGAATCGCCGGTGCGCGTGACGACGCGCGGCGGCGACCTGAATATTGCCTGGGGTGGCCCGGGCCGGCCGGTGCTGATGAGCGGCCCGGCGGTCACTGTTTTTACTGGAGAAATCGAACTATGAGCGCCCCTTTCGCCGAAGATGTTGCCGAATATTTGAAGAGCAACCCCGGATTTTTCGAGCAGTACGCCGACCTGCTGGCGCAGATTTACGTGCCGCACCCGCATGGCGGGCGAGCCGTGTCGCTGGCCGAGCGGCAGATGCTGACGCTGCGCGAAAAAAACCGGGCGACCGAAAGCAAGCTCGCCGAACTTATTGCCTTTGGCGAGGAGAACGACACGATCAGCGAGAAGGTACATCGCCTGGCGGTGGGCTTGATCGCGGTCGAAACCTTCCCGGCGGTCATCAACCTGTTGCGTTTTCATTTGCGCGACGATTTCTCGGTGCCGCATGTGGCTTTGCGCCTGTGGCAAAAGCCGGCTGGCGTCGACGAGCTGCCGGAATTTGCCGTGGTGGCGCCCGAGCTGCAGGTTTTCGCCGACACCCTGGCGCATCCCTACTGCGGCTCGACTTCCGGCTTCGGCACTGCCGCCTGGTTCGGCGAACACGCGGCGCATATCCGCTCGCAGGCGCTGATCGCGCTGTGCGACGGCGGGGCGACCATCGGCATGCTGGCGCTCGGCAGCGAGGACGCCCAGCGTTTCTACAGCGAAATGGGCACCCTCTATCTCGAACGCATGGGCGAAATGGTTTCCGCCGCCCTGACGCGCGTCGCCAAGCCGGCCCAGTGATCACCCCGGCGGCGGTCGACGACTACCTGGCCGAACTGGCCGATCAGCGCCGGCAGTCGTCGCATACCGTCAGCAATTACCGGCGTGATTTGAAGCGCTTGCTGGCGCTAGCCGGCGACAGCGATGTCGGCAGCCTGCAGGTATTCCAGATACGCCGCTTCGTCGCCCAGTTGCATGCCCAGGGTTTGTCGGGCCGTTCGCTGGGCCGCATGCTCTCGGCCTGGCGCGGTTTCTTCGCCTGGCTGGGGAAGCGCAACCTGGTGGCGGCAAACCCTTGCGACGGCGTGCGTCCGCCGAAATCGCCCAAGCTGCTGCCCAAGGCGCTGTCGGTCGACGAGGCGGCGGCTTTGCTGGAACCCGAGGGCGACGATGACCCGGCGTTGGCGGCCCGCGATGCGGCGATGTTCGAGCTTCTCTATTCCTCGGGCTTGCGTCTGGCCGAACTCGCGGCGCTCGATGTCGATGCGCTGGAAAGTGTGTTCCATGAGCGCGAGGTGCGGGTGCTCGGCAAGCGCAGCAAGGCGCGCATCGTGCCGGTCGGCGCCAAGGCGCGCGACGCGCTGGCGGCCTGGGCCGCACTGCGCGAGCAGCTGGCCAGGGACGGCGAGCCGGCGCTTTTCGTCAGCCGGCGCGGTGTGCGCCTGAGCCATCGGGCGATCCAGGATCGTCTCGGGCGCCACGCCGTGCGCGCCGGGCTGCCGCGCCACGTGCATCCGCACATGTTGCGCCACTCTTTCGCCTCGCACCTGCTGCAGTCGTCGGGCGACCTGCGCGCGGTGCAGGAAATGCTCGGCCATGCCAGCATCGCCTCGACGCAGGTCTATACGCACCTGGATTTCCAGCACTTGGCCAAGGTGTACGATACGGCGCATCCGCGGGCGAAAAGATAAGCGCCTGTTGCGGTCGACGCCCGAAAATGGCCAAAATCCAGACGCCAATTGACGTTAACCCCGCCAGCCACTATGATTGGCGGTTTTGAAAAATAGCCGGAATCAAGGAGTTAGTCATGGCCATCAACCGTACCCGCCGTTCTTCCCTGGAGCGCCGTTGCGTTTCCAAGTCCAGCAAGCGTCTTTTCAAGGGCACTGGCAAGACCATGTTCAAGGTCATCTACGCCGCCGAATGCCACGCCCGCAATCGCAAGGGCCTGAGCTGATCGTCCGTTGAATTCGCAAGCCCCGGTTGCCGCAAGGTAACCGGGGCTTCTTGCATTTGAGGTCGGGAAAAACATGGCGCAGTTGATACTTCTGCCGGGCAAGGAACGCTCCGCGTTCAAGCAACATCATCCGTGGCTGTTTGCCGGTTCCGTCGGCCGTCTCGAAGGCCGGGCCCGGCCGGGCGATACGGTCGAGGTGCTGGCCGACAACCTGCGTCCGCTGGGGCGTGCGGCGTACAGCCCGCAATCGCAGATCCGCGCCCGCTTCTGGACTTTCGATGCCGACGAAGCGGTCGACGATGCCTTCTTCAAGCGCCGCATTGCCGCCGCTGTTGAGCGCCGCCAGGCGCTGCCGGAATTGCGCGGCCAGCAGGGCTTGCGCCTGATCCACGCCGAATCCGATGGCTTGCCCGGCGTTATCGCCGATCAGTATGGCGATACCGTCGTCGTGCAACTGACCTCGGCCGGTGCCGACAAGTGGCGCAAGGCCATCGTCGCCGGGCTGCTCAAGGCGACCGGTTGCGCGCGCATCTACGAGCGTTCCGACTCCGATGTGCGTGGCCTCGAAGGTTTGGAACCGACCACCGGCTGGCTGCACGGCGAGGCGCCCGCTGCGCCGCTGGTGATCGAGGAAAACGGCGTGCGTCTTGCGGTCGACATTGCCGGTGGCCATAAAACCGGTTTCTACCTCGACCAGCGCGACAACCGCGCCTTGCTTGGCCAATTGGCCGCCGGCAAGGATGTCCTCAACTGCTTCTGCTACACCGGCGGCTTCTCGCTGCAGGCGCTGGCCGGCGGCGCAGCCAGCGTGCTCTCCATCGACTCATCCGGCCCGGCGCTCGCCCAGGCCCAAGCCAATTTGGCGCTGAATCCGCAATTGCCGGCTGAACGGGCCGAGTGGCGAGAGGCCGATGTCTTTCAGGCGCTGCGTGATTTCCGCAAGGACGGCCAGCTGTTCGACCTGATCGTTCTCGATCCGCCCAAGTTCGCGCCCTCGGCGGCGCACGCCGAGCGCGCGGCGCGTGCCTACAAGGACATCAACGTGCTCGGTTGCCGGCTGCTCAAGCCGGGCGGCCTGCTGATGACCTATTCCTGTTCCGGCGGCATCGGGCTGGAGTTGTTCCAGAAGATTGTCGCCGGGGCAGCGCACGATGCCGGTCGCGCGGCGCGCATCGTCCGTCGCCTGGCCGGGGCGGCCGATCATCCGGTGGCGCTCAATTTCCCGGAAGGCGAATATCTCAAGGGATTGCTCGTTCAAGTCGATTAAACTCAGCCCGTGAATCCGCTGCGCCACCTCCTTCTCGTTGCCGTCCTCTTCTTCGCCCAATTGGCGGCGGGGGCGCATGCCGTCGGGCATGCGGCGGATAACGAGAGCGGCTTGCCGGCGCATGTCTGCGAGCTTTGTCTGGCGGCGCACGACCTTGGCGTGGCCTTGCCGTCGCTGGCGACCTTGCCGCCGATCATTACCGCGGCGCTGCCTCCCGAAGTCCGCTACGCTCATGGGCGCCGAGCCTTCCCGCCGCCCGCCGCGCCGCAACGCGGCCCGCCCACCACCTGAAAATCGCCCCTTTTTGACCGTCGACCGCAACTGACCCGTGCGCGGTCGCGCTTATTGCGTTTTCAGGAGAATTCCATGTTGCACAAGCCATTTGCCGTGGCTGCGCTGCTGGCCGCCTCGTGCGGCGCGCAGGCGGCCAGCGATGCCGATCTTGCCGCCATCCGCAGTCAGATCGACGAAATGAAGAAGTCCTACGAGCAGCGTATCGCCGCGCTCGAACAGAAGTTGTCCCAGGCCGAAGCCCGCAGCGCGGCCAATCCGCCGGCTGCGGCGCCGGTTGCCGTGGAAGGCCGGCCGCAGGCGGTGGCAAGCGCGAGCAGCAGCGCCAGCGCCTTCAACCCCGAGGTTTCGCTGGTGCTTCAGGGCCAGTACAACCAGATGAAAAATGTGCCGAACCGCACCATCACCGGCTTCTGGCCGACCGAGGACGGCACCAACCAGCGCGGTTTCTCGGTCAATGAAACCGAGCTGATGTTCGCCGCCAACATCGACCCTTACTGGCGCGGTCAGGCGATTCTTTCGGTACAGGGCGATTCCGTCGAAGTCGAAGAGGCCTGGGTGCGCACGCTGGCTTTGGGGAGCGGCCTCGGCATCAAGGGCGGGCGTTTCAAGTCCGGCATCGGCTACCTGAATGAGCAGCATGCGCACACCTGGGATTTTGCCAATGCGCCGCTGATGTACAACGTGCTGTTCGGCCCGTCCGCCAGCTATGTGGAGGACGGCTTGCAGTTCAAGTGGCTGGCACCGACGCCGCTCTTTGTCGAATTCGGGGCCGAAATCGGGCGCGGGGCCGCTTATCCGGGCAGCGACAGCAACAAGAACGGCAGCGGGGCCGGTGCGCTTTACGCGCACGTCGGCGACGATGTCGGCGTATCCAGCAGTTGGCGGGCCGGGGTGTCGTATCTGAAGACTTCGGCGAACGATCGGCAGGCCGATTTCGTCGATGTTAACGGGGCGACCGCACAAGGCACCTTCAACGGAAACACCGACACCTGGATCGCCGATTTCGTCTGGAAATGGGCGCCGAACGGCAATCCGAAATATCAGAATTTCAAGTTCCAGAGCGAGTACTTCGTGCGTCAGGACAAGGGCGACTTGAGCTGCGCCGGCCTCGCCAGCGCCTGCGACCCGCTGGCGGCGGGCGCTGCGGTGAGCGGCAGCTACGACACGCGCCAGAGCGGCTGGTATGCGCAGGGCGTCTACCAATTCACGCCCGAATGGCGCGCCGGCCTGCGTTACGACCAGCTTGACAGCGGCAGCCAGAATCTCGGCGCCAACGCCGCCTACCTCATCGTGCCGGACTACAAGCCGCAGCGCGCGACGGCGATGGTCGATTACAGTTGGAGCGAATTCTCGCGCGCCCGCCTGCAATACGCGCAGGACAAGTCGATGCAGGGCGTCACCGACAACCAACTGACCCTTCAATACATCATGAGCCTGGGCGCTCATGGCGCACACACCTTTTGAGGAGCACGAACATGATCAGACTTTGCTTGAGCCTGCTGCTGAGCCTCGCCTGCCTGCCGGCCACGGCGGCGCTCCAGGTATTCGCCACGGCGCCGGAATGGGCGGCACTGGTGCGCGAGATCGGCGGCGACAAGGTGAGCATCTACACCGCCACCACCGCCTTGCAGGACATTCATCGCATCACCGCCAAGCCGTCGCTGCTGGCCCAGGCGCGGCGTGCCCAACTGGTTGTGGCGACCGGCGCCGAGCTGGAAATCGGCTGGTTGCCGCTGGTCTTGCGCGATTCCGGCAATGCCGGCATCCAGCCCGGCCAGCCCGGCTATTTCGAGGCCGCGCGCTACGTCACCCTGCTCGACGTGCCGGCGGTGCTCGACCGCGCGCAAGGCGATGTCCACGCCGCCGGCAATCCGCACATCCAGCTCGACCCGCGCAATTTGTTCCGGATCGGTGAGGCGCTGGCGGTGCGCATGGGCGAACTCGACCCACCGAACGCGGCGGCCTACCAGGCGGCTTACAAAACTTTTGCCGAAAAATGGCGGGCGGCCATCGCCCGCTGGGAAAAGGAAGCCGCGCCGCTACGCGGGGTGCCGGTGCTGGTGCACCATGCTTCGTTCCTCTACCTGAGCAACTGGCTGGGCCTCAAGGAAACCGGCACGCTGGAACCGAAGCCGGGCGTCGAGCCAAGCAGCGGCCAGCTCACCGCCTTGCTGGCGCGCCAGCAGAACGTGCCGGCCAAAATGGTGCTGCGCACCGCCTACCAGAGCGACGGGCCCAGCCTGTGGATCGCCGGCAAGGCCGGCATTCCGGCGGTGATGCTGCCGTTTACCGTCGGCGGAACGCCGGAGGCCGGCGACCTGTTCGGGCTGTTCGACGACACCGTCCGCCGTTTGCTGAAAGGACTGAATTGAGTACCGTGCTGCTACAAGCAACGGGGCTGGTGGCCGGCTGGCAAGGGCCGGCCACCGCCCCCCTCGACTTCACCCTGGAAAACGGCCGGATTCTCGGGTTGACCGGACCCAACGGCGTCGGCAAGACGACCGTGCTATCGGCGCTGGCGGGCCGGGCGCGGGTGTTTTCCGGATCGTTGGAGATGCGCCCCGGCCTGCGCCTGGCCCTGCAAACGCAGGACGTGCCGCCGGTCGACGGGTTGCCGCTGTGCGGACGCGAACTGCTGGCGCTCACCGATGCGTCGCCGGACGGCTTGCCACCGTGGCTGGCGGGGCGTCTCGACCTCCGGCTCGACCGCCTGTCTGGCGGGCAGCGCCACTACCTGGCGCTGTGGGCCATTCTGCGGGCGCCGGCCGATCTGGTTCTGCTCGACGAGCCGACCAACAATCTCGATGCCGCCGGTGTCGCCCACTTGGCCGGCGCGCTGCGCGCGCGTGTGGCTGACGGAAGCAGCATCGTGCTGGTCAGCCACGATCACGACTTCGTGGCCCAGGTTTGCGATCAGGTCGCGGTACTGCGCGAGGTTCACGATGTGGTCTGATCTTTTCTTGCTGCCCTTCCTGACCGGGCTTTGCCTGGCCTTGATCCTGCCGGTGTTGGGCTGTTTCCTGCGTCTGCGCGACGAGTGGCTGGCGGCGCTGGCCTATGCTCATGTGGCCGCTGCCGGTGCCTTGCTGGCGCTGGTCGGCGGCGCCTTGCCGGCCTTGGGCGGGATGGTCGCCGCCGCGCTGGCCGGGGCGGGCAAGCGGCTATTTGCCCGCCGCCTGGCGGGCGGTGCGGCTTTTGCCCTGCTGCTGCTGGGCGGTTGGGCGGTCGCCGTGCTGCTGGCCGCCAACCAGCCCCTGGCCGAGCGCCTGGGGCATGCCCTGTTCGATGGCCAGCTCTATTTTTCCGGCGGTGCCCAGTTGGCGCTGGTGGCTCCGTGGGCGGTGTTCGCCGGGCTTGCGCTGTTGCTGCTGTCGCGCCACCTGCTACTGGCCAGGGTGTATCCGGATTACTTTCAGGCCCGGCATTTGCGCGCCTGGCCGGTGGTGCTCGGTTTCGACCTGATTGCCGCGTTAACGCTTGCCTTGGCGACGATGACGATGGGCGTGATGGGCGGTTTTACATTAATTTTCATTCCTGCCTGGATCGCCTTCCGGCGCGCCGGAAGCTGGCGCCGGGGGCTGATGATGGCGATGCTGATCGGCGTCATCGGGTACGCGGCATCCTTCTTTCTGGCTCTCTGGCTGGATCAGCCTTTCGGCCCGGTACTCGCTCTGTTGCTGATCGCCCTCGGGCTGGTCATTGCATGACGCCCGGGAGCATGCTAAAAGAGCGGTTCTGCATTCGGAGTACTTATGGTCTTTTCGTTCTTCAAGAAAAAGCAGGAGAAGATGCCGGAGCGCGAAGTCGTGCGTCCGAAGGCGCCGACCGCTCCTGCGCCGGTGAAGCCCGCGCTGCCGGAAGAGGAAGAGCAGAAACGCCCGGAACCACTGCCGGATCTCGAATTCACTTCGGGAAGCCAGCCGGCGAGTGCGCCGAAAGCGGCCGAAAAGCCGGCCGCACCCAAATCCAAGGCCGATCTCGAGCTGGCGATGTCGGAGTTCGATCGCGAGTACACCGAGTCGAATGTCATGGCAATCGACGTCGATCATGGCACCGATTCGATCCAGTCCGATATCGAGCAGGTTGCCGTGCTTTACGCCAATAGCCAGGATGCGGTCGTGCGACCGTTGCTGGAATCGCTGCTGGGTGCCTATCCAGGCACCGAGGGGTTGCGCCTGTGGCTGATGCTGTTCGATTTCCTCCAACTAAGCGGCGACCGGGCGTCCTTTGACAAACTGGCGAGCGAATTCGTCCAGACCTGCGAAATGTCGCCGCCGGCCTGGCGCCAGGCAACGCCGGCCCCGGTCTCGAAGGGGCCGAGTGTTGGGCTTTGTACCCTGCAGGGCGTGTTGACCGCCGATGACGAGAAATTGCTGACGCCTTTGGCCGATGCGCTGAAATCCAAGCAGCCGCTGCGGGTCGATTGCAGCAAACTGGTCGGCTGTGACGACGAAATCGCCGGTCGACTTGCCGAACTGCTGATGAGCGCGCGGCGCCAGGGCGCGGTGATCGTCCTTGAGCAGATCGAAGGCATCATTCCCCACCTGCAAGGCCGCGTCACGGTCGGCGAGGCGACCAACACGCGCAGTTGGCTGCTGTTGCTCGAATTGCTGCAGCGCTACGCAACGCAGGAAGAATTCGAGATGTGCGCGATCGATTTCGCGGTGACCTTCGAGCGCTCGCCGCCTTCGTGGGAAGCCGTGCCGCTGCCCAAGCTGCCGGCCACCAAGAAGGCCGCCAGCGCCGATCAGGCGCATTACCTGAGCGGCGAAATCAAGAATCATCGCTTCGACGATCTGGCCGCCGTGCTGAGTGACGTCGATCATGTCGTCCTCGATTTTTCGGCGGTGCGCCGGCTCGATTTCGTGTCGGCCGGGCAACTGGTCAACCGTCTCTCGGCGGCCAAGCGGGGCGGCATGGATGTCATCATCCGCAGCCCGAATCATCTGGTGGCGGAACTTATGGCCGTCGTCGGCCTCAACAAGTTCGCCCGCATCATCGTTCCCAAGTCTTAAGCGTCAGGAAAAACATGGAGCAATATCACGGCACGACGATCCTGTCGGTGCGTCGCGGCAGTTCGGTCGCCATGGGTGGCGACGGTCAGGTCACGCTCGGCAATATCGTCATCAAGGCCACCGCGAAGAAGGTGCGCCGGCTCTACCAGGGGCGCATCCTGGCCGGTTTTGCCGGCGGCACGGCGGATGCCTTCACGCTGTTCGAGCGTTTCGAGGCCAAGCTGGAAAAACATCAGGGCAACCTGACGCGTTCGGCGGTCGAGCTCGCCAAGGACTGGCGTTCCGACCGCGCCCTGCGCCGGCTGGAAGCCATGCTGTCGGTGGCCGACAAGGATGTGTCGCTGATCATCACCGGCAACGGCGACGTGCTGGAGCCGGAGCAGGGTATCGTCGCCATCGGCTCGGGCGGTTCCTACGCGCAGAGCGCGGCGCGTGCGCTGCTCGAAAACACCGAACTGAGCCCGCGCGACATCGTCACCAAGTCGCTGGAAATCGCCGGCGACATCTGCATCTACA
>ENA-UOWG01003768-UOWG01003768.1-activated-sludge-metagenome-genome-assembly--contig:-NODE-3768-length-11192-cov-6.115112_pt1 | contig 11192 bp, 13 predicted proteins | sample MGYA00238147_ERZ761563 | MGnify/ENA primary metagenome ERZ761563 (study PRJEB28884, sample SAMN05720216) | anaerobic digester metagenome | isolation source: active sludge of municipal... | reverse complement strand
GAACAGGAGCAGGACAACGATCCCCCCGACGTAGAGGAGGATCTGCACGACGAACAGGAATTCGGCCCCCAGGATGATGAACAGACCCGCCACTCCGACCAACGAGAGCGCCAGCCAGAGCACGGCATGGAAAACGTTCTTGACCGTCACAGCCAGAAGAGCCGGGACCACCGTCAGCAGCGCCATGGCATTGAACATCCAGAACTCGATCATCCGGGTTTCTCCTCTTTGGCCCGGGGGCGATCCGGAACCGGCAGATATCTCCGCCACACACAGCTATCGGTCACCCCGCTGGATTTTCCCCGACGCCATTCCGACACGAAATCTTCCCGTTTCCCGAAGAGGAGTTCATAGTGAGGGCTATGGTGAACGGATTTCGGCTTGGTCGGGCAGGCCTCCTCGCACAAACGGCAGAAATTGCACCGAGACAGGTCGATGCGATACCAGAGGAGGTCCTTCTTCCCCTTGTCGTTCCTTTTGGCCTCCAGAGAGATGCATCGGGAAGGACAGGCCCGCACGCACATCTCACAGGCGATGCAGGTGTCCTCATGGAATGCCAGGGCGCCCCTGAAGCGCGGCGAAACGGCCAATCGCTGCAGCGGGTATTGAACGGTGACCGCCGGACTGAAAAGATACTTCAACGTAATCCTGAACCCCTTGAAAAGGGCCCAGGCGTCCGATCCGATCCGAGACAGATAATCCATCATGATCTCCTCGATGCTTCAAAAAAAACAGCGACCTTCATCCACCCTCATCCCCGTCTATTTCCCGCAACACGCGATTCTTGAAAAAGACGAGCTTCGGGTCCTCGGGGCTCTTCCTGTATCCCGTCTCAAAAAAAGCGCGGGCCTCCGACAAATTTCCCTCCGAAAGATGATAGACCCCCTCCCAGAAATCCGGCCTTTCGCTGGTCGGATCGACGGTCCGGGCCAACCGACAAAAATGAAACGCCTCGGGGTTCATCCCGGAAATCCAGAAGGCCCGGCTGTAAGTCAGGATGAATTGCATCCGCCGATCAGTCCTCATCCAGGCCGCTCGGGATATATATCCCTCGACGATCGGTTTCAATGCCTTGCGATCCGGCGCACGCGATATGATATAGGCAAACCGCCTGTCGTCGTTGGTCGTGTAGGCGTCATACCCATATTCAAGACACGTCTCCCAATCCATGGGGGCATACCGTTTTCGCAGATCCCAAGGATATTCCGCGGACGGCCACTCCTTCTCTTTCAGCAATCGGATCAACGCCTCGGAGGCCAATTGGTAGCCGAACTTATTGGCATGAACCCGATCCGACATTATGTCATACCCCACGACCCCCCGGACACCGCGTTGGGCGAACGCCCGAGGAATATCCAGGGCCCAGGCCCCCGCCTGCCCCGACGACTCCATGATCTGTTCGTTCACCAATCGATCTCGATTGAACAGACCGGCTTGCACTTCTTTTTGGGCGGCCTCGTATTCCCCTTCCTCATACAACCAGGCTCCCGATAAAGCATGCATGCCCGTCGACCGGGTGCCCTTCGCGACCTCCTGAACATACCGGATGGCCTGTTTCCTCCGGCCCCGACAGTAAAGGTAATACGGTTCATAATCATCCGAAGGATCCAGCAGTCCTATCCCGCAAGCCACGTGGTTCCGCGGAACGAGACAGAACACAACGGGGATGTTCCGCTCGCGGCTCTTTTGCGTCACCCGGCGAATGAAACGATCCATCGATTCCATCCGCGCCGCTTCATCGACGTCCGCATATTCGGGAGCGATGCGGTTCAACAGGCGATCCGCAAAAACGCTCCACCGTCGGGCAAAAATCAGGGTCTGATAGACCCGATACATGACCTCAGACAACGCCGGATGATCGAAATGGATGTTATTCCCGACAAACACCACCAACAGGTCCGGGGAATATTTCAAGGATCGTTCAAATTGATTCTCCACCATGCCCAGATCCGCCGCCGAGGCCCCCAGACTCAAGGCATCACAGCCCTGGGCTCCCATGATTTCGGGCAGCACCCGGCCCCATTCATCGGCAAAAGATTCCCCTAACAAGAACAGCCTTTTCCGGGCCGGGGATTTCTCGTAGGGAATCGACCGGGCTCCATCCGTCAGATATTTCTTCCCTTCCTCGTTCCGGACTTTGATGATCGGGAGCGAATTCCGTCTCAAGAACATCACATAGTCGTCAGGAGCCCACTTCCGCTCATTCCCCTCCGTGGCCACTTTCCTGAAGTACACCTCGGCGCCCGCCGCAAGAACCAGGGCCGTCCCCAACGAAAAAAACAGCCCGAGGATCACTCTGTTCCGATGAAAAGACCTGATGAACCTATGCCACCAAAAAAACATGTGTCCCTTCGCCGCTCACATCATTCCATCCCCGGAGGACGTCCAGCCAGCCATCGTCCTCCGGCCGTTATCTCCAACGCCACAGGAAGATCAGTCCCGCTAAAAAGACGTTCACCAGAGACCAAGGGAACAGGAATTTCCAGCAGAACTCCATCAACCGATCCACCCTCATCCGGGGGTAGGTCCAACGGATACCCAGGAACAGAAAGACCAGGAAAAAGGTCTTCGCGAAGAACCACGCGTAGGAGGGGATCCATTCCAAATAGGGGAGGGAATCCCCTCCTCCCAGAAAGAGGACGGCCCCCAACGCGCTGGCGAGGAATACATAGGAATATTCGGCCAGGAAAAAGAAGGCGAATTTCATGCCGGCGTATTCCGTATGGAACCCCGACACCAGTTCCGATTCGGCCTCGGGGATGTCGAAAGGAGTCCGGTTCGTTTCAGCGACCGAGGAAATGAGGTAGATGACGAAAGAAATCTGACCGACGACCGGATAGAATATGAACCATTTCGGGAAAATCCCGCCCCAACGGGCAGATTGGACCGCCATGAGTCCGCTCAAAGAAACCGTACCAGCCCACATGACGACGGGAACGATGGAGATGACCCGCGGGATCTCGTAGGACACCAATTGCGCGGCCGCGCGCAACCCGCCCAGCGCGGAATACTTATTGGCCGAGGCCCATCCGCCCATCAGGATTCCCAAGACGGAAAGCCCCGAGATCGCGAACACGAACAGAAGCCCCATGTCCATGTCGAACACCTGGATATCCCGTCCGAACGGGATCGGGATGAAACAGACATAAGCGGGCACGAAAGCCACGATCGGCCCCAGGAAATGGAGCCAGCGGTCGGCCGATTCCGGGACGATGTCCTCCTTCATGAACAGTTTGATCCCGTCGGCGATGGGCTGCGCCCAACCGTGCCAACCGCCCGTCCGCATGGGGCCCAGACGGACCTGCATGTGCGCGGCCACCTTCCGTTCCAGCCAATGAACCACGATCACCAACCCCTGCACGAAACCCAACAGGACGGAAGAAACAGCCAGCAGGACGACGGCCGACGGAAGCCAGGCCGGCCATCCCCGGCCGGCTGAGTATTGCCGGATCAACTCCATCACCCGCTCCCAGTAGGGATACGGTTCGCCGATCAAAACGACCAAGGCCGCCACCGGCAGCCCCAGCCCGCACAGGACCAATATCGAGCGAACGTATCTCCGACGCACGGACTCCGGGGTCATCAGGCCGACCGAATACACCGGATCCGAGGCCGTCGTTTTGATGCCCATTTAACGATCCACCTCTCCCAGGACGACGTCCAGAGAACCGAGTATCGCCACCACATCGGCGATCTTCCAACCCTTCAGCATCTCTTGGAGTATGGTCAAATTGATGAACGAAGGCCCTCGCACATGGAGGCGATAGGGTCTCTCCGTCCCATCGGAGACAAGATAGATCCCCAACCAGCCGCGGGCGCCTTCGATCTGCGCGTAAGATTCGCCGACCGGAGGGCGGACCGTGGGCCGCTGTCCCTTCGCCAGAATGTCCCCCTCGGGCAATGAATTCAATGCCTGCTCGACGATGTTCAAAGACTCCTCGATCTCGAGCCGCCGCACGAAATAGCGGTCCCACGTATCCCCGGTGGTTCCGACCGCCGGTTTGAACTGGAACCGGTCATAGATCCCATAGGGCTCGTCTTTCCTTAAATCGGTCGAGACCCCGCTGGCCCTGAGATTGGGACCGCTCAAGCCATAGGATACGGCCTTATCCTTGGGTATGGCTCCGATCCCTTTCGTCCGGTCCAGAAAGATCGGATTGTAGGTCAACAGATCGTCGTATTCCTTCAGGCAGCGACGCATGTGGGGGATGAAAGACCGGGCCTGGTCCCCCCATCCGTCGGGAAGGTCGGCCATGACCCCGCCGATGCGGATGTAGTTATAGGTCAGGCGCGCCCCGCACAACCTCTCAAACAGGTCGAGCACCATCTCCCTCTCCCGCCCGAACGCGTAGAGGAACGGGGTGAACGCGCCGATATCAATCCCGAACGTCCCGATGAAGACCAGGTGGGAGGCGATCCGGTTCAGCTCGCCGACGATCACGCGGAGATATTCCGCCCGCTCCGGGGCTCGCACCCCGAGCAGTTTTTCGACGGAAAGACAGTAGGCCCAGTTATTCAACATGGAGGCCAGGTAATCGTTGCGGTCCGTCAGGATATTGAATTGCGAGTAGGTGCGGTTCTCCGCCAGCTTCTCGACACCCCGATGGAGATAACCGACGTCCGGCCGGGCCTCCCGGATGATCTCCCCCTCCATCTTCAAAACGACCCGCAAGACCCCGTGCGTGGACGGATGCTGCGGCCCCATGTTCAACCACAGTTCGTTCTCCGACAGTTCCCCTTCATCCGGAGTGACGGGGGAACGGAACGGGGGAGTCACTCGCTCATTCTGGACGTTGTTGGAGTCAGTCGTTTTCATGGTTCACGCGTGTGGATTGCCCGCTCGGGAGACCGGCACGCCGATCTCCTGCCCGGAATCACACCCATCCGGCACATGAGCATAATCTTTTCTCAACGGGTGGCCCTCGAATTCATCCCACAAGAGGATCCTTTTCAGGTTCGGATGGTTGCCGAACCGGATACCGAACAGATCGAAGATCTCCCTCTCCTGCCAATCCGCCGACGGCCAGAGGGCGGTCAAGGACGGGACGACGTCGCCCCCGTCCCGAGCGAGACGCACCTTGACGAACAGTTTCCGCTCCGGTTTTTCGATGGACTGGAACAGATAGACCAACTCGAACCGGGAGTTCTTAATCCAATCCACGGCGGTCACAAAATTGAGGAAATCCAACTTCATGTCCTCTTTGAGGAATACGGCCAGGGCTTCCAGGTCGTTGAGCGGAACCAGGATCATTTCCTCGGCGCGGCCGAATTCCGAGAGAGCCCCGCAAACTTCCGCCGAGGGGAACCGGTCACGGACATTCTGGATCAGCGACGATGGATCGCTCATGGATTCACCCGGTCGGCGAGGGACATCTTGCCGATCTTCTTATGCAGTTCCAGCACCGCGTTCATCAGGGCTTCGGGGCGGGGAGGGCATCCCGGGATATAGATGTCGACGGGGAGGATTTTATCGACGCCTTTGACGACGGAATAGGAATCATAGTACGGGCCTCCGCAATTGGAACAAGCCCCCATGGAGATCACAAACCGGGGCAGTGGCATCTGTTGGTGGAGTTTCACGATGACGGGAGCCATCTTTTTGGTGACGGTCCCCGAGATGATGAGCAGGTCGGCCTGACGGGGTGTCGGCCGGGGGATGACGCCGAACCGGTCGAAATCGAATCGAGCGGCGTAGGCCGACATCATCTCGATGGCGCAGCAGGCCAGACCGAACGTCAACGGCCAGACGCTGGACTGTCGCGTCCAATTGATGAAATAGTCGACGCTGGTCAGGAAGACCCCGCCGCCGGGCACATGTTCGCACACGTGAGGCAGTTTTTCGGTGATTATTCCCATCGGAGAGCGCCTCTCCGCCACGCGTAGATGAGACCGACGAACAAGATGGCCACGAAAACGACCATTTCCACGAAAGCCGCCAGTCCCAACTCCTGAAAAGCGATCGCCCAAGGGAACAAGAACAAGACTTCCGCATCGAAGACCACGAACAGGAGGGCAATGCCATAAAAGCGGATGTTCGGGGAGACCCAGGGGGTCCCGACCGGCTCCAATCCGCATTCATAGACGGACCGGGTCCGATTCGCCTTGTCACGAGCGCGGACCAGCGCGGCGAAAATGAACACCCCGACTCCGAAGACAAGCCCCAGGGCGGTGAACAAGAACAGCGGTATCGATTGATCCATCCTCTATCCTTTATCGGCCATGATCAGGCAGATGGCTCCCCCCGACATGGCTTTGATCCTGATGTTGCAGAATCCGTTCCTTTCAAGGAGTCCGGCCAAATCACGGGCCGGAAAAAACTCCCTCATCGTATCGGCCAGATATCGTCCGGGCCAGCGACGCCCGAACACCAACCATCCGACCGCGCCGATGAAGCGGCACAGACACGATTCAAAAAGGAACCGGAAGAACCGATGGGCGGGGGTCACGGCATCCATAAAGACAAGGTGTCCCCCCGCCTCCAGAACCCGATGACACTCCCGAAGGGATTCCTCCAACACTCCGGCTCGATGAAGGCTCCGCAGAACGAATGCGGAAACCAAGACATCAAACCGGCCCGAACGGAATGGAAGGACGTCAGCCCGACCCTGTAAAAAGCCGGGGCCCCCTTGGCCGGGGGTGTTCCCCACCGCTTTTTGCAGCATGTCGAAACTGAAGTCCACTCCGAAAACGACGCGTGCTCGCAGGGCGACCACTTTTGCAAGTTGGCCACTGCCTGTCCCGATATCCAGCACGCGTGAGCCGACAGGAACCTGTCGTGCAACGGCTCTGCGCCAAACGGCATCCATCCCCAACGTGAACAACCGGTTGAACAAATCATACCGACCCGCCAGACGCGAAAACATCCGGCGGATGTCGTCCCCGGTTTGAATTAATTGCCGTTGATGCGAAGGCATAGAACTCATCGCCTCACGCCTCTGACCCAGCCCGTTTTGATCCCCGGACCGCCGATCGCTCCCGACGGTCCGAAAACCCGTGGTGATTCCGGGATGAATCTGATTACAGTAAGTCCTCAGCTCCCAAGGTCTTCTTTTTACCGTCTGCTTTGACCTTGTTCACCGATTCAGTGACGATTCCTTCCACCTTCTTGGAGAGCGCCTCGACGTAATCGAGTCCGGTACGAAGCCCCTGCTCCTTCACCATCTTCTTGATTTTGCTGACGACAACCAGAGTTTCAGCCATGTTCAATCACCCCCTTTCTTTTTCTCATTAAATCCTGTCTCCGGGACGGCTTTTTCGCCACGGGAACCGCCTCGCCTTGACTGAGCCATCGCCAACCACTCCAACTCGACGGCCAGGTTGACCGGGCGCACAGACACATCGTCCGGCACGTCCACGGGCATGGCCGTCAGGTTGAGGATGGCCCGGATGCCCGCACGGACCAACTGCTCGACCGCTGTTTGCGCCTGAGCCGGCGGCACACAGAGGATCGCCATCCGGATATCCCCCTCCGTAACGATGTCTGAAAGATCCTCGACCGATCGGACTTTAAACCGGCCCATCTCCAGGCCGACCTTTTCCGGGTCCACATCCACGGCCGCGACGACATGAAAACGGTGTTTTTCAAAGGATTCGTAGTGAAGGAGCGCCGCCCCCACACGTCCGACCCCCATGATCAATACGTTGGATTCCCGGTTGATCCCCAACACGTCGGCGATGGCATTGCGGAGACTGTCCACCGTATAGCCTCGGCCGGGGGTTCCGAACTGGCCGAAATATGTCAAATCCCTGCGTATCTGAGCGGCCGTATACCCGGTCTTCTCCGAGAGGTCGGAAGAGGAGACCACATCCCCCTGACTCATCCCCATGAGGATATGGTGGTATCTTAACAACCTTGAAACAGCCAATTCAGGTATATTTTCCAAGTGATCGGACATAATCCGGTTGTGAAACACATCACAATTAAATCGCGTGTAATTTATGAAATCCGCAAAGAAATGTCAAATACCCGTTATAAGCGTTTTAAAACGAGCACGTGGTTGATCTGACGGCCGGAGGAATCATAATAATCCCTTTCAGTGACACTCCATTTTCCATATTTTCCCGAATTCAACATTTCTTTTGTCAAATATTGTGATTTCTCCCGCTGCGGGTGCAAAAATATCAGGACAAACCGTTTATCTCCCCCAAAAATAGCTTTTTCTTCTATCTGTTCCGGATAAATCAATTCACTCCGGATGGGGCCTATCAAGAAAGAATTCAAGATCGTATCGATCGGCCGCTGAAGGACCCGGTCCTGAACCATGTAGACCTTTGTGACCCCCTGTGTTCTGATGTAATCGGCCATGCCGTATTGATAAGTTCCAGGAAGCTCCTCCAAATATTCCCCATAGGAATGGAGCAAACGGAAACTTTCCCCGAAGAAAAAAGCGCAGACGATGATCCCGATGAAAAGACTTCTGGAAAGGGGGTGGACGAACCTCCGAAGAAGGTCGCTCACCAGATAGGCCATCCCCATGGATAGGAAAGGCAACAGGATGAATAATTTATCCGGGGACAACGATGAGATCGTCACGGGGGACTGGATGAGGATCCCCGCGCTCATGAACCACGCCAACATGGCCCCGGAAAAGCGTTTTTTATCCTTTCGGTAGAGGAATGGGATCGCCAAAAAGGCGCCAAGGGCCAGCCCCAACCAGAGGAACGATCGGTTTTGAGATGAGGGCTGTTTGAATGTAAAGAGCGACCCCTCCGCTAAAGAAAGGACCTGTTCCCCCCTCACCCGCAGGTTCGCCGGATAATCGGCATTGTGTATGCCGTTTTTGGACACGACCAGATATCCGGCCAAGGTCTTGATCGTTGAAAGGTTCTCGTTCCGGATATTCTCATAAATCAGCGGACCGAACCCGGTGGCGATGAATATCAGGCCGCCGATGAACAATCTTTTCAACGGAAGAAGCCGGGGATATTGGCGCGTCACGAAAAGTGTCACCACGAGCATGTTGACGAACCAGAGGAACGCGATATGGCATCCGGCGGCCAGTCCCAGAAATAAACTGGCCAGATAGAAGTTCCTCGGGCGACAGTCTTTGATCCATCGGATGAAGAGGGTGAGTGCCACAAAGCCCAACAGCATCTGGGTCACGCGCGTGTAATAGCCGAAACGCGCCCCGATGAGGAATGACGGCGAGAGGGCCAGAAAATACGATGCAAGAAAAGCCGTTCCTTCGTTTTCCGACAGCCGGAGGGTCAAGCGATGAACGACATAGAGAAGGGCGAAGGCGGCCAACAGCGGGCCGAGGCGGACGGCCACCGGAGTATTCCCGAACAGGAACAGGAACGGAAGGGTTGCGTATGTCTCATTGGGCCCATGATAACGCAGCAAGGCCATCGGCCAATGGTCAAAGCCCGAAAGCCACTTCATCATCGGATAGACGACGTCTATTTCGGAGATCCGCAATCCGGGCCGATCCAGCCGCCACGGCATCAGGGCGGCGAACGAGACGAGCGGGATGAACCACCCCCAGAAACGCAATCGGAACCCCGTCTCTCTCGACAGATCCGGAGAGTTCATGACCCGGCCTCAGGCAATGCGGATCGTTTCCTCATGGAAAGGGACCTTGTCGTCCGGGCGCGTCCAAGACCGCAACTCCACGTATTTCCCCTGGACCACCTGAACGATCACATTCGACCAGACGGCCAGCATGGGTTGAGCACGATCGGTCGCGCTCGGCTCGGCCGGATGGTCCGGATGGGTATGGACGATCCCGACCAAATCGAGTCCTTCCTGTTGAGCGGCCAACGAAACACGATCGACCTCTTCGGGGTCCATGACGAACTCCGTGCGCCCCTGGTTCGACACCCGGGCCCCCAGACTCGCCGTCGCCGCTTCCCAAACAGGCGAAGTCCTCTTTTCATCGGACTGGGTCAGGATATTCCTCAGGGGGACGAACCGAGAGGAGCGTTTATCCCCCTCGCCCGTGAAATCACCGAAAATCAAGCCGCACCCCTCCCGGGGGTAACAGGATTCAGCCCAACTCGTCACTGTATGAAAAACGCTTTCGGGGATGATCAGGATGGACATTCAGCGGACAGACATCAACGGTCGTGATTCCGCCAATAATTCTCGAAATGGGCCACGATATCGTCCCAAAAACGGGTGCGGAGATACCGGTCCCCGGTATCCGGGAAGATGGTCACGATGACCCCTTGTTTGATGCCGAGAGCGACTTCAAAAGCGCCCTGGAGGGCGGCGCCGGACGAATAACCGGCCAGGATGCCTTCCTCACGGGCCAGCCGACAGCACATCTCATACGCGTCTTCGGTATAGACGGGGATCTTCCGTTGATGAACGGACGGGTCATAGATGGCCGGCACCAGGGAGGAGGCCATATGCTTCAATCCCTCCAGACCGTGCAACGAGGTCGCGGGTTCGACCGCGATGATCTCGATCGTCGGATTCAGTTCTTTGAGCCGGCGGGCCGTGCCCATCAAGGTCCCGCTGGTCCCGATGCCGGCGACGAAATGGGTGATGGTCCCCTCCGTCTGGCGCCAGATCTCCTCGGCCGTCGTCAGGTAATGGGCCCGCCAATTATTCGGATTGCCGTATTGATCCGGCAAGAAGAATTTTCGCGGGTCCGACTCATACCGCTTCTTCATCTCGAAGGTCGCTCCGTCGGTCCCTTCCAACGGGTCTGTCGCGATCACCTTGGCCCCATAGGCCTCGCTGACGCGCTTTTTTTCGGAGGCATTCGCCGGCATGAACAACTCGACTCGATATCCCAGCGTCGTCCCGATCATCGAATACGCGATCCCCGTGTTCCCGGAAGTCGAATCCAGGATGACCTTGTCCTTCGTCAGTTCCCCGGACTTGATGCCTTCCAGAATCATATTCTTGGCGGCGCGGTCCTTGACGGAACCACCGGGGTTCATGAATTCCGCCTTCCCGTAGATCTTGACCCCGTCGGCGACCCAATGGTTGAAGGTGTCGAGACGCAGAAGAGGCGTGTTCCCGATGCGGTCCAACAAACCCAGACCGATGGTCGATGATGTCTGTGTCGTCACGATGACGGTATTTTATGAAACCCGACCTGTTTTATCAAGGAAAGCGGGCGGGCCCGAGGAAGGAAAGCCGGACGTCAGGCCTGGATGTTCAGCAACTGGATGCTTTCGAGAGCTCGTTCCAGTTCAGCCAAAGGCCGAATGATGCGGAAACCGTCCTTGAGGATTTCAAG
>ENA-UOWG01003746-UOWG01003746.1-activated-sludge-metagenome-genome-assembly--contig:-NODE-3746-length-11248-cov-4.535156_pt1 | contig 11248 bp, 9 predicted proteins | sample MGYA00238147_ERZ761563 | MGnify/ENA primary metagenome ERZ761563 (study PRJEB28884, sample SAMN05720216) | anaerobic digester metagenome | isolation source: active sludge of municipal... | reverse complement strand
ACAACAGCAAAGATAAGACCGCGGAGATTGTACAGACGTACGTGGACAAATCTAACGGACGCGTGATTCTGATCAACCTGGAAAAGAACAATGGCGTCGGAGGCGCGATCACTGAGGGATACAAGTGGTGCCGCGACCACAAGATCGACGCCACAGCGGTAATGGCCGGCGACGCCCAGATGGATCCCGCGGACCTGCCCGCGCTGCTTGACCCGGTCGTTGAGGGCGAGGTGGATTACACCAAGGGCAACCGACTGCTCTCAGGTGAAGCCTGGAACATCATCCCGCATGACCGCTACCTGGGCAATGCCATCCTCTCCCTGCTGACCAAGATCGCCTCCGGCTATTGGCATATCACCGATTCGCAAACCGGGTACACGGTGGCCAACCTCAAAGTACTTGAGACCATCCCGCTGGAACAGATCTATAAAAAGTACGGCATGCCCAATGACATACTGGTGAAACTGAATATTTACAACTTTAGAGTACGCGATGTGGAGATCAAACCCATTTATGGCATCGGCGAAAAATCCGGCATCAAACCCTTCCTGGTGATCCCGCGCTTCAGCTGGCTGCTGCTGCGCCTGTTCTTTTACCGCATGGTGCAGAAGTACATCATCCGTGATTTTCACCCGCTGATCTTCTTCTATTTCATCTCCGGCTTGCTCAACACGGCTGGACTGGTTCTGTTGGTGAGAATGATCGTGTACTGGATACAGATCGGGCATATTCCCCCCATTAACGCCCTGGCAGCTTTTTTCAGCCTTACATTGGGCATTCAGATGCTGCTGTTCGCCATGTGGTTTGATATGGATTCCAACAAACGGCTGCGGTAACCAACTCTCAATGAAAATCCTGATCGATATCAGCCATCCAGCGCATGTACATTTCTTTAAACATGCCGCCCGCATCTGGCAGGAGCACGGTCACGCGGTCAAGTTCGTGGCGCGCAACAAGGAGATCACCTTTCAACTCCTTAATGAATACAACATTCCCTACCAGGGTTTGAGCACAATGCGCAAAGGACTGGCCGGTCTGGCGGTTGAATTGCTCGAGCACCAGTCAAGGCTTGCGGGTGTGGCGCGGGAGTTCAAACCGGATGTGATGCTGAACATCGGCGGCACCTTCATCGCTCATGTCGGCAAACTGATGGGTATCAAGACCGTGGTTTTCACCGATACAGAATCCGCGCGATTGTCGAACAAGATCACCTTCCCATTCGCCACCTGGATCTGCACGCCAGGCGCGTACATGAACGACCTGGGCATGAAACAGATTCGCTATCCGGGCTACCATGAACTGGCGTACCTGCATCCCAACCGGTTCACTCCGGACCCACGCTCTTTGCAGGAAAGCGGCCTGGAGGTGGACGAACCTTACTTCCTGCTTCGCTTTATCTCGTGGGGGGCTGCGCATGATGTGGGTCAGGGAGGACTATCGAGTGAGGACAAGATGGCATTGGTGCGTGGTCTGTTGGACCACGGCAGGGTGTTGATCACGTCGGAAAGTCCGTTGCCACCGGCGCTTGACCCGTATAAAGTTCAGATCAGCCCGACAAAGATCCACGACCTGCTCGCTTTTTCACGCCTGTACGCTGGCGAAGGAACCACGATGGCTTCAGAAGCTGCAATATTGGGTGTGCCTAGCATTTACATCAACACCAGGGTGGATGGCTATATTAATGAGTTGAGCCGTAAGTACGAACTGATCCATCACTTTCAGGAAAGTAAACCCGCGGTCGAGAAGGCTATCGAACTGGCCGGAGCAAATAACCTGGCCATGATCCACTCGGAAAAACGGCAGCGTATGCTGGTAGAAAAAATTGACGTTACCGCCTGGATGGTGGATTTTATCGAAACAATTGGCTGAAGACAGGATATACACCCCCAAAAGTAAACTCAAAAAGGGCTCTTACTGATCTCCAATCTTGTTTCCGTCACGAGTATAAAGTCTCATAAATGGCCAGCAATTTAGCCATTTCATTATCGGAGTTAAGTTCATGCGCAGCGATAAATGAAGCCCGTTTCATCTCATCCCATTGTTCAGCCGTGGTGTTGTTTAATTCCGCAGCGAGTACCTCGGGTGAAAATGAAGTGGCGACTTTTCCACAATGATACTCATTTACGATTTCGGCCATCGACGGTGATGGACCGATGAACACTGCCAAGCCTGCGGCTATGAACTCAAAAAGCTTGTTCGGCAGCGTGATCAGATAATTATAATTTTTTGGGGGTATTGGAAAGAAACCGATATCATATTTTGCGATGTTTTGAACGATCTCCATCGCCGGGTAAGCTGGACCAAAAGTCACTCTATCTGGTGTGATCTCTTCCGCCAAACGCCGCAATTGCTTCACATATTGAGAATTAATGTTGGTAAATGCCAGGTGCAGATCGTAGCGTTGATCGCACAACGCCAGGACCCGAATCATCAGGTCAGAACTCCTCGTGGCGGAAGCAATACCATGATGGATAAGATGGATGCGGTTTTGCGACGTCTTATGCGGCTGGATCATTTCTTGTGGAATGACCGGAATATTCCGAATGACTGCCGGTGTGAGCCCAAACTTTCGGTGTTGGTCCACAAGGTTTCCAACCACGGTTGTCGAACGGTCGACGGTGGGCGAGTATTTACGAAGTACAAATTGAACCAACCCCCTGCTCAGTCCCCAGTACCAGCTATCGTAGGACTCATGCAAATCCAAAACCAGTTTTGCTTTGTTCTCTTGCGCAGCCAATGCAGCCATAGGGAGTGAATCCCAGTTATTCGCGTGGTACACATCACATTTGCTCGCGAGCGCTATTTGATAAGCAGGATTTGTTTTCGGCATGAGTGGGATCTGAATGAATCGGGCGAACAATTTCTTTACTGTCCGCAATAAACCGATTCCCGGAAGTGGAATTTCATGCCATGTGACATCACTTTCATCCCTAAAATGCGTTGAAGGTTTGCCATACCCTATCACAACGACCGAATACCTCTTCGAGAGGTACTCGATTTGCCTTAACACGCGGCTATCAGACTCGATGTTCGATAAAGAAATGACACAGACTGATCTTTTCATTATTACTAACCTCTAACGAACCGCACAATGGTTCTTCGATAGATATGGCTTCAGGAGGTAAGTCAAAATTCCCTTCTGTCCTCCACCATCAGAGCTCTAATAACCTGGGGATGAAATGAAAATAGAACTGACCCCAATGAAAACGATTATGAAAGAGCGAGGTATTATGCCACAAAAAGTTGAAGATACCACCGACGAATTGGCAGTTCGAAGCCAATGTTAAGATCTGGTTTTCTACCATCTTCAGGGTTTTTTGTTGATTAAATAGTGTTGTATCCATCACGATCAGTGGCTCTTCCATAACATCCAGTTCATGATCAGTTTCAACATCAAATAATTTAAAAGGGTGGCAGGTTCCACAACGAAACCCCGGGGCGTCAGAATAACCGAGGCTGGAATCATGCAGAAAACCAGCATTCTGCCAGTGCCGCCAGGTCTCGGGGGTCTGAGTTCTCAGGTAATGCTGCCGCACGCTGGTAACCGGCGATTGGAGCACTTGTTCAAGGCGCTCTTTTTCACGTTTCAACTGATCCAAATTCAGCATCGTTTCGTAACCGGCGTGCAGCCCGATCTCATAACCCGACCTTGAAATATTATCGATCAATTCAAGATTCTCCGAAGTGGTGAGTTCGTACCCTTCATCATAGGCACTCTGCGTTGCAGTCATGAAGTAAAACCTGGGACGGTAGTTTAACTCGCCCGCCCATTTTACCAGCTGCGTAGCTGCCCAGGTATTTGGCGTGATACCATGCCCGGCTGCGACATGACGTGCATCATCCAGAAAGATCTGCTTATCCCAATGGAGCAGGTAATTCTTAAGCATTCTTACACCATCAAGCACAGGACGCCTGGATCTTCCCAAATGGTCAATGTCATGGCTGATCTGTAACTGGAACTTGTGAGTGATGAGTGGCAGCTCAGGCAGGAGCACACTTAGCCATTGCCGTAGGATCAATGCGTACTCATCCACGATCGGCCGTGACAGGAATCCCTGCCTGTACGCGATGCTGGCAGCAGATGGAAAGCGGTTGTGCTGATCGCGTGCCTGGATCACCATCTCTTCCCAGCGCGTCAGCAAGATATAAGCCGCGGCGATAATGTCAAAATTGATGGTCAGGGCATTTTGTTCCGCATCATATTCGATCAGATGTTCAGGGAGAAATTCTTCGTTGGCAGGGAAAAGTATCGGGATTCTATTTAAGAACGGATGTGGATGTCCGGTTGGCATCAGTGAATCCGCAACAACCCAGTTGAGCGAATTATCGGCAGAATTTACCAAACTGCGCCACAGTTCTTCGGTTGATCGAAAGATGCGAATCTTGAGCTTATCGCTGTCAATCCCGATGTTGAATTCGCCATATTGAATAACGGTTTTGTCCAGGGAGTCTTTAAGAGATAATCCCGCTCTTTGACAGATTTGTTCCCATGCGTAACGAATTCCCGCTGAGGTCAGCATCGGCTCTTTATCAATCCTCTATCCTGTTTATTAGCAACTAATTTACACAAAAAATCATATCATATTCCACTCGATCAACGGAGCATAAACCTACCATACAAATCGAGTGTGCCTGAAGGAACCATTCACTTATTTGACCTGCCGAAATCACGCTGTTGGTCAAAACAGACACAACTATCTTTCTCCATAGAAAATCCTCAATTCCCCGGACGTTTAACATTACTAATTACTTGAGCGGTAACAAATGAAACAGGTTGAAAGAAAGTATAATGACTGGAATTAATCTTCCTACTAAGACGATAAATATGCGTTTGAAACTCCAGAATATCATTTACATTTACCAACCAATAATTACCAATGGAATTCTCTTTTGCGCTGACTCACAAATACACGATACGAGAAGCGTCCAGTTCTATAGCAGGATCACTCTTGCTAACAAACTCTCTGATGACAATGGATACATAGTTTAATGAAAGACGATCTCACCAGCCGCAGTATCACGTCAGTTAAATGGAACATGGTCAGTAATGTCGTCAATATCGTCATTACCTTTGTTCAATCCGTGATACTAGCCCGCCTGCTTCCCATCGAAACCTTTGGTGTTGTAGCCGGCGCGGCCTCGATCATTGGCATCACTGGCGGGCTGTCTAATTTTGGCTTGGGGAGCGCGTTCACGTACCGAAGCAAGGAAACCCAGGATATTGAACACACCGCCGAGGTCCATTTCACCCTGCAATTGGTACTCAATCTGGTATGGACTCTGCTGATGGTTGCAGGCGGTTTTCTTTTCATCAAAGAGACCAGCGACGGATTCCGGATGGCGTACATCGTGCTCACCCTTTCAAAAACCGCCTTGAATTTCACCAACACCGCGCACTTCCTGCTGGCACGCAAGGTGGAACACAAACGCCTGGCCATTGTTACTATTTTAGATGTCCTCCTCAGCCTGGTTGTTTCAGTGGGGTTGGCTTTCCTAAATTTACCGCTCTGGTCGCTTTTATCTGGTGATATTGTTCGTGCTTTCGTGAACGTGCTATTCCTTTACATATGGCGGCCGGTTTGGAAACCCAGGTTTAAATGGACGGTCTCAACCGTCAAGTATTTCTTAATTTTTGGCAGTAAGCAGGTGCTGGCGCGTTTTCTGAGTGACGCGCTTGATAAGGTGGATGACCTGTGGACTAAAACCTACCTGGGTTCCACGCCTTTGGGCTTTTATTCCAAGGCGTACAACTTTGCCCAATACCCCGGCTCGATTCTGGCAAGTCCCGTGCAAAACGTGGCGGTGGGAACCTACGCAGAGATTGCACAAGATCGTAAAAGATTATCCGAAGCCTTTTTTCAAACTAACGCGCTCCTTATCCGCACCGGCTTTTTCTTCGTAGGGGTATTATTCCTGATCGCCCCTGAATTTATTCGCTTTTTGATCGGCGAAAGATGGCTGCCGATGCTGCTGACCTTTCGCCTGATGCTGCCATTCACCCTGTTCGATCCCATGAAAAAGACAATGGCAAATCTGTTTATCGCGGTGGGAAAACCTGAGATCATTGTGAAGATTCGGGTTATACAACTTGCTGTAATGGTCGTGGGGATGTATCTACTGGGCAACCTGTGGGGCATCGAAGGTATCGCTTTGGCTGTGGACATCATGATGGTGGTCGGGATCATGCTGATCCTGGTCAGGGCAAAGAAATATGTGGATTATTCTTTGAGAAAATTCTTTCTGACCCCATTTCTCGCCATGATGGGAGGCCTCGGGCTCGGATTCCTCTTTGACCAGCTGGTCTCCCCATTACTGCCAAATGTGTTATCTGCCCTGATCGAAATTTTTATTTTCTCACTCGTTTTTCTCGCCATCTATTACATACTTGACCCAGAGGATTTGAAAAAGTATTACCGCATGCTGAAGAAACAAATTTTCAAGCTCGGGTGAAAGTCATCCTGTAACGGTTGAGTCACGAATTATCGTATACTCAATTATATTGATGAGGATTTATGGATATCTACTTTAGCACAGTGTTCAGATACGCTCCCATCGACCAGGCAGGTGAACTGGTACGATTGGATTGGGACACAAAACATGTCATCAGCAAGGTACCGGTCGCACCAAGGAGTCTGCAATTTGAAGATCCCAACCCGCGTGGTAATTCCCGCGGTGGCAAAGGGATCGCACTGATCGATGACAAGATTATTGTCGCCGGATACTGTGAATTACAGGTTTATGACCGAGAACTCAACCACCTCCACAACATTACCCATAACCTGATGTCTGGGCTGCATGAGGTCTACCACGAATCAGGCAGCCGGCTTTGGATTACATCAACCGTGCTCAATTCCGCATTGCTCATCGATGTAAATAATGGTGAGTTGTTGGATGCCATCTGGCCGCAGGATAGTATTGAATTTCAAAACCGCTGGAATCTAAAGCCGATGCAGCTGGACAAATCAGCAGACAATCGAATCCGATTCCTGGGAAAAAATATCGAAAAGGATCCCAGCCATTTACATTTCAACGCGATCAACAAATGGAAGGGTGACATGTATGGACTATTCAACCGGTTTGGTGCAGTTGTCAATCTTACCCGGCAAGAAATTGTGTTCGAAGATCGCTCTATCTATGGGGCACACAATCTCATCATCCTTGATGACGGAACGATCTTTGTCAACGACACTCGAAACCAGGCGGTTAACATGTATGGAATGGATGGCGCGTTGAAAAAACGCATCAACTTATTACCATTTCACCAGGCGAGCAAAAAGGCACGAAGGTACAAACAGCTAAGTGGCTTTCGAAAATTGATGGCTGGGATCGGTTTCCCGCGGCAGGATACCGTTATGCCTTTCTTTGTGCGCGGGCTTGATTTATCGGAGGATCTGTTGTTCATCGGTATATCACCGGCCGCAATTCTGTGCGTGAATTGGCAGACCGGTAAATTGGTTGATGTATTTGATTACACAGACGATGTGCGCGTCGCGGTTCACGGATTGCATATCGCCTGATCGTATGCAATTGACCCTTATCGGGCAAAAAAAATTGTCTCAAACATGGAAAAAACAAGCTAGTATCACTGTGTTACGGGATTCAGAGGATTCCATTAATGGATTTGTTTTTCAGCACACTCTTCCGTTACGCACCAAATAAGACGCGCGCCGGAGAACTGGTTAAATTTAATTGGGAGAGTAAACGAGTGATACACAAAACCCCAATTATCTCGAGAACAATCCAATTTGACGATCCCAACCCCAGAGGAAATTCTCACGGAGGACGGGGTGTTGCCGTGATTGGTGACAGGGTTGTGGTCGCCGGATACTGTGAATTACAGGTCTACGACACTGAGCTGAATTTTCTCTATCCAATCACACATCATCAGATGGCTGGAGTACACGAAGTATTTCATGAGTCTGGAGACAGATTATGGATCGTCTCAACCACGCTGAATGCAGCACTATTAATCGATATCAGTACAGGAGAAGTGCTCCAGCAAATTTGGCCACAGGAAATCAGTTCTTTTCAAAAGCAATGGAATCTTGAACCTGGGAACATTGATAAAAATGTGGATAACCGTATTCGATTCCTTGCATCCGATGTCTTTAAAAATAAAAGTCATCTGCATTTCAACGCTATATACGTTTGGCAGGGGGATGTATATGGTCTGTTCAATCGTTTTGGAGCAGTCGTCAATCTTAGCCGCGAAAAAATCATCGTAGAAGACCCCGCCATCAAAGGAGCGCACAACCTTTTTATAAATGACGACGGAATAATTTTCATCAATGACACTAGAAACCAGGGTGTAAACCTCTACGGGATGAATGGCAGATTAATAAAACGAATTAACCTATTGCCCTTTCACAAGGCAAGCCGGATAGTACCATGGTATAAAATAACCAACCCAATCCGGAGGGTCACGAACCGGGCCGGTCTGACGAAGCAACAGGTAGTCACCGCATTTCATGTCCGCGGGCTCGATATTCATAATGAGCTCTTATTTTGTGGAATATCGCCCGCCGCCCTTTTGTGCCTGAATTGGAAAACGAAAAAATTTATAGGTTCTTATGATTATTCCGATGATGTCAGAATTGCCATTCATGGATTAAAATTCGCCCAGGATGTGAATGCATAAGTAATGGATGTTTTGACGATGAGAAAAAGCAAATTGATGACACTTCTTAGATACTCCCAGATTCCCATGGAAATACGCGAATTGGCGAGCGTCATTGGAACAATTGGAAAATCGCCCGAAAAATACTATCCATTATTCTGCGAGACCGACCTGATATTTGAACAGCCAGTGTTTATCATCAGCTCCGGCCGTTCCGGCACCACCCTGATGCGCAGCATGCTGGCTGCCGGCGGACAGATCGCCATCCCTGCTGAGACTCAAATTCTCCACACGCTGCCAATAAAATACAACGCGACCCGTAGTCAAGGCTGGGATATGCAGGTGAGAAGCATCGTGGCCAGTTTTGAGTCCCATCACAACTTTCCACTTTGGCAGGTCAACCTGGCTGATACCTACAGGAAATTGCTGGTGCTGCCTGAAGTTGAACGATCCCTGGCGCGAATCATCCATGAGGTGCATTTTGCCTACGCAACCCAGGCATTCCCTGAAGCTGAAGTGTGGGGGGATCAATCTCCCCTCCATACGTTTTACCTGCCGACCATTAACAGGGTTTTCCCTATGGCCAGGTACATGCACCTGTTGCGGGATGGACGCGATGTGGTCTCCTCCATGGTGACCAGGCATGGGGATGATTACTTATTTGAAGCCGTGTTGCGCTGGAAGACAAGCCTTAGACGCATCAATCAATTCCGCAAGGGATTATCAACGGATCGTTTTATTGAGATCCGTTACGAGAACCTGGTGCGGGAGCCTGAGTTAACCCTGCAAATGGTATGTGATTTCATCGGTATCGATTACACTCAGCGCATGCTGGATTACTGGAAACTCCCCACTACCATCGAACACAAAATTGAATCATTTCACGAAAACCTGGGCAAGCCGGTGTTCGACTCATCGATCGGCAAGTGGCGGGAACGGTTAACAAAGCAACAACAGGATTACGTGATGAAGCATCTTGCAAAAGAATTACACCACCTCGGGTACCTGGACGACAACGATGCATGATCCAGTATTTATACTCGGCAGTCACAAATCCGGCACCTCTTTATTGAGAAACCTGCTTGATGGAGTGGACGGTTTTTTTGCCATCCCCATTGAACTGCACTTCTTTGAATACAGCGGGTTATGGGTCGATTATCCAATTCGGCGCAGCCTGCCCGTAAACCCGGGTTTTGACCAGGTAAAGCGCCGCATTTTAACCGCAATTGAGAAATCCAACCAGGGAGCAAGCGGGAGCGGGAAGTTCGGCGGGGACAGCCTGGTGAAAGCCGGGAAATGGGACATCCAACACCTGATCGCCCATTTGGACCAGTATGGAAAGCCTGCCTTCGAGAAAAAAGATCTCAGAGGCTTCATTGACGTTTACGTGGAAAGCGTCCATTTGGCTCTCCGGGGAGAATTACCCCCCGAAGGGACGCGTTTCGTGGAAAAATCGGTGGAAAACGCTGAATTTGCCGCGCTGATCAAAAAGTTGTATCCCGGGGCTAAATTTGTACATATCGTGCGAAACCCATACGCCGCGCTGGTCTCAATTCGAAAATTTAAACCGTACAAGGGTAAATATCCATTCCTGGGTACTTACATTGACGCTCTCGAAAGTTCATATTATTACGCGATGCAAAACCCGCTTTTCATGCCGGATTACCTGGTTGTCCGTTATGAAGACCTGTTGACCGATCCGGAAGGAACAATGCATAAAGTGGCAGACCATCTCGATACCCCATTTACGCCGGTCATGTTGAAGCCCTCAGCCATGGGTGACGAGTGGAAAGGAAACAGCATGAGCGGGGTGGAATTCCAGGGTATTTCCACTTATCCATTGGAAGCCTGGAAATCAGAGATCACCCCGCTGGAAATTGAACTGGTGAATACTCAACTCCCGCATGTGATGCGAGAATATCAATACGAAACCATCCATGCTTCCGCTTCTCCACTCCTGCCCATCAAGAGAGAAATGATCAGGATCTACCTGGCGAACCGTTTTTATCTCGCGTATGCCAGGGTGCGACGGACGGGGGAGTACTGATGGGTAGCCAGCCATGATTCAACCTCGCGTGGCCATATGCCAGCCTAATTTCATCATGGGCGGACGATTGTCGCTGGTGCTGGGCATCGTCAGGACCCTCAACGCGATGGGGATTGAACCTGACATCCTTGCCCTGGGATATTCTTTCAACCCGGAGCAGATCAGGCAGAAATATGGACACAAGCTGCGTATGAATTTTCGCACAGTCAAAGGCCTGGTGCCCTGGCCCAAGCTGCCGCAGGATCTTCAGATCATCGCATTCAATCGAATGCTCGCGAAATACGCTGCGGAGTATGACCTCCTCATCAACTCCAGCAACAGCCAGATTGGACTTCCCTCCAACACCCGGGTAATGAGCTACATTCACTTTCCGCGTGAGTATCGCGTACGTGAAGGCACATCAAGTGTTTACGGTGGAAACCCACGGTCAATTAAGGCATGGCTTTTCAAGCTAACGGGTACGTGGCTAAAACGGATCTATCGCCGCTCAAAGGTCAACCCAGACCATGCCATCGTGTGTAATTCCCAATTCTCGAAAGAGTGTTTCCTCGCGGTTTTTCCGGAGTATCGCAAGGAGATCCCGG
>ENA-UOWG01003745-UOWG01003745.1-activated-sludge-metagenome-genome-assembly--contig:-NODE-3745-length-11248-cov-5.736710_pt1 | contig 11248 bp, 10 predicted proteins | sample MGYA00238147_ERZ761563 | MGnify/ENA primary metagenome ERZ761563 (study PRJEB28884, sample SAMN05720216) | anaerobic digester metagenome | isolation source: active sludge of municipal... | reverse complement strand
CAGTGGGGTACCCCACCAAGACGTCCGCCGTCACCCCGCAGTGGGGGACCCGTTCTCTCAACCGCTCCACCCGGTCGGCATAGTCCCGGAACCGATACCAACGTCCCATCTCACGCAAAACCCCGTCATCCGCCGATTGCAGCGGAATGTGAAGGTGCGGACACACGCGGGGCGACCCCTGGATCAGCCGGATCAGGGGATCGGTCACTTCGGTGACTTCCAGCGACGAAAGGCGGATCCTGAAACGCGCGGGAGACTCGAGGAGGCGTTCCAAGAGCCGGACAAGATCGAACCGCTTGTTCCCCGGGCCCACGCCCCGGTAAAGCCCCAGGCGGATCCCCGTCAGGACGATCTCTTCATATCCGTCACGAGAGAGGGAAAGGCATTTCCGCAGGACGCCGGAGACCGTCTGATTCCACAACCGCGGCCTCACTCGAGGCACGATGCAATAGCGGCATCGGGCGCGGCAGCCGTCCTGGATCTTCACAAACGGCCGGCTGCGGGACGAGGGATCCGGCGGCGAAACCGAAAGCCGGCGGGGCTCCGACGCGAGGAGTCCTTCCGGAGGTTCTTTCAGTAAAACGGCGACGCGGGGAGACAGGGCCTTCAGATCGGCGGCGGCACGGCGGGCGTAACAACCGGTGACATAGACGGGGGCTTTCCTGTTCCGGCGGAGCAGCCGGCGGACGAACTGGCGACATTCCTCATCGGCCCGGGCCGTGACCGTACAAGAATTGACGATGCAGACATCGGCCCGAGTCACTTCGGAGACGGGGAGCGCCCCGCGTCCCCTCCACCGGTCTTTCAGCCCTTCTGTTTCGCTCTGATTAACCTTGCAGCCGAACGTGTAAAAAAAAACCTTTTTAGCGCGCTTCATTGATCCGGAGGTTCACCATCCAGACGCCGACGATCCCCCCCAGAATGGCCACGCCGGTCATCACAATGGTGACGGGGACCAACAACCTCCAATAATCCGGCTGGAGAAAGAGCTTCTGGAGGGTGCCCTCCTCCAACAAGGCCCGGTGGCTCAATTGAACCAGCCCGACGGGCAACCCCACGATGATCCCGCAGAGCCAGCCGTGGCGGCGGGAGAACCATCCGGCCAACATGCCCAGACCCAGCAAACCCAACAAGGTCGCGATCACTCCGGTCAACCAGAACAAAGACAGGCCGATCCCCGCCAGACAGACGATCGACGACGATAAGAAAATCCTTTTCATGGTTAGCGCAGGTCCCCTTTCGATTCCTCGATCTCGTTATACAGGATGGAAGCGGCATAGAGCGCCGCCGTCCCTACTCTCAAAATACGTTGTCCCAACGTGACGGGGAGCCCCCCCGCCTGGCGCATGGATCGGACCTCGGGCAAGGAGAAGCCGCCTTCAGGCCCGATGAAGACATGGAGGGATGAAGATCTGCCCTCCGAAAATTCGGGACGGAACCGGTCGAACGCCCGGACGATCGTCAGGGTGTTCTCCCCTTCCCACGGCATGATCTTCGGCTCCGCTCCGCACCGGATCAAAGCTTCGGCCAGCGAACAGGGGGCCGACACCTCCGGCAGATCGGCCCGACCGGACTGTTTGGCGGCCGCCGTCACGATGCGGCCCCAACGTTGGAGCCGTTGAGCTATCCGATCGGAGGGAATCCGGGCCACTGTCCTCTCCGTCACGATCGGATGGACCGCCGAGACGCCGATCTCCGTCAATTTCTCGAGCATCCACTCCAAGGCGTCCCCTTTGGGGATGGCCGGCCAGAGATGGAGCCTGACGTCGTGCGTCTCGGACGGACGCGACTGAGCGGGAATCAAGACTCCCCGGACCGTCGGTCCTTGGATCGAGTCGATGCGCCCTTCGTATCGCCGCCCTTTCCCGTCGAAGAGGTTCACCACGGCGCCCGCCTTCAGCCGGAGGACACGGACCACATGGCGGGATTCGCCCGGGCCGAGTTCGAAACGCCCGGCGACGACCTTCTCGGGATCGACGAAGAAATGGGGCATCCGCTAGATCTTGCCAAAAACCTTCTTGAAGAACCGGCCGTCGCTTCCGATCCGCTCTTCGCCCATCGTCTGGGCGAATTCCGACAAGATCCGTCGCTGATCCTTGGTGAGCCGGGAAGGGACGTCGACGATCACTTTGACCATCAAGTCCCCTCGGCCCGACCCCCTCAGATGAGGCATGCCGCTTCCCCGGATGCGGAACACCGTCTCCGACTGCGTGCCCGGTGGGATGTTGATGTGGACGGGTTTCTCCAGAGTCTGGATCTCGATCTCCCCGCCGAGCGCGGCCATCGGGAAAGAGAGATGTGTTTCGCAATAGAGGTTATCTCCGTCCCTCTGAAAATCCTTGTCCTCCTGCACGTGGATCACCACGTAGAGGTCGCCCGGCTGGCCGCCGCGGCCGCCGGCCTCGCCGGCTCCGGCGACGCGAAGAGACGTCCCGTTCTGAACCCCGGCCGGGATGCGCACGGTCATATTCTCGGTGTTTTTCAGAGATCCCTGGCCCCGGCACTCGGGACAGCCGACCTCGACGGTCCGGCCTTCCCCGTGACACCGGGGACACGTCTGCGCCAAGGTGAAGAAACCGCGGGTGACCCTGGCCCGGCCGGTCCCCTGGCAATCAGGGCAGGTCTTCATGGCCGTACCGTCCTTCGCTCCCGTCCCCCGGCATTTCGAACACGGGGTGTGGCGCACCAAACGGAGCGTGGTCTCACCGCCGGAGAAAGCCTCCCGGAGTGAAATGGTGTGATCGTACCTCAGATCGGCGCCTCGGCGGGTGGAACGGCCTCCGCCGCCGGGACGGTTGAATCCGCCACCCAGGATATCCTCGAAGAAATCGGAGAAGACGTCTCCGAATCCGGAGGCATCCCCGAATCCGCCCGCCCCGCCCGGCATCCCCTGAACACCGGCGTGCCCGTATTGGTCATAGGCCGCCCGCTTCTGGGCGTCGGACAGGATCCCGTAGGCCTCGTTGATCTCTTTGAACTTTTCTTCGGATCCTTTGTTCCCGGGATTCCGGTCGGGATGGTATTGGAGCGCCAGTTTCCGATAGGCCGCCTTCAATTCATCCTCCGAGGCGGTCTTCGAGACACCCAAGACTTCATAATAGTCGCGTTTGTTTGTCATGGTCCTATTCGTCAAAACTGTCCGGCCCCATGCCCCCCCAAGGGAGACATGGGGCCTTACGATCGACGGGCGTGACGCCCTTATTTCTTGTTATCGTCGTCCACCACTTCCGCATCGACGACTTTGCCGTCCTTCCCGTTGCCGCCGTCGTCCGGAGCCGGTTGTTCGGGGGAAGGGCCCGAGGGGGCCTGCGCCCCCGCTTGCGATTTGGCCGAAGCGTCCTTGTACATCTGTTCCGCCAGTTTATGGGACACCTTGATCAACTCTTCCTTGCTGCTCTTGATCTTGGCCAGGTCGGATCCCTTGAGGGCTTCCTTCGCCTCGTTCAGAGCCCGCTCGATGCCCAGGCGTTCCTCCTGGGAGACTTTATCGCCGTAATCCTTGAGTGCCTTCTCCGTCGCGTAGACGACGGCGTCCGCCTCGTTCTTGACTTCGATCTCCTCTTTCTTCTTCTTGTCCTCTTCGGCGTATTTTTCAGCTTCCTTGACGTATTTCTCCACCTCATCCTTGTTGAGTTTGTTCTTGGCATGGATGGTGATGTGCTGTTGCTTGCTGGTGCCGAGGTCCTTGGCGGACACGTTGAGGATCCCATTGGCATCGATGTCGAACGTGACTTCGATCTGAGGGACCCCTCGAGGCGCCGGCGGGATGCCGTCCAGGTCGAAATGCCCCAGAGAGACGTTGTCCTTGGCCATGGGCCGTTCTCCCTGCAAGACATGAACGGTCACTGCCGGTTGACTGTCCGCCGCCGTGGAGAAGATCTGCGATTTCCTCACGGGGATGGTCGTGTTCCGGTCGATCAGCTTCGTCAAGACGCCCCCGAGCGTCTCGATCCCGAGAGACAGCGGGGTCACGTCGAGGAGGAGGACGTCCTTCACCTCTCCGGTGAGAACGGCCGCCTGGATGGCGGCCCCCATCGCCACGCACTCCATGGGATCGACTCCCCGTTCGATCTTCCTCCCCACATGCTTTTCGACGAACTCCTGGATCACCGGCATCCGCGTCGGACCGCCGACCATGATGACCTTGGTGATCTGGGCGGCGGTCAATTTCGCGTCGGACATCGCCTGATCCAAAGGTCCGCGGCATCGGTCCACGATGGACCGGACCAGCGATTCGAGTTTCGCCCGGGAGAGCTTGATGGTGAGATGTTTGGGGCCCGACGCATCGGCCGTGATGAACGGCAGGTTGACGTCGGTCTCCAGGACGTTGGACAACTCGATTTTCGCCTTTTCCCCCGCCTCTTTCAGGCGTTGAACAGCCATCTTGTCGTTCCGGAGGTCGATGCCGTGTTCCTTGCGGAACTCCTCGGCGATGTAATCGATGATGGCGTTGTCCATGTCGGTACCGCCCAGCTTCGTGTCGCCGGAGGTGGACAACACCTGGAAGACGCCGTTCCCGAAATCCATGACGGTGACATCCAGCGTGCCTCCGCCGAGGTCGAACACCAGGATCTTCTCTTCCTTGCCTTTCTTGTCGATGCCGTAGGCCAGACAGGCTGCGGTCGGCTCATTGATGATCCGGACGACGTCCAATCCCGCGATCTGTCCGGCGTCCTTGGTGGCCTGCCGCTGATTGTCGTTGAAGTAGGCCGGCACGGTGATGACGGCCTTCTCCACCTTATCGGACAAATAGGCCTCCGCGTCGCGTTTCACCTTTTGAAGGATGAACGCCGACAGCTGTTGGGGCGTGAAGTCTTTCCCCCGGATGGCATATTTGTATTCCTCGCCCATGCGGCGTTTGAACGCCGTGACGGTGGCCTCGGGATTGCTGACAGCCTGCCGCCGCGCGGGTTCTCCGATGAGAACCTGTTCGTCCTTGGTGAACGCCACATACGAGGGGAAAGCCTTCCCCCCCAGGGTCGTCCCTTCCGCCGAGGGAATGATGGTGGCCTTGCCACCTTCCATGATGGCCGCCGCCGAGTTCGATGTTCCTAGGTCAATTCCGATGATTCGAGACATGGTCGTAATCCTCCTTTTGAAAAATCATATTTCTCGTCCTTCCGTCCTTCTTCCGATCAGACCGACGCCTTGTCCGGCGCCGAATCGGTATTGGCAACCGTCGGGATCTTGGCCACGCGCACGCGCGTCGGCCGAAGGAGATGCCCGTGGAACCGATACCCCTTCTGCAACACGTCGATGATCTCGCCGTCCCTGTCTTCGGTCTCCACGATGTCCACGGCCTCGTGACACGCCGGGTTGAACTTCCGGTCCTCCGTGGATATCTCTTCGAGCCCTTCCTCTTTCAACGTCTTGCGGAATTCCGCCGACAGGAGATCGATCCCGGCCACGATGGTCTTGATATCGACCGCCTGATGGGCCGTGGCCGAGGCCTGTTCCATCACATCGATCAATCCGATCAACCGGAGCAGGATCTCCTCCTTGCCCCAACGCCGGATCTCGCTCTTCTCCCGTTCCACCCTCTTCCGGAAATTCTCATATTCCGCCCGGAGACGGATCAGCTGGTCATAATATTCCGTCGCCTGGGTATGTTCTCGGTCGAGCGACTCCTTCAGGATGGCCAATTCGGCCACTTTCTCCTGGACGGCGCTCTGCATGGAATCCTGCTCGTCCGGCGGGACCTGTTCCGACGATTTTTTTTTGAGATCCGTCATTTAACCCTCCCCCCCCAGTTTACTCAGGACTTTCGAAACCAAACGAGAGACGGACCCGACGATGGCGATCATCTTCGAATATTCCATCCGACGGGGTCCGATGATCCCCAGGACCCCCACGGGCCTGTCCTTGATATGATAGGTCGACGTCACCAAACTGACGTTCTGGAGACCCGGGATCCGGTTCTCCGTTCCGATCCGGACCATCACGTCCCCCCACTTCTTCGTGCGCGACGCTTCCGTCTGCATCCCCTGGGACAAGGCTTCCCCGAGGACCTTCTTCTCGTCCAAGAGATGGGCGAGCGAACGAATCTGTTCGAAATCCTGAAAATCCGGGAGTTCCAAGATATGGCTGGTCCCCTCGAGATAGACCTTGTCCTCATCGCAGATGTCGAAGGCCTGACGGACGATCTTCTGGGCCCACCCCATCATCTCCAGCTGTTCCTGCTCCCAGGCCGCGATGCTGTCCATCACGCTCGACCGGACCTCGTTCAACGTATGCCCGGCCAGACGTTGGTTCAGCATGCGGGCGATCGATCGGAGCGTCTCCGACGAGGGGACTCCCTTGAACGATAAAATCTGATGCCGCACGCAACCGGACTCCGCCACGAACACAGCCAGGATCCGGCCGCCGTCCAGGGGGATCAGTTCGACGTGTTTGATCCGGCTCTCATCCAGCGTCGGAGAGATCGCGAACCCGGTGAATTGGGAGAGGGCCGAGAGGGCGCGCGTGGTGGTGAACATGAGGTCCTGGATCTCCCGGATGCGGGATTGATATTCCTGCTGGATCCGCACCTCTTCCTCGATGGCCAAACGCTGGACTTCCATCAGGGAATCCACATAGGCCCGATATCCTCTGTCCGTGGGGATGCGCCCTGCCGAGGTGTGGGGATGCGTCAGATACCCCTCCTCCTCCAATTCCGCCAGGACGTTCCGGATGGTGGCCGACGAGATATCCAACTTATACTCATCCGCCAAGACAGACGAACCGACCGGCTTGGCAGTCCTTATATAATGATGGATGACCGCCTGCAGGAGTTTCCTCTTGCGCTCTTCGTATTCTTCCGTCGCCAAAACCCTCATAAATCTCCCTGGAATAAAATTAGCACTCACAACTACTGAGTGCTAAAAGTATAGCACGCCCCCCCGTTTTCTGTCAAGTGCCATAAAAAGGACTTAGAGGATCAGCGGAGAGACCGTCGGGTCTAGGAAACGTCGTATTCTTCGGGTTTGGAGAAGATGATGCGGCTGCCGGAATCTTCGAATTCGAAGGGAATGGGGAGATAGTTGTGCAGGGCTTTCTTGATCCGCGAATGGCGTTCCGGAGGCGCGAACAACAGGAAGAACCCACCGCCGCCGGCTCCTAAAAGTTTTCCCCCGATCGCGCCGGCCCGGCGAGCCGTGGCGTAGAGGGAATCGATGGTCGGATTGCTGATCTCCGCGGTCAGGGTCCGCTTGATACGCCAAGCCTCATGCAACAGCCGGCCGAACTCCGTCATCTGCCGGTCGACAGGACCGGTGGACTGGAGGATGCGGACAGCCTCATCGACGATCTGCCGGATGATCAGGAATTCCTTTTCTTTCTTCGACGTGTTCTTCATGACCTTCCGGGTGATCTTCTGACCAAAGCGGGAGAAACCCGTGAACACGAGGATCAGATGGTCATGGAGAGCCGACCTTCTGTTTTTATCGAACCTGAACGGTTGGACGTCGATCTTGTCGCCGGGGCCGAAGCGCATGAGATTGAACCCGCCGATGGCCGCGGCCAGCTGATCCTGACACCCCACGCTCTCTCCGATCAGTTCCTGTTCGACATGGATGGCTTCGCGCGCCAAGCGGTTGTTGTCGGTCAACTCCCCCCGGAGCGCATAGAGGGCTTTCAGCAGACCGACCGTAAACGTGGAACTGGATCCAAGACCGGTGCGGGCTGGAAGATCCCCGTCGTAGCTCATGCTGAGGGGCCGCTGCACGTCCATATAGCGCAGACAAGCCCGGGCGGACGGATGATGGATCTCCTCGATCCGGTCCACCTCTTCGATCCTCGAGTAGGAGAGACGGTATTTGTATTTAAAGAAGGGCGGGAAATGGCGGCAAGTGATGTAGGCGTATTTATCGATGGTCGTCGAGAGGACGGCACCGCCGTGTTCTCGGAACCAGACGGGGTAATCGGTGCCTCCGCCGAAGAAGGAGAGTCTGAACGGAGTGCGGCTGATGATCATATCGGAGACGGACCTTCTCGGAACGGGTCAACCATTGGTCTGGATGACGCCATCGCCCATGCGATAGCATCGGATCAGTTCGCGGATCCCGAATTCCAGGGAATACTCCGGACGGAACCCCGTGGAGAGGATGCGTCCGTTGGAAACGATGTAGTCCCGCTTATCCGGATCCTCCCCGATCGGGGCCTCGGTGAAGACGAAATCCGGCAACACCCGACGGATGGCCTCGCACAACTCCAGTTTCGACAGATTGGCGTCCTCCAGGCCGACGTTGTAGGCCCGGTCCTTCATCTCTTCAAAACGGTTCAGCCCATGGAGGAAAACCCGGGCGACGTCCCGGATGTGGATGTAATTGCGTTTGAAATGGCCCTCGAAGAGGACGACGGCGTGGTCGGTCAACGCCCGGTAGACGAAATCGTTCACCAAAAGGTCCCGACGCATGCGCGGGGAAACGCCGAAGACGGTGGCCAGCCTGAAACTGATCGCATTCCCCCGGCCCAGAACGGCCGTTTCGGCCGCCACCTTCGTGCGGCCATAGAGGGAGATGGGTTTCAGCGGGGATTCTTCCGTGCACGGTTGCCCCTTCTGCCCGATGCCGTAACCGCTGTTGGTGTTGGGGATCAGGATCCGCTGGGCCTTGGAGGACACGCGCACCAGCATTTCCACCGCCTGCTGATTGATGGACGTGGCATCGAACGGATTCCTGTCGCAGATCGGCGCGCCCACCATCGCCGCCAAAGGGATGAGGACATCCTTATCCCGGATCAGTTCCCGGACCAGATCCTCCCGGCGACAGTCTCCCCTGACGACCTCGAATCGGGGGTCATGGCAACACCCCAACAAGCTGTTCTGTCCGTACCGGAAGTTATCCAAGACGGTGACGTGGTATCCCTCGGACAGGAGGATGGGCACCATGACGGAACCGATGTATCCGGCCCCGCCCGTGATGAAGACGCGTCCGGCCGAAGGGCTATTTTTCACCATCGCGTTTCTCCTTCTCGACCTCACGCCGAGCGCATTCCAGCAGATAGCGGAAACTGTCTTCGAACGAATGGCGGGGCTCCCACCCCGTCGCCTGACGGAACTTGTCGACACAGGGGATCTGCAACGTCACGTCGGCGGGGCGGAGCAACGACGGGTCGACCTTCGTCCGGATGGGGACCCGGCTTTGTTTGATGAGCAATTGGAGGAATTCCCCCACCGTCATGGTCGTGGTGCCGCCGATGTTATAGGCCTCCCCGTAAGAACAACGTTCCAGGGCCATCCAATAGGAATTCATGGCGTCGCGCACATCGATGATGGTGCGGACGGAATCCAGGTTCCCGTGGAGGAGCACATCCTGGAGGCCCGCCTCGATCCGCGCGACCTGATAGGCAAAGATCGTCGCGAAGATGTCCCTCCGGCGAGGGTTGATGTAAGTGAACATCCGCGTGCGGATGATCTTCATCTGGTAACTGCGGAAATAGCTGAAACCCAACAGATCCTGCGCCGCCTTCGACGCGGCGTAAGGGCTGGAGGGACGGAATGGATTATCCTCCCGGATGGGCACTTCTTCCGGCCTCACCTGACCGTAGACTTCCGACGTGCTGCACAGCTGGATCACCGGGTCGATCCCCGCCGCCCGGACCGCTTCCAGCAGGTTGGCCGTGATCATGACGTTATTCTGCACGACGGACAGCGGGGTCTGAAAAGACGTCCTCACGTTCGAATAGGAAGCCAGATGAAAGATCGCGTCGGGGCGGACGTCCTGGAGAACGCCCCACAGGGACGAAAAATCGGTCATATCGCATTCGTGCGTCCGAACGCGGCCCGCCACCTTCTCCAGATTATGGTTGGCCGTCGTGGAATGCCAGCGGACCAGGCCGTGGACCTCGACCTGCGGATGGTTTTCGACGATGAAATCCGCCAGGTAACTCCCGCCGGACCCGCCCATCCCCGTGATGAGCACCTTCTTGAACACGCGTTTTTCCATCAGGATCTCCTCACGAACTCGTAGAGTATCTGCAGCGACATGATCGCCCCGGAGCGCCAGGGGGTGATCTTCCGCTGCCCCGATATCCGCCTGGGTTCGTCCCCGGGGATGTCGCACACCTTCAACCGGGCCTTGGCGCACCTCATGGACATCTGGGGTTCCCACCCCGACAACGTGCCCAGGGTCCTCTCCCCCCACTCCATGAAAGGGATGTGTTCCTTCATCTTCAGATCCGCGATCAGTTGCTTCCGGTAAGCGCGAAACATGACGATCGCATCGGTGTAACGAGCCCGGAAGAACAGATTGATCAAAGTGGTGAACATCCAGTTGCCGAACCCCGTGACCAGGTCGTCGTCATCGCTATGGGCGTCGTCCTTGTAACGGGAGACGATGACCATATCATACCCCTCCTTCATTTTTTCGACAAGGGGAGGGATCTTCTCGGCCAGGGAATTTCCGTCCGGGCTGAAGGTGATGAGGACGTCCCCGCGGGCCAGTTCCGTCCCCTCCCGATAGGCCGCGCGCAGCCCTTTCTCCTTCTGCACATAGACGTCATACCCCAGGGAACGGGCATAGTCCGCGCTCCCGTCGACGGAGCCGCCGTCGATGACCAGCACCTGGTCGACCCAATCCCGGGAGATCCGGGGGAGGATCTGTTTCATGGCCTCCAACTCGTTCAAGACGGGGATGATCAGGGTGAACGTCAGGGGAGAACTCATGCCCGTTCATCCCCCGGGATCCCGCGTCGCCGCAGGATCTCCCCGTTCTCGCGGTACCACCGCATCGTCTTGCGGACGCCCTCGCGCAAATCCGTCTTGGCGCGGAAGCCGAAGACGCGCTCCGCCTTCTCGACACTGACCCTGCGCACGGGGATCATGGACGGTTTGGCCGGATTGAACACGATCCGGGGAGCCACGTAACCATCCTCCTCACAGAGGACCTCCAACATCTCCTTCACGCGATATCCTTTTCCCAGCGCCACGTTCACGGGATCGTAGGTCTCGCTCTTCTCGAGGATATCAAGACAGGCCTCCGCGAAATCATCGATATAGATTACATCCCGGACGTCGTTCCCCGTCCCCCACACTTCGATCGGCTCGTGGCGTTCGATGACCTTCCGGATGAGCGCCGCCAGGACATGGGATGTCTTCCACCGGAAATCATCGAACGGCCCGTAGATATTGGACGGCCGGATCACTTGAACACACATCCGCCGTTTCAATTTTTCCGAATACATCCGGGCCAGGACCTCCAAGTGTCTTTTCATCCACCCCACCGGATAATAGACGTCATAGGGATCTCCGTGGAAGAGTTCCTCCTCCCGG
>ENA-UOWG01003742-UOWG01003742.1-activated-sludge-metagenome-genome-assembly--contig:-NODE-3742-length-11253-cov-15.767816_pt1 | contig 11253 bp, 10 predicted proteins | sample MGYA00238147_ERZ761563 | MGnify/ENA primary metagenome ERZ761563 (study PRJEB28884, sample SAMN05720216) | anaerobic digester metagenome | isolation source: active sludge of municipal... | reverse complement strand
ATACCGGCCTGTCACGCCGGGGGTCGCGGGTTCGAGTCCCGTCCACTCCGCCAGTCTCAAGCAAAAGGCGAACTCTGGTTCGCCTTTTTGTTTGTGCTGCCGTCCCGGCACCAAGCGACTTCCGTTCACGCTCCTATCCGTACGAGGCGACCCCGCCATGCTCGACGCCTTCCGAACCCACCGCCGCTGGCTGATGTTCTTCCTGCTGGTGCTGGTGTTTCCCTCCTTCGTGGTCACGGGCATCTACAGCTACAACCGCTTCATGGGCGACGATCAGGCCATCGCCCGAGTGGGCGACCTGCAGGTGAGCGCACAAGAGTTCGAACTCGCGCGCCGCGAGCAGGCCGATCGTCTGCGCCAGTCGCAGGGCGACGCCTTCGACATGAAGCAACTCGACACGCCCGAGGCGCGCGCCGCCATCCTCGAGCGCCTGCTGGTCGAGCGCGCACTCGCGCGCGAGGCGGTCAAGGACAATCTGGTGGTGAGCGACGCGGAGGCCGTGGCACTGATCAAGGCCGCGCCGCCGTTCCAGCGTGACGGCAAGTTCGACCCGGCCGCGTACCAGGCCTTCCTGGTGGGACGCGGCCGTGGCGACCAGCAGTTCGTCGAGGAGGTCCGCCAGGACCTGATGCGCCAGAAGCTCATCGACGCGGTGGGCTCGACCGCGATCGTCCCCAAGGCGCTGCAGGAGCGGGTGCGCGCGCTGCTCGAAGAGTCGCGCGAGGTGCGCGAGATCGTGTTCCGGCCGGAAGACTTCCTGGCACGCGCCACGGTCAGCGACGAGGCGATGAAGGCCTACTACGAGCAGAACAAGGCGAGGTTCGAGACGCCCGAGACGATCAAGGTCGAGTACCTCGTGCTCACGCCCGAGTCACTGGGCAGCCAGGCGGCGCCCACCGACGCCGAACTGCGCGCGTTCTACGAGCAGAACAAGGCGCGCTTCGGTGCCGAGGAACAGCGCCGGGCGAGCCACATCCTGATCGCGCCGGAGGGCGGCGACAAGGCTGCAGCCAAGGCACGAGCCGCCGAATTGGCCACGCGCTTGCGCGCCAACCCGGCGGAGTTCGCCAAGGCCGCGCAGCAGTACTCCAAGGACCCCGGCTCGGCAGCCAATGGCGGCGACCTCGGCGTGGTGGCGCGCGGCACCATGGTCAAGCCCTTCGAGGACGCCGTCTTCAAGCTCAAGACCGACGAGATCAGCGACCCCGTCGAGACCGAGTTTGGATTTCACGTCATCCGCTTGACGGAATTGCGTCCCGCCCAGGCCAAGCCCTTCGACGAGGTCAAGGCAGAGATCGCGCGCGAGCTCGCCGTCCAGGCCGGCCAGAAGCGCTTCGCCGAGGCGGCCGACCAGTTCACCAACACGGTGTTCGAGCAGGCCGATTCGCTGGCGCCCGCGGCCGACAAGTTCAAGCTCAAGGCCCAGGTGGTCGATGGCGTCACTCGCCAGGGAGCCGCTGGTGTCAAGGAACTCTCGCCCCGCCTGATCGAGGCGCTGTTCGCCGAGGAGGCGCTGCGCGGCAAGCGCAACACCCAGGCCATCGAGGTCGCCCCCAACACCCTCGTGTCGGCGCGCGTGCTCGAGCACCGGCCCGCGGCGGTGCGCAGCTTCGACGAAGTCAGGCCCCAGGTCGAGGCTGCGCTGCGCCGCGAGGAAGCGGCCCGGCTTGCCAAGGCCGCGGGCGAGGCGCGGCTCGCCGAGCTCGCGAAGTCGCCCAGCGAGGCGGGCTTCGGCCCGGTGGTCGCGATCTCGCGCGCCAATGCGCAGGGCCGACCGCCGGTGCTCGTCAATGCCGTGATGCGTCCCGCAGCCGACAAGCTGCCCGCCACCATCGGCACCGAGTTGCCCGGCGGTCTCTTCGTGGTGAGCCGCGTGCTCACCTCCAAGCTGCCCACCGCAGCCAACGAGCAGGCGCGCCAGGAACAGTCGCGCGCCCTGGAGCAGATCACCGCCAACGCCGATGACCTGGCCTACATCAGTGGCGTGAAGCAGCGTCAGAAGGTGGTCGTGCTCAAGCCCGAGTACCAGGCGCCCGCAACGCCGGCCGCGCCCGCTGCCAAGTAGGGTCCCGGGGGCTCGGCGCGCTGCGCGCGAGTCGGTGCGTCGTCCGCTCTGCGCGGTCGCGGGCCATCAGGACGCGGCTGTGGCGCCCGGGCCCTGCGCGGCAAGCAGGGCCGCCGCTGCGGCGGCGTAGGCCGCGGCGTCCGCGCGGTCGAGCGGCAAGGGCAAAGCCTGATCGAGCTGGGCGAAGTTGCGCCGGATCGACCGCCGGTAGGCCGTGTCGTAGTGCTCGGCAAGCAGCCGGCCGACGAGCTGCTCCCACTGTCCGGCGCGCGCCTGCGCCTTCCACTGCGCGATGCGCTCGTGGCCGTGCATGTCGGTCAGGCAGTCGAGCTGGGCGCATAGCGCCTCGGGCTCGGCCTCGTAGTGACCGTACTCCTCGCGCAGCAGGCGCACGCGTTCGGCCTGCGCAAGCTCCAGCGCCACGCAGGGCGCGGCACGCATGCACTCGATCAGCCGCTCGGGCACGCGCAGATCGCCCACCTTGCGGCTCTCGCTCTCGACGAACACCGGGCGGGCCGGATCGAAGCCGCGCAGTGCCGTCCAAACGCGCGACTCGAACAGCTTCTGCGAGGGCTGCGGCTGGCTTGGCAATCCGCCCAGCACCGAGCCGCGATGCTCGGCCAGCGCCTCGAGGTCCAGCACCTGCGCGCCGGCCTCGGCCAGCGCGCGCAGCAGTCGGCTCTTGCCACTGCCGGTGGGCCCAACGATCACGCGCCACGCAAACTTCGCCGGCAACTGGGCGAGCTCGGCCAGCACGGCGTGCCGATACGCCTTGTAGCCGCCCTCGAGCCGGCGCACCCGCCAGCCCACCTGCTGCATCACCGTGGTGAGCGATCCGGAACGCGAACCGCCGCGCCAGCAATACACCAGGGGCCGCCACTCGCGCGGCATATCGGCGAAGCGCTGTTCGAGCAGGGCAGCGATGTTGCGCGCCACCAGCGCCGCGCCCAGGCGGCGCGCCTCGAAGGGCGAGGCCTGAACGTGCAGGGTGCCCACGCGGGCGCGCTCGGCGTCGTCGAGCACCGGGCAGTTGATCGCGCCGGGCAGGTGGTCCTCGGCGAACTCGCCGGCCGAGCGTACGTCGACGATCGCGTCGAACTCGCCCAAGCGCGCGAGCGCCTCGTCGATGGCGATGCCGCTGTAGTCGGCCATGGGCTAGCGGCGTGCGCCCAGCAGCGGCGCAAGGCCCGGCCACACATTGGCCAGCATGCGCGGCTGCGCGCGCTCGTTGGGGTGGATTCGGTCGGTCTGAAAGTAGCTCAGGTCCTCGCCGAAGCCCTCGAGCAGGAAAGGCACCAGCGCCGCCTTGCGCTCCTTGGCCACGGCGGCAAACACGGCGTGGAAGCGCTCGGCGTATTCGCGTCCGTAGTTGGGCGGCACACGCACTCCGACGATCAGCACGCGCGCACCGGCCTGCTGCGCAGCGGCGCTCATGGCCTCGAGGTTGTCGCGCAGCGTGCTCAGGGAAAGTCCGCGCAGCCCGTCGTTGGCGCCCAGCTCGATGATCACGACCGCAGGTCGGTGCTGGGCCAGCAGGGCAGGCAGGCGCGTGCGCCCGCCCGCGGAGGTCTCGCCCGAGATGCTGGCGTTCACGACCCTATACTCGCGCTTGCCCTCGGCGAGCCTGCGCTCCAGAAGTTTCACCCAGCCGGTGTCGCGCGGCAGGCCGTACTCGGCCGAGAGACTGTCGCCGAGCACCAGGATGACGGGCGCGGCCGCCAGCGCAGGGGTCGTGCAGGCGAACGCCAGAGCGAGCGCGAGCAAGCGGCGCCACCAGCGCGCAAACCAAAGCGAAACGGGATGTATGGACGTGAAGGACAAGACGGCGGTCGAGGCCAGGAGCCTCGGCAAGGTGGTGCGGGACGCCACGGGCACGCTGACGATTTTGGATGATATCAATCTCGCCATTTCCGCCGGCGAGACGGTGGCCATCGTCGGCGCCTCGGGCTCGGGCAAGTCCACGCTGCTCGGACTGCTCGCCGGCCTGGACGTGCCCACGCACGGCGCGGTGCACCTGTTCGGCACCGACCTGTTCGCGCTCGACGAGGACGGCCGCGCCCGGCTGCGTGCCGAGAAGCTCGGCTTCGTGTTCCAGTCGTTTCAGCTGTTGCCTCACCTGACCGCGCTGGAAAACGTGCTGCTGCCCATGGAACTGGCCGGAGTGGCGCCGGGCGACGAGTCGCCCGAGCGCGCGGCACGCGCCATGCTCGAGCGCGTCGGTCTGGGCGCACGGCTCGGCCACACGCCCAAGACCCTGTCGGGCGGCGAGCAGCAGCGCGTGGCGCTGGCGCGCGCCTTCGTGATGCAGCCGCCGCTGCTGCTGGCCGACGAGCCCACCGGCAGTCTCGACGCGCACACCGGCGACGCGGTGATGGAACTGATGTTCGAGCTCAACCGCGAGCGCGGCTCGACACTCGTGCTGGTCACCCACGATCTGAAGATCGCCGCGCGCTGCGGCCGCCGCGTCCAATTGGACGCGGGCCGCGTGATCGCCTAGCCGGCCGCGCGCAGCTCGGACAGCAACGCGGCGGCGCGGGGCGCGACCGCCCCCGCCACCAGCCCGGCCTCGATGCCTTCGCCCGCGCGGCCATGCAGCCAGACCGCGGCCAGCGTCGCGGGGAGCCACTCGTAGCCCTGAGCCAGCAGCGCCCCGAGCATGCCGGCAAGCGCGTCGCCGGTCCCGGCGGTGGCCAGCGCCGGGCCGCCGGTGGGGTTGATCCACGCGCGCCCACTGGCTAGAGCGATCACGCTGCCCGCGCCCTTGAGCACGACGGCGGCGCCGGTGGCCAGCGCCAGTTCGCGCGCCGCGGCAACGCGATCGGCCTGGACCTCGGCCGTCGAGCGGCGCAACAGCCGGGCCGCCTCGAGCGGATGCGGGGTCAGTACGGTGATCGCGCGCCGGGCCAGCAGGCGGGCCTGCAGGTCCTCGTCGGCGGCGATCAGATTGAGTGCGTCGGCGTCGAGCACCAGTGGCACCGGCCGTTCGAGGGCGGCTTCCAGTCGGCCCAGTGCCGCAGCGTCCTGGCCCAGGCCGCAGCCCAGCACGATGGCCTGTAAGTCCTCGAGCTGCGCCATGGGTCGGAACATGAGCTCGGGCTGCAGCGGGTCGCAGGCCCAGGCCGGAGCGTCCAGGCAGTCGACGAACACCCGTCCCGCGCCCAGATGCAAGGCTGCCCGCGCGGCAATCAGCGCCGCGCCGGCCATGCCGCGCGCCCCGCCCACCACCACACAATTACCAAAGCGGCCCTTGTGCGAGTTGCGCGAGCGGCGCGCGCACACTGAGCTGAAGTCCGCGGACTCGACCAGATTGAGCGGGGTCAGGGGCAGGGACACGGCAAGATCGGCGACCTCGACCCGACCCGCGGCATCGGGCCCGTCGGCGGTGTGCAGGCCGGGCTTGGCGGCGATGAAGCTCAGGGTCGCGTCGGCGCGCACTCCCGCCACGCCGCCGACCCAGGTGCCGCGCTCGGCGTCCAGGCCGCTAGGCAGGTCAAGCGCGAGCCGGCGCGCGTGGCGCTCGTTGATCCACTGGGCCGCATCAAGGTAGTCGCCCGTCAGCGAACGGCTCAGGCCGATGCCCAGGAGCGCGTCGATCACCAGGGCGGCGCGCGGCGCGGCATGGCAATCGTCGAGCACGACATGACCTGAGGCGCGCCAGGCCGACCATGCCGCCCGGGCGTCCGCCGTCGTGGGCTCGCTCGCACCGATCAGCACGCAGGCCACGCTGTAGCCGCGCTCGGCCAGCAGGCGTGCGGCCACGAAGCCGTCGCCGCCGTTGTTTCCCGGTCCGCACACCACCGTGACCGCGTTGCCTGGGGCCAGTTCACGCTGCACCCACTGGGCGACGGCCTCGCCGGCGCGCTGCATCAGTGTGCCGGCCGGAAGATCGCGCGCCGCGCGCGCCTCGGCGGCGCGCAACTCGGTGAGCGTGGGCAGGGGAAGAGCCATGACGCGACTCTAGGCCAAGCGCCAGACTCCGTGTTGAGCGCGGTCTAGCGCCCGGCGTAGCGCTCGATCGTCAGGCCCTCGAGGTCGATCTCGGGCTTGCGCCCGGCGATGAGGTCGCTCACCACGCGCGCCGAACCGGCTGCCATGCCCCAACCGGTGCCGCCGTGGCCGAGGTTCAGGTAGAGCCCTTTCACCGGGCTCGCGCCCAGGACCGGCGGGCCGTCGGGCAGCATGGGACGCGCACCCACCCAATAGCGGGCAAGGCGCCACGAGGCGGCGTAAGGCAGCCACTCGCGACCGGCGGTGAGCAGGGTCGCCAGGGCAGATTCGCGCAACTCGAGCTCGGGCGAGCCGATCTCGGCGGTGCCCGCCAGGCGCAGGCGGTTGCCCAGGCGCGTGATCACCACCTTGTAGGTCTCGTCCACCAGCGCCAGGAAGGGCGCCTGGTCGAGCGCGCCGATCGGCACGGTGGCCGAGTAGCCCTTCACCGGATACAGCGGCAGGCGGATGCCGTGCGGCTTGAGCAGGGTGACGCTGTCCACGCCGGCGGCCACCACCACCGCGTCTGCGGCAATCTCGCCCGCGCCGGTCCTGACCCCCTGGATCGCACCGCCCGCCACGAGCAGGCGCTCGACCCCGGTGTCGAAGCGGAAGTCCACGCCCGCCGCGGCGGCAAGGTCCTTGAGCTGGTGCGCGAAGAAGGCGCAGTTGCCGGTCTCGTCCTCGGGCAGGTACAGGCCGCCGGTCAGCGGCGCGCCGGGGTGGATCGCGGCCTCGCGCGCCCGGCATTGCTCGGCGTCGAGCAGCGCGTGCGGCACGCCCGACTCGGTGAGCAGCTTGAGCGTGGGCTGCACGCCCTCGATCTCGCGCGCGGTGCGGAACAGTTGCAGCACGCCGGTCGACTGCTCGTATTCGAGCGCGTGGCGGGTGCGCAGCATGCGCATCTCGTCGCGGCTGTAGTAGGCCAGACGCTGCATGCGCGCGCGGTTGCGCAGGTAGCGATCGAGCGTGCATTCCGACCAGAAGCGAAGCAGCCAGCGCCACTGCGCCAGGCTCAGCCGCGGGCGCAGCACCAGGGGGGAATGCTCGCGGAACAGATAGCGCAGGGCCTTGCCGCGCATGCCCGGCGCAGCCCAGGGAGAGGCATAGGCCGGCGCGACGAATCCGCCGTTGGCGAAGCTGGTCTCCTGAGCGACCCCACCGCGCCGCTCGACGACCGTGACCTCGAACCCCGCGCGACGCAGGTAATAGGCGCTCGTGACGCCCACGATGCCTGCGCCCACCACGACGACGTGCATGTCTTCTTCTTGATTACTGGCTCGCCGCAATTGTAGCGAGGCCGAGCGCGCCGCCTGCCGCCTCTAGAGCATCTTGCCCGGCAGCCAGGTCACCAGCGCAGGAAACGCGAAGATCAGCACCACCGCCGCGACCATCATCAGGAAGTAGGGGAAGGCGGCGCGCGCGATGAAGCCGATCTCGCGGCGCGTCATGGCCTGCATCACGAACAGGTTGAAGCCCACCGGTGGCGTGATCTGCGCCATCTCGACCACCAGCACCACGAAGATGCCGAACCACAGCAGGTCGATGTTCGCCGCCTCGAGCGTGGGTATGAGCACCGCCATGGTCAGCACGACCATGGAGATGCCATCCAGGAAGCAGCCCAGCACGATGAAGAACACGGTGAGCAGCGCGATCAGCGCCAGCGGCGACAGGCCCAGCTCGCCGATTGTCTCGGCCAGGTGGCGCGGCAGGCCGATGAAGCCCATCGCCAGCGAGAGGAAGGCCGAACCCGCGAGGATCAGCGCGATCATGCAGTACAGGCGCGTGGCGGCCATGAGCGACTCTCGCAGCGCGCGCCACGAGAGCGTGCCCTGGGCGGCGGCGAGCAGGATCGAGCCCACCACGCCCACGGCGGCGGCCTCGGTGGCGGTGGCCACGCCGCCGTAGATCGAACCCAGAACCGCGCCGATCAGCAGCACCACGGGGATCAGGTGGCGCGACTCGGCGAGCTTGCCGGCCAGGCTCAGGCGGATGTCCGCCGGCGGAATCGAGCGCGCATTCATGAGTGACCAGACGATGGTCCAGCCCATGAAGAGCCCGGCGAGCAGCAGCCCCGGGATCACGCCGGCGATGAACAGCTTGCCGATCGATACGTCCGCCGCCACGCCGTAGACGATCATGATGATCGAGGGCGGGATCAGCAGGCCCAGGGTTCCGGCGCCGGCGAGCGAACCGATCGCGATCTTCTCGGGGTAGCCGCGCCGTTCGAGCTCGGGCAGGGTGATCTTGCCGATCGTGGCGCAGGTGGCGGCCGATGAGCCCGAGACCGCGGCGAAGATCGTGCAGCCGATGATGTTGGTGTGCAGCAGGCGCCCCGGCAGCCACTGCAGCCAGGGTGCCAGCCCGCGGAACATGCCTTCCGAGAGCCGCGACTTGAGCAGGATCTCGCCCATCCAGATGAACAGCGGCAGCGCGGTCAGGGTCCACGACGACAGCGAACCCCACACCGTGAGCGCCATGGCGTCGCCCGCGGGCCGCTGGGTGAACAGCTCCATCGCCAGCCAGGCAAGCCCCAGGATGCCGACGCCGATCCACACCCCCGCGCCCAGGATGGCGAGCAGTCCGACGATCAGCGCGAGGGCGATCCAGGCGTCCATGGGCTATTCGGTGCGCGCGATCTCGGCCGCGTCCTCGGGGGTCATCTCGCCGCGGCGCACTGCGCGCACCAATTCCTCGGCGAAGGCCAGCGCCAGGCCGATCACGCCCAGTGCCATCGCGCTCTGCGGTATCCACAGCGGTGTGGCATCGACGTTCTGCGAGATGTCCTCGAAGCGCCACGAGCCCCACGCCAGCCGGACTGCGAACCACGCGAAGTACGCGGCGATCGCACTGGCCACCGCGAGGTCCAGCACCTCGATCCAGTGGCGTCGCTGCCCCGTGATACGCGAAATCAAGAGCGTGACGCGGATGTGGTCACCGGCGCGCAGCGTGTAGCCGAGCGCCAGGAATGCACTGGCCGCGAGCAGGTAGCCGGCGTAGGCGTCGTGGCCTTCGATGGTCCAGCCGGCGTAGCGGCCGGCAATGGCGGCGAGCTGGATCACCAGCATCGCCACCAGGCACAACGCCCCGAGCCCGGCCAGGCCCGCGAACAGCCCGTCGAGCGCCTTGTTCATCAGGCCTTCCCGGGGCACGAGGCGCGCGCCGTCACTTCTTTGCGGAAGCGGCGTAGGCCTTCAGGATCTCCTGGCCGTCGGCGCCGGCTGCCTTCACCCAGTCGGCCAGCATCTCGTCGCCGATCTTCTTCATGTCGCTCATCAGCTGGGGCGTGGGCGCGACCACCGCCATGCGGTTCTTCTTGAGGATCTCCAGCGACTCCTGGTTGAACGCGCGCATGCGCTCCCAGCCCTTGCGCTCGGCCTCGGCGGCGGCATCGATGAGCGCCTTCTGCTGCGCCTTGTCGAGCTTCTCGAAGTCCTTGAGGTTGACCACCACCATGTTCTTGGGCAGCCAGGCATTGACCGTGTGGTAGTGCGTGAGGCTCTCCCAGATCTTGCTGTCGACGCCCGTGGCGCCCGAGGTCATGGTCGAGTCGACCACCCCGGTGGCCAGCGCCTGCGACAGCTCCGCCGCCTGGATGGTGAGCGGCTGCGCGCCCACCGATTGCGCGATCTTGGTGGTGGCCGGGTTGTAGGCGCGCCACTTCAGGCCCTTCATGTCGGCGGCCGACTTGATCTCCTTCTTGGCGTAGATGCCCTGGGGCGGCCAGGCCACCGCGTAGAGCAGCTTCAAGCCGCGCTTGGCGAGGATGCGCTCGAGCACCGGACGCTGCGCCGCCCAGAGGCGCTGCGCGTCGTCGAAGCCCGTGGCCAAGAAGGGCAGGGAGTCGAGGCCGAACACCGGGTTCTGATTCACCAGCAGGCTCATCAGCACCTCGCCCGCCTGCGCCTGGCCGCTCTCGACGGCGCGCATGATCTCGGGCGCCTTGTAGAGCGCGCCGTTGGGATGCACGGTGATCTTGAACTTGCCGGCCGAGGCGATGTCGACGTCCTTGGCGAACTGCTGCAGCGTCACGGTATGGGGATTGGAAAGCGGGTAGCCGCTGGCGAGGTCCCACTTGGTCTGGGCCTGGGCGAGGCCGGCGGCGAGCGTCAGGCTCGCGGATGCGAGGCAGGCCGCGGCCACGCGGGCGGCGGAGCGGAATTCGGCGGGCATGGTCGGACTCCTGTGAGGCGCGGGGGGACGGGTGGGCGGGGCCGCGACGGGCGCGGGTGCGATCGCGATCCTGCCGGGCTGCATACGCCGGCGCAAGCCATGCGCGCGGCGCCGTTGCATCGATGTTGAATTGCCTACAAAACGTCAATAAAGTGTTGGCACATCGATTCGCGCGGGGAGCCGCCATGCCCAAGCCCAGAGTCCGGCCCGCCGCCTCGCCCCGGCGCGCCGAGAGTCCAGAACTCAAGGTGCAGTTCGTCACCTCGGCCCACCTCGTGTCGGAGCGCAGCCCCGAGATCTCGGAGCTCGAGTTCGGCCTGATCATGGCGGGCCACGCCTTCGGCCGCTGGGTGGTGCGCTGCATGGCCGCGTCGGGCCAGCCCGAGCTCACCACGCTCGACGTGCTGGTGCTGCATCACGTGAATCACCGTGAGCGCGCCAAGAAGGTGGCCGACATCTGCTTCATCCTCAACGTCGAGGACACGCACACCGTGGTCTATGCGCTGCGCAAGCTCGCCGCCCTGGGGCTGGTGGTCGGGGAGCGCGCGGGCAAGGAGGTGTTCTATGCCACCACCGCGGCCGGCCAGTCCCTGGTCGAGCGCTATCGGCGCGTGCGCGAGACCTGCCTGGTCGATTCGCTGGTGGGCTCGGGCACCCCGGGCGACGAGATCGCCCAGGCCGCTCAGGTGCTGCGCACCGTCTCGGGCCTCTACGACCAGGCGGCGCGCGCCGCCGCCTCGCTGTGAGCGCCGCGGCGCCCGTGGGGCGCGGCTGGCAGTTCTGGATCGACCGCGGCGGCACCTTCACCGACATCGTGGCGCGCGACCCCGAGGGCCGCCTGCACACCCACAAGCTGCTGTCCGAGAACCCCGATCGCTATCGCGACGCGGCGCTCGCCGGCATCCGCGCGCTGCTCGGCGTGGCGCCCTACGAGGCGCTGCCGACAGGAGCGATCGAGGCGGTGAAAATGGGTACCACCGTGGCCACCAACGCCCTGCTCGAGCGCAAGGGCGAGCCCACCGTGCTCG
>ENA-UOWG01003741-UOWG01003741.1-activated-sludge-metagenome-genome-assembly--contig:-NODE-3741-length-11255-cov-4.814196_pt1 | contig 11255 bp, 21 predicted proteins | sample MGYA00238147_ERZ761563 | MGnify/ENA primary metagenome ERZ761563 (study PRJEB28884, sample SAMN05720216) | anaerobic digester metagenome | isolation source: active sludge of municipal... | reverse complement strand
TTGGCAACGCCCACGAAAGCCGCTATGGATTTTCCCTCAGCATTCCTTATTTGATGAAGTAGTATTTCTTTTTCTGGTTTCTCTTGAAAGATGCCAGATAATGATTTAAAATTGAATCCTTCGCCATTCTCAAAAAATAAGTAGCCCGCATCTTTTGTAGTAGAAGAAATGGAATGCTTCATTAAGAATTGTATAGTTTGAAATGGATTCCAATATGGGATAATGAAATTCAAACTATTAGCAGTTTTTTCTGTTTCTAGTTGTTTTGAACTTTGTAGTTGATCACTGACTATTGTTGGTAAGATGTCAGATGGCGTTTTGTTCTTGAATGATTTGGAATATTGCTGTTTGTAGTTAGTTAGCAGTTCTTCTGAAGCAAAATATAGTTGGATTGTTTTGTGGCGGCCTTCAGTTACAGTTTCATTTCCAATTTTAGTTATAATGAATTCTTTCTCGTACCAATCAAATTCTGGGTCAGTTCTGAATTTGAATCTTATTTTCTCGCCGCCTATGATTGGCAAGAACTCTTTCATTCCTGTTGTATCGGTGAATGTTATTGAACCAGATAAAGTAAAATTTGTAATATCTTCTATAATCTCAAAGTCTTGGAAGAATCCTTCGAATTCTTTAACTCTTCCAGTGTGAGATTCCAAATCAATAGATAATTCTATACTGTTGATTTGGTTTTCAAAGATCTTCCTAAAGCTCATTTATTTATGTTTGTTTCCAATATCCATCCGAACTAAAGAATCAATTATGTCTGATTTTGAAATTTTTACTAAGGATAAATAAGGTATATTGTGCTCTTTTTGATACATTCTTCTTAAATCTTCAATATCCTTTTTCTTGTATTCATCATATAAATCTTTAAATTTTCTTTTGTATTCATCTTTGCCCCAAACATCTTCTCTCATAGCACTCCATTGCTTATCGGCACCCAATTCTAGTGGAGTAATTCTTTTTAGTTTGTTCCCTAATTTTTCTTTCATTTTCTTGATGTAAGAATCTCTTTCCTCTCTCGTTTTAAAATAAGTTTTCTTACTGCCATCTTCAGTAGTTGTAATAACTCCATAAGATTCTTCCTTGCCTTCAAATAATTCTTTGATTTTCATTTTTCAACTCCCTCTTGCGCTCTTTTTAAAGCTTTATCGTAAATAGATTTTTTCCCTCTTCGCTCACATTCTTGTTGGCAAATTGATACATGTAAATTAGTATGCGGGTTAAATGTTTTGTTTAAAGCATCTAAATATATTTTAGATTTACATTCATCTTCTAATTCCGAATCATTCATTTGTTTAACTTGTTTTTTATAATCTTCTTTATCTTCAAACAATTCTTTTACTTTCATTTTGATTCTCCTTTAACTTCACACGGATAATTTGGATAATAAGCCCCACGCCATTCAATAGTTTCATCTGGTAAAACTTCATCTAAATTTAATGGGCCAATAAAATAATTTTCATCTTTACAAATCGAGCAAGCTTTTTCTTCAGTTGAGAAAACACCCATTATTTCCCACTTAGGATCATCAATGATTTTTCCGACCATCCACAATGTCATCCTTGTATCTCCTTTAAGTTTTTCATGACAACATTTAGATATGTTGCCCGAAGTATTTTAATGCTTCTCTTAGCATCATTTGCTGTTATTAATGCTTGCAACTTTGTCCAGTAAGTAGGATAATCGGTTTCCCATGTTGGCACCAACTTTTTTGCCCAAGTTTCTAATTGTAGATAAGACAATGGCCACTCATAGAATGGATCTTGTATATTGTTAAATAAAAGGATAAGCCACCACCAATCGACTGAATCATAAAATCTTTTTGCCAAAACTTCAGGTGCTTCATTGTCTTGGATATAGTAAGTTTGATAAAAACGTACATCTTCCTTAAAAGTATCTAAAAATTTAAAACGTTTAAAGATGTCGGTTACTTCAATTCCGTCATAGGTTATTTTATCTGTTAGTAGTTTCATTTTTAAAATTTATCGTGATGCTTACCTAAAGCCGCTCTATCTAAAGCCATCGCAATTGTATTATACGCTTTACCAATTTTTTCGTCATTAGCCCAAATAAATTCAAACTCAGATTTATTATTCATTATGGAAGGTGATTTGGATCTTGCTAATATATGTAATTGTTGATGGGCTTTATTAATTGCATCGGTTGCATCCATTAGGATTTGTGCAATCTTTTCTGCATCTTCTATTCCAACAACTCCTTCAACTAAATTTTTAATATTCATTTTATCCCCATTTACTTAGAAAATAGATTTGCTAGCAATGCACTTATGTTTTTATCTAAACTAGTATCTAATCCGTCATTTCTTTTTCTATACAAAGGTTCTGTTTCTTGGAATGTTAGTGATAGATTTACTTTTGTTGGCCAACCACTATGGAATGATGTAAAGTTGCCTTCAGGTGTATAATTAACTGAATAACTTGTTAAAGCAAAAAATCTATCTTTAAATCCAAAATCAAATAAATTATCCTCAAAATTTTCTGTATCGTCTATTCCCCTTACTTCAATTTCCCATACTGCGGGGAATGAAATGAATGCTTCAGCTACACCCATTTGTGGAAGATGGAATTTTTTAAATAGCAATAAAATCAATTTTACTATTTTTTCTTCGCTTTCACTTCTAGGCATAAAATCAAAACTAAAATTGAATGAACGGAATTCTGGACCACTATAAATCAATTCTTCTGCTGGATTGGATGTTACGCCTGCCGCTGAACTAATTGTTCTAAATGCTAAGCCACCTAACTTACCTTGAATAGCCCCCGCAACATTACTTAGTACACCTTTTACTCCGGTTGTTCCTGGAGCCCAATTTTGTGTTATGCTTTCTTGTAAGTTATTTGGCAGCATGATGCCGATTTGAAATAGACTGGTTATATCCATTTCAACATTCTGGGTTTCTTTGCCTTTAATTTTATAGTCACGGCATTTGAATAAACAAAATCTATTTAAGTTGTCAGTTGTCTGCCCAAAAGTAGGTTTACCATCCAGGCGAACATCTTTATTCCTAAAAATTTCTTGTGGATAATATATAATTGTTGAATCAGCCATACTATGTTCCTCTCATATTGACTATATATAATATTATGAAGCATCCTAAACCATTTTTATTTAAACCACAACATCCGGAAAAGTACGCTGGTAATCCAAACAATATTGTTTGTCGTTCTAAGTTAGAATATTACTTTTATAGATTTTTTGATACTAACCCTAGCGTTCTAGCATGGGGCAGTGAAGAGATCGTTATTCCCTATTTCAATCCTTTGGATAGAAGGATGCATAGATATTTTCCGGATAACATTTTAAAAGTCAAAACAAAAGATGGAAAGGAAAAAGTAATTATGGCTGAGATAAAACCATTTGCTTTTTGTTCGCCACCTAAGCCACCAAAACGGCAAACGCAAGGATATATCAATCGTGTAGAAGATTATGTTCGTAATCAAAGTAAGTGGAAAGCGGCACGAGAGTGGTGTGGCAAAAAGAATATAGAATTTAAAATTTTGACTGAAAATGACTTAAAACGTAAGAAATAGGAAAACTAGCATAAAAATATGGCTAAATTCTTGTAGGAACTGCCCCTAGAACTTAAGAACTCTTGTACCCCTTATAAAAGATATTAAGATTCATGAAAAAACGCGGTGACGACCGGTTTAAACAAGAAAAACGCCCCGGAAAGGACTTGAACCTCTAACGCGTTGGTTAACAGCCAACTGTTCTACCGGTTGAACTACCGGGGCCCAACAATACCATTATTAGGTCTCTGATGATTAAATTGAAATTCCTTTTTATCCTCATTTTCCCAATAAAGATGAATCCATCCATAAGGGATATAATGAGCAATGTAATTTTGGTCGACAACTCTATGCCCATTATCTGAAACAATCAAATACAAAGGTTTTTCGATCTTAACTTCTTCTTTGTTTGGGAAAACATAAACTCGAAACATTTCTTTAGAAATGTCAATTTGCTTGCCCCAAGAAATAAGTGATTTGTTTGTTTCTCTCATTTTATTTTATCCTCCTCAAAATCTTTTAGCTGAAATAATTACATTTTTGATTTGCATTATCATTTCTCCATTAAGTTTTTAAAAAATTTTTCATATTTTAAAAAATTATTTTGATTATTTTCAACAATCAATTTTACTTGGAACCCCATATTTTTGTATTCTGAAAGTTTATCTTTCATGTTTTGTTTATTATAAGTAAATCTAGATTTCACTTCAACTATTAAATTATAGTATGGAAAGAAAAAATCTGGTATAGCATTTCTAAAGCATTTCGATATGCTGTCGAAATATCTAATTTTGATACCCTCAGGTATATATGTAATTTTTATTCTATCTAGTATTTTAATTAAAGCCAATTCATATGAACTACGATAAAAAACTTTTTTACCATCCCAAGTATAATGCCATCCATGTTTATAATCTCTTCGACCTGTGTTTGGGCCCGGAAAATTTTTAGATTTAAAAATGCCATTTTTTGATGCTTCAGATAAACTTCTTCTTTTTATACCCAAAGAAGAAAAAATTTTTGAAAAATTTCTTATATTACTATCTCTATAATTATATTTTTTCATTATTTCTAACAAAGATAGATGGTTTTCATAATATTCCTTATACAACATATTTTTTATTCTGTCAAATTCAGAATAAACAAATATTGATCCCAATGTCTTTCTGTCAAAATTAAAATATCTATATAATGTTTTAAAGAACACTTTCTTCCGACAAATATTTGGTCGCGGGCATTTTTCTTGCCCGCATATCTTACAAATTTTTCTATGTTTTAATTTTTTGCAATCTTCGCATGTTTTTGAGGAAACGTGTTTATTTACTTCAATTGCCTTCCCACATACTTTACATTTAATAATTTTTTCCATTAGAATTTAAAAATGGGTCGGGAGAGAATCGAACTCTCGTTGTTCATCATTAAAAGTGATGTGCCATAACCATCTAGGCGACCGACCCTTTGAGCTAACGGCCCTTGCATTTTCTTGCCTTTCTTCTCTGTTCTTGGGACTCCAACATCCATACCAAAAAACTCCCCCAACAATGAATTAGCCACCCACCAACGAAAAGCATTACGGAAAAAATTAGACTGCCAACTAAAAACTCAGTAATACTTATCATGTTAATAAACGGGGTCTATGGGATTCGAACCCACATCTTCCAGATCGACAGTCTGGTGTTTTAACCGTTAAACTAAAACCCCGCTCTCGGCTTTCAGGTACACCCGTCACGGTGTTTACATGTAAACCTTCCAGCCGACGTCTTATGTTCACTACAGGGGCAACAGACCGGACTTGATACCGGCTAAGATGCTCTCGTTTGGTTCCACGTCGATTCGTGGGCTTATGCTGCTTCTCCAGTTCGTTGGTTAGTCGGGATAAGGCAGCCCCAAGAGGCCATTGGGTTGCAGTTAACCAATCTGCAGTCCCTAGCATCCACAACCTCGTCTTTCGTGTCCTTCCACGACGCTGTTGCCCTTATTCATTTTCATACTACTATTATAATATGTATTTGCAAAAAATTTAGTAAAGTTATCATCAATCTTGACTAAAGATATCGTCTTCGTTAATATCGATTTCTTCAGAAGCCGCATCCTTTTCTGTAATGCCTTCAAAATTCTTTTGAATTTCTTCATCTTCCTTTTTAGCAGATGTTGCGGCGGGATCTTCCTTTTTGGTTTCTTCCTTTTTGGGTTCTTCCTTTGCAAGAAGATCTTTAACGTTTTTAATTTCTGGCGTGCTATCTGGAACTGCCGATGTTTTGTTACCTACCGAAATTGTTGACCTAGCCGGACTTCCCTTTAGAAATGCCTCTAACTTCTTCTTGATCTCATCATAAGTAAGAATGGAATATTTCTTCTCGGTTAACAAACTTTGGAGATCATAACTCTTTTGCCAAAGTCCATTAATGAAATCATCATCCCCTAGCGGTTCACACTTTTCCGAAAAGAAGGTTGAATCATAATTACGAACCCCAACTTTCTTTCCATAAAGGTTTTTTGATTCGGTGGTTACACGAATTACCAGATTTGAAGATTCAAGGGGATTGAACACATTTACAGGAACTTCACCAGCGAATGATGGATGCATCTTTTCCTTAATCTTCTTCAACAAGGCATTGGGCACATCATATAGAAATACTTTCCCATTATTTTCCGGTTCGATGGGATCATCAATGACGTAAATATTGCAAAAATGACTTTTGTTCCGCCAATATCCTTCCTTGATAACAGCGGCCGCATTCTCTTCTTCCCACAACTTCATTTCACAAACTGGGCAAGGCTCCTCAACATTTTTTGTCTTGGGGCAATTTGCAACAAACCACTTATCGTTGTGCCCTTTGAAAAAGTGCTTCATAAAATCCAGAATATGAAATGTTGGATTCAAATTCTTATCGGGCATAAAACGAATCTTGGCCTGGCCGTTGCCCGCCTTATCTCGCTTTACATCCCAAAACCTTTCGTCAGCACCTTTTTGAAATCCAGATTCGGCCAACTTCTTGGCTTGATCAAATGACTTCTCGTTAAACTTAAAAGACTTATTACGAAGTTGTGAAGTTAAAGTGATGTTTTCTTCTCTTTCTTTCATGATATTTTCTCCTTAATTTTTTTTACTGCTTCCCAATCAATTTTGTCTTTTATTAATTCATAAAATTTTCTTATCCTGAATCCATATTCCTCCCAAAATATTTTATCCGATTCAATTATTTCTTCATCAATACGCCAAATAAGTGTAGCGGTACTTAAATTAAACACGCCTTCTTTTAGTAATTGTTTAAATTCTTTTCTACCAACATAGGTTGATTTCAAATCTTTTTCAAACCAGTATAAATAGTTACTCCAATATTTATTGAAGTTAATAGTTATATCTGATTTTTTTCCTAAATTCATAAAATAAATTTTTGGATTATCTAAAAGATGAGCAATGACCATCTTTCTAAATTCCAAAATAGTCATTGATAATCTCATTCGATTCCACCAATCTTTTCTTAATTGTGGCTCGCGATTCCACTTAACAAGAAATGGAATAAAGTTTTTACCATATTGAAATTCCCCTACATTAAAGTGTGCCTTTAGATTTAGATATTCTTGATAATACTCTACTACTTCTGCCATATTTATATTATAATTGATTTCTCATTTTTATTTAGTAAATTATTTGTGGATTAAAAACTTTGGTACAGAAAACTTAGATGTGTTGTCCTTTAGCACCAAAAGTTTTCCATCACCAAAATCATAAAATACTAAATCGTAGTTATCCCACTTTTTTGTTTCTTTGATCTTTGTCACAACATCATAAAAATTAGATTCATCAATAATAACCGTTGTGTCAATATCCTTTTGTGTAACAATCAACATGTTAAATGTTCCGAAGTATTCCATTTTATCCCTCCTTAAATAGGCAACTTAAACCTTCATCTTTTCCTTTTATGAGATGCTTACTAATTGCTTCTCTTTTTATTTCTTCTTTTAAACTTTGATTCAGAAGTCTTACTACTTCAACATATTTCAAATTTAGCATTTCCATTACTTTGCAAGTCGCTTCAATATAAGATAATCCATCGTTATGAAATTCCGTAACAATGGCGTGGAATTTTTTTCTATCTTTTTCTTCAATTTTGTGCATTTTTAACTTCTTCGAGTTTTTCACAAATTAGATTGATAAGGTTTTCAAATTCTTCTTGTGCATATCCCGGTTTTAATGTAATTCCTCCAGCGTAAGGATGTGCGCCGCAATCGACAATTATTGGCAGAGTTTTTATTTGTTCAAATACTTTGCTTAGGTTGGCGCCATCATTACGAATTCGAATTGATATTTTGTTTTCGTTGGGAGTAAATATAAAATAGTATTTAAAATCTTTCTTAACTAGAGTAACTTCATTCGTTATTTCATTAGCATTTTTAGCCATTAGTAAAATACAATTATCATTAAAGATATATTGTTCACAAGCATCAATAATTTGTTTTTTCTTTTCAAACCCATCTTCAACCCATTTCATCTCGGTAGGTGATATTGGAATATAGCCATCAAAATACTTAATAAAGAAATCATCCCATTTGTATTCCCAAAACATTGCATTTAAGGCATACGCTTCCCAAAAATCTTTATCATCTATTTGCCACGTATCATAAATATTTGTTAGATAAACTAATTTTTCTAATCGTTCATTGCTGAATCGGTTCCTAAAATTATTAAAAATTATACTAGACCCACAGTGCAACATATCGTGATAAATTTTTGTATAATGTTTTTTTAATTCTTCATATTGTAATTTTGTTGTTTCGTGATGATCAAACAAAAACATTTTGCTAAAATGACTATGTAATTTTTGTGAATGTTCAATACTAATTGATAAGTCAGTTACACAAACATTTTTAAATCTATAAATTTCATTATCACGAATTATTTCATTTATCTTTTTTTCAATTTTACCATAACCGCAACAATAATATCTTACATCGTCAGTAATATTTTTTAGAAGGATATGACAAACAATTCCGTCCAAATCGTAGTGTGTTAGGTTCGCAATCATTTTGTATCCTTGAAACAACTCACTTTCATAATTTCTAGTTTTCTATACATCATTTCTTTTTCATTCAAAAACAATTGGTCTTCTCTACTCCATTTGAATCCGTCTTTTCGGGCTTGCCTTTCTGCATCTTTTTTTGTTTTGAAAATGTAATCAACTTGATATGGTTCTTTATAATATTCATTTTCATATACAAGACAAGTGGTAATGTCGTTCAATTGTTTTGACTTGAATATTTTCACCACCATCTGAATAAACCTCAAGAATTTTTTTCATACTTATACTCCTTTATATTTCCACAAAAGTTACTAAACAATGGGTAACTTTTGGAAGAGGCGGAGGCGGCGGATTAAATACACAAAGAATATTAATACGAATGTAAACAGGAACTTCTATTGTTTCTTTTGGTCTTAAAGTAATTTCGGCACAAACATTTTCATGAAGTTTTGACATTCTATAGAAAGCGGTTGCTAAAATGATTCCGTGATATGTCTTTGAATGAGACTTATTTTTAACTGTTATATAATAATTTGTATTCCAATGGAAGGGGAAGATAACATAATAAAAATTATTGTGTTCAAACACAATATCATTCTTATGATTATTAGCCATAACCATTGGACAATCCACAATATCTTGATATACTATTTCTTCTTGTTCAATTACTGCTATCTCATCTGACCTTTTACAAAAAGATAAGCCCAAACAAATTATAAGTAAAAAAATAATTGTAAGTTTTTTCATGCTTGCTCCTTATTGGTTAATTCAAATTGTAACAAAATACTTTTGTAATCAAAAGTATATCCGTTAATAAAAAGTTTTAAATCGATTAACTCCGACATATTTTTAAAAGCTAAATGGAAAGTCTTTTTCCAAGCGCTTTTATCTTTGATATGAATACGTGTTCTAACTTTACTATTTTGTTTATAATGTCTCAGATATATTTCTTTTAACCTATCAAAATATTCATTAATGTCTGCTTCATTTTCGGGAGTTATATTTTGATGGTCAACAATGTATTTAAGATTGATTAAAACTTTCTCCATAAAGACTGCAATCTCTATTGGTATACGATGATAATATTCAATCATCTTTCGATACCCTAAAGTAATTTCAGATGAGCCACAAAAAGAATCTGTTTTATAATCTATAATTTCAATCATTTTTTCTCCTTTTCATTTTTCCCCTCCATAGAAATATTTATCAATCATCGTCTTATTTTTCTTTTTTGTATATTGCCGCTTTTGCTTTTCGGGCTCTTCAACTTTAACTGGTTTTCGCAATGCAAGAATTTGCACGTTAGTGATAAGGAATAAACAAATGGCGAATGGGTCCGCCAAAAACATAAGCATAATGATTACATATCCGACAATGTCTTCAGGTTTCTTATTAAAGATTTTTGCAAATGAATCGTATGGCCCAATTTCTTTTGTTGCTCGTTCAGTTTGAATGTTATATTTCTGTTGTTGGGTTGTTGCTAGACTTTGATTCCGTTGTTGTATTTGTAAAATTAAATTTGAAATTTCTTTATTAGCATTTGCAATATCATTTTCCGTTCGTAAAATATCGGAACGAAGGGAATTGATAAAACGATAATTCAAAGTTGCAAGTGCTTCATTCAAACGTTTTTCTTGTGAAGTTTTGGCTTCAAATAATCTTTTCAAGGTCTCACGCCAAAGGTTTAGTTGTTCTTGATATAAAGTAATATCACTTTTAATAGATTCGGTTGTACTTTGATTTAACCGTGTTTGAATGTCTGATGTTGCTAAAAACTTTCCTTGGTTTTGTTGAAACGAATTTGTGAAGTAACCAAAGATTCCTATTGATGTAACAATCATGGCTCCCGAAATCATCCCCCATAAAATAGTTTTCAAAGGATTTGGAGTTCGTTTAAGCCAGTTGTACATGTAAGATACCAATGTTACTTTTCCAAATTCTATAGCTATTGCTATTCCAATGATAGGAGTTATTTTTCCCAACAACGTTGCCAAACCGTAAATTGAGAAATAGGCGGCAAAGGCCTCGATGGCCATTGCCGCCACAAAAGTTACGTAATAGAAATGAAATTTCATATCACCTCACTATTTTGCCATTATTTGAATTCGATCGCCTTCAACTTCAAATTCGGTTATTCTTTCAACAGTAATCGTGTTCTGGAAAGGATTGACTGAAACAATTTTACCTTTCATAACTAATCCATTTGGAAAAATGGCTTTACCGTTTTCTGTTGGATTAGGGAAGAAACGCAACTTATATTCTTCGCCGACCTTCACCTTCACCTTCCCGCCCTTAACTTCTGAATAAACACGAACCGTCTTCAACTTGCTTCTGTAAGACGGAGTGTTTGTTGCGGGGTGTGTCTTTCTGCTTTCCCTAATAGCCAGCGCGTTCTTCGACGGGCGACCAACCTTCCGAGGCCTTCCAACATGACGCTTCTTGTTCATAGTAAACCTCCTAATATGTTTGATAAGATTTTTGAACAATTTGAATTTTGAAGAATTGGTTTAATAACCTTTTCTTTTTTTGGCTTAAATTGTTTTAGTTTAAAAACAATTCCCATCTTTATCTTAACTGGTTTTGTGATTTTGACTTTTTCTTTATTTTTTAACTTTGCTAGAATTTCTTTTTTATGTTTATAATAATATTCTAAACTTTTACGATTTTTTTCTTTTCTAAAATTATCATCAGTTTGATATTT
>ENA-UOWG01003736-UOWG01003736.1-activated-sludge-metagenome-genome-assembly--contig:-NODE-3736-length-11263-cov-3.900428_pt1 | contig 11263 bp, 14 predicted proteins | sample MGYA00238147_ERZ761563 | MGnify/ENA primary metagenome ERZ761563 (study PRJEB28884, sample SAMN05720216) | anaerobic digester metagenome | isolation source: active sludge of municipal... | reverse complement strand
CTACACAACCTACGACACTCTTTCCCTACACGACGCTCTTCCGATCTGCCGACCATGCTCCGAGCCCGAGCGCACGGGGTCAGGATCGCCACGGGGCAGGTCGAGATGGCGCAGGACGGCCACGAATACATACTCACCTTTGTGGCAGATCGGGGGAGGGGTGGCAAAGGCAGGAAGTGACGTTCGCATCCTATGCACGTCGGACACGCACTGCGGGTCCAGGTGGGGGCTGACGCCGCCGGACTGGCAGAACGGGACGGTACGCGCATGGCTCGACCCGTTCTGGAAGTGGTGGGTCGCGCTCCATAAGGAGCTCGGGAGCTTCGACGCCCACGTCCACCTCGGCGACTCCGTGGACGGCCAGGGCGACAAGGAGCGCGGGATAGCGGAGCTCGAGCTCGACGTCGAGCGACAGGGCGACATGGCGGCCGAGGTCCTCGGCGTAGTCAAGGCGGCGAAGCACTACCTCTGCTTCGGAACGCCGTACCATTCCTCGGGATCACACAGCTACGAGCGGCACGTCGCACGGCAGCTCGGCGCCACGATCGAGGATACGCAGTACCTCCGCGCGGACGGCCTCCGGATCTCCGCGCGGCATGTCGTGAGCCGGTCGGACACTCCGTACGGGCAGCCTGGACTCGTCGCCAAGGAGCTCATCCGCGACCTGCTCCAGGCGCAGCAGGATGACGCTCCGAGGGCCGACATCGTGCTTCGGGGGCATGTCCACACCTACGCCTGGATCGACAACGGGATGGGTTATGCCGGGATCGTGCCGTGTTTGCAGCTCCCCGGAGGCGTCTTCGGCCGGACACAGCGGCCGTGGTGGTACCGGGTCGGGGTCCTCGAGCTCCGGATCGCGGACGGCTACTGCTCGCAGCGGCCTCATCTGATGACGCTCAAGGACGTCAGGCGGAGGCACTATGCCACGGTCGGCTGAGGTCAAGATCGACCTGGAGCTCATGTCGCGCCTCGAGGCGCTGCCGATCGCGCGGGGCGGGACGCCGAGGCATGAGCCGACGCCGGCGCAGATCGCGGCGCTCCGGCGGTACTGGAAGAGCGGCCGTCGGCAGCCTGACATCGCCAAGGCGCTCGGGGTGCATCAGAACACGGCCCGGCGCTGGTACCGGGACTACGTCGAGGACGCTCAGGCCGGCAAGGCGTAGCCGACCCGCGCGTCCTCCTCACGCGCCCTCCTCTGTGCTCGGGCCCCCGCAGTGCGCGCGCGAAGCTGTTTGGACTCGACCTCACTGGATCTCGCCGCCTCTCTGGCAACAGTGCTTGCTCGAGAAGGTAGATGATCTGACCGTTCCTGCTTCTCTGCTCTGCTGCAGCCATTGCCTCGATTTTCTGAGCCAGTGATTCCCGCATCCGTATGTTGATTGTTCGGCTGTTCCCTGGCTTCTGCTTTCTCGTCCGTGCCATGTAGCCATTGTAGGCCATTCTGGACACACGGGCAACTGTTTTTCTGTGCTGGCCCCCTTGACTCTACCTGCGAGTGTGTCTATAATGAGTACAGATAGACACACGGGAGGGGCAGACGATGAAGGCCAAGGAGGCCATGAGATCTGTGAGCGTGAGATTTCCGGCCACTCTGTATCGGCGGCTGAAGGCCAAGGCCAAGGGAGAACGCCGCAGCTTCAATGGCCAGGTCGTCAAGATCCTGGATGACGCGACGACCGCGAGAGTGCAGAGGCCGGTATGATCCCCCGCGCCGACTGCCCCCGCTTTGAGACCTGCTCTGCACCTATCTGCCCGATGTCCGCCGACAGTCTGCGCGACTGCGCGTGGTTCCCTGACGAGGACGTGTGCCAGCTCGCGAAGTACCGGAGCACGCCCATGGTCGCCAGGCAGCGCAAGATCGCGAGGGTCACCGAGGGCGACTTCGGACGCGGCTGCTTCACCGCCGCGATGCTCTCGCACCCCTGCATGATCACTCGCGGAATCCAGGGGCTGGACCCCGAGACCGAGATCACCCTCAAGCGTGTTCAGGCATGGATAGCGGGGAGGGTCGGCAATCCGAAAAGGACCCCCCCGGACGGCGCTTTTCGTTTCAAGAAGGGGCAGCGCTCGGCGTCTCCCGTGGCGGAACCCGCCGCGGACGTCAAATCATCCACCCTTGGGCACGGTACCCCCTCCGGGAGCGATCCTCGGCAGCCGATGTCAACGAAAGGATACACGGCATGAACGCTGCCGCCCTCATCCTCAAGCACCTGGTCCCTGCGCTCGACCGGGCACGTATGGAGCTCGAGCGGCAGGTGGCCTGCGCCGCCCAGGACTTCGCTCAAGGCCCGCGGGTGATGTCGCCAGGGGAGGCGGCGGAGTACCTCGGCATCTCCGAGAGCCAGCTCCGCATCCTGACCGACCGCGGCGCGATCCCATGCAAGCGCCTCAGCGACCGGATCGTCCGGTACAGCGAGCGCGCTCTGCTCGAGTACATCGAGGACTCCCCGACTGGGAGGCCGGCTCTCCAGCGAGGGCCGGCGAGAGGAGTCGTTGCATGAGCGAGCTCACGCAGGCTCAGCCGCCCAGAGTCAGGGCGAATGCCAGCGAGCAGAAGGCGGGTTTCACCGTGGAGGTCACGGTCGAGTGCTTCCAGGGCGAGAACGCCGCCGCGCGGCTCGCGCAGAAGGTCACGGAGGTGCAGAAAGCCCTCAGAGACGCAGGGCTCAAGCTCGTGTCCGATGCGGCGTAGCGTCGGCCGGCCAGGGGCGGGAGCCGAGCGGGAGTCTCGACTTCCGTCCCCTGACGGAAACGGCGGGCGGGGGACTCCACTGGCACGTCCAGCCCCCGCTCGCCACCTACAGAGAGGAGTCAGGGGATGGCGAAAATCGGACGACCCGGGACGGGATTGGTGTACTGCCGAATACCCGGATGCCCTAAGAAGAGGGCCCCGAGGAGCAGCCTGTGCTGGATGCACAGAGATCGACGCATTCGACTCGGAGATCCCGAAGCCCCCGTTGAGTTTCAAGAACAGCACGGGATGAAGAACACCGGAATCTACGCGACATGGAAGGGGATGCGGCGCCGCTGCTTCACAAAGTCGCATCCGTCCTATCCGCGATACGGTGGCCGCGGGATCAAGATAGATCCTCGATGGGACCGATTCTCGGCCTTCTTTGCCGACATGGGCGACAGACCCAAGGGTTGGGACTTGCACCACATCGACAGCAACGGTGACTACTGCAAAGCCAACTGCGTCTGGATCGCGAAATCAGAACATAGCCGGATAACCAACGCAGCCCGTCGCTGTGTTGCCGTGGTTGCATGACAAGGAGAGTGGGTATGGGAGACACACAGGTTGCGATCGTGACCCCGGATGCCGCGAAGGCGCGGGCGCTCGCGATCCTGAAACAGCACACAGAAGCTGTCAGTTTCGTCAGGACCGAGGACCTCGACACACAGGGGATGTTCCTCCCGGTCGTCTCGGTGATCCCGGCGACGCCCGACGACTTCCACGCGCTCGGCGGCGGCCAGTGCATGCCGAAGAAGCACCAGGTCGACCGCATGGGCGAGGCGGCCGGGGTCAACGTGACGTCGGTCGACGTCGAGCACCCGAGCCGGTACGTGTGGGTCGGCAAGGCCCATGGTACGAAGCGGATGCCGGACGGGAGCATGCGCGAGGGCGAGGCGGAGTACGAGTTCGACGCGGAGACGTACGCGGAGCTCGACTTCGGCAAGGACCAGAACGGCAGGTACGGGAGCGAGCTCGCCAAGCGGCAGCACCTCCTCGAGTACGCGAAGTTCGGCCGGCAGCGGGCCAGCACCGGGGCGCGCCTGGCGCTCATCCGGTACTTCTGCAAGTGCCCGACGAGCTTCAAGAGGGAACAGCTCCCGCGCGCGATGGCCTTCGCGCGGGTCGACCTGAACACCGACGGCCTGCTCCAGACGCCGGAGATGCGCGAGGCGGCGATCGCGCACGCGGTCGGAGCCACAACGACGCTCTTCGGGCCCGGGCAGCCGACCGTCCGCAACGTCACACCGGCAGCCGCGAGCGAGTCAGCCGAGGCGCCCCTGGGAGGGGAGAGCGCCGAGGATCCCTTCGCCGACGCCGCCCAACCCACACCCGTAGTAGACACGCCGACGCCCGAGGAGGAGGCGAAGGACCGGCTCCGCGACTGGCTCAACCACGACGCGGTCAAGGCCCACAAGACGGCGCCGCAGACGATCGCGGCGCTCATCGGCAAGCAGGACGCCACCATGGCCGAGCTCGAGGACATGCTCAAGCGGTGCGCGAAGCTCGCGCAGAAGGCCGGGGGTGCGGCATGAAGATCCTCCACACGGCGGACATCCACTGGTGCCGCGAGCACCAAGCCGAGGCCCTCGCAAGCCTCGTCGCCGTGCGCGACACGGCGCGCGCGGAGCAGGTCGACCTGGTCGTGTTCGCGGGGGACCTCTTCGACCGCGGCATCCAGGCGTCGGACAGGGACGGCCTGCCGGCTCTGCTCGAGGTGGTGACGGAGATCCTGAACGTCGCCCCAGTCGTGGCGGTCTACGGGACACCAACGCACGACGTCGCCGGATGCTACGAGGTGCTCACGCGGCTCAAGGCCGAGCATCCGCTCGTCGTGCTCGATCCGCGGGAGCCGTTCGTCATGGGCGACGCCAGGCAGGACAAGCTCCTCGTCCTCGGCTGCCCCGAGCCAGGCAAGGAGTGGCTCCTGGCCGGGAAAGAGGGCCTGGACGGCCAAACAGCCGCCCAGGCCGCGAAGGACGCGATGCGGGGGCTCCTGCTCGGGCTTGGCAGCATGCGCAGGCAGCACCCCGACATCCCGTGCCTGATGGTCTATCACGGCTCCGTCCGGGGCGCAACGATGAGCTCCGGGCAGACGGTCGGGGCCGGCGAGCTCGCGATCGGCGTCGAGGACCTCGCGCTCGTCGGCGCGGACTACTACGCGCTCGGGCATATCCACCAGGGACAGCAGCTCCAGAACGAGGTCCTACGCGAGCTCCCGTGTATCGCGGCCTACTACGCCGGGAGCGCGTACCCGGTCGACTGGGGCGAGCTCGAGCAGAAGAGCTTCAACCTGGTCGCGATCGACGACCCGGACTACGGCGACCACGTCAAGCGGATCCCGTTCCCGCACCCGCCGCGCGCAAAGATCGAGAGCGATGGCGTCAGCCTGGATGTCCTCCTCGACGACCACGGCATCCGCGGCAAGCAGGTATGGCTCATGGTCCGCAACACCAAGGAGAACCTCGCGGACCTCAACGAGGAGGAGATGCTGTCGTACCTGGTCGATGTCGGCGGCGCCCTCCCGGGCTCCCGCGTCACACTGGAGGCGCTCCCGACCGAGACCGTGCGCGCCGCGGAGATCACCGAGGCGACGCGGCTCAAGGACAAGGTCGCGATCTACGCCGGCGCGTCCGGTACGAACTACACGCCGGCGGTCCTCGAGAAGGCTGACGCCCTCGAGGCCGAGGCGCGGGCCGCCGGGACCGTAGGCGAGGGCGCCTACATCCGGCTCCGCTCGCTGCGCCTCCGGGGGGCGATCGGGATCTGGAAGGGGCTCGGGCTCGACGAGGTGACCCTGGACCTCGACGACTACGACCGGGGCCTGGTCGCCCTGGTCGGGCCGAACGGAGCCGGGAAGTCGACGCTGATCGAAAACCTGCACCCGTACCCGGAGATGCTCACGCGGGGCGGGTCGCTTCAATCGCACTTCCGGCTCAAGGACTCCTGCCGGGAGCTCGACTGGACGGACGAGCGGGACGGCACCGAGTACCGGGCGCTCATCCTCATCGACCCGACGCTCGCCACGCCGAAGGCCGAGTACCACCTCTCCGCGCGGGAGCCGGCGGGAACCTGGCAGCCGATCACGAACGGCCGGAAAGAGGACTACCTCCGGGCGGTCACGGAGCTCTGGGGCTCGATCGACCTCTTCCTCCGCTCGGCCTTCGTAGCGCAGAAGCCGCCGAAGGGGCACCCGGACCTCGCGGACGCAACGCCGGCGGAGCGCAAGGCGCTCTTCCGCGAGCTCGGCGGCCTGGATTACCTCCAGACGTACGCCGAGGCGGCGAAGGGGAAGGCGGACGCGATCGCGAGCGAGATCGAGATCGAGCGCGGCAAGGTCGCGGTAATCCGGCCGCTCCTCGAGCAGGAGCCGGAGCGCCGGCAGCAGCTCGACGCAACCATACGGCTCTCGGAGGAGGCGAGCCTGCGCGTGGGCGTCGTCCGCGCGGACGGCAAGCAGCAGCGGGCGCTCGTCGAGAAGCTCGGCGAGAAGGCCCGCGAGCAGGAGCGGATCGCGGTCGCGATCACGGCGCTCGTGAAGGAGCGGGCCGCCCTGGACGACGAGCTCGGGCAGATCGACATCAGGATCGCGAACGCGGAGATGGCGCAGACGGCCCGCGGCGCGGCAGAGGCGGTACTACGGCAGGCCGAGGACCTTACGAAGGCGCGGGAGGCGCTACAGGATGAACAGACCAGGGTACTCCGGGAGCGCGAGCGACTCTCGGCCGAGCACGCCGGTCGGCTGGCGGCTGTTCGCTCTGCTCGCGACGAGGTGCAGGCGGAGATCCGGCGCCTGGAGAAGTATGCGGCGCGCCTGGAGGCGCAGAAGGCCGCTCTCGTGGCGCAGGTCGATGCTGTCGCGCCCGAGCTCGATCGGCCGCTGACGCTCCTCTGCCCGACCTGCGGGCAGGCCCTGCCGCCGGAGAAGTGCGAGGAGATCGCGAGGGAGCGGAAGCGGACGGAGGAGGTACAGCGGGCGCGGCAGGAGCAGATCATCGGCGTCGACAACGCGCTCCTGGAGAACGAGCAGGGACGGAAGGTACAGGAGGCGCGTCTCGCCGGATGGGTCGAGCCGAAGCCGCCCGAGCTCCCGACCTTCGACCAGGCGCCGGCCCTCGAGGCGGTGCTCGCGCAGGTCAAGCGGCTCGACGTCGCAAGGGCGAAGGAGACGCTCCGCCGGGCGGAGGCCGCGGGAGCGGAGATCGCGGCGGCGAAGGAGCGGCAGGTCGCGATCGGACTGCGCCTGGACGCGATCCAGCGGCAGTCGACAGAGCTCGGGGCGCAGATCAACCACGGCGTCGTGACGGAACTCGCCGAGGCCAAGGGCAAGCTCGACGCGCTGCACGAGCAGTACGCCGAGGCGACGGCACGGGCGAGCCGCCTGGATGCGGAGGTCACGAACCTGCGCGCGATCCTCGAGGACCTTGACCGCAAGCGGGCGACGCTCGCCGAGATCGAGCAGGGGATCGAGCAGCGGGGCGCGGAGCTCGAGGACTGGAGGTACCTCGAGCGCGCCTGCGGGAGGGACGGGATACAGGCCCTCGAGCTCGACGCACTCGGCCCGAGCATCGCCGAGGTGGCGAACAGGCTCCTCGATGCGGCCTACGGGTCGCGCTTCCGGATCGAGATCAGGACGACGAGGATCGCCGGACGCGGATCGAAGACGAAGAGCGTCGAGGACTTCGAGCTTGTGATCCATGACGCCGAGGCCGGTACAGAACAGCCGCTCGATACCCTCAGCGGCGGGGAGGCGACGTGGGTGCGCCGCGCGCTCTACGACGCCTTCGCCGCGATCAGGGCGAACAGCACGGGCACGCGGTTCCTGACCGTGATCCAGGACGAGAGCGACGGAGCTCTCGATCCCGAGGCGCGGCTCAGATACTTCCGCATGATCGAGGCCGCCCATGCGGCGAGCGGCAGGTACCACACGCTGATCGTAACTCACTCCGAGATGGCTCAGGAGATGATCGCGCAGCGGATCGAGATGAGCGACCTGGCGGAGGCGAGGAAGGAGGCGGTGGCATGACCCTCACGACCTTCCTGCACGGCGACCTGGAGGTCCTCGCGAATCACCTCGAGTACGGCGATGGCGAGCTCTCGCAGGACGAGATCAAGAGCACGCTGGCGAACCTATGCCGGCGCGTCCTGCGGATCGAGCAGCGGCGGGAGGATGACGACCGCGAGCTCGAGAGGACGGTGGGGGGATGAGCATGGCAGAAGCACTCGCGATGTTCCGACTTGGCGACCTGATAGCCGACCCCGCGCTACAGATCAGGCCCATCGACCCGGTGCACGTCGCGCACCTCGAGGGCCTGATCGAGCGCGACGAGGGGTCGAAGCTCCCGAAGCCGGTGGTCACGTCGACCGGAGCGATTGTCGGCGGGCACCACACGATCAAGGCGTGGCTCCGGGCGCTCGGCCCGGACGGCATGTGCGCCTGCCGCGTCGTCAACGGCTCGGTCGATGAGCTGCTCGAGGTCGCGATCCGGGACAACCGCAATCACGGCCTGCCGATCCGCGATCGCGAGTCGGTCTACTACATGCTGACGCACGATCGGAAGTGGTCGAAGCGCAAGGCCATGGACGCGCTCGGCTTGTCAGACACGATCGTGGGTCGGTACAAGGGGCCGTACGTGGCCCCGAAGATGGTCAGGATGGAGGCCACACGAGCGGAGTCACCCGGGGGATCCGAGCGAGCCACGCCGGCCGAGCCAACCGCTGGCGAAGAGCGAGCCGTCGCGTCTGAGTCACCGGACGCCCGAGAGCGAGCCACTCCGGTTGAGTCAACCGGGTCCGATGAGCGAGCCGTAGCCGCGGAGCCCTCCGTACCAGACGAGCGAGCCATCTCCGCCGAGTCACCCGCCACCGCCGAGCGAGCCGTGGTCCTCGAGTCAACCGACCGCCCGGAGCGAGCCATCCCTGCCGAGCCACCCAGTCATCCCGAGCGAGCCGGACCGTGCGAGTCACCCGCGAGCCCCGAGCGCCCTCTCCTCTTCCACGTCGGGCGCCTCATGGACCTGCTTCCGGCAGGCACCGAGGTGTCCGGCGTGGTGAGGGAGGCTCTCGTCGGTCTGCGGCGCAGACTCGACACAATCAAGGAGGTGTCACCGTGAGAGAGGATCTGAAGGTCCTGGTCAGGGACCATGCGAGTTACAAGCGCTGGGAGGTGCGCTACCAGAACGCACTCAAGCTCAAGCGCGACGGCGATGACCAGAAGCGCCCGACGCCGTACGAGATGACCGAGGAGTACCGGAACCGCGTGACGGCCCTGCTCGATCAGTCTGGCGTCTGGACGGACGGCATCTCCAAGCAGATCGGCAAGGCCGTCCACGAGCTCCCGATCTGGAAGGAGTGGGCCGTCGCCGTGAAGCCCATGGGTGAGCTCACGATTGGCTACCTCGAGGCGTACGTCGACCTGGACAGGGCGTCGGACTCCGAGGGGCGCGTCGTCGTCTCCAAGGTCTGGCGCTTCTGCGGGTACGGTGCCCCGGAGGACAAGCGCGGCGAGCGCGGCAAGAAGCGCTGCTACTGCGCCGCGATCAAGACGCAGCTCTACCAGTGGGGCCTGTCGCTCGAGAAGCTCCGCAACCAGAACCCGAGCGCGTACGGGGCGATCTACGACGGCACAAAGGCGCGCCTCGAGCAGAGCGACAACGTGGTCGAGGAGCGCAAGAAGAACGGCAGCGCCGAGGTCGCGTGGAAGGACGCGCGGCCGGGCCACCGCCGAGACGCGGCGATCAGAAGAGCGATCAAGGAGATGCTCAAGGACTACGTCAAGGCGCGTGCGGCGCTCGAGGGGCGGACAGTGAGGCCGCCCTACGCCGAGGAGTACCTCGGCAAGAAGCACTGCGCCTGACGCCCTCGGCGCGCGCGGCGTCATCCGGTGGCCGGCGCGCCGCATACCGCGGGTACGCCCCGTGTGGGAGGTCCGCGGAGTGTTTGACGGGCTGCTCGAGGGTGACTCCTCGCGTGGCATGAAAGGCAGGACCCTCAGCTTGGGACAGCGTGGAAACGGACGTCTGGTCAACGTCACGGGCCGGCAGACGAGGCCGCACGCCCATCGCTCTTTGCATCGGAGATCCGGAAGACGGATCGCCATCTCATGGTAACGCCCGCCGTGTCCTAAGCGCGGCGGGCACTTGCCCAGCGTAGACGAAGGGAACGTCGCGCCTCCGGTGCACCGGATGGCGTTCAGTAGGTTCGAGTCCTACCGCTGGCATCGAGGGGAGGGGAATAGTGAAGCTCATCGACCGCGCACGCAAGGTCATGCTCCGCAAGGCCGCGAACAGGCGGCGCCGCGTACGAGCCAAGCTCGCGAGCCTCAAGGCGCCCGTCGAGCGGAGGCCGCCGCGCGTACACCGGAAGCGCTCGAGGTGGTGCCAGCACGGCGTCGACATCCGCGAGGGGCACCGGAACCGCAAGACGCGCCGCGGCTACCTACTCGTCACGGCGAATCCGCCGGACGGCTCGAGGATGCAGCGGCGCAAGGCCGCCCGCAGGAGGGCACGGGAGCACCGCCGCCGGATGGAGAGGCGAACATGAAGCTCAAGGAGATCCCGGTCGACCAGGTCATAGCCGGGAAGAACATCCGCCTCGAGCCCGAGGAGGACGGCGAGCTCGGCGGACTCATGGACTCCATCGGCAAGCATGGACAGCTCCAGCCCATCGTCGTCGTACCGCGGGACGGCAGGTACGAGCTCGTCGCCGGGTATCGGCGCCTCGCGGCGGTCAAGGCGCGGAACGAACAGACCATCGCCGCGGTGATCCACGACTCTATCAGCGACGCCGAGATTCCCTTCCTACGCCTGGCCGAGAACATCCAGCGGAAGCAGCTCAGCTCGCGCGAGATCGTGGTCGCCCTGGACGCGATCAAGGCGGCCAAGCCGGGCATAACGATCGCTGGCCTGGCGAAGCTCATCAACCGGAGCGATGCGTGGATCTGCATGCAGTACCAGGCCGCCCGGACATACGACGAGCTGGTCAAGGACGGCATGCCTCAGAAAGAGGTCTCCCGGTTGACGTTCAACGACCTCGTGGAGCTCTCCCGCGTCAAGGACCGCAAGGATCGCTCGGAGGCCGCGGTCGAGATCACGGGGCCGGTGAAACGCCAAGCGAAGGACGTCACGGGCCGGAAGCGCGAGCGCAGGGGCGCGTACATCGACTACACCGGAGGCTTTGCGATCATGGGCGACGTCTCCTCGATGACCGTCCGGGTGATATGCACGTCGGCCGACTCCAGGGACGACGTCGTGGCGAGCCTGCTCGCGCTCAAGCGTCGGCGGCTTCGGAGGCATACGGATAGCAAGAGGGTGAAGGCGTGAGCACGACCTCCCCGTGGCTCGCCGAGGTCTACGCGCGGATCGGTGACTACGTCCGCCAGGGCCTGGCGCTCAAGGACGCCGTCGCGAGGGCCATCCGGGAGGGCTTCGAGCGGACGCGCCTACGCCAGGCGGTGACCCGGGAGCAGCCGGAGCTCGACATCGAGGAGGAGTGATGGCGCTCGACGCATTCCGGCTCGACGGCCAGCTTGCA
>ENA-UOWG01003733-UOWG01003733.1-activated-sludge-metagenome-genome-assembly--contig:-NODE-3733-length-11269-cov-5.539950_pt1 | contig 11269 bp, 6 predicted proteins | sample MGYA00238147_ERZ761563 | MGnify/ENA primary metagenome ERZ761563 (study PRJEB28884, sample SAMN05720216) | anaerobic digester metagenome | isolation source: active sludge of municipal... | reverse complement strand
CACGATCTTCGCGGTCTAACGCGTCAATTTACAGATGGGTTCGCCGGGCGCTTACGTAGAAAACGTCCATTTACTCTTTCTGTTCGAAAAATAACTTCAAAGGCCCGACAGCACAGGATTCGTTGAAGAACCATTCCTAAGTCGGATATGGCCAAACACAAATAGCCTGCTTGAACAAAACCCCAGCTCTGCCGGAGATTTCCGCTTCGGCCCACTGCGAGATGCTTTGAAAATACGCATTCATATTGAGCAGGCTCTGACTGCATATTTGGGTCCGCTTTCCATCCAGCAACTTGTTACCATCCGCATCATAAACATCAAGAAAAGGCCCATTGCTTACAGCGCTATTCAAGCTTTGCGTCAGCAAGGTCAAGTTACCGAAGGTATGCAATAACTGATTTCTTTTCGCCCGAAACTCATCGGTCATTCCCGGTACGGGGTAGTGACCGGAAGCTTCCCAGCCTTGTGGTAACAAATGCTCAACTGTTAGGAGATCTACGGTCCGAACGATTTCAGATTCCTGTTTAGATGTCCGTCCAGCCACTTCGAGTGCTCGCAATACCGCCGCAGTCTTGGCTGGACGCAGTTCCTTGTAAACCGGTCGATTGACCCAATGCTCACCGAAGTCTTGGTCACTTGGCCAGCATTGGCTATGGCCTCCCAAGCCCAGCAGATAGGTTCTCAAAACCGATGCCGGCTCACCCGCATCTGGAGCTGAGATCAGCTCTAGCATTCGAAGAAAAATGCGATTGTAGTTTTTGGTTGTAAAACCACAGACAGCGCGCCTAGTTAAGTACGAGGCGAGATCATTGATTGCCTGATGCAACAACACATCATCCACCTTGTAATACTCACGCAGAAACAAGTAAGCGGGTGTCAGAGTGCTGACATCCAGCACCTTAATGAGACGAGCAAATTCCGCAAGATGGCCGGTTCCTTCTGGCGAGATCAGTTCTTTGAAGTAAATACTAGTTCTGACGACTTTCTGCAACTCAGCATCAATCTCTCTTGGCTCAGATTGCCACCACTCCTTGAAGCCCTGAAAAACATGGCTGACTTTGGTTTCCTGTTTACGGCGCAAAATCGTGTAATGAAAGAAAAATAGATCAATGCGTGGGTGCGTGATCCGCCCCTGGCGCTCTTTCTCCCGCCAATAACGGTTCGCTGTGACTTTGTCGTTAAGATCTCGCTGCTCATCAAAGCCCTGCCAGAATTTTTCATAGAGCTTGCCAACCTCAAGATTGCGCCGAGCGGCGTCCAGAAACACAAAGTTTCGGATCAGATCAGATGCCAGCAAAGGTTCACCACGAGCATTCAAAGTTTCAAAAATCACCTGTGGATCATCTTCATTTTCTAGCGTCAGCGTCATGATCTGGACGGCTTCCTGAAGCGCCATATAAAGCGCCTGAGCTCGCTCGGCTTTCAGCGTAGAGATATCTTTGCCCAGCAACTTTGGCAAATTGTCCTTGCGCACAGAGTGGATGACTCCATCCGATATCAAACTATCCGTTTCGTCGTTCTGCGGATCATCCATCGATATGCCAGCAAGAAATGCAAGAATTGCCTGGTGCAAATAAAGATATGCTTGCACCATCAGTGGCCGCTCGGAGCGTTGCTTTCCAACGAGTACCGGATATTCGGAACAGACCGCAGCAATATCCGTGGCTTGGTTCAAAAAACCAATTTCATCGCGCCCCGCCTTGGTAGGCCACACCTTGTAGAAATCTGACTCAACACCGAAGGGACCTGGATTACGTACAAGCCCGGCAAGCATCTGAGAAATCTGCGCGTCGCCCAGTTGGCCTACTGCGTGACGGAACGCCAACAAAAGTAAATGAAGCGTCGTTGTTCGTTGCTGACCATCGATAACCTCATATGCAGTAACTCGCCCAAACGCCCCATTTATTGGCGTCAACACCACTGATCCGAGAAAATGCTTACGCATTGGCGCGAGTTGCGCTGCAGTCTGCTTCTTTAACAACTCCTGCCGCTCTAACCAGCACGTGGCCCGGTCTTCGAGATCACTCCAGAGCGGAGCGACCTGTTTTTCGAGTGTCCAAACATAGCCACGCTGGAACACAGGAATGACGTACTGCAGCGGTGAGCTAAATAGATGGATCGCAGATGTCTTATCGGGTTTCATTTTTATTTTTCCTGCTTAATTCAAGAATCGGTGGTTGCAACAAAGGCTATGGGCGGACTATTTCCATTCGCAAAGGGGGACAGCGTCCTCGTATTCGTTCCAATGCAAATCACGCATCTGCCTTTCGAGAAGCATTACATCGTCACTCTCTGTCGATGTTCCGAAATCACTATCGTCTAAACCCGTAAGGAAAGTTATTCCACCGAGGTCCGTCAAAAAATACCGGTTATGCATGCTCTTGTCTGGCTTGAGGAATAAGCGAACTCGATAACCTTTGGCGGCAGCTTTCTGCGCCAAACCATGAAACCGCTGGATTGCGAAATCCGGCTCAAATTTGTCGGAGCGATAAAAATCGATACACAAAGCTCCCCGTGTAGGTAGCTCAAGCAGCAATTCGAAGGGGCGCGAAAAGCGACCAACCTTCGGATCAAAATATGGATCAATGATTTTTACATGGCGCGCAGAGCGCCAATGAAATGCGCATGCAGAAGCAATGGCCTCTGCAGTTCTCGTTACGAGCCATTGTCGATTCTGAGTGAGCGCTGGGTGCTCATCATCAAGTTCCTTTGGGCTGGCAAATTCATTAACCCCCGGATTTTCCGTGGCGATGATCCAATCGAATCTTTTTTGCTCGTGCTCGACACGGACTCGCTCAACCCAAGAACGATCTGGGTCTCCTCCATTGCGCCCCGATGAAAACAATAAGTCTTTTGGCAGACGCTGAAGTCGTTCTGAAATTCGAGCTAGCTCAACAGTGCCTTTATGGATGGCTTCCGCTGCCTCATAAACGCTCCGCTTCCATGTTGATGGGAACTGTGCGATTACTCGTCCTTGGGGAAGACCACATTTTTCAAGGATGTAACTAAAGTCTCGATAGCTACTAACAATTGCAGCTGGTTCGACAGCAAATTCCTTGATCATCAGAATAGCTCCGCACCACGCTCTTCAAAAAAACCTCTGGGCCACGGTATATCAAAATCACCATCGACATTCACAGGCAGGCGGGTTGCTGAGATATTTCCGTTATCGTTTGATAGGTAATAGACCCCGAGTAGATCGGGATTTATTTGAGTGGTGTCTCCACTTTCTGCGGCTTCACGGATGCGGCGTAACAACCGAAGAATCAGGTGCTCACTGTGAGTTTCAAGCAGAAAACTCAATCCTCGCTCAATCGCGCCTTCAATAAACAGATCACCCAACCCAACTTGCACAGCGGGGTGAACGTGGAGCTCGGGCTGCTCAACCGTTACGATGCTGGCGTATTCATCTTGAGCAGCAACAACGACCGGTAGAACCTGCGAAATACCGACTCCAACATCTAACGGCTGATGCGGCAAACCACGCTGATCGACGAGGCAGAGACGATTTTTGGGGCGACCAGTTGGAAGTGGGACTGCTGATGCTAGGTCATACTCTTGAACACGTGTTCGCTTCAATGCATAACCGGTCTTCAAGCGATCAGGGCGTTCCATCCACCCGCTACAACGCTCAACCATTGTCTGCGACCCTGTCAGCAAAATCTCCCAGGCGGCCATGCCATCCGCCCATGCAGCATCATTCTGTGAGAGCGACACGTCGAAATCTCGGGCAGGTACTCGTCTTAGTGGCCCAAGATATCGAACCTGCCGCAATTGCTCTCTCAGTAACATTGCAGGCCCAATGATTAACCAAGACAAAAACGCCGTGAACTCACGGGCAAGATAAACATTTTTCGAACCTTGCACGCCAGGTGCGGGAATCGAAAGTAATTGATCCAGCCGAGGAAGAGCCCCCCTAAAGCCGGATAGCCATGATCTGAGACCGGCACCAGGTCTCTCTAGGCCTGCATCTCGAACCGAGCTGAACAACCCTGGCAAAACAGAGAGCTTGCTACTTTCTTGCTCATTTGAGGCACTTATTTGCCCCCTTTCCCCTAAGTCCGTAGGCTCCAACCACCCATCGAGTAACTCGGCTAAATCAACATCCTCGTATGTTGGTGTGATTAGAAATATCGGATTATCCCGGTTCATACGCATGCTAACGTCACGACCATCAGCAGACGACTCCAACTTGGCACACCATACTTCGTTGATCCCAATGACGTAACCAGTGACGATCGCAGCGTTTAAATAGCTATTCCACCCAACAATCAAGCGGACACTCGCGGACTCTACTTTTTCTTTTACTTCCCTCAGGGAATTGTAGAAATCCCAAACATCATCTTCATCGGTTTGCCAATCTTCAAAAGCTTCAGGAACTAGATCGGGTAGAGAAGTGCTTGTCAAATCAAGTGTTATCTCAATCTCAATTTGGTTTTCTTCGTTCCGACCATTCACGATATTGTGAAATCCACCGAGGTCTATCGAATCACCTCCTTGGCGCGTCCGATCAGGGTTGGCGTTATTGCTCTCTAGAATTTCTCGAACGTACTGAAGAGCGTGTAAAACGCTGCTTTTGCCCGCGCTGTTCGCTCCGAAAAGTAGCGTGATTGGACGTATGTCGATACGTACTTCATCGGCAAAACCTTTGAAGTTCTTCAGAGAAATTGATCTGATAAGTGACGCCATGATTGTTCCTGCTAGATACTGCTTTTAGGGAGCAGACTATGAGAAAAATTTCGCCTGAAGTGCTTTTGATTTCCGTTCCAATTCTGCGAGCATGGTTTTTTGTAGCTCGATCACTTTGGATATTCTCGTAGTCTTTGCAGCAATCTCTTCCTGCACCGAAAGCGGAGGCAGAGGAACCGGCAGGTTGTTGAGCAACTCAAGGTTAACTCCAGACTGACCGGCTGTACGTTCTGAGTTTGCGACTACAACGTCGTGGTAGGCAGGGAGCTGAAGCAACCAGAAAATCATTTCCTTCAAAATGTTTTTTTTGGGCTGGGCCTTCATCAAAGCCACGTTGTAGGAACCACTCAATCCACGCAAAATCTGAAAAACCGGAGGCCCATATCGAGCAATCATGATGTCATCTTCCTCAAATGCTCTTTTGGCAAGATTTTCTGGGATGTACGTCTTGTATTTGTCAGTCTTGAAATCCCGGATCTGCACAAGCCTCACGTATCCCGGGCGTGCGTCATCGGAAAATGTCTCTTTAGGAGGTTGGCTACCGCCCTTGAAATCTATGACATCGCCCATCGGAAATACAGGCCATCTTTTCGGATTCGTGACGGGGTCACCATACATATCTAGAAAGATTGCGCGAAGGAAGTTATTAGCAAGCTGTATTGCTTTGTTGCGGTTACAGCACAGGCTATCGGTCTTGTTAAGAATGGCCAGGATACGTTCTTGCTCCGCTATCGAGGGAAGAGGAACAGCATGACTAAGAAAAACATCATCTGACAGGGTGCGACGTCGTGCCGTGGTGCCTCTCAGCTTTGTTCGATAAAAAGCTAGCGAGCTAGGGGAACGGAGAAATCGCTCCAGATAATCACGACAAACAAGATCTGGATCTCTAACATTCCAAACGTTGTAAGCTGGACTTACTATCGCCTCGTCATAAATATTTTGGAATGACAATACTCCTTCGTCAATCGGAAACCCTACTACGAGCTGCCCTCTCAATACTCGCTTGTATGCCGATGTATCCGCGCTTGCCACTCGCTTCTTGAACTTGTCTGCTTGATCGACCAACCCGGAATTCATTGTCATCGACAGAATCGGCAAGTCAGCTGCCTCGCCAGCACGACGAAGGGCAGCTGGCGCTATTAGCTCGCCCAAAGAAACGAGCGATTTTTTCACAACAGTTCCTCCAGTGCGGCTAATTCCTTTTGTATCTCATTTTCTAACGTCCACAGCCGACTGAGGATATCTCGCGGATCATCGTGCTTCTCAACAACGTGTACCTGCTGCTTGTATCGATTAATGGAAAGGTCATAGTTCTGCGCGGCAATATCAGCTAATTGCACGCAGAACGCCTTCTGCATTCGATCAGCGAAATCCGCGTTGCGGTCACACCATTGCTGCCATTTGGCAAGCACATCTGGAAGATCATTCTCTTTTATAGACTGACGCTTATCATCCAAGGAGAAACCGTCAGCCTGCACGTCGTAGAAAAAGACGTCATCTGTCTTACCTCCCTTGCTGAAGATAATGATGGCGGTGGAGACACCGGCATAAGGCTTGAATACGCCGGAGGGCAACGAAATGACGGCTTCGAGCTGGTTGTCCTCAACTAAATGCCTGCGAAGTTGGATATGTGCTTTGCTAGATCCGAAAAGCACACCGTCGGGAACAATAGTCGCGCTGCGCCCCCCAACCTTAAGCATCCGCAAAATTAGTGCGACAAATAAAAGCTCGGTCTTCTTTGTTTTGACAGTTCGCAGAATGTCCGGCGCAACGTCTTGCTCATCCAGAGTTCCCTTAAACGGCGGGTTAGCGAGAATAAGATCAAAGCCATTCTTGGCAGCACGCGGGTAGCGCTCTTCAAATTTCTGGCTGAGAGTGTCCTGATAGTGCACATCTGGCTTGGCAACACCATGCATGACCAAGTTCATCGTGGCGATGCGTAACATAGTTGCGTCGAAATCAAAGGCGTGGAACATATCAGTGTCCACGTGCTCGCGATGACCGTCTTGAACAAGCAGATCGCCGCTATATAGAGTCACTGTTTCGCCATCAACTATTTCAGTGTGGGTGCCTACCGGACTTGAGTTTTTCCGCAGAAGAAAATCGTAACTCTCAATAAGGAAGCCTGCTGTGCCGCAGGCAGGGTCACAGATGCGGTCAGTAGGCTGTGGAGCCATGAGCTCGACCATCATACGAATAATATGGCGCGGGGTTCGGAACTGACCGTTGATGCCTGCAGTGGTCAGCTTACCAAGCAGGTATTCATAGAGATCGCCCTTCGTGTCGCCTTTTTCGAGCGGCAGCTCGCCAATCATATTGACGGCTTTGACCAGCAGCGAAGGCTTCTGGATCATGAGCTGGGCGTCTTTCATGAATTCGGCAAAGGGATTGTCACCCGCCTCAGCGGCAAGACGACGGAAATGGGCAAAAACCTTGTCGCGTACATGAGGAAGCATTTCTTCAGCACCATAGTGGCGCCAGGTTTCCCAGCGGCAAACCTGCTCATCGGCATTGAAGCGACGCTTGAAAGCACCTCCAGCAACCTGCAATTTCCGCTCGTCCCTGCGCTCCATCATATCCAGCATACGGGCGTACATGAGGAAGGTGATCTGCTCGATCACGGTGAGCGGATTGGTAATGCCGCCGACCCAGAATTCTGTCCAGAGGCTATCGATGCGGTTCTTTAGTTCGCCGGTAATCATGTTTTATCTCGTTATTGTGTGGGTGCTTGTGCGGTTGGTAGCGGGTCGCCAAAACTGCGGACGATGCCGATGAGTTCATCAAGCTGGCCATCCAGCGCAAAAACGCCGGTGATGCCTTCGTCGTGCAAGCGGGTAAAGGGGGCAGCAAAGAGCTGTTCCAGGCGTATCGCTCCGAACTGGGCTATATGCTCTTTGAGCATGTCCAGAAATCGCAACTGTGTTGCTGTGAGCGGGTGTTTTTGTGCAAAAGTGGTGAAACGAGCCTCAACTGCCTTACTTTCCATGCCGACCAATCCGCGCAGAATTTGGGCAAGCGGTACGGCGGTATCTGCGTAAAACTCAGCGAGGATGTGCAGATCAACACTTGGATTGCGGGTGTGGACGAGGCTGTTGAGTTGTTCCAGTTCGGTTTCGCTAACGGGCTCGCCGCGACGAATTTTAGCGAGCACAGGGTCTGAATCAAATAGTGGCTTGAGAGCGGCCTCGACTGACTGCTGATAGATACGGGCGTCGATGCTCTTGACCTTGGATTGCCTGGCTTCAATAAGATATTCGGCAGGGTCTTCCTTGATATCGAGAACTGTGACGGGCAACGGAGGGGGCAGCACTGGAGCCTCAGCCAGGTGAACGATGCTACGCAATGCAATCCGTTGTGTTTCAAGTTTTGCAAAGTCGGCCCCAGACCAAAAGGCATCACTACGGATTTCCTTGAGCGCTGGCGCTTTGGCTCGTACCTGACTAAGATTGGCTGGCAAGCGATCCAACCATTCGAGGATAGTCCCCTTGAGCGGATTTTCCTGACCCGGCTTTAGCAGGGAAGCTTCCTGCGTATTGCCAAGCAAGATATCCCAGCGAAGGGCATCGCCCTGACCGCGCACATCAAGTGCAATTAGTAGCGGCGCGACTGTGTCGCTAAGTACCTGCACAGTAGCTGGCGCAAACTGGTCCAGTAGAGCCGGATCACGGGCGAGTTGAACAGCCTGCCAATTGTCGCGGATGGAAATGCTGCCATCCTCCAGTGCATCTGCATCCGCTTTGAGCAAAGCGGTGAGTGCTGAAAATGCTTCAAGCTCCGAACGCTTCAAGGCAACTCGGGCAAGTTCGAGCCGAACCTCATAACGCCTCTGGGTAAGTGATTTGGGTGCTTGTGGTTCCGCTTCTTCTGGGTTCATCTCGTGATAATCGAAGTTCCCCCAGTGATCGAAGATAAGGAACTCGGACTTATCCAGCCCAGGACCAAAGAGGTTGCTGCACAGACGAGTGCCACGCCCAATCATTTGCCAAAACTTTACCCGTGATTTGACGGGTTTGGCGAAGACGAGGTTGACCACTTCCGGCACATCAATTCCGGTGTCCAGCATATCCACCGAGATGGCAATACGCAGTTGCTCATTCTTGCTGTTTGTACCGCCCTTGAAGTCGTCAATCAATTGTTCGGCACGAGGCTCCTTGGAGTGGATCACTGCGCAGAACTTACCGGCAAACTGGGGATACATTTCATCGAACAACCCATGGAGAAGGCGTGCGTGATCGATGTTGCGAGCGAAAATAATCGACTTGCCAGGCAACTGACCATCAGCATCCCGAATGCCGTTTTCCATCAGGTTCCGCAGGATGATTCGATTGGTGTCCTTGTTGTAAATGGCGTCATCAATGTCTTTGCCATCGAAATCGAGTTCATTCGGATCAATGCCCTGATCCTCCAACTGGGCGATTTGCTCATCGGTCAGATGTGCGGCCTTGATCCCATCCCGAAGGAACTTGGTGGTGTGCGCAACGATGCGGTAAGGCACCAGGTTCTTCTGGGCAACTGCTTGTTCTAGGGTGTAGTTCGCAGTGGGGGTTTTGTAGTCACAGCCAAAGAGCTGACATGTACTGCGACTAACCATTTCGACCGGCGTAGCTGTTAGTCCAATCTGAAGCGCATCGAAATAACGGAAGAGGTCTCCATACAGGTTGTAGATAGAACGATGCGATTCGTCGGCAATAACCAAATCGAAAAAGCCGACATCGAAATTCTCGTAGTCGTTGATGAGTCCCTGGTAGATCCCAATGTAGATGCGAGCATCCTGTTTGCTCACATCATTCTTTTGACCGATGACGTAAATCGGCTCCTTCAGGAACTCGTTGAAGGCGTTCTTTGCTTGTTTGCGCAACTCACGACGATCACACAGGAAAAGGATGCGCTTGGCCCAACGAGCTTCGATAAGAAGCTTGGCAAGAGCGATCGCCACACGAGTCTTGCCTGTTCCGGTCGCTTGAACGACAAGTGCTCTGCGATGCTTTGAGGCAAAACGTTCCTGCACGCGGCGCAATGTCTCGATCTGATAGAGACGACCGGCAATGATGGGGTCAGGAGTGAGGGCGAGAAGATCCCGGCGTTCATGGCGCTGAAAGCCGACACGGTATTGGAGCGTATCTTTCGAACAGAACCCGTAGAGCTTGCGTGGCGGATAACCGGCAGCGTCATCCCAAACCCAGATATCGTGACCGTTGGTATAGAAAATCATTGGCCGCTGGCCATGCATTTTCTCAAGCCCATCGGCGTAATCTTTGGCCTGCTGCTGACCCAGCCGAGCATCCTTACAGGTCTTTTTGGCTTCGACGACTGCCAGCGGTTTGCCGTTGTCGTCCCAGAGCACGTAGTCGGCGTAACCAAGGCCGGTTTGCGTACCTTGATGCAAAATTTCAATTTCTTGACCAACTTGAGCCGTACTGGAACCGTTGTGTCCTATTACCCAGCCAGCCATACGTAGATCACGGTCAATGAGCCATTTGCGGGTATTGTCCTCAGAGAAACGCAATTGCTGTGTAGCGACATTACCTGCTGCACTGAGCGCTCCAATCTCTGATGCAGACAGTGGTTGGGCATTGGCATTAATCTGATCCCGCAGGGCCATTTCAGCCTCGCGTAGCGCTTGTAGCTCATCAAGCATCTGCTTGATACGAGCTTCCTTAATCTCGTTTTCTTCAGCGAGTTTTTTGTGCTCGCGGCGGGTCTCCGCCTTGCCATCAATGCCATCGTGAGGAGGCTCGCAGTAGTCGGAAAAGTCGCTTAGTTTGCCCTGCAACTGAGAGACATGAAGCCATCGCGCCAGCTGCCAGGCCTCATGCACGCTACGCAGCGCATCACTCGCAGCGACGTCCTCGCCATGTGCCGCACGATTGCCAAGGCGCCGGATCAGATGCAGCTTATCTTGCACTAAAGGGTCGGCCACCATTCGAAAACTATCGTTTTTGAGCAGGTCGACAAAGTTTGAAAATGGAGCTTGAGGCAGACGAAGACGCGAATAGAGAACGTCCACCATCCGCTCGGCAAAGTTGCGAAGTTTGACCAGCGCACTCTCCGGGTCGGAGTACACGTAATTCTCCGCATAGCCGCCCATATTGGCGAGCTCGGGATAAGCGGCTCTTAGCGGCTCAAAATTCAACGATTTGATGTCTTGCATCAGCATTTCTGGTGGTCTTCGCAGCGGATATGTTGGCTTACCTATCCGCGATAACCATGCCAGCTCCCTTATTAGTCGTTTTCGTCGATACCGACACCAAGTTTTTCTGCCCAATTCCCAAGCGTTTGATAATTGGAGAAACCCAACAACTCCGCCGCGCGCTTTTTCTTACCGCCGCTCGCCGCATACGCTTTTGTTATGTATCTACGAGAGACATCATCCAGAACACCTTGCAAATCAAAGCCATTGCCAAGGGGCCTATCCAGAAGACCATCATCGCTTCGTCTAATTGTTAGCAGCGATCGCTCAACGTCATTGGCCTCAATCACAGAGCCAGATGACCAGATCGCAGCACGCAGGATCGTGTGGTAAAACTCCCGCACATTACCCGGCCAAGGATAAGTGCGAAGAAGATTTTTAGCTTCTTCA
>ENA-UOWG01003725-UOWG01003725.1-activated-sludge-metagenome-genome-assembly--contig:-NODE-3725-length-11284-cov-6.348829_pt1 | contig 11284 bp, 10 predicted proteins | sample MGYA00238147_ERZ761563 | MGnify/ENA primary metagenome ERZ761563 (study PRJEB28884, sample SAMN05720216) | anaerobic digester metagenome | isolation source: active sludge of municipal... | reverse complement strand
AAGGCAGAAGGTTTCACCACGCGTGATCCGCGCGAGGTTGAAAGAAAGAAGCCCGGCAGACCCAAGGCCCGTAAGAGATTCCAGTTCAGCAAGCGTTAGGAGTTCAACAGCAATTATTATAGATGCAGGTTTAGTATCTAAATTGCATTGACTTCCAGCCAGGAACTACTCTGCAATTGACTTCACAGAACGTAAACTTAACAACACAATCAAAATGTCAAGAACCAATTTCAAAGAATTACTGGATGCCGGTGTACACTTCGGGCACCTTAAAAGAAAATGGAACCCGGCAATGGCTCCCTATATTTTCATGGAGCGCAACGGCATTCACATCATTGACCTTGAGAAAACATCGATCAAGATAGACGAGGCTGCATCAGCACTTAAGCAGATAGCCAAATCAGGCCGCAAGGTTCTCTTCGTGGCAACCAAAAAGCAGGCGAAGGATATCGTCGCTGAAAAGGTAGGATCGGTTAATATGCCATACGTGACCGAAAGATGGCCGGGCGGAATGCTCACCAACTTCCCTACCATCCGCAAGGCAGTCAAGAAGATGGGCTCAATAGACAAAATGGCAACAGACGGAACCTTTGACAACCTCTCCAAAAGGGAGAAGCTGCAGATCACACGCCAGAGAGCCAAACTTGAAAAGAACCTCGGTTCCATAGCCGACATGACCAGGCAGCCTTCCGCACTCTTCGTGATTGACGTGTGCAAGGAACATATCGCCGTCCATGAGGCAAAAAGACTCGGTATACCCGTGTTTGCAATGGTCGACACCAATTCTGACCCGTCAGATATCGACTTCGTTATTCCGGCAAATGATGACGCCGCCAAGTCAATCTCCCTCGTGGTTGACGTTATGTGCCAGGCTATCGCCGAAGGACTGAATGAGCGCAAGGCAGAAAAGGACAAGGACAGCTCACAGGCCGACAGGGAGGAGATGCCGGAAGGCTCACGCAAGGGCAAATTCAGGGCTGCCGACTATGAAGAGGAGAAGCCCGTAATGAAGGGCGACGAAGCCGTGGAGGAAACTGCTGAAAAAGCTGAAGAAGAGGCTGAAGAGAGCACTGAAGAGGAAGAATAGTCAAATCAACCATTTAACAGATTTTAAAAAATGTCAAATATTAGCGCTGCCGATGTCGCCAAACTGAGAAGATTGACTGGCGCCGGCATGATGGACTGCAAAAAAGCCCTGGAAGAGGCAGCAGGAGATTTTGAAAAAGCACAGGAACTGATCCGTAAAAGGGGTCAGGCTATTGCCAACAAACGCGCTGACCGCGAAGCAACTGAGGGCGTCGTCCTGGCAAAAACAACCGCTGACGGCAAAACAGGAATGATGATCTCACTAAACTGTGAGACTGACTTCGTTGCCAAAAACGCTGATTTTATTGCTCTCGGGTTCAGAATACTTGACGGTGCCCTCAAATCTGCACCGGCTGACCTTGAGGCTCTGAAAAATACAATCATCGACGGTGCAAAGGTTTCTGACCTCGTACTTGAAAAAAGCGGTATCACCGGAGAAAAATTCGAACTTGCATTCTTCGGCAGTATCACTGCCGCAGCCGTACAGGCTTATATCCACCCCGGAAACAAGCTCGCCACATTGGTTGGCTTCAGCAAAGCCGGAATTGATGTACAGGTATATAAGGACGTGGCAATGCAGGTGGCTGCAATGAACCCTGTTTCAGTTGATAAGGATGATGTCCCTGAGAAGATTCTTGCCCAGGAACTTGACATTGCAAGGGAACAGGCACGCCGCGAAGGCAAACCGGAAGAAATGCTTGAAAAGATTGCCCAGGGCAAACTCAATAAATTCTTCAAGGAAGGCACCCTTATGAACCAGGAATTTATCAAGGACAGCAAACTCAGCATCAGGCAGTACCTCGAAAGTCACGACAAGGGCCTGAAGGCAACCGGATTCATCCGTTATACCCTGAATGTCTGATAAGTAAAAGACCAGATAAATGGAACGACGCCCTGACGGACGTCGTTTCCTTTTTGTGCCAGAGAAGGATGGCTGATCTTTTTGCCGCTGTTGTCACATTTTATTAGTAAATTAGTCTCACTAAAACAATCAATGACGTATGAAAAAGAACATCGGTAAAACAGACATGACTGTCAGGCTGGTTCTGGCAGCACTGCTCGTAATCCTCTATTTCTTCGTAGGTAAGATAACCGGGCTGATCTTTATAATTATCGCCATCATCCTGGCTGTTACCGCATTGACCCGTACCTGCCCGCTATATTACATCTTCAGGACGGACACTCTGGATAAGACAGAGTAAAAGCATTCCCCGCTCTGCGGGCCTGCAGCGGCGCTCCCCGGCGGAAGCGCCGCTTTGTTATTACAGAGTGCCTGACCTTCCGGGCACATTTTTTGCTAAATTCGTTCCCGTCACTAAAATGGATATTATAATGAAGTACAAAAGAATACTTCTGAAACTCAGCGGTGAGTCCGCAGGCGGCCCTGACGGTACAGGCCTTGACGCTGCCGTACTGTCCAGCTATGCGAAACAGATAAAGGATGTTGTCGACGCGGGATGCCAGGTAGCCATAGTAATCGGAGGCGGCAACATCTTCCGGGGACTGGGAAGCGCCGGCGAAGGCTATGACCGTGTCAAGGGCGACCAGATGGGCATGCTCGCCACAGTAATCAACAGCCTGGCCCTTGAGAGCTTTCTCACAAGGGCAGGATGCAATGTGAAGGTTTTTACCTCGATCCGTATGGAACCCGTTGGAGAACTGTATACAAGGGACAGGGCCTCTGCAGCACTAGACTGCGGCTGCGTGGCAATACTGGCAGGCGGAACGGGAAATCCCTTCTTTACAACTGACACTGCCTCAGCTCTGCGCGCAGTGGAATTGAACTGCGACGTCCTGCTGAAAGGTACAAGGGTTGACGGCGTCTATACCGCCGACCCTGAAAAAGATCACTCGGCTGTGAAATATGATTCCCTTACCTTCGGCGAAGCTATTGACAAAAAGCTCAGGGTGATGGACCAGACAGCCTTCGCAATGTGCAGCGAGAACGGAATGCCGGTAATTGTTTTCGATATGAACAGGGAGGGCAACCTGAGAGCCGTGGCAGAGGGTAACAAGTGCGGAACACTAATTACTCTCTGAAAAGTTTTTTCTACTTTTGTTTACACCAGAATAATTACAACCATATGACTGAAGAACTGGAACTGATCAGAGACGAGGCCGAGGATAAGATGGATAAGGCTATCAAGCACCTCGAGTATGAGCTCTCGCACCTTCGCGCAGGGAGAGCTAACCCGCTGCTGCTTGACGGTATTACCGTCGACTATTACGGTACAATGACCCCGCTGGCCCAGGTGTCAAACATTAATACCCCTGATGCCAAAAGCATTCTCATACAGCCATGGGAAAAAAACCTGCTCGGCGTGATCGAAAAGGCCATTCTGGCAGCCAATATTGGCGTGACCCCCATGAACAACGGTGAGGTCATACGCATAAATGTGCCTCCACTGACAGAAGAAAGGCGGCATCAGCTGGTCAAACAGGTGAAACAGGAGGCCGAAACAGCCAAGATAAGCATCCGCACCGGACGTAAATGGTTCCTTGACGAACTAAAAACACTGCTGAAGGAAGGATTGCCTGAAGATGAGGAGAAAACCGGTGAAAGGCTTATCCAGGAGTTGACGGACAAAAACATCACCAGGGTCGACAAGATCATGGAAATCAAGGAGAAAGAGATACTGACAGTATAAAAAAAAGGGGGCTGACCCCTTTTTTTTATTCAATACCTGAGCCGGAAGGCTATTTCCCCGGCTTGAATATAATTTCGTATTTCTTCGCTGCATCAACCGCTGCATCAGAGAAGGGCTCACTGTAAAATCCGTTGTTCAGGTAAGTTTCCGTCTGTGAAAGATAAAACGGGCTTCCCGGTATTCCGGAGGTCCCTGTGGGAATTACAGTAAGTGACTTGTCCCAGTCAGCCGTATTGAATATATGCCTCTCGGAGGCGCCATGATGGGCCCGTAAATTGTCCCTGAATGCATACGGTTCAACGGTATGGTAGCTGCCTCCCACACCATATGTTTTTGAGTTGAGTTGCAGCAGCCTGTCAAGAATCTTTACACCTCCCATCGGATGCTCCAGGGTGATTGTATGAATATTGCCCCATTGCCATTTCTCTCCATACTCACCGTACCTGGCAGTCAGGGTATCAAGTGCCGTACCTATGCTCCGGGCAATTATGGCTTCCAGGTTCTCTTTCTCAGGTGTATCAACATTGTCGACCCATTCATCCGGACCCTCCTTCATCAGGCTGAAGAGGTAGAAGTCGTGCTGCCGCCCCAGCGGCGCGCCATAAAGTTCATCCAGCTCATCGCCAAGGAGCTGACGAGCCATCTCCATGCGAATGAACTCAAACAGCGTGGGGGCAATAAGTGAGGCATCCATCGCGTAATCCCATCCCTTCAGCTCCTCAATTGCCTTCTTCCCGGTTTCGCCGGGAGCGCTTAGAGCCTCCGCTCCCTTCAGTATCACCGGAGTTAGCATCTTTGCATAGGCTGAGTGATTGTCGGTAATCATCTTTTTAAAGTCCTCTATTCCAAGCACCTGTTTTTCTGCGGCCATCTCCCTTATCCGCATGATACGGTATGGCATTGAAAATTCGCCGCTGATGAAAAACGGATAATCTTTGTCCACGGTTCTCTGGTTGGCCGATGAGATAAATCCTTCTTCAGGATTAAATGATGAAGGGAGCATCTCAAACGGCACATAGCCTTTCCATTCATACTCATCAGTGTCGCCCCTTCTCGGAAGGAGACCCGTTCCTTTTCTGACGGGTACGCCTCCCCCGGTGTTGAGTCCTATATTACCGTCAACATCTGCATAGGCAAAGTTCTGGCTTATTGCCCTGAAATGACTCAGAGCTGTTCTGAACTCATCCCAGTTGCCGGCCTTGTTGAGAAGGTAAACAGCACTTATCTCGTCACTGTAATCATACCCGCTCCAGCACATTGAGAGAACTGCGTCATCAATTTTCTGCATGCCTGATATTACCGGACCGTGATGAGTATATCTTATGATCCTCGTCTGTGATGAGTCATCTGTCATCTTAAGAGTGTATTCCACATCCCTGAAGGGGAGCCATTCACCATTATATAAATAGTTGTTGCCTGTTGAATCAACAGTTTCAACGAAGAGGTCTATGTCATCGACGCTCAGGTTGGTCATTCCCCATGCTATTCTGTCATTGTGTCCGGCAATTATGAATGGTTCTCCCGGGAAGATCACTCCGGTTACATTGAGTTTGCCGGGTATGACCTGGTGTACCTGCATCCAGAATCCGGGTACATTGAATCCCAGGTGCATATCATTCGAAAGGATGGGTTTCCCGGTTTCGCTCCTGCTTCCGGATACAGCCCAGTTATTGCTTCCCGACAGGGTGACAATGCCTAGCTCCTCAAGCTTCTCGATCGAGCTGACTGCTTCAAGCGCCTTGTCTGTCAGCTTCTCATCCAGTCTGAAATCAGGAAAGACAACCTCGTCAACCATATTCCAGTCAGCAATGAGTTCCGCAGCCTTTTCAGCGCCCAGCTTCCGGCCAAGCTTATAATTGCTGATCTCATTTGAGAGATTTGAAGAGGCAAGGTCCCAGCCGATGAATCCGATTATGTTCGTGATATCCATCATCGTCCAGGGCTCCGGCTTGTAACCCAGCACCCTGAATTCAGGCGGTAGTTTATTCCCGCATTCAGTTATCCATGCGTTGACCCCGTCAGCATAAGCCTGAAGGGTTGCCAGTATTGCGGGATCTTCCTTTTCCAGCACCAGCCGTGATTTCTCCGACATGCCAAGTGCCCTCAGAAATATATCAGTGTCAAACATGTCCCTCTTGAACAGCTCAGACAGCCGTCCCTGGGTGGCATGCCTTACCATGTCCATCTGCCATAGTCTCTCCTGCGCGGTGATATATCCTGTCATATAATACAGGTCATGCTCATTCGAGGCATAGATATGGGGTACACCCCGCTCATCGCGAATGACTTTCACTTCGGCCGTAAGGCCTGCTATGCTCTTTTCTCCGTTCAGTTCCGGAAGGCCTGACTTTCGAAGAGTAGGAACAATTATTGCCGCGGCCAGAAGAACAACCGCCAGGATAGCTGCAATTGTAACAAGTGAGACTTTGAGAATTTTCATATGATTTCCGGTTTGATTTGCTTAAAATTACTAATTGATTGCAACCTGACAATAAGCTATCTGCCATTCATTTAAAAAACAGCCTCCGCCCCTGGGGGCAATTGCTGCAAATGAGCACATTCCTGCGGTTTCTCATAACCTCCTCCCTGAATGAACTGTACCTTTCCCCTCTCCATATCTCGCGGAAAGTTTGATGCTCAAGGTTTCCCATCAGATGCATGAGATTTTTGTCATAGCAGCAGGGTATCACATCGCCGTCAGTGGTGATAACCGCCGAGGTCCACATTCTGAGACATCCTCTGACAGGTGTACCGGAAATCTTCCAGGTTCCGTCAGCATCTTTCAGGTAGCGCGACTTTCGCGGATCAGACGGCGCCCACTTCCCGGCTTCTGACGGGTCAAGCACCTGCATGCTCTTTATCCGGAACCCTGCACCCAGTGATCTTGCAAAGGCAGAGACTGCGCCCGCTTCATGTTGATTTCCCCTGTGAACAAGAAACTGAAGAACAATTTCGGGTTTTGACCTCCTCTCTTTTACCATGGCAGCGAGCCTGCTGATGCCATCTGTGACGGAACCATGATCCCCTCCTTTCCTGTAAATATTGTAAACAGCCGGAGTAGCGCCGTCAAGTGAGATGATTATTTTCCTGAGCGGTGAATCTGCAAGTTTCCTGCAATTCTCCGGATCAAGGTAATGACCGTTGGTTGATATTACCGGATTCATTCCGGCAAAGAGGCCGGCTATCCTGAAGAATTCAGGGTGCATCATCGGTTCTCCCTGGAAGCTGAGCCATGCTGAAAGCACCCTCCCCCTTGATTGAGAGGCAATTTCGGCGGCAAGATCATAACTGATGAAACTGTTTTCTCTCCTGGTGAGACCGAGGCCGGTCGCACACTCCGGGCAGGCCAGGTTGCACACACTGCTTAGCTCAACGCTGATTGAAGGCGGCAGTGGCGGAATGACACCTTTGACGCCACATCTCTTTGCAGCGTAAGATAAAACAGAGTAACTTGCATTCAGGAACCTGTTTGGCATGGCAAAGGCAAATGAACTATATTTTTCTGTCAATGTATAGGGGATATGGGCCAATTCCGGTCATTAATATGGAACAATGATCCGGATTAAGAACAAAAAAATAAAAAGACCATGAAAACAAAAATCCTTTTTACAGCATTGGCTTCGGCACTGCTCCTCATTCTGACCGCTGGTGACATGTCTGTCTCGGCTGCACCGGCAAAATCAAATAAGGAAAGGCCCCAGCAGGTTACAACCATCCGTGGAAGGATTGTTGACGCCGAAACAAATCAGCCCCTGGTATTTGCAGGAATAGCAGTACAGGGCAGCAACGTATCAACAGTCACAAACCTTGACGGGGAATTCACCCTGAAACTTACTGGCAATGAGACCGGTAAACTTGAGTTCTCTTACATAGGCTACAAGAACAAGGTGATGGCTATCGAAGAGATGAAAACCAACGGACAGCGAAACGTTATAAGCCTTGAGACTGCATTGATCCCCATTAAGGAGGTTATTGTGAAACCCCTCGTTCCCGAGGAAATCATGGAACAGGTAATCAGCCGTTTTGACGAGAATTACCCTGGCGTTGCCAATGACATGACCGGCTTCTATCGCGAAACCATCCGCAAGAACCGCTCTTACATCTCTATAGGAGAAGCCCTTGTTGAAGTCTTCAAAGCACCCTACCAGAGCAGCCTGAGATTCGACGCCGTCAGAATCTACAAGGGCAGGAAGAGCAACGACGTGGAAAAAATGGATACCGTCCTCTTCAAACTGCAGGGAGGCCCCACAACCACCCTCTATCTTGACGTTGTGAAGAATCCCGAAACGTTCCTCACCAGGGAAGCGCTCAACCAGTATGATCTTGAGCTCTCCAATATCGCCATGATAGATGACCGTACGAATTATGTGATCAACTTCTACCAGAAGCCTTCGATTACAACACCACTATACCAGGGTCGCCTCTTCGTAGACATTGAAACATATGCAGTGGCACAGGCCGAGTTTTCATTCAATCTTGAAAACAAAGACCTGGCAGCATCCATGTTCATCAGGAAGAAACCCATGGGCATGCAGGTGACTCCCGAACTCACCTCATATATGGTCCGCTTCCGTGAACAGGATGGAAAGTGGTATTTCACTCATTCCAGGGCCGAGGTCAAATTCAAGGTAGACTGGAAAAAGAAACTCTTCAATACCAACTATACAACCATGTCAGAACTTGCTATCACTGACCGTACCGAAGAGGATGTGGTGAAGTTCTCAAACAAGGAAAGGATGAAACCATCAGACTTCTTTACAGAGGAGGTCGCGGCATTCGCCGACCCCGATTTCTGGGGTGACTACAACGTAATTGAGCCTGACCAGAGCATTGAGGCAGCCATACGCAAGCTCAGCAGGAAGGTAAAATTCAGCGACAGGACAGAGTGAAACGGGGGGGATTCTGCCCATGTTCAGCGACAGTGAAATCATAGGAAAGATCAGACAGGGAGACAAACAGGAGTTTGAAAAGCTGTTCCGGTCTTCCTATGTTTCACTGGTCCGCTACACAAAAACCATTATCAGGGACCACGATGCTTCGGAAGAGATAGTGCAGGAATTCTTCTTCAGACTGTGGCAGGACAGGCAGAACCTCAAAATAGAAAGTTCATTGAACGGATATCTTTACAGATCAGTACACAACCGGGCATTGCATTACCTGGAACATCAGAAGGTGGTTAGCCGCCATGCCGGTGAAGTACTGGCAACGGCCGACCTGACCTCCGAACCGGTAACAGACGCAATCTATTATCATGAGCTGCAGGCCAGGGTGGCCAGAGTGCTCGAGCGCCTGCCCGAAAGATGCAGGCTGATCTTCCGGATGAACCGGTTCGAGGGTCTCAAATACAATGAAATAGCTGACAAACTCGCCGTCTCGCTGAAAACAGTTGAAGCCGACATGGGAAAAGCACTTAAGGAGTTCAGAAAAGCACTTGCAGAGTGATGAAAAAGATTAACAAAACAGAAAAATGGAATGACCGGGAATGGGCCGGTGCAGCCTCATGGCTTTCCGGAGAGGAGAACGGTGACGCTGAGAATGCCCTCATACTGGCCAGTGAAGAAGCAGATATAATGAAAAAATGGAATGACCTGAAATATGCAGGAACGGAACCTGTCGATGTTGATAAAGCATGGGAGAAACTGAATGGCAGGATCGAGGCCGCCGAAAAACCGGTGATGCAACTGACCATGAAAAGGAGACCGTTCCTTAACACATTTGCAAGAATAGCTGCAATGGTGCTTATCATTGCAGGTACCGGATGGCTCCTCTTTGAAGTGGCTGTCCCTCAGAAGATCATGGTTTCTTCAAACTCTGACCAGAAGAATATAGAAGTGCTTCTCTCAGACGGCAGCACTATTTACCTTAACCGCAACAGCAGCATTACCTACCCGAAATATTTCAGGAGCGGTGCACGCAGGGTATCAGTTAAAGGTGAGGCTTTCTTCGACATTGCACGGGATGAAGAACATCCGTTCATTATCGACGCCGGAAAAGCAAAAATACGGGTACTCGGCACATCGTTCAACGTCATTACCGAAAACGCCAGCAATGAGGTGGAAGTTTATGTTGCATCCGGGAAAGTGATGGTTACAAGCGCTGACGGATCAAGCAGCCTGACCCTTGAACCTGAATATGTCGGAAAAGTATCAGGGGAAAACGCCACAAGTGAACTTAATACCAACATTAACTATCTGGCATGGCATACTGAAATGCTGTCCTATGACGGAGAGCGGCTGGAAGTTGTCTTTAATGACCTGAAACGTGCATATAATATCGAAATAAAGGTCGCTGACCCTGAGATCAATGACTTCAGGCTCACCTCACCATTCGAACAGCAACCCCAGGATACAATTATTAAACTGATTTGCACTACCTTTAACCTCCGCGCTGCCAGGGAAGGAGATACCTATATCCTTTCCCGCTGACAGGGTAAAAGGAACTGATGGGGCGGAAAAAATTACAGAAGATACATGTGGCCCTGATTGCCGGCCTGTTTGTAGTCTCACTGCAATCATTCCCGCAGGAGAACGTACTTGACAGGACTTTAAGGCTGCCGGGAAACAGCATCAAAGCATCCAGGGCACTGGTGGAGATCAGCAAACTCACCGGATATCTGTTTACATATGACACCCAGATAATTAATGCGAACAGGACTTTTTCCCTGACGGGAGGCGAGATGCCTGTCAGGGAAATGCTTGATTCAGTGGCAGGTGACACTACAATAAATTACCTGGTCCAGGGGAGGCATATTATAATCTACCGTGTGACTGCAATGCCTCCCAGACCGGAACCGCCAGCAGATTCACTGCCGGTCTTCCTTTCAATCGGCGGAAAAATCATTGATGCTGAAACATCCGAGCCGCTGCCATTCGCCACCATTGGAATCAGCCACCGCGGAAAAGGCACCGTAACGAACTACAACGGAGACTTTGTCCTGAGGATAAGCGAGGAAAACCTTTATGACACCCTGACAGTCTCATATGTGGGATATGTCAACAGACTGCTGCCGGTAAGGAGCCTCCCGGGCAATGTCATGACCATTACCATGGACAGGGACTACATCCCTATCCCCGAAGTTATAATCAGGGCCCAGGACCCGCTGCTGATACTGCGCCGTACCGTCTCATCAGTGGCATCAAACTATGGAACAACCCCGGCCATGCTGACCGGATTCTACCGTGAAGGAGTCTACCGCAAAAAGGAACCGCAGATCTATTCCGAAGCAGTGTTGAAAATTTACAAGAGTCCGTACTCACGCTCTCTTCAGAATGATCAGATCAAGGTGATCCGGAGCCGTAAGATAGAAAACCTCGAGGCCAGGGACACTCTTGCCGTAAGACTGAAGGCAGGACTCAGCGCCACCCTCTCCCTCGACGGAATCAGGCATATGTTTGACTTCCTTGACCCCCAGTCATTTGATTCATACGAATACCATCTGACTGATATTGTCACAATTGACGGCGAGACGGCTTACATGATCTCTTTCAGACAAAGGGAATGGGTCACAGAGCCACTGATGCAGGGCGACATGTACATCAACGCTGATAACT
>ENA-UOWG01003721-UOWG01003721.1-activated-sludge-metagenome-genome-assembly--contig:-NODE-3721-length-11292-cov-5.634244_pt1 | contig 11292 bp, 10 predicted proteins | sample MGYA00238147_ERZ761563 | MGnify/ENA primary metagenome ERZ761563 (study PRJEB28884, sample SAMN05720216) | anaerobic digester metagenome | isolation source: active sludge of municipal... | reverse complement strand
CGCGGCCCCAGACGGCTCCCTCGGCGATGTCGCCGGAGAAGGGGCCGTGGCGCCATTCCGCGGCGTCGTCGGCGGGGACGACGTCGAAGTGGGCGCAGAGGATGGCGGGCGCGAGGGAGGGATCGCTTCCCTCCCAGCGGAAGAGGAGGGCCCGGTCGCCGAGCTCCTCCCGGCCGAGCTCCGCGTGGACGCGGGGGAAGAGGGCGGCGAGGTCGCGCTTCAGGGCCTTGAAGGCCTCGCCGTCCTCCTTCCCGGGATCGAAGGAGGAGACGGTGGCGCGGCGCAGCGCGGCGGCCAGCTTCTCCTCCACGCCGGCGGCCTCCGCCAGGGCCGAGTCGGGAAGGGGAGGGGAGGGCGGCGCCGCCCTGGGCGTGGCGAGGGCGCGGAGGACGGCCGCCGCGAGGGCGGTCCCGAGGGCTGCGAGCAGGGCGAAGAGCGCGTAGGCCATTGCGATGACTCCTTGCGGGCTACCAGTATCCGCCCGGGGCGCGGCCTGGTCAACGGGCGCAAGCGGCGCGATGGGCGATTTTGTTCGACAGGCGCCGCGCGCGGCGGCTATACTGGGCGTCGCGCCCCGGTCCTGCAATAGGGGCGCAAGGAGCGATCCATGGCGGAAAAGCGCGCCGGCGTGTCCATCGGAGTCAAGGCCTTCCTCGCGAGCTTCCTCATCCTCCTCGCCCTCATGGCCGGCGCGGGCGTCCTCACGCGAGTCCTGCCCGCCGGGGCCTTCGACCGCGTCGCGGGCCCCTCGGGGCCCGTCATCGACCCGGCTAGCTACCGAATACTGCCGCGCCCCGACTATCCCGTCTGGCGCTGGTTCCTGGCTCCCGTGGAGGTCCTGGGCTCCGAGGACGCCCTGCTGGTGCTGGTCATCGTGGCCTTCATCGCCGTCGTGGGAGGCTCCTTCGCCGTCCTCCAGAAGGCGGGCATCCTGGAAGCGGCCGTGAGGTCGCTCGCGTCGCGGGCGGGCGGCCGCAAGTACCGCCTCCTCGCCCTCGTGGCCCTCTTCTTTATGCTCATAGGCTCGCTCATGGGCATCTTCGAGGAGGTCATCCCCCTCGTGCCCGTCGCCATCGCCCTGGCGGCCTCGCTCGGCTGGGACCTCATGGTGGGCCTGGGGATGAGCATCCTCGCGACGGGCTTCGGCTTTTCCGCCGCCATCGCCAATCCCTTCTCCATCGGCACGGCCCAGCGCCTGGCCGGCCTCCCCGTGTTCTCGGGCGCGGCCTTCCGCGTCCTCGTCTTCGCGGTCGTCTACGCCCTCTACGCGGCCTGGCTGGTCGGGGCGGCCAAGCGCTCCGAGCGGCGGGCCCGGGCGGCCCTCGACTCGGGCGGCGCCGTGGCCCAGGCGGGCGGCGCCGCGACCCAGGCGGGCGCGCAGGGAGCGGGCGTAGGCGAGGGAGGCGAAGCCGGCCTCGATCCCGCGAAGGTGGCGAGAGGCGTGCGCTTCTTCGCCGGGGCCGCCGTCCTCCTCCTCCTCGTCGTCGTGGCCATCTCGGTCACGCAGACCCTCTCGGACTACTCGATGCCGATCACGGCCCTCCTCTTCCTCGTCGCGGGCTCGGGCTCCGGCCTCGTCGCGGGACTGCGGCCCAGGAAGGCCCTGAAGGCCTTCCTGGAGGGCATCGTAGGCATCCTTCCCGGCATCGTCCTCATCCTCATGGCCGTGAGCGTGAAGCGGATCATCGTCACGGGCGGCATCATGGACACCATCCTGGAATCGGCGCGCCGCGCCGTCGCGGGCTCCTCGGGCTACGGGGCCGCCGCCCTCATCTACCTCTTCACCCTGGCGATGAATTTCTTCATCGGCTCGGCGGCGGCGAAGGCCTTCCTCCTCATCCCGATCCTCGCCCCGCTCGGGGACCTCGCGGGCGTGTCGCGGCAGGTGGTCGTCCAGGCCTTCGCCTTCGGCGACGGCTTCTCCAACATGCTCTACCCGACGAACGCCGTCCTCCTCATCAGCCTCGGCATCGCCGGCCTGTCCTGGCCCGCCTGGCTCAGGCGGACCTGGAAGCTCCAGGCCGGGATGCTGGCCGCGACGATGGGCCTCCTCATGCTCGCCGTCGCGATCGGCTACCGCTAGGCGATCTCCTCGATCGCCAGGGGGAACTTGGAGAGCCACTCGCAGCCGCCCTCCCCGATGATGATGGGATTCTCGTAGCGGAAGCCGACCGAATCGGCCGGAGCCGCGTACTGCATCGCGCAGATGAGCATCTCGTCCTTCCGGTAGACGTGGTCCGGGTCGGTCCAGTAGGGGAAGGGCCCGTCGTTCCTAGCCCCGATGCGCCACTCGTCCCCGAAGAGCCCGATGCCGTGCTCGCAGCCGGGGTAGACGTAGTCGGCGCAGCCCAGGGCCTCCGCGCGGGCCGACATGACGGAGGCCATGTCCGAGGGCGTCCGGCCGGCGCGGTAGGCCTTGAGCACCGTGTCGACGAGGTCGACGAAGTTGTCCGCGTGGCGTCGCAGGGTCTTCGAGGCCGGGCCGATGAGGTAGTTGTGCGAATAGTCGCCCAGGGCCAGCTTGAACATCGAGTGGAAGTCGAGCATGAGGGGCTCGCCCGCCTGGAAGACGCGGTTCGTGGGCGGCGTGCAGGCGCCCAGGGCCGTGCGGTAGCCCGAGGAGATCTCGTTGAGGCCCGCGAAGTTCCATTCGGAGACGGAGCCCGCCCGGCGCATCGCGAGGGCGCCTATGCCGGCGATCTCGGTCTCGGTCATGCCCTTCCAGCCGCCCCCCTCGAGCGCCGCGCGGGCCGCCTTCTGCCCCTCGTCCACCATGCGCGAGGCCTCCCGGAAGCGCGCCATCGTGCCTGGGTCCTTGACGAGCTGGAGCTCGTCGACGAGCTCGTGGGCGTTCTCCAGGGCGAAGCCCGGGAGGGCCGCCTCCAGGGCGTCCCACTCGTACTTGGAGAGGTTGCCCTCCGGCGTGTAGACGGAGAGGCCGGTCTCCGCGCCGATCCGCCCGCCTGAGAGGCCGAGCTCCTCCGTGACGTAGGCCGAGATGACGGAGACCTGGTCCTGTCCGCCCATGGGAGCGTAGGCCCTCACGTTGTCGAGGGGCAGCCAGGTCTCGTCGGCGAGCCGCGTCGAGTCGACGATGAAGGTGAAGACGACGGGATCGCCCGACCGGGGGATGGCGAGGTAGGACCTCCAGGGGCAGAAGGCGTCCAGGACCCAGGACAGGGTCCGCGGACGGCTGCCCAGGTAGAGGTCGAGGCCCCGGGCCTTCATGGAGGCCTGGATCGCGGCGACGCGGGCGCGGTTGTCGATGTAGTAGGGGCTCTTTGGATCGTTCTCGTAGGACATGGCTTGACTCCTCCTTCCTCAGTACTTCGCGGGGATGGTCGAAAGGACCTTGTTGATCCGGTCCGCGAGGGGGGCGAGCCGAAGGGCCTTGGCCATGTTGCCCTTGAGCTTGAGCTTCCCGGTCATGAGGGCCTTCTGCGAGCCGAGCTCGCCGCGGGAGATGGCCGCGAAGGTCTCGTAGCTCCCGAGGATGCGGAACTCCGCCTCGGGCGCCTCGCCCTCGCCGACCTCGAAGCTCGCGAGCCTGCCGCCCTCGCAGCGGACGAACATCCAGCGCATCCTGCCGTCGGGGCAGGCCTCGTAGATGTCGGCCATCGAAGTCGTGATGCCGTTCATCTTCTCGGGATCGAGGGCCTCGGCGAGGCGTTTCCTCGCCTCTGCGGTCCAGTCCGCGTCCAGGTAGCCGAAGAGTTCTCCCATGGTCGTCGCCTCCGGGAAAGGGATTATCGGGCGCGAAGCCCGTCGAGCACGAGGTCGAGGGCCTTCTCGAAGAGGGCGGCCTCGTCGGCCTCCTCTTCCACGTAGGCCTTGTCGATGAAGAGGCGGTAGAGCGAGAAGAGGAGGATGGAGGCCGCCCTGGGGTCGGGCGCCGCGAAGGCTCCCGCCTCCACGCCTTCCTCGATGGTGCGCTCCAGAAGACGCCGCGAGCGCTCGTTGATCGAGGAGTAGGGATCCTCCGCGTCGGCGACCGGGAAGAGGGCGGGGTCGGCCGCGAGGATCCTCCGGAGCCGGGGCTCTCTGCCCAGGTGCTCGAAGGCGGCCCTGCAGAGGGTCCTGAACCGGCCGACCGGATCCCGGACCTCCGCCGCCGCGGCGAGGGCCGCGTCCTGCCAGGCCTCGAAGGCATACTCTACGGCCTTCCTGTAGAGATCCCGCTTGTCGCGGGCGTAGCGGTAGAGGGTCGCGGGGGCGATCTCGAGCCGCCCCGCTATGTCCTCGATGCCCGCCTTCCTGAAGCCGTACTCCGCGAAGACCGAGAGCGCGGCCTCGAATATCTCGATCTCCCGCTTCTGCCGTTTAGGAGATAAAGTGAAAGAAACATTCATATATTCACTTTAACATGAGTGGCGGTCCCGTCAAGCGTTTTTTTGGCTCAAGTCCGTAGGATGGGCCGAGCGGGCAGGCTAGGGGGAGAGCGCGTCAGGGCGAGCGGCTTGGGGGCCGGACGGAGCCTTTCCCTCGGCGAGCGAGAGGATCTCTGCGAGGAGGCCGTCCTTGAGGGCGAACCTCGCGCTCTCCAGGAATTCCTCCATCCTCGGCGCTCCCTCCGCCCGGTAGACCGCCGCCTGGATGCCCATCTCCAGGCGGTCGAGCTGCTTGACGAGCCTGGCCTCGGGGCTCGAGCCCTCCTCGAACTCCTCCCAGAGCCCTCGCAGGCGTCCGCCGTCCGGCAAGCCCTTGAGGACGCGGAGAAGGGAGTCCCGCTCGAACTTCCGCTTCTCCGCCGGCCCAAGGCCGTCGTCGGGCGTGAGGTCGCCCGCGTAGACCTCGCAGAGCTCGTGGACAAGGGCCATGAGGCAGGCCTTCTCCCCGTCGAGCCCTTCGTAGGGCGGCTTTCCCGCGAGGAGGAGGGTGAGGAGCGCCGTGCCGAAGCTGTGGTCCGCGACGGACTCGCAGGCCGCCTCGGGAAGGCCGCGCTTGAGCCAGCCCTGGCGGTACAGGCGCTTCAGGGCGAGGACGCGGAGATAGCCGCGGAGCAGCCCCTCGGCCTGGCTGGGTTCGCCGGGGCTCGGCCCCGGCCCGAACAGCGTCTCTTCCGCGTCGCCGGCTTTTCGCTTCATGGCTTTGAGCCTAGCAGGGAGGCCGGGCGGGGGCAAGGACGCGGTCGGGCCTCGACAGCCCACGGGGGGCCTGGCGTCCCGGCGATCCCAAGCCGGCGCCTCGACCTCTTGACGAGGGAGGGGGGCTATGGTTTAATAAATGAAGCGAATTCATGCGGAGGACTTGAGACTCCGTACTTTTCCGGATCGCTACGCGAAGGAGAGGCTAAAGTGCCCTGCGGACGAAAGAGAAAGCTCAAGAAGATAGCGACGCACAAGCGCAAGAAGAAGAAGAGAAACAATCGGCACAAGACCCGAAAGTAGCGCCGCGATCTTCGGAACGCGAATGGCCGCCCCTCTGTGGGCGGCCGTTTCATTTGGTCGCTTGCCTAGGCCGGGGCTTTAGGCTACCATTGGTGGCCTATGGGCCGGGAACTGGACGTCTATCAGCTGGTGCGCTCCTTCGCGCACAAGAACGCCCTCACCGAGATCGACTATCGCTCCTTCGCCGACGCCTGCCAGCGCCAGGCCAGGCAGTCCGTCACCGCCGATCCGCTCTTCCGCGACCTGGCCATCAACCCCGACACCGTGCTCATCCCCCGCCTCTTCCTGGTCGCGAAGGACCGCAAGCTGGCCCTGGAGATGGCCGGGAACGACATCAGGACCATCGTCCTACCCGAGCGCTATTCCGACGCTTTTTTCCAGGAGTACCGCCGGATCGAGGAAAATCCCGACGTGCCCTTTCCCGACGAGGAGTCCCTGAGGCTCATCGTCCCGCCTGAGTGGATCCAGACCGTCGCCCTGGACACCGACCTGGGCACGGTTTCGGAGAAGGGGGAGTCCCCCCTCGTCCCCCTCTACCGCCTGCTCTTCCCCGACAACCAGCGGCCCATCGTCGTCCCCTCCGCCTACGTGCCCGACAAGCTCCTGGAGTGCGCCGTCCTCAAGGTCAGGCAGTACCTGCGCCGGGGCGGCAACAAGGACTACATCCAGAACAAGCTCCTTTACGCCTTCTCCGCCAAGGAGATACAGCTCAAGGAGGCCCTGGGCGCCATCCTCACGAAGCCCTTCGAGGCCATAGCCGAGCTCCAGCGCTCCTCCAGCGACTTCATCTTCCCCTTCTGGGCCTACCTCACGAGCCACCTCAAGAAGGACCTGGACAAGAAGACGGACAAGACGGCCGAGGACCTGGCCGTCTGCCAGGCCGCCTCGCTCTGCGAATTCTACGCGAACCACTACAAGGGCAAGGCCCAGCGCCTCGTCGACTTGGAGGCGGCCTTCAAGACCCTCGACCAGTCCCTCCGGAAGCCTCCCTACAGCTACACCATCGAGGATGTGCTGGCCTTCCGCGACGCCAAGGGCCAGCCCCTCCTCGGCAAGTACTCGAGGGAGGACCTGGAGGCGCGGCTCAGGGAGCAGACGACCAAGGGCGATCCCTCCCGCCTCCCCGAGCTTCTCGTCGTCGCGACCGGCCAGGGCCGGCGGAGCTACGTCGCGAAGGACCGCCTCTTTCCCCTGGCCCTGCGGCTCATCGGCGAGGCCCGCGCCGACCTGCGGAGCCGCCTCCTGGACCAGTGGCGCCGCGTCCTCGAGGACTTCCGCAAGAGTCCGGCCATGGAGGACGACGGGGCCTACGCCGCGGAGCTCGCCCTCCTCGTCCAGTCGCGCTTCCCCCTCCTCGACGCCCTGGTCCAGGAGGGCTTCCTCCCCCTCGTCTACGACGAGCTCGCGATGCGGAACGAGGCTCCGCCCGACCTGGACCACCTCTTCTACAAGGGTGCCCTCGTCCCCATGGACGAGCTCCTGGACCTTCCGAGGAAGGTCCTCCTCTCCGACGCGAAGATGCTCCTGCCTTTCTGGTACTCGGTGCCCATCCTCGCGGCCCTGGTCCGCTTCGTCCGCCGCCTGGGCGGCGCCGAGCGCCGGGAGGCCGGATCCGAGAAGCGGAAGTCCGCCCTGAGCGCGGTCCCGAAGGTCCAGGCGGGGGCCGCGCCCAAGGCCGAGTCCGCGAACGGGGCCGGCGCCCCGGCCAAGGACAGGCGGGTCGAGTTCTCCCAGGCCGCCGCCGCCGTGGCCCGCGAGCTCGTCCCCTCCGGCTACAGCCCCGACGAGTACCTGCGGGAGCTCGAAGGGCGCTGGAACACCCTCTTGAACCCCGCAGCCAAGGCCAACCTCACGGAGGACGTGAACAGCCTGGTCCGCGACTACCTCCGCGGCGTCCTGCGCACCATGCGGGCCGGCGCCTTCACGACGGAGCGGGTGCGCGGTCTCGCCGCCACCCTGGCCGATTCCCCGACCCTCCTCAAGATCAAGAACCACGCCGCCCTCGAACTCTACATCCAGCTTTACATGGTCAAGGTGCTCAAGCGCCCTTAGTTCGTTTTGCCAGCTAAACCACTCTGGGGCGTTTCGTTTGACGAAACGACCTTTTGATAGGTGTGTTTTCTGGTTGCGCTTTCTCCAAAACATGATATACTCGGCTGAAAGCGAAGTCCCCAAGCCCATAGGGCAAGGAGCAGTCATGGCTTCCACGATTCTCGTCATCAATCCCGGTTCCACGTCGACGAAGATCGGCGTCTTCGAGGACCTGAAGCAGGTCTTCACCGAGGGCATCGAGCACTCGGCCGAGGAGATCGGCAAGTTCCCGAACATCGCCGCGCAGTACGACTTCCGCCGGAGGCACATCGAGGCGGCCCTGGAGAAGCGCGGCTTCGACAAGAAGCGGCTTTCGGCCGTCGTCGGCCGCGGCGGCCTCCTCCGGCCCATCCCCGGCGGCGTCTACGCCGTCAACGAGGCGATGAAGGCCGACCTCTCCGCCGCGAAATACGGCGAGCACGCCTCCAACCTCGGCGCCCTCATCGCCGACGCCCTCGGCAAGGAGCTCGGGATCCCCGCCTTCATCGCCGATCCCGTCGTCGTCGACGAGCTCGACGAGGTGGCCCGCGTCTCCGGCCACAAGCTCTTCTCCCGGATCTCCATCTTCCACGCCCTGAACCAGAAGGCCGTCGCCAGGCGCTGGTGCAAGGAGAACGGCCGGAAGTACGAGGAGTCCACGCTCATCGTCGCCCACATGGGCGGCGGCGTCTCCGTCGGCCTCCACAAGGACGGCCGCGTCGTCGACGTCAACAACGCATTGAACGGCGAGGGTCCCTTCAGCCCCGAGCGCTCGGGCACCCTGCCCGCCGCCCAGCTCGCCAGGCTCTGCTTCTCCGGCAAGCACACGGAGAAGGAGGTCCTGAAGATGATAACCGGACAGGGAGGCCTCGTGTCCTTCATGGGCTCGAACGACATGCGCGTGGCGGAGAACGCCTTCCGCGCGGGCGACCCCGCCGGGACCCTCTACTACAAGGCCTTCATCTACCAGGTCGGCAAGGCGGTCGGCGCCCTCGCGGCCGCCGCCTGCGGGAAGGTGGACGCGGTCATCCTCACGGGCGGCATCGCCTACGGGAAGGAAGTCGTCCACGGCGTCGCCGAGATGTGCGGCTTCATCGCCCCCGTCGTCGCCTACCCCGGCGAGGGCGAGCTCGAGGCGCTCGCGCTCGCGGGCTCGAGCGCCCTCTCGGGCGAGGCCAAGGTCCAGAGCTACTAGGAGAATCCTGATGAAGACCATAGCCGAGATCATCGAGGCGGCGAAGGCGGGCGGCCGCAAGAGGATCGCCGTCGCCGCCGCCCAGGAGCACACCGCCCTGGAGGCGGCCGTCGACGCGTGGAGGCACGGCCTGGCCGAGCCCGTCCTCATCGGCGACCTGAAGGCGATCGACGCGATCGCCGCCGAGCTCAAGCTCGACATCTCCGCCTTCGAGCGGATCGAGGAGAAGGACTTCGCCCGCGCGGCCGCCAAGGCCGTGGAGCTCGTCAGGACCGGCAAGGCCGACATGCTCATGAAGGGCCTCCTGGACACCTCCATCCTCCTCAAGGCCGCCTTCAACAAGGAGACCGGCATCAACGCCGGCCGCCTCGCGAGCCACGTCGCCGTGATGGAGACCGCCCACTACCACAAGCTCTTCCTGGTCACGGACGCCGCGATCAACATCGCCCCCGACCTGTCCGCGAAGATCGACATCATCGCCAACGCCGTCCAGGTCGCCCGCGCGATCGGCGTGGAGACGCCCAAGGTCGCCCTCCTGGCCGCGGTGGAGAAGGTCAACTACGACAAGATGCCCTGCACCGTGGACGCGGCGGTCATCGCGCAGATGAACCGCCGGGGCCAGGTGAAGGGCTGCGTCGTGGACGGGCCGCTCGCCCTGGACAACGCGGTGAGCGCGGAGAGCGCCAAGATCAAGAAGATCGTGTCCGAGGTCGCCGGCGACGCCGACATCCTCGTGGTCCCCGACATCGAGGCGGGCAACGTGCTCTACAAGAGCCTCCTCGACCTGGGCGGGGCGAAGGGGGCGGGCCTCGTGATGGGCGCCGCCAAGCCGATCGTGCTCACCAGCCGCGCCGACACCGCGGAGACGAAACTAGCCTCCATAGCCCTCGCCGCGCTGGCGAGCTAGAAGGAAAAGGAGAGATCCATGGCCAACAAAGGCAAACCCGAGATCGACCGGGAGCGCTGCAAGGGCTGCCACCTCTGCATCCGCGCCTGTCCGACCAAGGTCCTCGCGCCGGATGACGAGCCGAATTCGTGGGGCTACTACCCCGCGAAGGCGGTCGCCCTCGACAAGTGCATCGCCTGCGGCAACTGCTACGCGGTCTGCCCCGACGTGGCGATAACCGTCTACAAGCTCTAAGGAGGAGCGACATGGCTGACGAAAAGCGCCTCATGAAGGGCAACGAGGCCATCGGCGAGGCCGCCGTCCGGGCCGGCTGCCGCGCCTACTTCGGGTACCCGATCACGCCCCAGAACGAGCTCACCGCCTACATGGCGAAGCACATGCTCGACAAGAAGCGGACCTTCATCCAGGCCGAGAGCGAGACCTCCGCGATCAACATGGTCTTCGGCGCCGCCGCGACCGGCGCGCGCGCGATGACGAGCTCCTCGAGCCCGGGAATCTCCCTCAAGCAGGAGGGCATCTCCTACGCCTGCGGCGCCGACCTCCCGATGGTCATCGTGAACGTCGCGCGCTCGGGCCCCGGCCTCGGCGGCATCTCCCCCGGCCAGGCCGACTACTTCCAGTCGACCCGCGGCGGCGGCCACGGCGACTATTTCCACATCGTCCTCGCGCCCAAGAGCGTGCAGGAGGCCGCCGACCTCACCTACAAGGCCTTCGACCTCGCCGACAAGTGGCGCATGCCCGTCATGATCCTCGCCGACGGCCTCATCGGCCAGATGATGGAGGGCGTCGTCTTCCCGCCCGCCCGCGACCCCGAGTCCCTGCCCAAGAAGGCCTGGGCCGCCGGCAACCGCGGCGCGCGCAAGGAGAACAACCACGTCACCTCCATCAACCTCGTGCCGCTCGAGCTCGAGGCCCTGGTGAAGGCGCGCTTCGAGCGCTACGCGGAGATCAAGAAGGCCGAGGTCGCCTACGAGGAGGTCAACGTCGACAAGGCGGACCTCATCCTGGTCGGCTACGGCACCTCGAGCCGCGTGGCCCTCGGCGCCCTGGAGATGGCGAAGGCTGAAGGGCTCGAGCTCGGCCTCTTCCGCCCCATCAGCCTCTGGCCCTTCCCCGAGAAGCGCATCGCCGAGCTCGCCGCGAAGGGGAAGAAGTTCCTCGCCGTGGAGATGAGCATGGGCCAGATGGTCGAGGACGTGCGCCTGGCCGCCAACGGCAAGGGCGAAGTCCACTTCTACGGCCGCTGCGGCGGCGTCATCCCGAGCGAGGAAGAAGTCCTCGCCGAGGCCAAGCGCCTCCTCGGCAAGTGATCGAAGGAGAAAGCGACATGGAACTCGTCTACGGCCACCCCAAGAGCCTGGTATCGGTCCAGAGCAAGTACTGCCCCGGCTGCGGCCACGGCGTCATCCATCGCCTCATCTGCGAGGCGATCGACGAGCTGGGCGTACAGGACCGCTCCGTCATAATGAACCCCGTCGGCTGCTCGATCTGGGCCGACCTCTACTTCGACTTCGACTCCGTCCAGGCGCCCCACGGCCGCACCCCCGCCGCGGCGACCGGCGTGAAGCGCATGCTCCCCGACCACCTGGTCGTCTGCTACCAGGGCGACGGCGACCTGGCCGCCATCGGCACCGCCGAGATCGTCCACGCCGCGAACCGCGGCGAGCACTTCACGGGCATCTTCGTGAACAACGCGATCTACGGCATGACCGGCGGCCAGATGGCCCCGACCA
>ENA-UOWG01003716-UOWG01003716.1-activated-sludge-metagenome-genome-assembly--contig:-NODE-3716-length-11306-cov-5.624389_pt1 | contig 11306 bp, 28 predicted proteins | sample MGYA00238147_ERZ761563 | MGnify/ENA primary metagenome ERZ761563 (study PRJEB28884, sample SAMN05720216) | anaerobic digester metagenome | isolation source: active sludge of municipal... | reverse complement strand
GACAAATGGATCAAGGAGCTGGAAGCAGAACTATCTCAAACTCACTAAGTTCTTAGATACGGAGGCCAACATGGCACGTCGAATCCAGGCAGACACTGCAAGCCAACTTGCATCTGACCTCTATAAGTTAGCTCGACACGAAGCTGAGATGGCGTCTCACTTAGACGACTTTGGTTCCGGACACGAATGCGGAGGCCTTGTAGGTCGAAGCAGTTACACCAACCGAGTTGAGTTCTGGCGTATGTGGAAACGGCGTACGCACATGAATAAGAAGAAACTTGTTCAGTTCTTGAAGGATCGGACGACCTCCAAGTTTTGCCACTTCGTCCTTGAGATTTAATCTACATCAAACTTAGGAAATATCATGAACAAACAACTCCTTCCCCTTATCCCCCCAATACTACTCGTATTTGGAATTTTCTTCTGGATTGGGTACTCTGCATACCCCCGACTAGGGGATCCTCGATGTGCCTCCTCTGCTCTGTCTACTCCAGTAGAGGTCAACAAACCTCAACCTGACGAGATTGAAGTCTACCTCAATCTGAAAAAGAAATGTACAGAGCACGGAGGCACCTTAGTAGAAGGTAACATCTTGAAATCTATCAGATTCGTCTGTCAAATAGACAACTTTACATTCAAATTAGACTAAGCCTTCACCTTCACCTTCACCTTCACTTTTCATTTATTTTTTTTGGAGAAACGTTATGTCACTGCACGATCAAATCGAATACTGGTCTCAGATAGCTGGGCGTCCCCTTACTAAATTCGAGCAAATGGTTATTGCTCGCCCTTTCAAGTACAGTAAGTACTGGCATACTTGGGACCGGGTTCTTAAGCCAGTCTTTGCTGGCACCCCTTACGGGTATGTCGAATTTGCGTTAACTCCTGTTAACGGGTGGGATATTCCTGTCTGTGGATACGAATCTCGTATGGCTGTTATCCGAAGGAATAACACAAAAACAGAGAGTCTCGGCGAGATCAAAATCCGGGTGCATAGCACGGTACCAGAACAGGGAGACAAGTATGCCTCTTCCTTGCCGGAAGAAGCACGTCAACAGTTAGTTGATGAGCTTGGCCAAGAGAAAGTACAGTACATGCTGTACGGCAACATCTTCGATCATGTTGATTGGGACCTGTACCAGAAGATTAAAGTTAATCACCAAGGTGGGGTTCCCCTTGCTCTGTGTTCAAAGTCTGTAGGCGCCGACAGTATGGCCGAGTTCGATAACCAGCGCGTGCGAGGTACGTCATGAGAGTACCAATTTCAGACGACGAGTACGAAAAACTGAAAGTTCGTAGTGTTGGTCCCAAAGGTCGGCTGGCCGTCGTGCCAGAGGGGTGGCACTTGGTAGCTCGAGGTCCTGTGTACACCGGTGATAAGTTTGCCCACACCGTAACTGCCAAGTGGGTTGACACAGACGAAGATGACTTGCTGTTGCAGGCAGAAAACTTCGATGCTTTGATTCGAAAATGTTAATTAAGGAGAAACGTTATGGCAAAAATGAATAGTACCCAAGGACTTACACGAGAAACTTTGGAGCAACGGCGTTTACGTCTTGCTCAGGAACAAGACGAAGCAGAACGGGTTGCTCGGCTTCGAGCACTAAAGGGTCACCACGTTGAAGGTGTGGCGCCCACCGACAAAGACCAGAAGGTCAAGCTTCCATTAACATTGAACTTGGTGTACGATACGTTCATCAAGCGTATCAAGCATGTACCGATCAAGGTCATGCGTTCTGAGGAACGCGACCCTTTTGGTCGGGCGCCGCGTGTGCTTAAAATCGAAGCTCGTTTCCTGAATGTGCCTGCCTCGGTTGTTATGGCGGCCATGAAAGGTCTTGACGTGAGGTCTCCAGTATCTCGGGTCAAAGACATGAGCTATACCCACATGGCGTTGTGGGGGCACAAAGGGAAGGAGCTGTCTTTCCGTGTTAGCATGTACAGGTACCGGGACAAATCTGTTCTATTCATCTTCACTCCTGAATATCCTGAATAACTTGAAAGACTTGGAGGACTTACTATGGCACTTTCACTTATTGAAGAACACAAACTCTCCCTCATACTTAGGGAGACTGGAAGTCTTGCAGCACAACTTACTCCAGACGAAGCCTTGGAATTGGCTATCCAGGCAGAACAGACAGCTAAGGAGTGTGGGCCTTTCGATCCTGCGTTTAGCTATTTTTCCAAAACTGCCCGCAATTTTGAAACACTTGCGTTTTTGTTGGAGAAACAGAAATGTCAACCCGATTAGAACTAATGCGGGCAGTAGCGGAGGAGGCGGCTGCACACGCGGCGTGGACTTCGACGCAGGCTGCGATTGACCATGTCCAAGCTATTGCCACTTTTCACCAAAGGACTTTCCATGATCGCCGCATTCCTGACCCCTTGCAAGAGGCTCTCAATTGCCTACAACTGCAACTAACAAGTGACGAGGCTTACTTGTCTAGCTGTAACTTTCATACTAAATGTCTCAAAGAGAAACTTGAAAGGACTCATCATGAATAAGACGAATAAGACGAAAATGTCAAACGCCCAACCTACGCCTGGGGAAACTTACGTCCGTCGGTGGCTTGTTACTGTTATTGGCGAGCCAAGCTACGTCCCAGCTGTCCAGGCAACTTTTGTTGTTCTGCTGGAAGAACCACAGACTCCTGTACACTGGTTTTTGAGTCGACCGACAGTTTTTTATAAATCCGAGTTTATTCCACGAAGTTTAAGCAATTTCTGGCCTATCGACAACGCACCCGTTTTTGTTGAAGGATTTACAAGTCCTCTCGCTTATTCGATGGTCGAACAAGGAGCGTGTACTGACTTGAACAATATTCAAGACTGGTACACAATTTACGGCCCTACGGGTCATTCTACACAAGAAGACGACGAAGAAGGCTCAGATGAGGACGACGAAAACTAAGTTTTGCTACCTAACCTTTCTGTAGTTTCTACGGCTAACCCAACCTAATTGAAAAGGTTTTTACTATGACCTCAACTCTGAAACTGAATGCTAAATGGGAAGACGATTGCTGTGGTAAGAAGGACTACGACGGCGATATCTTGCGTATCTCTTCTCGGTACTGGCCTCGTGGTGGCAGTACCTTAAGTTTCAACACCGCTACGCCGGAACTAGGCCTTCATCACGTTGACGACGGCAACAAGCCTTCTGCGACAAGTAATTTGCTTCTATACGCTAACGGTGGTTATCTTGTCTTGGCGACAAAAGATTTTGAAGCTGAGACTTTTGAAGAAGTTGCTGCCCAAGTAGAAGCTTGGGCCCAAGAACAAATGGATAAGGCAGTAGCTGCCCTCCGTACTGCCTTCAACTTTGTAACTCCTACTTAAGGACAAGTTAACATGAGTCATACACCTATTCACACTCAAGTAACTCGCATTAATGGTGTTCTCTGGACGCCCAGCGAGTTGAACGACGCTAACTACACTTTGCTGGACGCAGTAAATGCCGCTTGTTTGTGTCTTAAAGACCGCAAGGTTAATGGCACACCTATTGGTATTTGTTTGGACAGCATACCTCGTTATAGCTTGGACATGCCTATTACTCTGTTCCAGTTGAACGCTAAGGTATGGTCTATTGTTGACGATAGCTTATACTACGCAGGTCTTTAGCCTCACTTACATCTCCAACTTTAGGAGAACTTACTGTGCTGTCAGCTATCAGAACATTTACTCACGACAATATCGTATACCGCCATGCCATTGACTTCAACGATCACGTGTACTTACAAAAGTTTGTAGGCATAAAAGAAAACAAGATTATTTGGGAGAGCCTAGTGAAATATTCTAGGCACCTAGATGCATGGGACTTGGTTGGCACCCGTTATTTGGGGAAGTTTCGGTGTTCCATACAAACTAAGCAATGGACATTTGTCTGGAATCCTGTCGTTGTGTACCCACGACCTGTAGGTAACGCAGAGTTAACTACTGTCTGTGTCTCTGCACCGTATCCAGAGTCGTTACTGGACTCTGAGGTGATTATCAGCCAGCGTTGGCTAGACCAACAGCTTCAACGGAAGGTTAGTGGGGAGGTACAGAGCTTTTCTTCTAAGGAAAACCCTATAGATGTCTATGACCCGAAATGCTGTATTACAGCACAGGAACTACGGTCCATGGGACTTCCTATCTCTCAAACAATCCCTGATTGCGCGTGGATTCGCGGGTCTTATAAGGCAGCGGAGGCATCTAGTCCAGACTTCGATCCAGATGCTGCCCCAGCAGATATCCTGTATATAGACATATCAATTGACTTTCAAAAAGTTTTCCCTAGCCGTTGGGTTGTCAACGGCGAATTTATCTACGCAAAGGAGTAATCATGGCAAAATATACAGATATGATAGTTCTCGGTATTACCTCCGAGTATGTGTTCGCGACCGTAAGCGAACAGACAGGGTGGTTTACCAAAACTATTAAACGAATTCGGGTGTTTGGGATGATAAGCCCAGAACAAGGGAAGTGTCTTTGGTCTAACTTAGACACTGGAGAACCTCTCGAAACCAAAAATTTGAGTGCCTTATTCCGGGCTATTACAGCGAAAGCTAAACTGGAATCTTTACAGAAAGGTGCATAGCATGTCAAAGCCCCTAACAGAAGATTATGATTTGGAACTACATCAAATTTTGATTGGATCTGCTACGGTAAAAGCTCTTTATCGTAGAGCCTCTCAGAGTTTGTTCAAACTTGCTAGATCTAACGAACGCTTTTCCATCTCTGGACTTGCTTCTTTACTTGGAAAGCTCAACATCGCTTATCGTGAAGTCATCTTGAATATGCTCATTGAGGGAAAGTACACTCCCTATACTTTTGACATTCTCCCTAAGAGGGTTCAGCAGGTCTACCTATTGTTGGTAGCAGAGTTCTTGGCTGACTACGGGAAGTAGGCACATGGGACAAGCTAAACGAAGGGGAAGTTTTGATGACCGCAAGCGAGAGGCTTTAGAGAAGCTTAGGCTAGCGGAACTTAAACGCCAAGACGACAATGAGAAAGTGCGGCTGCAGGTACAGGCTAATAGCCCTCGTTTGTCTGCAAAAGGCCTTATGCTTCTAGCCACGCTGGCTTCTTTAGGCGGTACTGTGTTAGGTAACAAGTAGCTAGACAGTGCTAGACAGTGCTAGAACAGTGCTAGAACAGTGCTAGAACAGTGCTAGATAAGCTGAAAATACGTGATTTTTCACGTAAAAAGCACAAAATTTAGCGTTTTCCCTGTATTTTCCTTGTATTTTCCGCGTTTTTGCTGTATAATTACACTAAGGGCACGTAGAACACAGGAATCAGCTTGTAACTACGTTTTGCACAAGGTTTGCACTGCTGCACCGTGCCCCCGTGTGGTAGTGTGTTTTGTTTGTTTTACTTTTAACTAGGAGTTAATCATGTCTGCTCGTTCTTCTCACTCTTCTCGTTCTTCCCGTCTCAATACCAAGATCACTGTCAAGCACGTTCGCATCGACGGTGCTGTGCAATCTGTTCGGTTCAGCCGCAACCATGACCGGGGTGTGTTCAGTGCTCGCACTCGTGGCCACGCTCCGATCCGCGTTCGCTTCGACGACAACACTGGCAAGTTTGTGGCAGGCAATCGCCAAGGCAAAGTGATGGCCAAGACTGCGGACGTTGCGTTCGCCAAGGCAGTGCGCGAAATCTGGGCCAGCTAAGCCTTTTACTAGGGCCAGTACATCACACTGGCCCTACACTTTTTTAGTGTTTCACATAGGACTTATCATGACGACTATTACCAAAGATCTTTTGCGTGCCCTGCAGATTGACATCGACGCAGCCCTTACGGCCGTTGCCAAGAAACACAAAGTTGCTTTGAAACTTGGTCGCGCAACTTTCACAGATACGAACGCTACGTTCAAACTTTTGGTGGCAGGCGGGGAAGCGAAAGCCAGCGATGATGCAGCATCCGTTCTTGATGCAGAAAACTATCGCAAGTATGCCAAAAGTGTAGGCATGAAATTGTCTTGGCTAAACAAGAAGTTCATTTTCGACGGAAAAACTTATGTTTTGCTGGGGTACAAACCGGAGCGAAGCCGCTTTAACGTGGTGATTCAACAAGTTAACAGCAACAAAAAAGTACTTCTTACTACGTACTCCGTTTGCAAAGCCTTTGCGCGTTGACACCTTTTGTTGTTTTCGTTTTCATCTATTTCCACACCCACACGTTTTAACTTAGGAGTTTTCACATGAGATACGTTCCTGGAACTTACACCTTGATACCTGCGCGACTTATTGCTTACCGAACCAAGTTCAAGGTGGTCGGCAAAAATCTTTTCGTGTTAGCTGCACCAGCCTTCTCCTTAGAAGACGACGAAGCCTACGAAGCGGTGCAAAAGCTTCTTAACACGAAGACTCTCTTGCGGTCGGCTGTGGTCGAGTTTGGCGCCGACGCCACTATTGGCGAAGTCTGTCAGAAACTTATAGGCCCTACTTGGGTAAAAGCGACAGACGCACAACGTGCCGAATACACGAAAGCGAAACTAGCTTTCGACACCTTCTGCGTTCAAGCGAAGCAAAAATTTGCGGAACAGAAGAAAAAGGCTGCTGATGCTGAAACTGGCAGAGCTATTCGTCTCTTGGTTAGTAAAGGATGGAAGGCCATCGGCCCAGACGGCAAAGAGAGCGTCCTTGAACCGAAGGTGGTGAAGAAAAAAGTGAAGTAAGTATTGGCCTAGATACTAGGCCCTGTTCAAAAACTTTTTAGTAGTTTTTATTTTCGTTTTAACTTAGGAGTTTTATCATGCCCAAAGTCACCAAGCCCAAGACCACTCGCAGTACCCGTACTGCACGTACTACCCGTGGTACCTCGCTGCCGAAATCTGTTGCTGCTACACTCTTCGACGAAGTTGATGGCGGCCACAAATCGAAGACCAGCAAAATTAAGACCAAGCCTAAAGCTGCTGCTGCGAAAGCAAAGCCAGCGGCCAAGAAGTCTACGGCCAAGAAACCTGTTGTTAAAAAGGCAGTCGCCAAGAAGACGGTTCCGGCAAGGAAGACCGTTGCAAAGCCGAAGGCAAAGGCAAAGACACGTCAGACACGCCAACCTCGGCAGACTAAGGCGAGTCTGATCACTTACTTGGCAACTCACGCCGACACTGACAAGAAAACTGCCAAGTTGTTCTTGGAAGGTCTGGACATGGCGGCCAAGACAGCGTTGACGAAACGCGGGTCGGGCACGTTTACTTTGCCCGGTATGCTCAAGATCGTGACGAAGGCAGTTCCTGCTCGTAAAGGTGGTGCAATGGTCATGAACCGTTTCACAGGTGAAATGGTCAAGCAAAAGGCACGCCCTGCGTCCTTGCGTGTCAAGATCCGGCCGTTGGCAGGCCTGAAACAGGCAGTAGCTTAATCTTTACAACCTTAGTAAGGAGACGCTATGAAGCTGTTCAAAGTAATCGAGATTACTTTGCATGGGCGTTCCAAGTGGGAGATCGCCTACGTAGAGGGAGGTAAGCACGTGGCTTACCTAAATGACAAAGGCGAGGCCCAAACTTTGGTACGCCTTCTGAATACCCCCGCTTATGTCAAAGACAAGGAGACCAAGAAATGAAAATTATTCTGCCTGACGGCATTCAAGTTGATACTTTAGAAGTTTTGTCTCAGATCAAGAAGCTACGCGAGACAGTGTCAACTACTGACCTTTGTTTTGCTTGGCCTTTGGTACAAGGACTTATTGACAAACTGGAGGACCTTGACCCCAATAAAACTTATACCTTTTTCTTTCGGGACGGAACAACAGCCGTAGCGTCTGGTACTAGTGCTAGCGAGGTACTCCACACAGCTTTGCCTAAGTCAGACCCACCAGATCGTTGGTATGTTGTTGACTTTTGGAAACGAGGTAGCTGCCAAGACCACTACAAGTGGAATGCTACCAAACTCAACTGGGAACCTACTTCACTCTGTACGGGGGTTTAACATGAAACACACGCAAACTTGCAATGGACCTAAGGTCGTTCCTCACGACATGCCAAGGATCCACCTTGCGAATTTTGTTCACATCGGTGACCTACTTCGATTGTCTGGCTGTGACACGTCCAAAGTGAAGGACGTGACTAAGTGGGATCCTGTACCGGTTAGAGGAGCTAACCCTGGCTTCCTGTGTGTAAGTGTTCTGATTCACGTCCCGTTTGATATCGTCAACGACTAAAGGAGAACTACTATGGCATTCGGATTCACAACTAAGGACGTAAAAGCTGCCCCTACAGACGCACCTATGACCAATATTGGTCTTAACTTGAAGACTTTCAACCATTCTGACGCTCGAAGTCTTGTGGACACGTTCAGACGGATTGATCATAATCTCAACGAGATTATCTGGCCAAAAGTTGTGAAAGCAATTCATGACACCGCGCAGCGGGGTGAAATATCAGTTGTCTGGGACTTTGAGAAGACAAATGCTCTTTCTAAAGGAGAGCTTCTAGCTCTCAAAGCCAAACTTGGACAGCGCGGATTTCATGTTGTGGATGTTTGCGACGATGCTATCCAAATTAGTTGGTAGCTATAAATACCAGAACCAAGAATCAACTAAAACTTTTTAAGGATTGAACATGAAAGCACTTGCGTTGTATATTTGGGACATGCCTGCATTTGAATTTGCTGGTTTGCTCCTTGTAGGTGTCGTTGGCCTCCAACGTTGGTTTCAACGTCGATACGTTGAACACATTGCCAAAATGCAGAGACAAGGCTGGCGTTGCAACTAACCTAACTTCATCCCTACCAGTTAACTTCAACAAGGAACTTAGATATGGCAAAACCTAATGCAACTGAGAGCGATACAGATACTCGTGTTTGGGTCATTATCCGAAACTGGTTTAACCCTGACTGGGTTTTGCTTGGCAAGCGGAGTGCTCAATGCAATAACCCAGGCACGTATGGCCTGTTTGGTGGGCACTTGGACGCAGGTGAAGACATGTACCGAGGTGCAATACGCGAACTGCAAGAAGAAACTACGATAAAGGTAAGTCGCCTGGACATCATGCACGTAGATAGCGCCCAACGTAAAGGGGCTACCTTGAACTACTTTGAAGTTCGGTCGTTGGAAGGTTTCCTTGATGTTGAAGGACCCCGACTTCCCGTAACAGACGAAGTTGACAGCTACGTGTGGTGGTCCTGTAAGGGGCATGAATTCGTGCCGGCTTTCAGTCTCCTTGATGAAAACCCTCAACACCGTAACTCCTATAAGATGAAACCTGAGATGTTGCACTACAGTGCTCTGATGGCAAAGAACGCCATTTTGACGAACAACTTAGTGTCTATCTAACTTTAAGGACTTTAAGGAACTTTATGGCTTATCTCTTTCTTTCCAAGAAAGAAGCCCAAAAACTTGGGATCATTCCTACACGACGGGTACTAACGTGGGCTGAGATTCGGAAGATCAAGTTCAGGTTGATTGAAAGCGCGGTGCTTGCAGCAGTATCTGCAGGTGCGTGGGCAATTTGGTCGCTGTGGGCAACTTGGACCAAAGGTCAGTAGCTATAGGCAAAGGTGCGTCTATGTTGTTGAGAATACGCGACACGGGTAGCAAATCCAGGTCTAAGTCACGGCGTAAACCTAAGTTGACGAAAGCTGACAAGGAAGCACTAGCAGCATTTGAGAAAATGCAGACGAAGCTAGACGCCTTACCGAAATTTTCGTTGACTTACGGGTCAAAGTCTAGACCCCAAACAAAGCCTAAGGCTGGGACTAAGACACAGCTAGGAACTAAGGACCAAGTCAACATTCCTGTGTTGACATCTCCGCCAGGACGGCAGACAGCTAAAGTTCCTAGCCGTAACGCAGCCGAAGACGCGGCGTCCTCAGCACTTGGCTTAGGGGCTTACAAGCCAAGTCCAAAGTACACCGGTACTAAAATGCGAGGCATTTCTGTACTTCACAAAAGCAACGGTATCCCTGTCTTCTCAGACGAGGAAATCAAAGACATCGCAAAGATGCGGAGGTGATATGAGTCTTACTGTTAAGGACCTAAAAACCTTTCTCAGTATCCTACCGGATGACTACGAGGTCGCTATCCCTGATATTAACTTCGGAGGTCGGCTATCTGGGTCAAGCTTAGATATTTCGGATTTTGAAGTTTTCCCGGAAAAGCGAATTTTGTTGCTCCCAAAGTACCAGCAAGACTACCTGGACTAAGGCATCAGTTTGATTTTATAGAAAGGTAACACACTATGAAAAAGTCTAAATCAGCTAAAAAGACTGTTTCCAATATGGAAGCAAATACCAAGCTACGCAGAGGAATTCTCGCGTGGTTGCAACGTAAAGTCGAGTTACTATCTACCAAGATAGTAGTTAGTGACCTGACAGATTACTCCTCTACTCATATCACCCAATGGGAGGGACAGGTAGTCCTGTTCTACGACGAAGAATATTTGAGCACAAAGTTTCTCTCACAGGTGAAAGAGGCTTTCGATGCAGACGATATTTGCTTTAGTCCCAAAATATTCGCACCCCCTTTAAGTGAGGACGCAGAGGTTTTAGGGTGGAATATTAGGTTGACGACACCACAACGTCCAATCCTCTAGGAGACTCAGCATGAAATGCCCAACAAGCGTATTCTCAAGATTGCAATACATCTTAAAGTACATCCAAGTTCCATATGATAACCGGTACTTTGTAGTGTACTTCAAAAGTGAAGAAGTTGCTCGTATGCAAGCTTCTTACGTCGAGCCTATCCGACATATGGCATTTCCTTGGATTGACACTGATATGGAATACAAGCAATACTGTGCGTTTCTGGAACGGGTTCGGAAATACGATGAGTGGTTGGACAGCCAAACTAATAACTAGTTTCAGTAAACTGTAAATAATCAGTGTAAGTAGGCTGCCCTTATCTCATTTGGAAACAATTCCCCTGTCGTATAATGGATAATACAAGAGACTTCTAATCTTTAAATAGGGGTTCAATTCCTCTCAGGGGAACCAAACAGAACAGAACACTGCGGGGAGCAAGATAAAAGTTAAACGGAGAGTAGCCGAATTGGTATAGGCAATGGACTTAAAATCCATCGAGCAAAACTCATGTGGGTTCGATCCCCATCTCTCCGACCACTACACTAACCCGCCGCTTCCTGAAAAGGAGCGTACGGGTTCGATCCCCGTCCCCCGCACCATTTTTTAACAGGTATTTTGAAGACAACATGGACTCTCATGGAAACTAAGACACTACACAAAAACGTTAGACGCGGTGTGTTGGCCGCCAAGCACCTGCCAATAAAAGATAAACAGAGGTTGAAACGTGAAGAGAACTGTCCTTGGCTCCTAGTAATCTGTCACCGAGACAGGTGGTCTATCTGGGGGCACTCTTCAAACT
>ENA-UOWG01003714-UOWG01003714.1-activated-sludge-metagenome-genome-assembly--contig:-NODE-3714-length-11314-cov-3.539213_pt1 | contig 11314 bp, 13 predicted proteins | sample MGYA00238147_ERZ761563 | MGnify/ENA primary metagenome ERZ761563 (study PRJEB28884, sample SAMN05720216) | anaerobic digester metagenome | isolation source: active sludge of municipal... | reverse complement strand
AAGATGAAGGACTGGTGGGCCAAAGACTTTATTAAGTTTGCTAAGAAGTTAGGGGTTGAAATTAAACTACCGATTACCGATGAGCAGTTGGGGGGCCAGCCTCCTATCCCCACTCTTCCCTTTACTGTTGATCCTAGCTCATCTGGTGAGGCCAGGACTGGTAGTCTAAGAGTTAGCCGTGGCTCCGGAAAGGTAAAGACTAGCTCTCTTAAGTCTCCTAAACTTAAGGTCTCATCCCCCTCCCTTCAACAATACTCTCCCCTACTGGGTCAGGAATTTAATATCCCCCGTCTTAAAATAAGTAGTAGTAGGCGAGGCGTCTATCTCGGGGGTCGTCCCTCTCCAAAAGTCAAAGTCCGCTCTCCCTCTATCCGTGGCCTATCAGTAACCTAAACCAGCGTACGAACGAGTCATTGTAAGGCTTAAACTTTCCTATTCTTTTTTCCTATTTTTGGGGGGTTTGACTATGGTGTGTAACAGGTGGTATAGTAAATCAATTATTATTTAAAACAAACAAGATGATCAATGAAACTTTCCCGATTGTCGATTATCAATTAGATGATAGCTTAGCCGAGCTGGCCACCCTATACCAAGCCGGATATATAAAGGACGGTAGAGATATCGACCAAGACCTGCTAAGTGAGATTATAAATTCAGATAATAGATAATATGAATGACTATCAAAAAGAAAAAGAAAATCAATTGAATAAGTTGTTAAGTGATTTAAACAGTCTGCAAGATAAATACACATTTGAATGTGTCGAGAAGAACGGCGAAAAATATATATCACTTAGTGGGTTGATACCCATATATGTTAATTACAATGATTACCAAAAAAGATACAGCTTTCACTTATGGGAAAATCTGCCATATATCAATGGTTATAATGATAAATCAAAATATCGAGAAGACAATCCAGAACCAAAAAACGTCGGTGTTTTGAGTAAACCAAAAATCATCGCTTGGGTTGAATACCTAATAAGAGAATATGAATTTTTGATTGAACTAAGCAAGGATAGAACCGTTAAAGTTGAAAAATTTATATCTGATTTTAAAAAATTAGATGGGGATAAAAACATCAACACTGATTTTAATAGTGGCCGGATTATCAAAAACGGGATAGAGCTTAGCTTTGAAATATCAAACAATGGGTATATAAGCCAAAGGTTAGAGCTATACACTTATCCATCAAATGATGACCCGCTGACACTATTTAAAAAGTTAAGTGATAACAAGTTTACTAATTCAAAATAAAACTATGACAAACTATAAAATAGTTATCTATACTAAGCCTATTTTTGACAAACAGTATAAGTTCCAAGTTTTCGATAATACCGGAAATGCTGATAAATGGGTATGCAGCGGAAACACCACCAAAGCAAAGTTAAAAAAGGAGTTGGATTATTGGTTTAACAAAAAATGAAACTATGAAAAATAAACAAGACTATTTCTATTTTATTCTGATCATGATTATTATTACCTGGATCACAGCTAAAACCTATTAAGGCACAATCCCCCTAAGGTAATTTATCAAAGAGGCCCCCGGTGTGGGGCCTTTTTTAATGTGTCCTGTGGGCGGGGTAGTGAGTATGATGGTTTACTTAGTAAAGGTATGAGTAAGGGTGTAAGGGTTTATTATCCATATCCTTAGGCAAAATCTACACAATCGAGTAAATTGTTTGTGCAGTCCTCTGACTAAGAATTACACACCTAGTCAACACCACTTGAATACGCACTGGATGTGTATCAACCAAGCTTCTTCCTGTTTGAAAGGAAGAGGAGGTATCGTGGTGACTCTTGCATTGACGAATAGAATGGGTGGGGTACTGCCTTCTGAATGGAGTACCCTCGGTTTACAAAACGGGAGGAGGGGGACTGGACAGGAGGAGGGGGTGGTATCGTAAGCAAGTTACTTAATGAATACACCCTCCCCAACATTTGTATATGTTATAGGCCATAATCTAAGTACAGACAACAGTTAAATTCCTCCCAATACATAGGTAAGTTTTAGCAATTAGCTAGGGGGAAAAACAGACGCAAGGAACCTAATTAAAGGTAGTATCTATTTTTAGATAGATTCTAGTAAAGTTACTTTTTCAGTAAGAGATGATTACTGGGGGACTTTTATTTTTTCGGACCCTCCAACTTTACGAAGGTGCCTTGTCCTCACCGTGTTAATGAAGGTTCTGGCTGTTGGTATTTATTAGCCCCAACATTTACCACCTACAAGAAAAGGAACTGGTTTTCATCAGTTCTTGGCCGATGGGGAAGATTCACTCTCTTCTTCCTCATCTTTAATAAATTTATCCATGTAGTCGGTTTTGGTTTTAGACATTGCTTCTACCTCTTCTGATTCGGTTTCTGGTTTTAGAATATCGAGGGCGGATTGGATTAAGTCAGCTACTTGGTAGGCTAACTCGCCATCGCCCTTACTGGTGATTTCGTAGGCTTGTTTTAGATGGGTACTTGTTTCTTCCATCCAGGAGGTGTTAAGGGGGAAATCGTCTTCTGATTTGGTTGAGGGCTTCTGCCCGTCGGTTTCATCACTGGTGATTATTTTCAGTTCCATAATTGATTATATAATATTTTTACACCTTAGCCCAGTTGTGTTTATTCTGAGAATTTGTGGGGGCCAAATTCCACAACAAAGGATCACCCCCAGCAGTAATAAACTTAACTACTTTCTCCAGCACCACTATTTCTTCCCTCTTCCTATCCATTGTTAAAACCATAGTTTTGGTTTGGTAGCCTGTTTTGGAGATGGTGACAGTGTGGGGGGTCTTCAAATTCCAAGAATATCCGACATTTTTGACATAATCGCCAATGTAGTAATTCAGCTGTTGTTGAGTAATATCTCCGTCTTCATCAGTTGTTCCAGAGAAAACCTGAGTACCACCTGCATCCGTAATGGTAACAGTTGCCCCTGAAATAGCAGTGCCATCGCTTTCTACTGCTTTTAAGTCAAAACGATACTTGATATAGGTGTAATTAGCCCTACTTCCATAACCAGTCCAACCGATTGTAATACTTGAAGTTGCGATAGTTGTATCAAGAAACGTCAGAACGGAGCTTCCAGCGGGCCAAGACACACAAGACGGTGCTTCAACCGTGTCAAAGAGCATAGTTCCTGAAGATGCCTCTGATCTTAATTGATTTGTTGTGGCAATCTTATTGCTACTGGTATTAAAAGGAGCTGATATAGATAAAGCACAGTTCAAAAACTTTGTCCTTATAAAAGTGTAATTTGTCGCTGGATTAGGTAATACAACATTTCCTCCATCAGCCCATGGTATAAACTGGCAGTCCCTAAAAGTAACCGTAGAACTCGAACCATACCTAAAATTATAGGCAGAATGTTGTGTTGTAAGAAGATTAGGCTTAAAAACACAAGCATTAAATACGACAGTTGAGACACCAAAAACCCTTTCTGCTTGGATATAGTTATAGACAGACGGTGCCCAATATTCTTTGAAACTTACTCCTCTTATACCCCAAGGTTCACCGTTTACGGTTTTGGTCGTCCCTAAAGTTAAGGTAACAGTAATAGCAAACCACCCAGCATAGTTAGCAAAACAATAGTCATCTCCCGTCAAGCTAACGGTAGTTGAGGTTGAGCCATCCCCGAAGTGTAAATGAGTTACTAACTGGTAGCTGTAAAGGGTATTTTGAATTACTCCCCACCTATTCTGATTGACCGTAATTGTTCCATCACTAAATCCAGTACAAGCTACGTCAGTTATATCCGAGAATAGTACAGTTGAAGTATAAGTCCCGTCTCCCCCTGACACATCTATTGTTTCACTAATTGCTCCACCTTCATCATCTAATCCAGTCAAAACCACCGTATCCCCAGCTCCCAAAGTACAGCCACTTAAAACAACATCTACAGTTGTGGACACTTTCATTTCGTAGACAGACATTTGAATTGGAGTAAGTGAAGCCGCAGGAGTAGAAGCTGGTAAGATTTCATAACTTCCCGCCAGATCAGAAGTGTAGGCAGTAGACATAGAACTAACCGAACCAGTTACAACCAGAGGTCTTTTGTCAAATAGCACCCTATCCGTGCCGTTTGCCCCTCCCTCGGTTATGCTAGTCACCGAAACGATCCTACATCTTACTTTACAACCACTGTCTACAACTGAATACCAATTTGTCGGCGGAGTAAAGGAGACAATTTGTACCCCAGTAGACAATAGAGCATTTTGGTTTGTGACCCTAAGTGTAGCCCAAGTTGTATGACCAGTAGAATACTCCCAGATAAACTCTACTGCACTAGCAGAAAAAGCGGTAGCCACATTCAGTTTAATCCCCCAAAATCTTTGTGACCAGGAAAAGGTAATGGCATTATTAGCTACAGCAGTATCGGGGAAATAGTCGAAGGTTGTCGAATTTATGACGTTACTCCCCGCCGCATTGTAGACACTGGCCGCACGGCCATCTGTTACTCCATAATCAACATATGGATTTTTCCAAAGTGAGGTACAGGTAAAAGCCATTTTATCCTCCTAACTTTTCAATTTCTTCCAATCGTTTCAATAAAGAAATCTTATCAAGATAATAGCTGTGATATGACTTGCCTAGCTCGATCAACTCCTTATCTGTTGGTTTTGGAGTGGCGAGAATCTGTTCAATACTTTCTTTCTCCCTTCTTAACGCCTCCAAATCAATCTTCTCCTCTATGACTTTGTAGCGGATAGCAGTGTCTTTATCTACTAAAACAATCTGTTCTTCTTTGATGGTTGATAGGTCTGTCATATTCTAAAATGCTGTAGAATAGGCCGAATAAGTAAGTGTCGCCCTGTCTGCCCAAGCATCGGCGTAGCCTGTGGTTTGGGTGGGGTTGTTGGTAATAGTGGCGTATGTAAAAGCAGTACCCGAACTGGTGTCTATTTTCATAACAAACCAATTACCATCAGCATCTTCTTTCCCTATGTAGGTGACGGTGACAGAGGCTTCGTCAATGTCGTTGGTGGAATAGACCAGACTAGTAAAGGACTGGGCGTTCCCATCCTGGTCAACAACCATTACCTTTTTGGCCCCGTTTGTGTCGGTGAATCTTTTGTGTTCTCGGTTGGCTAGATCAAATTCTGATGGCATGATCTATTTTACAATTTTGGAACCTGATCGTAGCTCCATGTCCCTTTGTACTTTTTTATGTAGTAGTTTTCTAAAACCATGTTTGGTCTCCCAAATTTATCTTCAAAGACATTGGTGTTGTTAAGTGGTTGTTCTATAAATTCTTTGTTGGGTTCTGCTTCGGCGTACTTTTGGTTAAATGAAATCTCGTAATCTACCGCATCTTTTTTGGTAATGGCGGTTGGAATTTCTATCTTCGATAAAACCTCCCTCCTGTATTTACCAAGATACATCCCCATATAAGCAGGGGAACCTGATAGGGCAAAAGATTTTCCGGCGTTGGTCTTGAAGGCGATATCGAATAGAATTGGGTCTTTGATTTCAACCGTATCGTGAAGAAGAAAGAACTCGTCAAGGTTTGTATATTCCATCACCCACTTAATTTTGCCTAACTCCCAATCATTGTTGACCATAACCATAATTGGGTAAGCCTGATAATCCCCGAAGCTGTTTAGACAATTCTCAAGCCAGTGTTTAGTTTTGGTGGTTGATCCGATAACAATGGCTTGTTTCATATTGGCGGATTAGTTTTCTCCATAGATTATATGATTTTTTGTAGGTATCAAAGTACGGGTCATCAACTTTACCCATCCAAAAACCCTCGTTTAGTTCTAGCCCCCTTGCTTCTTTTTGTAGATTCTTCCAAACATTACTAGCTCTGTTGTGTGTAACTGTTGCATAACCAGTTGCTATCGCCCAGTCATTCTCGTCACAGACTCTTTTGAGTTTTATTCCCAACCAGATATCAGCAAACCGATCTAGCCCAACCCGATATCCCATCGGAGCGTAGTACATATATTGGAGCATTTTTCTTTTGAAAGCAACATTCATTCCGCATAGAGGAAAATAGATTCCTCTTGGGATTGCTCCCTTGTAAAAGACGACATCAGGATTGCCGTTGACCAGTTGGCTTGGGGCATCCCAGTCTTTAACCCCCTGCCAAACCCCATGGCTGACAACACATTCAGACTCGTTTCTAACGGCGTATGGGACACCCCGCATATATTTATCCGCCGTTGACATCCAGGAGAGGGGGAAGCGTTGGTCGAGAACTTTAATGTGGTCAGCAATGGTATCTCCGCTAGGTTCGGTATCGTCATCAAGGGTTATAATATGCGTAACCTCTGGTAGATATTTGGATATGTAGGCAAAACCCAGGTTTCTACAACAGTCGCTTTTGTTGAAGATCGCCCCACTAAATTCAGACAGATCATATAATCTGTTCAGAATCACCGGCTCGTCTCCGTCTCTGACAGTAATTAGTTCAACTGAATGTTTTTTGAAAAGTCTAGCCCATTTCTTAAGGAAGGTCTGGTAACAATCTTCTCTAACGGTGGGGACAACAACTGCTATCTTCATAAGATTATTCCAATACCTAACGCCTTAAGTCCGTCGGGGTGGGCGAGAAACTCAACTGTTTTCTTTTTGGTTCTCTTTTTAATCTCTTCCCAGAATTTTTTACTGCCCGCGTTGTCCACGTCTTGTCCCACAAACTCATCTTGGATGTCGTGCATCATACAAATCTTGGCGTACTTTCCGACATTCCCGTAATCTTTCTTGACCCATTTATAGGTGTGGTCAGCATCTATAAAGACTAGATCGAATCTCCTTCCTTTTACTTTATCGCTGGTTCCAAGAATAAACTCGACTTCAAAGGGCAGACTATCAAATACTCTTGGGTCTAAGTGTCTGCCGGTATCAACCCCAGTTGCTTTTATACATGGATTAAATCGGGAAAGGTAGGCGGTAGTCAGGATTAGGTTTGAGCCGGAGAACACCCCAACCTCGCAGTAGCTGTTTATCTTTTGATTGGAAAGAAAAATTAGAGCCGGGGCTAATTGTTCTGGTTGTTGGAGAACTCCAAAGCCAGACCGGTAATCTTGGTTTACCGCCCCAAAATCAATGACCGGATCGTTGTGGATTCCCCATTGTCGGATTAGCCCGATGACAAAATCTTCATTTTTCAAATTCTCAATACCGGTTTCGAGAATGGTGCTTAGAATTTTTTGGTTAATCATATTTGCTTTTAGGTATTCTTGACCATAGTTTAGCAATTAGTTCGTGGTCTTTCTCAAGAATGGTTGCAACTTTCTCTCTAATTTTATTAAGAGACGATGACCCAAAGTGGTAGATGACCACATTGTTAGATTGTCCGGTCTTGGCTCCCATTGCTGTCAGGCGATAAAAGAAGTCAGTATCCCCGCCGTGGATAACAAATCTCTCATCAAATAAGCCGTAATCTTCGTAGGTTTTTGTCGGACAGAAGAAACACCAGCCATTCATATTACTGTTCTCAATATAGTCATCCTCCATAATAAGGTGGGGGTTTCTCATTTCTCCTCCAATAGTATTCGGCCAAATCATTGCTAGGTCGTGCCTTTTGAGTTGGTCAACCAAAACCTTCACCCCGCCTCTGGGGAGAATTACATCATCGTTTAATATGCCTATGACTTCGTGCTTTCTGGCTTTAATGATACCGTCGTTCCACCACTTATAAATAGAAACCGGGACTTCATACTCGATGTACTTGTCTGACTTTAAGAGGTAGTTTCTGAAAATGTTTTTGATACTGGTTCTTAAGCGGGCATCTTGTCCATTGTTGACCCCTATTATAGTGATATCTTTTCGGTTCGGTTGGTTGACGATTGATTCCAGACAAAGAATAAGTTTGTGATATTCCGTGTAACAACCGACGATAATCGCTGTTTTGTCCATTAGTAGGTTGACCCGAAACTTCTAACCTTAGTATGTGGGTGGAGCTTAATTTCAGAAGTGTCATACCAGTTACCATCAAGTTCTCCAACTTTGACTCCGGTTTTCCAAACGGAATAATCAAAGCTCAACTGATCTCTTAGGGAGTGACGACATAACTGACTCCACCAAAAGTTGTTAAACTCGATTACCTTTGGGGTGTGATGTCGTAAAATGATTCCGGTGGCGTGGATATTGTCGTTTGTAAACCCTTCCCGAAAGTATCTCTCCATCTGTTGGTTGACTGTTTCAGGAGAGTCGAGGTTGAGTTCTAAGACAACCCTGGCTTCTTCATAGGTCGATCTGACATCTTTGGCGGAGAACAAAACAATATCCCCCCTGTCTTTGTACTTGGCTAAAAATTCTTCCGGTGGAACCAAAAGTTCTACATTGCCGTCTATCCACAAAGAATATTCGGTATCAACAAATAAATGAGACAGGGCCTTAACCATTCGGGCGTTTCTAGTGTTGCTGTAAAATAAAGGTTTGATTATTTTACTTCTCCACTTCGGGACTGTATAAACACCGTCAAGATAGGCAAGACCCTCTACCCCATCAGGTAATGGGTTAAGAGTATCATACATATTTATTACACAGGTATAGACTGTTATCGGACTGGTGTCTTCATGCTTCTTTCTACAAATGAATTCGAACAGAAATCTAGGGGGGTGGTCAACCTGATCGACTTGAAGCAGGAAGGTATGAGCTAAGATATCAAACTTCTTGCCCAACTCTTCTCTGAAAAACTCGTGGTTAAAAGAATACTGGTTATCAGCTGACCACTCTTCGTTTTTTTGTTCCTCTATCCCCAACCAAACTACAATAACCAAGTCTCCGTTTTTATCTAAGACACGGGAATACTCATCAAAAACCTTTTGGACATCTTCTCTTGGAATATGGTCGATGGTTGACAAGTCTAAAACCAGATCGAACTGATTGTCTTTGAAGGGTAACTGTCTGATATCGCCTTGGGTTATATCCAGTTTCGGGTTTTTTCCTTTAGCCAGATTGATGGTGTCTTGGTTGTATTCGACCAGTTTAGTTTTATTGTTTTCGACAATCGGTCTTTCGTGGCCCTCGTTGAAACAGTCTGTTTTAAGTGGCCGTTTAGCCGAAGTCAAATACCTCTTGGATATTAGATAGTAGTGATCAAAAACTTCTTCGTATGATTTAAGTTTTGGGATTTGGCCTTCAAGCCAACTATTGTCCGACATATTTTTTCATCCTTTCCAGGAATGTGTCGTGGTCTTCCCCAAAGGATTCTTTGCCTTTCTTATAAACCCAATCATCTTCTGCTTTTTTAGCCAATGGGTGGTTGTGTTCGACAATGGATAGTGGAGCGAGTTGATAAGCACTAAGAACTTTGGCCTTAGTTATCAGTTCAGTATCGCAGAAATTATGGATGTATTCGTGAAAGACAACCCCAGGCTTGTTATCGAATGTCCCTCCGATACTGTCTATATAGTATCGACTAACCAAGAAGTTGGTTCCGTTCGGGTTTAGCAGATCGTTACTGGCTATTACCCCCGCTCCAGGAATGGATGCCTTTTTTAGAAGTTCAATATCCCAGCCCTTCTCAAAAACAATATCGTTGCTGGCGGTAAATATGAAGTCCTCCTTCGTCTTCTTAAACATCATGTTTATTCTTTTGGCGTAACTAACCGTGTCTTTGTCGGTTTCAAAAACAGTAGCTTTAGTTTTCTTGAGTAGATTTATTGCCTTGGTTTCATCGGTGGCAAAATAGATGTGGTGGGGGACGGTGGTTGTTTCTTCAATGTTTTTAACTAGGGGTTTGAGTTTATTGAATCTCCCCATGGTTGGAATTAGTATTGCGATACTTCCTTCAACTTGCTCTTCTGGTCGCTTAAAGACCTTGCCCCCGTGATGTCCGATGATGATGGTCGGGTCAACCCAAACCGAGTATCCCTTCTTACCAGCGTTCATCATAAAGGTCGTATCCTCTGATAGGTCTTGGTGGGCCATGGGTAGTGGGGTCAGACCAAACTCTTCCGTTCTGCCAAAGTAAAATAAGGTGGTGACATTGCTTCCAAGACTTCTCTTTTAATAAGAAGAAAGCCGGTGCCGGTAGCATCAACCTTTGTGACTCCTTTCCAGTTTTTAACCTCCTCCCAGCCGATATCGACTAAGGTGTTGCCATCAAGTTTCTTAGCAATCGGTTTGATTAGTTCCTCGGTTCTAGCAAAACACAAAGCTCCTACGATTGCTTTGTCGTGAATAAGTAGCCGGTGGATAGCGTCTGATGGGAATATCATGTCGTCATCAATAAACATTAAATGAGAACAGTTATGTTGGAGAGCCATCAAGACGGCCGAGTTTCTGGCTTGGTGGACAACAGAGCCTTCTGGGTAGTGGAATAAACAATGGAGCGATTTACTGGCGGCGAAGGTAACTAGGGATTGAAGTGTCTTAAATGACGGGTTCCCCATCGAGGGCATACTTATCAGGACTTTAACTTCCTTGGTGTCTGCCATGTTAAGCTATGATAGCATGACAGGAAAAAATTTTGTCCCCCACGAATTCGGAACCGACCTTACTAATAAAACCGTCCCCCGCTTGCAGGAATTTGTTTACAAGTATCTAAAAAGGGAATTTCCAGATTCTTGGCATCACCGGCTATATTATGACATATTGGACAACTATGTTACTCAAAACAAGAAGGGGCAGATAGTTAAGAACACATATAGAAACAACGGCAGACTATACAAAAGGAAAGATAATAAAAATATTCTGGTTCTTTCTCCCCGTTACCACGCCAAGTCATCCTGCTTTTCAATTAACTATCCACTTTGGGAAATCTACAAAAATCCTAATGTCAGGATTTTAATTGTGTCAGGCAGTGAGGATATCGCCACTTCTTTTGTCAGGGCAATTATGAACCAGTTGGAAAATAATGTGGAGTTAAGGAAGGATTTGGGGAGCTTAACCCCTAAGCTGTGGGGGAAGAAGAAGTGGGGAGAGAAGGCTCTGGTAGTAAAGAGGGATACCATCGAACATTCCCCGACTCTTTCGGCTGTTGGTGTGGGCGGAAGGTTAGTCTCTCGTCGTGCTGACATCATCATCTGTGATGACTTGATTGACATAAACACCGCCAGAACCAAGGATATGAGAGCCAAGACCAAAGAGTGGTATGAGAATGTTCTTTTGCCCATTCTTGACCCGACAACGGGGCGGTTAGTTGTGTTGGGTACGGCTTGGTATCAGGATGATTTGTACGATTTTCTATGGAGGGAAAGTAATTTTGACATCAGGCTTAAGCTCAAGGCGTTAATTTATCACCTTCCTCACTTCAAAGACACCCCGACAGGAAAGGAGGGAAAGACCAGCCATCGAGTAAGTGGTTTGAAATATCATCCAGCTGACTACCCTCTTGCTCTAAACAGCCAGGATGTTTTTGATACCGTAACAA
>ENA-UOWG01003710-UOWG01003710.1-activated-sludge-metagenome-genome-assembly--contig:-NODE-3710-length-11321-cov-5.802237_pt1 | contig 11321 bp, 6 predicted proteins | sample MGYA00238147_ERZ761563 | MGnify/ENA primary metagenome ERZ761563 (study PRJEB28884, sample SAMN05720216) | anaerobic digester metagenome | isolation source: active sludge of municipal... | reverse complement strand
GGAACGAAGCCCCCGCCCTCCTTCGGCTCCATCTCGTTGAGACAGGGGCCTTTTGCCCTGGGCCTGCGTTGCCTCGGCCGTTACAGCCCATTTCAGGGATGCGCCGGCCTCGGCGCCTTGGCCCAGGCCAAAATTCCTCCTGCCATTCGGAAATTTATTATGGCAACCGGTCTAGGCCGCCTGCGCCAGGGAAGTCCCCTTAAGCCGGACCAGGCGATCGACATCCAGAATCAGGCCGACCCGCCCGTCGCCGAGGATGGCGGCGCCGGCGAGTCCGTGGGTGGACTTGAAGGTTTCGCCGAGGCTTTTAATGACGACTTCCTGTTTGCCGAGCAATTGGTCGACCAGGAGGCAGCGGCGTTCGGTCTCGGTGCCGACCAGAACCACGATGCCCTGGCAGGGATCGGTGGCCTGGGGTTTCACGCCGAAGAATTCATGCAGCCGAAGCAGCGGGCTCAATCGGCCGCGAACGTTGATCATTTCTCCCCGGCCATAAACCGTCGAGAGCATATCGCGCGTCGGGCGGAACGATTCGCAGACCGACAGGGTAGGGAGGATGTAGCGGTGTTCGCCGACACCCACAATCAGACCGTCAATGATGGCGAGAGTCAGCGGCAAGTGGATGGTGAAGCGCGATCCTTGTCCCATCTGGGATTGAATCTCGATTTTTCCCCGCAACTTGTCGATATTGCGGCGCACCACATCCATGCCGACCCCACGGCCGGACACCTCGGTGATTTGCTGCGCGGTGGAGAAACCGGGGGCGAAAATCAGATTGAAAATTTCCGAGTCTTCGAGGACATCGCCGGCTTGGATGAGCCCCTTTTCCAGCGCCTTTTCCCGGATTCGTTCCCGGTTCAATCCCCGGCCGTCGTCGGAGATTTCGATCACGACGTTGCCCCCCTGGTGGTAAGCCCGCAGGCAGACTTTGCCTTGGGCCGGCTTGCCCGAGCTGAGGCGGTCCTCGGGCTTTTCGATCCCATGATCGACGGAGTTGCGCACCATGTGGATCAGCGGATCGCTGATGTCCTCGACGATTTTTCGATCGATCTCGGTCTCTTCGCCCTGGGTGACGAGCTCGACCTGTTTGCCTTGAGCGGTGGCGATATCGCGCACCAGGCGGTTCATTTTCTGGAAAGTCGTTCGGATGGGGACCATGCGCAGGGACATGGCGGTGCGCTGGAGCTCGCCGGTGATGCGGCTCAGTTGAGCGAGGTTGCGGCTCAGGCGGCCGTCTTGAATGCCTTTCAGCTCGGAATCCTGGGCGACCAAAGACTGGGCGATGACCATCTCGCCGACCAGGTCGACCAGACTGTCGAGCTTGAAGGTCGCCACTTTGACCATGGAGGCCGCCGCGGTGATGGCGGCAACCGCCGAATCCCGCTCGCCGGCCGATGCGGCCGCAGGGGCTTTGGATTCATCGTTGGCCGGCGCGCTGGTCTCGATAGTGGGCAATGCCTCAGCCGGCGCCTTGGCAGCGCCCCGTTCCATCACAGCGCGGGCTCGCAGAATCACATGGCCGATTGGAATCAGGACGGGCGAGGGAGGTTTTTGGCCCGATAATTGCAGTTCAATCTCGGTCACGAACCTTTTGAGGAGGTCACCGCCCTCGAGGATGATATTGATAATCTCGGAATTGATTTGCAGCTTGTGCTGCCGGGCCAGATCCAGCAGGGACTCCAGGTCGTGCGCCAGGAGCTTCATGGGAGTCAGGTTCAACAATCCCGATCCGCCTTTGAAGGTGTGAAAAGCCCGGAAAATGGAATTGAGCGTGTCGGCGTCCGCGGGATGTTCTTCGAGCACCAGAACACCCAGTTCGATGTTCTGAAGATGTTCGTGCGATTCATTGGCAAATTCGCGCAATAGATCGCCGTCTTGTTCCAGGTTAATAACCAGGGACATCTCCTCCCCGGGATCGCTTGGAGGATTGGGGCTGCTGGGCGCGGAGATGGGTGCCGCCGCCTGGGGAGGGGTGCCGAGGGCCGTTTCCTGAATCCAGCCGGCGGGAATCGGCGGCGCGGGATGGCCGTTCCGAAGGGCGCCGCAAGCGTTCTCCATGTAAGCGGTCCATTCGCTTAAATGCAGGATGGAAGCGGCATCAAAGAAGCCCGATCCCGCGAAAATGCCATCGAGCCATTCCCGGGCCTGGCGGATGGCCTGGCGGATTTCCGGAGGGACAGGGGAGGTTTTGCAGGTATCCTCCATTTGTCCCAGGAGGCAATTGATGGGCAGCAAGCCGTTATCATCGCCGGCCTGGGCAAAGACCAGTTCGAGGGCGATCTTGTTGGCGTTCTGCCCCAGGACATCGAGTAAATCGGTATGGTTCATGACGGGGAAAGAATCCATGATACACTTCAGTTTTGTCTGAAGGCTACATCGGCACTTCAGGATGGGAGTTAAGGTCTTTTTTCGCCGCAACCGGTTTAAACCGATTGCCAAAAGAAACTTCCAAATTTTTTAGGGAGCCTGTCCAGACATGATGTCAGGCAAAAAGCCGGGACCTCATACGATCTGGGACTATGCGGCAGGAGGCAGGAGGCGGGAACCTTCAGGGGATCTGGGATTCGTCTGGCGGGGAAGGGGATGAGGACTGGAGGAGGTCGGCGATGAGATCGGCGGCGTCCCGCATCTGGAAGGGTTTTTCCAGAACCCGGATGGTTGGATCGTGCTGGATCTCATGGCGGACCAAGTCATCGATATAGCCCGTGGTCAGGACGAATTTCATCTGGGGCCATTGGCTGCGGGCTTTCTGGATCAGCTGCCAGCCATTCATGCCGGTCATGTTATAGTCGGTAAACAGGAGTTGGACCGGGGATTTCGATCGGTCCAGGATTTCGAGGGCGTCTTCCGCGCTGGTGGCTACCGTGACGTCGTACCCGACGGCGCGAAGGAAGGTGCGGGTGAAATCCAGCACAAGATCGAGGTCGTCCACGACCAGGATGCGGCCGGAACCCCGGCTGAGGCGAGCTCGTGAGACCTTGGGTTTTGCGGTGATTTCGCCTTTGGAGAGAGGCAGGTAGATATGGAAAGCCGTGCCGGTTCCCGGATGGCTTTCGACATCAACAAAACCGCCGGCCTGGTCAATGATGCTTCGGACAATTGCCAGCCCCAGGCCCGTTCCTTTGCCCTTCCCTTTTGTGGTAAAAAACGGATCGAAAATGTGCTGGATCAGTTCGGTTTTGATGCCGCAACCGGTGTCGGCGACGGTGCAGTGCAGGAATTGATCGGTGTCGACCCGGGCGCAGCGCCGTTTTTGTTCCGGCGTGAGGATGACGCTCCGGTTGGTGATGGTAATGCGGCCGCCCTGGGGCATCATGGCATCCTGAGCGTTCACGCAGAGGTTGAGGAGCAGCTGCTGGGCCCGGGTGCCATCCACGCGAACCGCCAAAGGCTGGGTCTCGGGCTGGAGCACCAGTTCGACTTTGCTCATCAGGGACCGCTTGAACAACAGGCCGGCTTCCTGGATGACCTGGTTGAAATCCAGGATGGTGTCTTCCTCGTCCGAAACCCGGCTGAAGGAGAGCAACTGCTGGGTGATCTCGGCCGCTCGAGCGGCCGCCTGGTCGGCCTGTTGGAGGTTGTGGAAGTTTTCCCTGTCCTCCTGGGATTCGAGCAGCAGGAGGCCGATGTTGCCGCGGATGGCCTGGAGGAGATTGTTGAAATCGTGGGCGACGCCGGCAGCCAGGGCGCCGATGACCTCCATTTTCTGGGCCTGGTAAAGCTGGCATTGGAGTTCGTGGAACCGGGTCTGATTGGTGACCCCATAGAGCAATCCACGAATTTCGCCCTCGTGCAGCCAGGGGGCAATCTTGATCAGCCAATGATCGCCTTGATCGCCGGTGGCCTGAATTTCCTGCGATTGGCCGTTGGCCAGGACCGACTGGAAGATCATCTGCAATTCCAGTTGCCGCTCCGGATCCTCGACGTAATCCAACAGGGATCGCCCCGCGCACGGCGGTTCCTGGAGATACAGCCAACCATGCCGGGGCGGCATCTTCTTCCAGCCGTCATTGATGTGGCTCAGACAAAACTGATGATCGATGGTGTAGACGGCCGAGTCCAGGGAGTTGATGATGCTCAGAGCGTAGTTGCGTTCGATCCGCAACTCATCCTGAAGACGGCGGTTCTGGGTGATGTCGCGCTCGAAGGCCACGCAGCCGAGGAACGCGCCTTTGTGATCGAAAATGGGTGAGATGGAAGACTCCACCATGTAGAGAGATCCGTCCCGGCGGCAATTGATCAGTTCTCCCCGCCAATCGTGGCCGGCGGCCACGCGCGCCAGGGATTCGTCGATTCGGGACTGTTCGGAGGAGGCGCGCAGGAAATGGGTGCTGTTGCCGAGGGCTTCTTCGATGGTATGACCCGTCACGGTCTGGAAGGCGGCATTCACAAAGGCCAGCCTGAACTCGGCGTCGGTGATGAAAATCACGTCGGGCGTCGAATCCACGGCCGTGACCAGCCGTTGGACATGGGATTCCATGCGCCAGCGCCGGCTGGCGTCTTTGACGGTGACGAGGGAGAATCCTTCGCCGAGGGGGGTTACCTGCAAATCGGCCATCAGGACGATGCGTCCCTCGCTCAACACCGGCACCGCTGACAAGGTTTCCTGTCGTCCCGTTTGACGGTCGAGGAGTTCGCGCAGTTTCCGAGCGGTGGTCGCGGTGAACCGTGAGGTCAGCCGGTTTTCCCCGCCCTCCGCGGCATGCGCTGGGGCGCCCAGCAGCTGTGTGGCGCGCGAGTTGGCCTCATACACCCGCCCGTCGTCCCGGCAGACCAGCTGGCCATCCTCGGATTGCTCGAAGAGACATCTCCACCAATGATTCCGGGAGGCGGGCATGGCCGCCGCGGGCGATTGGGGCATTGAGGCGGGCGGAGAGATCATGGGCGGTCGGGCTTCGGAGGATGTGGCAAGAGCGGGCTAGACATAAACCAGGAGGGACTGGCTGATGGGGTTAATCCGGTTATGGTTCCGCAGCTTATCGATGTAAGGTTCGCTGAGTTCCTGTCCTTCCGGGATAAGGAGCAAGCCGTTGGCCGTATAAATGCCCTTGGCCAGGATCATGCCGGGTTTCAGCTCGGACAACAGCACCTCGCGTTCTTTCCGAGGCACGACCGCCCGTGGCAATGTCCGGAGAAAAAGCCTGACCGCATCCGGATCAAATATCTTCCCGCTGCCCAGTTTGATGGCTTCCACCGCGTCGGAGCCGGCATAGTTGCTCTCGGCATAACTCACCGCGACCGCCAGCAGCCGTCCCAGCCAGGGGATGGCTTCGCCGGCCAGCTGATCCGGGTATCCCGAACCGTCGAATTGCTCATGGTGAGAGCGGATGACGACGCCGACTCCAGCCAAAGGCTGGACAAAGCCCACGAGTTCCTGCCCGAGCACGGGATGGTGTTCGATGAGGGCCTGTTCGGCCTCGGAGAGAGACTCGTTCTGGTGCCAGCGACGGATGATCTGTCGAGGCACGCCCAGGAGCCCGACATCGTGCAGCCAAGCCCCGAATTCAAGGACTTGTTGCTTGTCAGACGGCAGAGAGAGCCCCAAACCCATCGCCCGGGAGATTTCGTAAACACGCCGGGCGTGACTGCCGAGCACGGGATAAAAGGTCTCCATGATTTGGACACACAGCGAGACGGAGCGCTGCAGGTTCTGCGAGAGCGCCTGATTTAATTCGGCGAGCTGCTGGTTCTGAGTTTCGACCCGGGCAATCTGCACTTCCAACGATCGGTTCAGAGACTTCAGCTTTTCGTTCATGCTGAGCGTCGCGGCCTGGAGCACGGCGTTGCGGCAAATCAGCTCGTATCGCTGGACGGCGTTCTTTACAGTCGCCAGCAGTTCCTCTCGGAGCCAGGGTTTGACGATGAACCGGTAGATTTCGCCCTTGTTGATCGCGTCGATCACCGTGTTGAGGCTGAGAACGGCGGTGATCAGAATCCGGGTGGCGTCGGGCTGGATCTCCTTGACCTGCGCCAGAAACTCCAAGCCGGTCAGCATCGGCATTTGGTGATCGGTCATGATCACCGAGAACTGCCACTTCTTGAGGGCCTCCAGGCCTTGGACGGCGTTGGAGGCCGTCACCACTTCGAATCCTTCGCGGCGCAGGGTGTCTCGGAGGGCGACCAGCACGATTTCCTCGTCATCCACCACCAGGATCCGATGGAGCGATTGTTCTGTGGTTTTGTCATCCGCGGTCATCATAGACTCCTCATACCCCGTGATCGAAGGCGGTCCGCAGTTTTTCCAACACCGCGTCCCCTGAAAGATCCGGTGTGATCACCAGATCGGTTTCTCGCGCCAGCGGTGTCTCCAATTCATCCGGGTGTCCGCCGATCACCTGAAGAATCACCTGAAGCGGTCTTTTTTCGCGACGAACCTCCCGAACCAGAGGTGTGAAATCGCGGTCCTTGGGTTCAATCAGCAGCATCAGACCCACAAAGGAATACTCGCTGTTGCGCAGGTGCTCGCGGGCGGAGGATGGGGTGTTGGCCGCCACCACATGATAGCCGTGAATCCGCAGAAACTCTGTCGTTTCGTCCAGCAAGGATCCGGCGACGCCGGCCAGGAGCAGGCTGCGGCGGGGGGGGACGGCCTCGGTCATCTCGCGCTCGGCCTCGGTAAAATCGGCTTGTGGCAGCCAGATTCGGAAACAAGTGCCTGCGCCCTCGGTCGAGTCGACCGAGATGGCGCCCTGATGTTTCTCCACAAAAAGGCGGGCATTATAAAGTCCGAGCCCCGATCCCTTGTTCATCGCCTTGGTGGTGAAGAATGGATCAAAAATGGAGGCCAGATAACGGGCGTGGATGCCGCAACCGTCGTCCTGGACCGTCAGGCAGATGGCAGGCAGCCTCGGCCAGGAGCCTTCCACGTGACCGCACACCGGATAATCATCGTGCATCGAGGTCTGGACGAGCAGCTTGCCGCCCTGAGGCATGGCATCCGCCGCGTTGATGGTCAGGTTGATGATCACCTGGCGGAATTCGACGGCGTCCACATACAATGGCAAGGCCTCCGGAGCCAGCAAGGTCGTGACTTGCACCCGCCGAGGCAGGATTTTCTGCACAAGATCGACGAGATCGGAGACGATCTCATTCAGGTTGTGATAATGGCGTTCACCGGTCTTGCCATGGTGGAGGTTGATGATGCGATGGACCAGCTGGCTGGCCTGGAGCGAGTGGTGTTTAATCAGGGCGAGCCCCTCATGGAAGGGGTGATCGGCCTTGATCTGGGTGAGGAAGGATTCGCTCAAAGAATGGATGCCGGCCATGATATTGCTGAAATCATGGGCCAATCCCATGGTCAGCACCGCGAGTGTTTCCTTCCAGGCGGCTGTGGAGAGCCGTTTTTCGGCGATAGTTTGCCGGGTGACATCGAGCCAGACGCCCTCGTAGCCCAGGAGGAGTCCGCTCTCGCTGGCAATGGCCTGGCGGTGCTCCAGGATGTAGGCCACCCGGCCGGTCTGCGCGTTGCGGATACGATAGGTGGTGGTGACGCCCTGGGGCGATTGTTGAGCCCGCTTCAATTGCTGCCGAAGTTCCTCGACATCGGACTCATGAACCACATGCCAGAACTTGTGCGGCTGCCGCTGCCAGTCTTGGAGGCAAACCCCGGTAAGTTCCTCCATTTTGGGGCTTACGAATTGGAAACTGAGGTCCGCTCTCTGGCTGAAAATCACCCCCGGCCAACGATTGACCAGGTTGTCCAAAAGCGTTTCGGTCCGCAGCAAACGCACGAAAAGATTGCGCCGTCCCGGTTCGCTTTGGAGGAATTCGGACCAGCCGCCCTCGGCCAATTCTTCTTGCGGGGGCAACACCGAATCCAGGCGGACAAAAATCCCCCCCGGATTGCGGGCGGTTTCGAGGCAGAACCAATGGCGGTTTGTGCCGGTGAGCGCGGAGATCTGGACCCGGCTGAAATTCGTTTTCAGGGCCAGACATTCGTCGATGGATGGGCGCCATTCCTGATGCTTCTGACGCAGCAGCTCATCGAAGGGCTTGCCCTGGCAGGCTTGCGATTCGAGCTGTAACCAGTCGGCGAGGGCCTGGTTGACCTCCACCACCTGCCGATCGGAGTTCAGCACGGCCATGCCCCCTTCCAGCCAGAATCTCAAGGCGGGCGGTTCCTGCAACACCGGCGAAACCTGTCCGTTATCCCACGATTCACTCATGGTGCCGCTGATTTTTTTCCTCATGGCGCGTCCATCCGCTGGCGAACCGGCTGACAGCCCGCGACAATCCATCCCCTCCCTCCCATCGCCGAAACCGGAGGGGCTTGACGGAATGGACCTCTGCGGGTTGCCACCAATTCACCATCAAGCTTATCGGCGATGCCCCTAGTGTTCTTAAATTATTTCTCGATTTCAAGCCTCCAGGAGGCCGGCCCTGACAATTTCAGCCTTGACGACGCGGCCATGTTCCAAAACATTGACGCCAAAATCACAAGGCCGACCGCCATGCATGAGCTGCCTCCAATCCACCTCCTAGCCGCGTTGCTGAATATCCTGGAGGATGGCCTTTTGTGTGTCAGTGATCGCGAGCGGATTGTATACTTGAATCGAGTGGCCCGGCGCTTGACGCGGAGCGAGCAGGCGGAAATGTCCGAAGGCCCCATTGCCGACTTTCCTGGGGTGGCCGAGCTCCTGGTTCAAGTTGGATGGGAGCAGCTCAAACTCGCTCCCTCCCCCCTGCGGACCATCCGCACTCTGCCATCGCAGCGGACCAGCGAGGGGCCTTTGCCTCTGGCCATAACCATCCAGGACACCGTTCTGGTGGATCAGCGTTTGTTTGTATTCCTGTTGCGGGACGAGTCCCGGCGGCAGCAAATGGATATGGCCTTCCATCAGTCCGAAAAAACCCAGGCCATCAGCGCCCTGGCCGCGGGCATCGCCCATGATTTCAACAACATCCTGACCGGCATTCTCTCGCATATTGACCTGGCCCTGTATGCCAAGGAACTGCCTGATTCCTTGCGGGATTACCTGCTCCTGGCCCAGACCAGCGCTCGCAGGGGCGCCGAATTGATCGGGAAACTGGCGACCTTCAGCCGGCGCTCGGAGCCGAAACTCAAACCGATTCCTCTCGGGTCCACGATAGAAGAAGCGGCCGCCACGCTGCAACGGACTTTGGGGCCGAAATTCAACGTTTCCTGCCTCCTACCCCGCCGCCCGCAGGGCTATACCATGGCCGACGAAAGCCAGATTGCCCAAGTCCTGATCAGTCTGGGCATGAATGCCAGCGAGGCGATGCCCCAGGGCGGCCAGATCACGCTCAGCCTCAATGAAGTCTCGTTTCGTGAAGGATCCACTGCCCCCCGTCGACGGCTGGGAGATTTTACGCAATTGACCGTGAGCGACACCGGCGAGGGCATCCCTCCCGACCAGGTCAACCGGATGTTCGAGCCCTATTTTACCACCAAATCCCTGGGCAAAACCACCGGGCTCGGCCTTTCCATCGCCTACAACATTGTCAAGGCGCACCAGGGATGGATGGAGGTTGAAAGCCAGCCGGGAAAAGGCACGCAATACCACATTTTCCTGCCGCGCGCGAGTCAGCCTGTTCCCTCAGCCGCCGCCGAGCCGCCTCCCGCGGAGAATCCTCCCACGGCCAGCGGGCGAGTGCGCGAGGGTCACGAACGGATTCTGGTGGCGGATGATGAGGATCTCGTCCGGTTGGTGGTTCGCGCCGTCCTCACGTTCCGAGGCTACCAGGTCGTCGAGGCCGATTCCGGCGAGGAAGCCCTCCGGAAATTTACGTCGGCCGAGACGCCGATCGATCTCGCACTGCTCGATGTTCATATGGCCGGGGCCGATGGATGGGATACCCTGCGGCTTCTTCGCCAACACAAGCCCGACCTGTCCGCTATCCTGCTCAGCGGCGCCCCTTCAGATAGCGATCTCGAACAAGCCGACCGAATGGGCAACGTCGCTTTCCTCGCGAAACCCTTTGATAACCACGATTTGGCCGGGTTGGTCAGGCGAATGCTCGATGCAAAACCGGCCGAGAACAAACCGGCCTGAAGCCCAGCCAAGTCTAGTAGCCTCGCATTGCCCGAATGCACCCGGTTTTCGCTTTTGGGATTGCTGGGGCTTTGAACATGTCTTAGGCTGAGGATGGAAGGATTGGTTATGGCTTTTAAGAGCGTTGAAGACCGGTTGGACGAACATGCGGCGTTGATTGGGCAGATCATTGTCTCGCAAAATGCGGCGCTTCAGCGCATGGATCGCTTCGAGGCCCGATTGAACACCCTGACAGATCTCGTCAACAAAGAACTCGAAAACGCCGCCAGGGAGCGAGAGAACGCCGCCAAGGAACGGGCTGCGATGAATAAACGCTGGGGCGAGATCACGCTGAAGATGGGATCGTTTGTCGAGGATATCATTGCTCCGAATATTCCTCGGATTGGACGCAAGTTATTTGGCCTGTCTGACATGGAGCTCTCGGCGTGCCGATATCAGCGCAAGCATTCCATCGATCCCGCGCGGCGCGAGGAATTTGACTTTGTTTACATTGCCAGCAATGGTTGGATCCTGAACGAAACAAAGGCGACGCCCCGAGTGGCGCACGTGGACAGCTTTCTGGAGCGGATCAAGGATTTGCCAGGTTTCTTTCCGGAGTGCGGGAATCGTCCTCTGTATCCCTGTTTTTCGAGCCTGAACCTGGGCGAGGATATCGTTCGCTACTGCACGAAGGCCGGAGTTTACGCGCTGGCGCTGGGCGACGAGACTGTCTCTGTTCTTAACTTTGAGCAACTGGGGCGCCACGCCTGACTGGACTCGTGCGGGCGGTGGATTGCGCAGTTCTGAAGGGAATGTTTTTATCGTTCATCGGTCGTTGAATCCGGGAAGTGACTTCCGGGTCCCGTGAATTTCCGCCGCCCATCAGCAAAAGAATCCAAAACACCGGTATTTTGCGTGTCTCCGGGCGGAAACTGGCATAGACTGAGGTCCGACGATGATGGGGAAGCGATACAGCGTGTTGCCAGGGTTTGGTCTGACGCTGGGGTATACCTGGCTGTATCTGAGCGTCATCGTGCTGATCCCGTTGGGTGGGTTGGTCTGGCGCGCGCTGGATCTGACGTGGAGTGATTTCTGGCGGTTGGCGACCACGGAACGCGCCTTGGCATCCTATCGTTTGACTTTTGGCGCGGCACTGGCGGCCGCATTGACCAATGCGGTTTTTGGCACGCTTCTGGCATGGGTGCTGGTCCGTTATGAGTTTCCCGGGCGGCGTCTCCTGGATGCGCTTGTGGATTTTCCTTTTGCGCTGCCGACGGCCGTGGCGGGGCTGACGTTGGATGACCGCTTAGATGTGATCATTGTGCCCGC
>ENA-UOWG01003702-UOWG01003702.1-activated-sludge-metagenome-genome-assembly--contig:-NODE-3702-length-11346-cov-7.086175_pt1 | contig 11346 bp, 9 predicted proteins | sample MGYA00238147_ERZ761563 | MGnify/ENA primary metagenome ERZ761563 (study PRJEB28884, sample SAMN05720216) | anaerobic digester metagenome | isolation source: active sludge of municipal... | reverse complement strand
ACAGGTCGATCATCGAGCTCCTCAACGCGCGCCTGCCCGCCCTGCCCGGTTTTCTGTCAGGCCTCAACAAAACGGAGCGGCGCTGGTTCGACGAGCTCACGCGCGAGAGCCTGCTGCGCGCCGTCGATCTCAATCGCCCGGTCGACCGCGCGCGCAGGAAGGAGATCAAATCCACGCTCGCGGACTCGGGCATCAAGGCCTCCTCCGGCCTTCTTGACACCATCAGCGACCTTGGCGTGCAGGAGCGCCTGCCGGCCCTCATTGACCTCATGCGGCACGAGCGACGGGACGAGATCCTCACCGCGGTCTCCAGTATCGCCCTCCTGCGCCGGCTCTGCGAAATCATCGCCGTGGGGGCGGACAAGGCCTCGCACGTGGTCGGGGCGCTTAAAAGCTATCTCAGGAGGGACACCGATGATGCCGTCGGGGCAGTCAACATCAACGAGGAAATCGAGACCATCCTTACCCTGTATCACAACAAGCTGAAGTACGGCGTTGAGGTCGCAAAGCGGCTTTCAGACGGCGTCTCGGTGATGGGAAACCGCGACCGGCTCAATCAGATATGGATGAACCTGACCAATAACGCCCTTCAGGCGATGGACTACCGGGGCACACTTACCATCACCACGCGGCGTGAAGGCGAATGGGTGGTCGTTTCGTTCGCCGACACGGGACACGGCATACCCGCGGAGATAGCCGACCGCGTATTCGATCCCTTCTTTACGACCAAAAAGCACGGCGAGGGCATAGGCCTGGGCCTGGATATCGCGCGCTCGATTGTAGAGGGCGCGGGCGGCAGGATAGAGTTCGAAAGCGAGCCCGGCAACACCGTCTTCCGGGTATACCTGCGCCCAACTCCCGGGGATGGTCCCTGGAAGGCACCGGGGTGATTGGTCGATTTTTTCTTTACTTGGTCAGGTTATCCGCGTATCCTCCCGGTTGAGGATCGCACACGGCGGCGCGTTTCCCGAAGGTCGCGCGGGGCGCCAATAAAGGCCTCAGGAGAGCGGAATGGACCCGAAAAAGGCGATAGTCTGCGTCGACGACGAGGCGATCATCGTACTGTCGCTCAAACAGGAACTCCAGAACCGGCTGGGGGATGAGTACATATACGAAAGCGCGATGAGCGCCGAGGAAGCGCTCCAGGTCATCGAGGAGCTTTCCGGCGACGACGTATGCGTCATTCTGGTCATATCGGACTGGCTGATGCCGGGGATCAAGGGCGACGAGTTCCTTTTACGGCTAAAAAAAACACATCCGGAAATCAAATCGATCATGATAACCGGCCAGGCCGACGACGCGGCGGTCGAGCGGACACTCGGCGAGGCGGGAGCTAACGCCGTACTCAGGAAACCCTGGAGCACCGAAGACCTCATCCGCGAGGTACGCGCCTGCTGCGACTCATCGAACGAAAGCTGCACATAGGAGCGCGGGACGGTGGGTGAGCAGTGCATACTGTGCGTCGATGACGAGGCCATCGTGCTCGAAAGCCTGAGGCTCGAGCTCATGATGAGCGGCGCGCTGGACCATGCCTCCATACGGACCGCGGACGGTGCCGAAACGGCCCTTTTGCTGGTGGAGGAGCTGCTCGGCGCGGGGGACGAGATCGCGGTAATCGTGTCCGACCAGCGAATGCCGGGCATGAACGGCGACGCCCTCCTCGAGCGCGTCCACGCCCTGTCGCCCTCGACCCTCAACATCCTCCTCACCGGCTACGCCGATATCGACGCGGTGGTAAACGCCGTCAACAGGGCGTCGCTGTACCGGTACATATCCAAACCCTGGGCCACCCACGATCTCATCCTCACGGTAAAGGAGGCCTACTACAAGTTCATCCAGAACAAGATAATCGAGGAGAAAAACCGCAAGATCGAAAGCCTCACCATGGCCATGGTCTCCGCGCTCGAAAGCGCCAACTATTACAACGACGAGGACACCGGGCTCCATATCAGGAGGATAGCGCTCTACTCGGAGATACTCGCCCGCGGGGCCGGCGTCGACGAGGAGCTGGTCAGGAAGATCAGGCTCTATTCCTCGCTGCACGATATCGGAAAAGTGGGCGTGCGGCGAGAGGTTCTCCTTAAACCCGGCAGGCTCGACGCGGACGAGTTCGAGGAGGCCAGGCAGCACGTGCTCATCGGCCACCGTATCCTCGACAACGCGGAGATAGACGAGACCGCAAGGAACATCGTGCTCTATCATCACGAAAAATGGGACGGAAGCGGATACATGCGGGGGCTCGCGGGCGCCGACATCCCCGTCGAGGCGCGCATCGTCGCGATCGTCGACGTCTTCGACGCCCTTATAAACGAACGTGTGTACAAACCGGCCCTTCCGCTCGAGGAGTCGATCGGCATACTCGCTAAAGGAAAGGGAGGCCACTTCGACCCGGACCTGCTGGACATCTTTCTGGGATCAATGGAAGAGATCGCCGAAATCATGCACTCCGGCCGCTGACGCGCGCGGCGCCCTCCAGGACACCATCCCCTCCGATAATAATAGTTTACAGCCCGCGGCCCGCGTGATCTACTTCCCACCATCGCCCGCGCAGGATGCTCCCTTCGCGCTCCGCGATAAACCGATGTACATGCGAGGTCACAATGAACACTGATCGGATGACCAGGCGGACCATGCTGAAGATCGGCGCCGCCGCGGCCGGAAGCACCGCGCTGGCTTACGCGGGGCTGCGCGCGTTGGAACGGACCGCGGGAAACGCCCCCACCGCCCTTGCCGCGCGACCGAAAGCCCTCTCCATGGAAAAGCTGAAAGGGTTCGCCGGCAAACGTCCCAACATTGTCCTCATCCTCTGCGACGACATGGGCCAGGGCGATCCCGGCTGCTACGGCAACACCGTCGTGCGTACGCCGAACATCGACCGCCTCGCGCGGGAGGGCGTCCGCTTTACCGACTTCTACGCCTCGGCCTCGCTCTGCACGCCTTCGCGCGTGGGGCTGCTTACGGGTCGCTACGCCGTGCGCACGGGGCTTATATTCCCGCTGCAGTCCGGCGGACAGCCCGTTATGGCCCGGATACTGCAGTCGGTCGCGCGCGGCATCGGAAGGCTCGGCGCATTCGACATGACGGTGAAGAGCTTCGTGGACGGCCTTCCCGCCGACGAGATCACCGTGGCCGACGGCCTGCGCCTGGCCGGCTACCGCACCATGGCCCTCGGCAAGTGGCACCTGGGCGACTTCAGCAAAGACGCACAGTACCATCCCATGCGCCACGGCTTCGACGAGTTCTTCGGCACGCCCATGTCGAACGACGAGCTCCCCAATCCCCTGTACCGCAACGAGACCATGCTCGAAGCCGATATAGGCCTCAACCAGGAACGCCTTACGGGACTCATCACGAAGGAGGCCGTCGATTTCATCGAACGTGACCGCGGCGGGGCTCCCTTCTTCCTGTACATGGCGCACTACTCGCCGCACCTGCCCTTCTACCCTTCGGAAAAATTCAAGGGGACTTCGAAAGGGGGCGCGTACGGCGATGTCGTCGAGGAGCTCGACCACAGCGTCGGCCTCATACTGGACTGCCTGCGGCGGAACGGCCTCGAGAACGACACCATGGTGATTTTCACCAGCGACAACGGACCCTGGTTCGAGGGACGGCCGGGCAACGGCTTCCGCGGGCGCAAGGGCCAGAGCTACGAAGGGGGCTTCCGCGCGCCGCTTATCGTGCGCCATCCGGGGCGCGTGCGCGCGGGAAGCGTCTGCGCGGAACCCGCGATGAACATCGACTTCTTCCCGACACTGCTGGGGGCGGCCGGGGTGACGCTTCCGTCGGACCGACTGATAGACGGCAAGGACATAAGCGGGCTCATCGCGGGGAGGGAGAAGCGCTCGCCGCACGAGGCGCTCTTCTTCTATCACCACGAAAAGCTCGAGGGCGTGCGCGCGGGCGAGTGGAAGTATTTTCGAAGCATCAACCATTACAACTGGCCCATCCCGCTCGACAAACCGGAGACGCCGCTGGGAATCGCCGCGAAGGACCGCTTCCTGGGAAGCTGGCCGAACCTTTATAACGTCAAGCGCGACGAGGGCGAGAACTACGACCTGGCCACGCGCCACCCGGAGGTATGCGAGCGGATGGAAAAGATCATGAGCGCATGGGAGGCGTCCATCAAGCGCGATCCGCGCGGGAGGCTCGCTCCCGGCGCATGATTCGAAGACCGCTCACCAACATCCTCATCAAGCCGGCCGGGCCCGACTGCGGCATGGCCTGCGGCTACTGCTTCTACAGCGGCAAGGGCGCGCTCTTTCCGGACACGAACGTCCACCGCATGAGCGAGCCGGTGCTCGAGGCAACGGTGCGCCAGCTCATGGCGCGGCCGTACCCGGAGGTGTCGTTCAGCTGGCAGGGGGGAGAGCCGACGCTCATGGGGACCTCCTTTTACCGGAAGGCCGTGGAGCTCGAGGAGCGCTACGGACGCGGCAAGACCGTCGGCAACGGCATCCAGACCGGAGGCGTGCTGATCGACCGGGAGTGGGCGCGCCTGTTCCGGGACCATCACTTTCTGGTCGGCCTGTCTATCGACGGGCCCGAGCACGTACACGACCGCTACCGCCGCACGCGCGCGGGCGGGCCCACCTGGGCCAGGGTGCGCGACGCCGCGCGCCTCATGCTGGACGAGGGAGTGGCCGTCAACGCCCTGTCCGTGGTCAACGACTACTCCGTCCGTTATCCGGAGGAGACATACGGCTTTCTTAAAGAGTCGGGGCTCTCGTACATGCAGTTCATCCCGTGCGTGGAGCCCGACCCGGCGGACCCGTCGAAGGCCGCGCCCTTCTCGGTTCCGGGCGCGGAATACGGTAAATTTCTTATAACGATATTCGACCTGTGGCGCGCGGACTTCGTCGACGGCGCGCCCACCACCTCGGTGCGCTTCTTCGAGTCCCTGCTCTTCGGCTACGCGGGCCTTCCTCCTTCCGAGTGCACGCTCATGGAGGAATGCGGCTCGTACCTGGTGGTGGAGCACAACGGCGACGTGTATGCCTGCGACTTCTTCGTGGAGCCCGAATGGCGCCTGGGAAACGTAATGGAGGGCCGCCTGGAGGAGATGCTGAACTCCCCCGCGCAGGACGCTTTCGCGCGGCGCAAGGCCGCGCTCCCCGAACGGTGCCTGGAATGCCGCTGGCTCGAGCGCTGCCGCGCCGGCTGCCCCAAAGACCGCATGCGCGACCCGCGCGACGGGGGGCTGAACCATTTCTGCGCCGCCTTCTCGACGCTCCTGGAGCACGCGGACGGCGAATTCTCGCGGCTGGTCGCCGACTGGAAACGGAAGCAGGAGGCGCTCGAGCGGACCCGCCGCGCGCTCGCCGGCGGAAACCTCGAGAGAAACGCGCCCTGTCCGTGCGGCAGCGGACTGAAATACAAGAAATGCTGCGGCCGCGAAACGTCCGCCCCGATCTGAGAGAAGGAGAAGACCGCCATGATCGATCAGAGCTCACTCGCCATGTTCATAGCCGCTTCGACCGCGCTCGCCTTCGCGCCGGGCCCGGATAACATCTTCGTGCTCGCCCAGTCCATAAGCATGGGAAGAACGGCCGGCTTCATCATCACGCTGGGTCTCTGCACGGGGCTCATGGTCCACACCGCTGTCGTGGCGCTTGGAATCGCGGCGATCTTCCAGACTTCGGTCCTGGCGTTCAATGTACTGAAATATATCGGGGCGGCCTACCTCCTCTATCTGGCATGGAAGGCCTTCACGGCGCGGGGAAGCGGCATCCGGCCCGACGGGGAACCGCGCCTGTCGCGCGCGTCGCTCTATCGCAGGGGTATCATCATGAACGTCACCAATCCCAAGGTATCGCTCTTCTTCCTGGCGTTCCTGCCCCAGTTTACAAGCCCATCTAACGGATCAATCACCGTTCAAATCGTAACGCTCGGATTCGCGTTCATACTGGTAACACTCGCCGTGTTCGGGCTTATCAGCCTCCTGGCCGGGGCGATCGGCGGCCGCCTTGCGCGATCGGGCCGCTGGGAAGGGGTACTCAACAGAATCGCGGGTACGGTGTTCGCCGCGCTCGCGCTCAAGCTCGTCCTCACCGGGCGGGAGTGAAATAACTAAAAGAATGGCCGACCGGAGGACACGCGAGTGGCACATCGTTTTGATCCCAAAAACATGGAGCGTCTCGACAATCCCGCCCGAAGGGAGCTTCTGCCCCCGGTAAAGATCCTCACGGATATCGGCCTGGCGCAGGGCCATCGCCTGCTCGATATCGGCGCGGGAATCGGATATTTCTCGCTTCCGGCGCTCGATATCGTCGGCCCGCGGGGCCGCGTCATCGCTGCGGATGTTTCCGCCGAAATGCTCGGCGAGCTCAAGAAGCGCGCCGGCGCACGCGCGAGCGCGATCGACTGTCTTCAGGTGGACTCGACGACGCTCCCCCTTTCGGACGGTTCGACCGACGTGGCGCTCATGGCTTTTGTGCTCCACGAGGTGGAGGACCGCGACGCCCGGCTCGCCGAGGTGTACCGCGTGCTCGCGGCGGGGGGAAGGCTCGCCGTCATCGAGTGGAAGATGAAGGAACCCCCTCCCGGCCCGCCGCCGGCGGAACGCGTCGCGCCCGATGAGGCGGAGCGGCTCTGCGCCGGGGTCGGGCTGGAGCTCATGCGGAGGGATGAACTCAACGAGCACCACTACCTTGTGCTCTGCGGGAAGCGCTGAAGCGCCGACGGCGGCCGCTATTCATAGCGAAGGATAAGCGCGACGTCGCCGAACACCTCGAGACCGCCGTTCGAGCCGCTGTAGGCGAAATGCAAATCGTTATCGGTGGAGTAATTCACTTCCGTGAAGTTGTTCCTCGCCCCGCCGGTAAATCCCAACGACACCCTTTCGGACACATGCGCGTTCAGGCCGAGCACCGCGCCAATGCTCGCGAAGGTTTCGATATATTTCATGCCCGATTTTCCCGCATAGGAATACGATCCCCTGGCCTGCCCCAGTCCGAGCTGCGGACCGAGCCACAGACGAAGACCGTCAGTGCGCACAATCCCGAAGCCGAACGAGTGATACATATGATATTCGGTCAGGCCGATGGATTTACTGTACTGCGTACCATCGATCGAAATACTGCCGGACGCTATTCCAAGCTGAAGTCGGTAATTGAACAATTTGTCCTTTGCCACGGCAGTGTCGATCAACAGGCCGAATCCGAACAGGCTCCGCTCGGCATCCGCGTCCTCCTCCCAGCCCAGCAGCATCGGATCAGGGTCGAAATAATCGGTGTTGAGCTCGGCCGACGCCGTTTTATATTGCCCGTATATCCCGAAGCTGAGCGCGGAGGCGCTTCGCGCAGACATGCCGGTGAAAAGAATAATCGCGACCAGGAAAACTGGAAAACCCGACGTTTTTTTCATAATCACATCCTCCGGAAAATGAACATACCACGATGTACAGAGGTGAGCGTGCATGAAGGCGCGGACCACGGCCGCGGGCCGGGGTCCGCCGGGCACCTCATCAGAAAGCAAGACCCAGGCCGAAATACAGGCTTACACCGCTCAGGCCGGCGGTAAGCTCCGAACCGTCCTCGTTGACAAGCCAGACGCCGTTCTTTTCGAATTTATCGAACTCGACATATCGGCCCAGCAGACCTCCGTAGATAATGGCCGAACCGGGCAGCACGTGATTGTATTCAATCTTCGCGTGATATCCGACCGCGGTATTCTTTAACGTCATTGAATCGCCGAAGTCCGGACCGATCGAAACCTTGTCCTCAATTTCCATTTTCAGCGTCGCCATGTAATACCCCGCCCCCGCGCCGAACACCAGGTAACCGGAGTCGCTCATCGCTTTGCGATAATACAGCGTTCCTGTTACCGGAATCACGTTAAGCCTCAGGCTGTAGGTGGCCGAGTCCGACCATGTATTCGATTCGACCTTCGATTCCGCTTTGGTCGTGTAGACCCCACCGGCCGCGCCGAAACCCATGGAACCGATAAAAAGCCTGGGCTCAAGCTCCCCTCCGAAGGCCACATTCGCCGAGGTGTCATCCGATTTGAAAGAGTTCGAACCGACAATGGTATTGAGATCATCCGCCAGTTCACCGCCCAGCCACTTCGTCCAGTCGGACATGTCCGGATTGTGGGCATATCCTATACCGATCTGGCCGAGTATCTGGAAGCTGGTCCCCTCCGTGACCTCCCCGGCGAATACAACCGAGGAACAGAATACAACTGAAACAATCCACGACAGAAAAGCGTACTTAATCCTCATTGAAAATCTCCTGACCCAAGAATTATCGGGCCGACCGGCACGGATTGCCAGCCGATGCGGCAACCGATGCACGGCCCCCAAAAGTAATACGAACGGGAGGGCCCCGATGATAAAAGTTTTTCACACAATAACGAAAAAAAACGCGATTCACGCGATTATCACTTACGATTCACCCTCACGGGCGCATAACGCGGATGGCCGGAACACCCGGGGAAGTATTCTCTTCCTAATTAAATGCTTTTCGCCGCCTGTACGCTTGACGATTCGCGAACTTTTCCCTATATTAATACGATTCTTTTCCGGGGACGGCGCCCGGTCCCCGGGGGAGGCAGGACCAAATATCGGTCCGAAAAGGAGACACCATGAAACACCACGGTTTGCTCGCGTTCATTCTCATTCTCACGTCAATAATCGCTTTTCCGCTGTACGCGGAGGTCATGAAGGAGCCCGAGGGATACATCGACGAGGGGAAGATGCCCATAATCGAAGACACTCCGACGGTCGAGAACGTCCCGGTCGTCGACGCGGCGACCGATCGCGCGGCACGCAGGGCGGCGCCGTCGACGAGCGGCACGCTGATAAAGAAATATTTCAAGGACGACAACACCTACGTCATCATCTGCAAGGGATATCCGAAAGCGGACACGAAGGCGGGCGAGGCCGTGGGCACCGCGCGCGAGGCCGCGCTGCTCAACGCACAGGTGCTGGCCGGGGAGATCTTTACATCCGGCGTCGACGTGGTGAAGGCCGGTTCACCCGAGCGCTACATCGACGGCAAGGGGTACGCGATGATCTATTACATCCTGCGACACCCCGGCCTGCGGAGGTACGCGAAGTAAATCCCGTCGTAATGAAAGCGGCCCCGCTAGCGCACGGCGGGGCCGTCGCTCCCCGTTTTCCCTGCCAGCACATAGAGGCGGTAGACCGCCAGGGTCTCGTATGAAATCTCTCCGTTAAGGCGCTCGAAGACCGGCTTGAGGTATTCCGCGCCGAGCTCTTCGAACGCGCCCAGTACGGCCTCGCCGCGTTTCGCGTCGAGTGAAAGCAGGGGGATGATTCCGTCGCTTCGCAGGGAATGCCCCTCGCGGAGATAGCTGAAGAGGTTGTTCAGGATGGTCTGAGTCTTCACCCCGTACCCGGCCGCGAGCTCGTCGACGGATTTACCGGCGTTATACTCCTCTCCGACCGTCACAAAGCGCGGTGTTTTAAGGGGATCGCGCCGCGAAGGGGCCCCGGCACAGCGGTCGCCGATACCTTGCTCGCGGCAGTAAGCCGCAACGACCCCCGCGAACTCGTCCCCGTAGCGCGCGAGCTTCCGCGCGCCGACGCCGTGCACGGCGAGCATGCTCTCGCGGCTCTGCGGATACCGCGACGCCATATCGGCAAGCGTCTTGTCCGAGAAGACCACGTATGGCGGCACGTTCTCGGCCGTCGCGAGCTCCTTGCGTTTCGCGCGCAGAAGCTCGAACAGCGTCTCGTCGTAATCGACACACCGGTCGCCGTGTGTCCGGCGGGATGCCGTCGCGCGGATCGAGCCGTAGAACGCCTCGTCCCCGCGCATGATCGCCATGCCTCTCTCCGTGATGTCGAGCCCCCCGTGCCGCTCGGGATCGCGGAAGAGCGCCCCGGCCGAGACGAGCCTTCGGGCGATCGCCTGCCAGTCGGCCTTCGGAAGGTCTTTGCCGATCCCGTAGGTAGAGATCCTGTGGTGATCGTTGTCCAGGACCTTTCTCGACTCCGAGCCGCGCAATACGTCGATGATGTGCTCGGCGCCGAAGCGCCGCCCCGTGCGCGCCACGCACGAGAGGAACATCCGCGCCCGCGTGGTGAGGTCTTCGCCCCTCTCGCGGGGAGTGACGCAATTGTCGCACATGCCGCAGTTTCCCGCCGCGTACTCCTCGCCGAAATGCGCCAGGAGCGGCGCGCGCCGGCACCCGTCGTGTTCCGCGTAGCGCACCAGCGCCTCAAGGTGCGCGTCCGCGACGCGCCGTTCCATCTCGTCCGACTTCTGGCCTATAAAGTACCGGATTTTCTGCGTGTCGCCGTAACCGTACAGCAGCAGGCAGTGCGCCGGAAGGCCGTCGCGCCCGGCCCGCCCGATCTCCTGGTAATAGGACTCGATGCTCTTGGGCAGGTCGAAGTGGATCACGAAGCGCACGTTCGTCTTGTGAATGCCCATTCCGAAGGCGATCGTCGCCACCATGATCTGCACATCGTCCCTGATGAAGAGCTCCTGGTTTTCCCTGCGCGTCTCGTCGGCCAGGCCCGCATGGTACGGCCGCACCGAGTATCCCTCGCCCGCCAGCCGCCCGGCGAGCAGGTCGACCTGGTTTCTCGAAAAACAGTAGATGATTCCCGAAGACCCGCGGTTTTTCTCGAGGAAGTCGAGGGTCTGCGAAAACGGCTCCTGTTTGGGGCTTACCTCGAAGAAAAGGTTTTCGCGGTTGAAGCTCGCGATAAATTCGGCGGTATCGTCCATGAGGAGCGTTCGCCTGATGTCATCGCGCACGCGCGCGGTGGCGGTGGCGGTAAAAGCGGCGCAGGCCGCGGAGGGAAAGCGTTTTCGGATGGCGCTGAGCTGGCGGTATTCCGGGCGGAAATCGTGGCCCCACTCGGAGATGCAGTGCGCCTCGTCGATCGCCAGACACTCCACCCGCGCCGACTCGAGGAGCGAGAGCACCTCGCGCTTCATGAGCGACTCGGGGGCGATGTAGAGAAGCCTAGCCGTGCCCGCGCGCACCATCGCCATGTTGTGCGCGTACTCTTCGGCCGACAGGGCGCTGTTGAGAAGCACCGCGTCGACGCCGAGCGCGCGAAGCTGGTCCACCTGGTCCTTCATGAGCGATATGAGGGGCGAGACGACCACCGTAAGCCCCTCCGAAACGAGGGCCGGCACCTGGTAGCACAGCGACTTGCCGCCCCCCGTCGGCATGACGACCAGCGCGTCGCGCTTCGCCATGATGGCGGCGATGACCTCCTCCTGCAGGGGACGGAACCCGTCGTACCCGAAAACGTCTTTCACTATCCCGCGAGCGCGTTCCAGCATTTCCCCTCCGTGCACCATCATACCGCAGGCCGGCCGGTTATCCTCTGTAACATAAACGAATTCCGCAAGGCCGAAAGTAACT
>ENA-UOWG01003695-UOWG01003695.1-activated-sludge-metagenome-genome-assembly--contig:-NODE-3695-length-11357-cov-4.276500_pt1 | contig 11357 bp, 13 predicted proteins | sample MGYA00238147_ERZ761563 | MGnify/ENA primary metagenome ERZ761563 (study PRJEB28884, sample SAMN05720216) | anaerobic digester metagenome | isolation source: active sludge of municipal... | reverse complement strand
TCAGGGTTACAAAAAAAAGTGTAACCTTAAGTAACGTAATTACACGGTTACATTTTTATTCCGGGTTCCCGGCACATGGTTACATTTTGAGTGTAACCTGTATATAATTCAAAATAAGCATATTACAAGGGAAAAAACCGCCTGTTACACGGTTACACTTTTTTCGAGGTTTTTTATCACAAGCTCAGGAAGCTTTTATTAATATGTCCTTTTAACCTGGTCACTCCGGAAGTAATTTTGAGCAAATTAATATCTGAAGTTATGAGAATCCTTATGATCTGTTTTGTTTATAATGAAGTGAAGTATCTGTCTCACACAATCAAATACTACCAGGATAACGGATGCGAGATATATGTCATCGATAATTTTTCTACCGATGGTACCTGGGAGTGGCTCCAGGAAAACAGAATTCCCTCGCACCGGGTGAATACTAACGAAAGTTTCGACCTCAGGATCCTGCAGCGGGAAATAATTAAAACCTTACCCAGGTTAAAGCCTGACTGGGTAATATACGCGGGTGCAGATCTGTATTATATTGCATGGACACAGCTGAAGGATTATATCGAGAAGGTCGAAAGTATGGGATACAACCAGCTCTCGATGACATGCTGGTCTGCATTTAATACCGGGGAGAAGCATGGCACGCCTCTGCCGTCGCGATATTTTTATGCAGCTCCCTGGAAACCCATAGTGATGATCAGCAAGTACAATGAAACCTACGACATGAACGGCGATAACGTTATGATCGCGGGAAGCAGGATTTACGAGGCAAGGCATGCCATGGCCATCAACTATGGAGCATGTAAGCCGGCAAATGAGCAGGAGATTAAATTGCAGCGAAGAAAAAAGGCCTGGGCTGAAGGTATGCGCCCGCAGCAGGGGGTACATTTTTTAAAAGGCAAAAAGCGTGGATGGATCAGGTCGAAGATGGAACTGAAGGACCTGAGAAAGGTACCCGAATACAAGTATATTCAGAAAATTGTTTTTCCCATGGAAGTTGACGAATCCAAGTTTAAAAAAGAATCATATGACGAGATGTACCAGGATAGTGTGATGTATAAGAAGCATTACAAAGATACGTTCTATTATCCTGTTTGGGAATATATCGCCGGCCGGCTGTCGCCAGGCAGGAAAGTACTGGATCTGGGCTGCGGTCCCGGCCAGCTGGCGCACCTGCTTTCTGATTTAGGATTTAAGAAATATGAGGGAATTGATTTCAGCAGCACAGCAATTTCAATGGCCCGGAAAAGGGTGCCTCTTTTTACTTTTACAGAGTCTGATCTTTTTGAGGTAGATTTCAGGAAATTTAAGAAGTACCAGATAATCAGTACCGAGACATTCGAGCACCTGAAAAGTGATATTGACCTGATCAGGAAGCTGCCAAAGGGCCGGATCATCTTCAGTATTCCAAATTATATGTGCTCAAACCACTACCGCACCTATAATAGCGAGGCACAGATAAAAGACTATTATAAAGACGTGCTGGACATTTCAGACGTCAAGCCTTTTTCAATAGGAGGCAACAGGATCATATTCGTAGTTGAAGCAGATATTATATAGGTGTGATCATATCCGGGATCTGTCCTTTTAAATCCAGGCAGGAGCGGATATTTTTACAGCCACTTCAGTTTTCTTTGCCAAAAGACAGGTTTAGGTTAGTTGACAGATCCCGCTTTCCCAGGCGGGATTTGTTTTTGATTTTTGTATATTTGCATGTCAGCTGTCATATCTTAGAATTTATAACTAACCTTTTGTCCTTGACCGGGGCTGGTAACCGGTATTACTTTTGGCATGCGAGAACCTTTTACAATTAAGATTCATTGCAAAAGATATGTCAAGGCATATCTCGAAATTATGTGCGGCACTCCTGCCGATCTTCGTAACCTTCCGGATCTCCTCCAGGATCTCCGGAATTGCCTGGTGAAGAAACCTGGGCACAGGGAAAACGTCGATGTGGCAAGATGGCCGGATACGGTGACAGTGATTATCCCTCCGGATTACTTCTACAGGCACGGGTGGGAAATGAACAGGGAGAATGAACTCGATTTCAACAGAAAAGTCGAAAAGAAGGTAAAATATACAATGCGGCAATTTATAGCTCTTAACCGCGCCCTGGGGCTACCAACGTCAACATGCGTGAGGGAATTTCAGGAGAAATTTGGATTTTACGAACCGATATGGAGCTTTGAGAGCATAAAAAAGGATTTTGACCGTAACGGACGTACCGCAAATCTCAAAACCCTGGTACAATTAAGAAAGGAAATGAATAAAATACTTTTGGACAATTTGTCTGAATTAGGGACAATTTCGAGAAAATTCATAAAAGACTACTGCAATGGATAACATGGGAGGTATTAGCAAGCTATTTCTCATTGATGCTGATTACTTTTCGGCATTAAATGAGGACTCGGGCTATGTATGGGATCTGCTTCTCGATTCGGGCGTCGAGATCAACGAAATAGAGTTCACGGAAGATACCGGCTACGTGTCCGAGATCGAGGAAGATACTGATAACGGTGTGTTATTCAAATATGAATGCAGCGTCCTGGTCCCGAAGGTAGGACCGGGAGACTCTTCGAAGTTTGCGAGTCTAAGGCACAAAAAACTTCTTCTCCTGGTTTGCGACAACAACGACCAGTGGTGGCTGACCGGAGCTCCGGGATCATATTTCTCATTCGACATTATAAACTCAACAGGCAAAGCTGCTTCAGACCGTAACGGGAGCACACTTACTATAACCGCGCAGCTGCCGGCAGGATCTATTTTTGTAAACGAGCTTCCGTAAATACCTGATATAGTGGTGCATTAATTTTCGATTTGTCCTTTTTACTGCCCCCAGCAAGCTTTAAACTTGCGGGAAATGGACGTAAACTCATTATATCTCTACCGTCAAATCCTTAAAGGCAAGTGGTTTATCCACTGGTCTTATGCTCTGTCTCTCGCTCCGCTCCTGGGCAACCTGTTCCAGGGCAAGTCAATGGGAGACGCCCGTGACTGGCGCGGTGACCAAACAACAAACCTGGAAGAGTCGCAGTCGAGGGCTAAATTTCCGATTATATGCGGTACTCATGCATCGGCAGCTTCAGTATTCTCGAAATATGATGATGCTCCTGAAGGAAGCGTTGCCCTGGTACCTCTTAAATCGGTAATGGTAAAATATGGAACCATGTGCCAGTACGGTACCGAGGAGATTGCCGGCTTTATGGTGCAGGCAGCAGCTTCAAAAAAGATTGATGCGGTAGTGCTCGACATCGACTCCGGGGGCGGATCCGTTGATTCCATACCTCCTCTGCTCGAAGCAATCAAAAAAGTACAGAACACATACAACAAACCGGTTATTGCAAGCGCGGATCTCTGCGCCTCGGCTGCATATTATGTAGCTGCTCACTGCGACCGCATTATCGCAAATAATAATGTATCATCCGAGTTCGGCTCGATCGGCGTCATGATGCAGTGGTGGGATGTTCAGCCCTACTACGAGAAGGAGGGATATGTATTCCACAAAATTTACGCTCCGGAGAGCACACACAAAAACCTTCCCTTCGAGAGAGCCCTGAAAGGGGAATATGACCTTATAAAAGAAGAGGAGCTGTCGCCCCTGGCGATCGGCTTCCAGAATGCTGTTAAGTCGGCCCGGGGATCCAAGCTTGACCTGAAGGTTGAAGGGATCCTTAACGGGCGGATGTTTTATGCTGACAACCAGAAAAAACCGGAGTTAAGTGCAAAGACAGTCGGTCTGATCGACGAGGTTGCTGACCTGGACCGGGCGATATCCCTGGCAAAAGGGCTTGCAGAAGTAAGAAAAATATTTAACGAATAGTCATGGAAAAGAAGGCTGGTAAACTGAAACAGATCATCAACAAGCTTTTGGGCACAGACAAGCCCTGGAAGCTTGGATCTGACGGACATCTCGATGTTGAAGCAGGTGAGCTCGCACGGATCCGCGAGGAGTATGGCGAAGACTTCATATCGAAATTTGAAAAGCTTTTGAGCGAAGAGAACGAAAATACTAATAATCAAATTCAAACTGAAATGCCAAAAATTCTAACTCTGGCGCTCCTTTGCGCCGTACTTGGGGTTAAGGAGCTGCAGGCCGCCGATGACGGATCTGTAACACTTAACGAAGAGCAGCTGAACACCCTCGAGGCTGAGCTGAAAAAGCTTCAGGACGAGAAGACTGCTGCTGAATCTGGCCTTGCTGAAACAACCCGCCTGAAGGAGGCGGCAGATAAGGCGCTGTCCGACGCTGTAACAGCGATGGACGATCTGGACGCTACCGTTAAGGAAGCCGCCACACCGGCCGACAAGGTGGAAGCTATCCGCGTGAAGCTTGCAGCCAAGCCGGCTGTTGATCCTGCTCAGAACCTCGGTGAAGACGGTAAGACCGACTCAAAGATCGACGGGAAGGATGAAGTCAACGAGTACATCAGGCACAATTTTCCTAACTAAATAAAACTACAGCCGTGGATTACACAAAACCTATTAACATTACCGACGTCAACAACACGGCGGTAAAATACGCCAATATGCTGAAGCCCCTGAACATGATGGCAGTGGCTGAAGTACTGGCAAACTGCCAGCCCATTTTTGGTGTTAAAGATTCCATCAAGCTCGGTAAGGTTGAGCACGGAAGCATAAGTAAGAAGTACGATGGTACTTTCACCGGCAATGTTTCTGTCGGAACCATAGTGCCGAGGACGCTGACGGTCTACCCGATCGTCGCCGAACTCGCCGACGAGCCCGAGAGGTACCGCCGGAGTTTCATTGCCGAAGTTGCCGGCAACATGTGGGCTCAGAAGCACCCCTTCGAGCTCTGGATCATTCAGAATGGTATCAACCTTGCATCTGAGGAGCTTTTTTACGCTCTTTTCACTGCGAAGTATGACAGCTCAGCCCTTAAGAAGGCCCTCACGGACTCATTCGACAGCTGGAATGCCGTAATTGATGCTGACGTGGTTAAAGGCAACATCTCGGCAGCAGCTAAAAACCTGTATGTCGGTGACGCCGCCATAAGCAGATCGAATGCAGGCGAGTACCTGCTCGACATGTACCGCAGCCGCCATGCCGCCCTGCGGAACAGGAATCTGAACATGTGGATCTCACTCGACGTTGCCGACCATTATGACAACTGGTACCGCGACGAGCATGACGCTCCTCCTTTCGTTGACGCTTCCGGGCAGATGAAGCTCGAGGGCACAAACGGAAGGGTTAACCTGATTCGCAGCGCTGCCATGCCGGCAGGAAGCCAGAGGGTTATTCTTACCACCAGGGAAAACATGGTGTATGGTACCGACAATATCGCTGACCTCAAGGCCATGAAGGCATTTGAAAGCGGCAACCCGTACCTCTTCACAATGGCGATGAAGTATGTATGGGGATGCCAATTTGTATCTGTACATGAGAGAGAATTTGCAGTAAACGATCTGTCAGCTACAGGATCAGGCTCAGGTTCGGAATAGTTTAATCTAAATCTGAAAAGCTATGGATTTTGTAAACATTGACAAAAATCTCCCCAACGGGGAAAACATGGGAGGTCTGGCTCAGACCTGCATATTCGGGCTCTGGTCCGATGTTGCAACCTGGCCGACGGCCCCTGTTAACCCTGAGGATGTTGAAGACTATGGACAATGGGTCGGCGACCTGGTGATGAAAGCGGGGAAAAACGCTTTCACATTCTACTCGACCGATGACACCAGTGAACTCAAGATCAACCCCGTTGGAGAACAGGATGGCATGTCGTTCGAAATGGAACTGACGATCTTTAATCCCGGGCTCAAGAAGAAACTTCTCGGATTTGTCGCAGCTGCGAAAAACGAGAACCTTTTCTTCATCGTCCAGGACAGTGAAGATCAGTGGTACCTGCTCGGCGACGCCAAGAGAGCTGCTCACATGGTATCTGGTGAGGTAGGAACAGGAAAGGCCAGCTCCGACCGTAAAGGAGCGAGCCTGACTTTCAAATACAAGACAAACACCCCGAGGGTGTATGCGGGTGACACCACTACCCTTCTCGGAGAGTCATCAGGATAAACCTCCCTTCGATTCCGTTAATACTAACCCGCCCGCCCGGCACTATTATACTCCGGGCGGGTTTTTTGTGTCCTTTTTTGCCTGTTTTACTGCCTTTAAGTTTGAAGCATGATTTACTTTTTTACACCATACAGTTTCGAGAAAAAGCTTTTTCGGGCCTATGATGATTATATGAACCTGGTACCATATGATAATGACTGGGCTTGCTTTCTCGATGGAGACACCTTTTTCTTTGAGAATAATTTCGGACACCAGATCCAGGAGTATATTGATAAATACCCCGACACCGGGATGTTTACCTGTTATTCTTCCCGTAGTGCGTATTCATATATGGTTCCAAAGGGCATTAACCAGGAGAGTGATTCAATAACTTATCATCGCAATCATTCCCATGAGATTTATGAAAAGACACACCTCCAGGTTAAAGAGATCAACAGTCACATATCAGGGCATCTGATGTGCATTAAAAAGAGTACATGGAGCCTGATCAGGCCTCAGTTGCTCAAAGTATGTGACGGGGCAAACCTGCTTGGAGTAGATACGCAGATAACAAACCAGCTGCTCGGGCATGGCATTAAGATCCGGCTGATGCGGGGGATCTATCTGTTCCATTATTACAGATTTGTGGAAGGCAAAAAATTCAAGGCTCACCTGATGGACCAGACGATAAATGTATTAATCAGGACCTCTAACAGGGAAGATTTATTCAAAAGATGCATAGATTCTGTGAGAGGGCAAACATTCAAGGACGTTAACATATTGGTCAGCGCCGATGATGACAACACGGCTCAATATGTAAGAAAATATGGCATTGAACCGGTTATGGTAAAAAAGATTGCGCGGACAGCTGCCCAAACGGCTCCCTGGAACGGCTATCTGAACAGTCTTTTAGCCCAGGTGAAAGGGGGATGGATCCACATACTCGATGATGATGATTACCTGAATGGTCCATCGGTATATCAGCAACTCATTGAGAGATTGGCCGATGATAATACAATCTATTTTATGAAAATGATATGGCCGACAGGCAGGGTCATTCCTTCAAAGGATAATTTCTCTACGAAAAGGATAGTGAAAAAAGACATAGGGATGCCATGCTTTATATGGCATGCGAAACACAAACACAAAGTTTCTTTTCCGCTTATTAAACAGGGAGACTATCATTTCATTTCAAGGCTTACCCAGGTTGTGAAGAAGCAGCAGTGGTTAGATATGATTTTAACTCAAATTGGCAATACGGGATTAAATGGAAGGCCTCAGTAAAATAGATGTGGTTTACGTGCTTGGAACAGGAAGCAAGTGGCATAACAATGAGATCCGCTTCTCACTCAGGGCCCTGGAGAAGAACCTGAGGGATTACCGGCATATATACGTTGTTGGCATAAAACCGGACTGGCTTAAAAATGTCATTCACATACCTTATGAAGATCAGCTCATTCGTAATGCTGACGGCAATATTGCAAGAAAAGTCTTAAGGGTGTGCCAGGAGAAGGATCTCACGGAAGAATTTCTTTTTATTAACGATGATCATTTGATCAACAAACCGGTTCGGGCCATCGACATTCCTCCGTACCACAAGGGAGATCTCACCAGGTACCCCGAGAAGTATTTTCAACAATCGTTTTGGAGAGGTCGGCTCTGGAGAACAAAAAACGTTCTTCTCTCGAAAGGCTTCACGACACTGCATTATGATTGTCACACTCCGCTTGTCATCAATAAGAAGCTGTTTTCCCGAGCTATTTCACAATTCGATTTTGAGGTCAACATTGGCTATACGATGAAAAGCATGTATGCCAATGTTGTGCATGGGAATTCAGGGCACAGGCTTAATGGCGAAAAGGTGACGATCTTCAAAAAGATGACTTTAAAGGATATAAGCCGGCGATGCAGGAATAGTCGTTTTGTGGCCGTCAATGATTCGGGCCTCAATGCAGCTTTCAAACAGTGGATCTTTGACACATACCCGCAGCCTTCACAGTACGAATCTGAAGGGACCAATAACGGGTTTATTGAAGTACTGACCTGGCTCAAAGGTCCGAGAGATTACCATGAGGGCATTGAACTCTTCAACCGTTATGGAAAATCGAGGAAGATCAAGAAATTTTTGGAGAAAAGCGAAACTACCGCCCGGAAGATGAAGCTTGAACACCAGATGCAGGAATTACTAAATGAACTATGATATGGACATAAAAACAAAAATCGCGCAGTGGTTTAACTCACCACAGGATTATGAAGAGGGGCTTGAGCTCCTCCAGGAGACAGGAACAAAAAGGCACAAAGTGCTGAGTAAGCTCATGAAGGGCAGCTCAAAGACCAGGGCTGAAAAGCTTGCATACCTTCTGAGCAAGGAGATAGGGCTTCGTGCTGTACCTCCTCCAGCAGCTGCTGGTAGGAAAAAGTCGGAAAAGCAAAAAATGGAGAAGGAAAAACAGGTGAATAAGAAAACGGAAGATCCTGTCCCGGAGACCAGTGACCGGCTCAGTCTTATTGGAAAGACAGAAAGCATCGATGACTATCCTGAGGATGTTAAAAAGGTCATCATGGAATATTCCTCGCTTTACAACGAACGAGGTATTGCCCACAAGGATCTGCGGGAACTGGGAGAGGATAATGACAGCGATACTGTGAGCGAAAGAAAGGAATTGGTCGAGAGGATAAAGAGTATCTCCGGGAGGCTGGAGGAGCTTTATGTAATCTTTAGCGACTATAAGACAAAAGCAATAATCCCGGAAAATAAGCCGGCCAGCCCCCTCTCTGTTGAAGATATGAAGAGGCTGAAAAAGAATCTGCAGGCATCTATTGTAAAGGATAAGAATCAATTGCTCTACCGCCGTAAGACAAAGCCTGACAGCGGGGAAGAAAATCCGCTGCCGGATGGTCCGCGCCGTATCCGACTCGAGAAGCGTATCAAATCAAAGGAGAAGCAGATTGCAGATCTCGAGATGAAAATAGCAAAGGCGGAATAATATGTCACGACCAGCTCTCGAAGATGCGAAGTATGAGCTGATCAAAGCTCATATTTTGAATCCCGCAGACTCACCATTACCGCCGGACCAGCAGGAATTACTTAACAGGGTCCTGTCGATGGCCGGTACTATGGACCGGTACCCGATCGCCAAGCATGCTGTGGCGATACACATGAAAAAATATAAGGGTATCAAACGGACCCAGGCCTATGAGGATTGCGCCCTTGCCAGGCGTTTGTTTCCCACCATCCACAACAATAATTATGATTTCTGGCAGACATGGCTGATAAACGATATTTCTGAGAGCATCCGCAGGTGCAAAAATTACCACAATATAAAGGCTGAGAGAGTAATAGCCTCATTGTACAATGTCATGATCAAAGCTATCGGAGAAAAGCCGCCAAAAGATATCGATCCGAAGCTTGTTGAGCAGCATAATTTCATCCTGACAATAAATGTAAATGGCATGCCGACGAATATTGATCTCATGTCATTTCTCGAGCTTCCACCTGCAGCTCGTAAAAAATTCACGGATGCTCTTATCACTGACATTGAAGAGGATGATGCTGAAAAGATAATAGAATCATGATTGAACCCGTCAGACTCAATAAGGTCCAGCAGGTATCAGTCATTCAATCTGCAAAAAATAAGGTAGACATATGGGGCCGTGGTACAGGTAAATCCTTCCTGGTTGGGTGGGATGTCAACATGATTAACCGCCTCATGCCACGGGCAATAACAGCGGTTACAGGTCAGACGTATGGTCAGCTTCTTACAAGGACGCTGCCTTCGACCTTCAAATTCCTTGAGAGCCTGGGTTATAAGCGTCATATTGATAAGAATGATCCGGGCAATTATGTAATAGGCGTGAGATCACCAGCCCATTTCCACTCTCCCCTGGAGAAAGTAATGAGGTATGACAATGTCATCTCATTTGCTAACGGAAACGCCCTGCTGATGCTGAGTCAGGACAGGGCGGGGTCTGCTCGGGGTCCCAACGTGGACTATGAGATACTCGACGAGGCCCTTACGATCGACAAGGAGCGTTATGACCAGGAAACATCCCCGACAAACCGGGGTAATGAAGAGATTTGGGGGAACAGATCGAGATCACCTGTTCCCTGGCATCACGGCTTCCATTATGTATCCTCCATGCCTTTTTCAAGTGCTCAGAAATGGTTACTCGAATATGGCGATTACTATGAAAAAGAAGCAGGGATCCCGATCCTCTCAGTCTGGAACCGGATAGTTAAGCTTCAGATGGAGCTTATCCCTGCAGCCAAGGAAAAGAACGTAAAGCTTTTCAAGGATATCTGGAATGAGACTATTCGGCTCAAAAAGCAGATTTTGCCATTTGTCAGCAAGGATGGCATGCTCTTTACCCTTGCCAATGCCTTTGATAACCTGGATAATGTTGGCATGAGCTATATCCTGAGGGAGTATGATAAGCAAACACTTCTGACCTTCCTGATTGAGATCATGAATATGATCCCGGATAAGGTTGAAGATTGCTATTATTCTATTAATGAACGCATTCATGTTTACTATAACAGCAGTAATGACAGCTTCATCCGTGATTATGCCCAGGATACCTCATTCGACTTCAACAAGCTGAGCGTCCATGATTCCCGTTTTGACCTGGATTGTAATGCAACCCTCCCCCTGGAGATAGTCCCGGACTGGGGCGCCAAGATCTGCCTCATATCTGTAGCCCAGCCCGGCACGTGGGATTTCGTAACAGGTGAGCGCACACCTGTTGACAATATCATCAATGAGTTCTATGTCAAACCCTCAGAGACAGAGAGCGTAATGATCAATGATCTTATCGATTCTTTCTGCAAGTACTACGAGCCGCATGTTAAGAAGCATGTCAACTACTACCGTGATCGTTATGGGGACAGCCGGCAGCCGAACGCCAAGAGTTCAAAGAGTTACAATGAGCAGGCTATTGACCGGCTGATTCACAACGGCTGGACTGTTGACAGCATAGTGCATCGCGGTATGGAACCGCCGCAGCATGAGAAATACCTGTTATGGATGAATATCCTGAAGGGCGGGGATCCAAGGTACCCTGCCGTCAGGTTCAATGGCATGAAATGTAAGTACACCCTGATCTCAATGAACAATACCCGTGTCATCGAAGACAAAGGTAAGTTTGCAAAAGATAAGAGATCTGAACGCAGCAACAAGATCCTCCCGGAGGAATCCACACACTTTGGCGATGCAGTTGACAAGCGTATCTGGACCAAGTACGGCTATCTCCTGACCAGTTCATCGACATTTATTCCCCCGAAGATGTAATCGCAGCAGGCCCGCCAGCATATTTCAACTGGTAACTGCCTTTTTCGCTGCCGGCCGGCTTAG
>ENA-UOWG01003693-UOWG01003693.1-activated-sludge-metagenome-genome-assembly--contig:-NODE-3693-length-11363-cov-7.443580_pt1 | contig 11363 bp, 12 predicted proteins | sample MGYA00238147_ERZ761563 | MGnify/ENA primary metagenome ERZ761563 (study PRJEB28884, sample SAMN05720216) | anaerobic digester metagenome | isolation source: active sludge of municipal... | reverse complement strand
GGAGGACGGAGAAGAGAAGAGTTTGAACAGAAGGACGCAGAGGACGCGAAGGGGGACGGAGGGCGGAGCGGGGGGAGGGAGAAAGGGGGAGCATGAAGGGGAAGGAAGAGGAGAAGAAGGCGACGGGGGAGGAGAAGCTGCGGGGGATCGTGGTGAATAAGACCACGCGGGTGGCGGGGAAGAAGCCGGCGGCGACGGTGAGGGCGCGGTTTTACGCGCTGAAGCGGGGGGTGGCGTTCCGCGAGGCGGATGTGGCGCGGGACTGGGGAGTGAGCCCGGAGACGCTGCGGAGGCACGCGCAGGACGCGGAGTGCTTCCGCTACGTTGACGAGAGCGGACACGACGACTGGGTGCCGTGCGTGATGCACCCGGACACGGCGAAGCTGTACCCGGTGAAGTAACCAGAAGGGAGCAGAGGCGATGAAACAGGTGAAGATCGGCGGGAAGAACGTCAGCGGGGACGCGGCGATCGGGCGGGTGATTGACGCGCGGTCGCGCATGGAGGAGCTGAGGCGGGAGAACGCGGCGCTCAAGAAGGACCGCGCGGCGCTGCTGGCGGAGTACACCGACCTGCGCAACGCGCGGCCGGTGCCGCAAGTCAAGGCGTCAGCCGGCCGGGCCGCCAAGGCCGAGCGGGTGCGGATCTCGTTCGGGGATTTGCACGGCATGATGATGGACACGGCGGCCGTCGAGGCGATGCTGGCGGACGCGCGGCGGCTGGCGCCGGACGAGGTGGTGATCGGGGGCGACCTGCTGGAGTGCGGCGGGTGGCTGGCGAAGCACCAGCCCATCGGGTTCGTGGCGCTGTGCGACTACACGTACCAGGAGGACGTGCGGGCGGCCAACGACTTCCTGGACCGGCTGCAGAAGGCGGCGCCAGGGGCGGAGATCCACTACCTGGAGGGTAACCACGAGGACCGGGTGGAGCGGTGGATCGTGGACCAGGTGATGGCCTCGCGGCGGGACGCGGAGTTCCTGCACGCGCTGGCCTCGCCGATGGCGCTCCTGCGGCTGAAGGAGCGGGGGATCCGGTACTACCGGCGCAGCGAGATCTACGGCGAGGGGCTGCCGCGCGGGTGGATCAAGCTGGACCAGATGCACTTCACGCACAGCCTGACCTACAGCCGGAACGCCGCGCGGGACGCGGCGCAGAAGACGGCGGGCAACGTGACCTACTTTTGCACGCACAGGGAGGACAGCGCCACGATCGTCTTCCCGGCCGTGGGGCTGGTCAAGGCGTTCAACCCGGGGTGTCTGTGCAAGATGCAGCCGGTGTGGAAGCACAGCGACCCGACGAGCTGGAGCCAGGGCTACGCGGTGGACTACATCGCGCGGAGCGGGGCGTTCCAGCGGATTCACGTGCCGATCTGGCGGGGAACCTCGCTGGCCGCGGCGATGGTGGAGCGGTTCAGGGCGTGATGGGGACCTGATTGACCGAAGTGACAGGGTTGACGGGGGGGAGGGGAAACATGGGGGCAATCGGGGCGAGGGTGGAGCCGCACAGCGAGGAGGCCGAGCGGGCGGCGCTGGGCTGCGTGATGCTGGACGCGGCGCGGGTGATCCCGCTGGCGAGCCTGATGGGGCTGCGGGAGGAGAGCTGGTACATGCCGGAGTCGCGCGCGGTGTGGCGGGCGGCGATGAGCGTGGCCGAGGCGGGCCCGCACCTGGTGAACCTGGTGACCGTGGGCGAGCGGCTCCGGGACGAGGGACGGCTGGAGGCCGTGGGCGGCGGGCCGGCGCTGGAGGACATGTGCGACAAGGCGGTGACCGAGGCGCACGCGGAGTCGTACCTGGACACCGTGAGGAAGAAGTGGCTGCTCAGGCGGATCCTGGGGATCAACTCCACGGTAGAGATCGAGTGCCGAGGGACGGAGGACCCGGACCGGCTCATCAAGGAGATCCCGGACCGGTACGCCGAGCTGACGGGCGAGGCCGTGGCGGGCAGCAAGAGCAACGCCGACCTCATGGCCGAGCTGGTCAAGGCGTGGCGCGACGCCAAGAACGGCACGCGCAAGGCCATCGGGCTCGAAACGCCGTGGAGCGAACTCACCGAGCTGCTCTGCGGTCTCGAGGAAGGTGTTACCATTGTAGCCGGCCGGCCCAGCGCGGGGAAGACCACGCTCGAGGACATGCTGGCCGTGCACGCCGCGCGGGACCTGGGCGTGCACGTGGGGCGTGTGACGCTGGACGCGAGCGCGAAGGAGCTGCTGGCGCGGGCGATGTGTAGGTCGGCCGGGGTGAGCCTGCCCAAGCTCAAGTTTGGGTACGCGGGCGAGAGCAACCTGGCGGCCGTCGAGCGGGCGGCCAAGGAGCTGGAGGGGACGGGGCTGCACTTCGCGGAGCGGATCTGGGACATCCGGCAGATCCGGACCTGGGCGTACATGGCGAAGAGCCGGTGGAACATCGGGCTCTTGACGATTGACTACGTGCAGCAGGTGCAGGCGGGGGAGCTGGGGCGCAGCGCGCACGACGACGTGGCGCGGGTGACGCACGTGAGCCGGATGCTGAAGCAGCTGGCGCTGGACCTGAAGATCCCGGTGCTGGTGCTGGCGCAGTTGAACCGCGAGGTGGAGAAGGAGAACCGGGCGCCGAGGCTCTCCGACCTGCGGGATTCGGGCGGGCTGGAGCAGGACTGCCACAAGTGCGTGTTCGTGTACCGCGACATGAAGAAGCACAAGGAGATGGAGGAGAAGGAGGCGGGGGCGACGAAGCACAAGCGGCCGGTGTGGGTGAACCTGATGAAGCACAAGGACGGGGAGACGGCGCCGATGGAGTTCTGGCTGTACCCGCCGTACTTCAGGTTCGAGCCGGCGGCGGAGGACTTCGCGGACGACACGCTGCCGAGCGACCGGCACGACACGGCGCGGCGGCTGGACGAGCAGCCGCAGTACTGGCCGAAGGAGGAGGGGGAGAAGAAGCCGGCATGGCTGCCGCCGGCCGAGGGGAAGGAGTAGCGCATGGCGGAGAGCTTGCTGGTGCGGCGCGGGGAGGTGCTGGTGATGGGCGTGCCGCGGCGAACGCTGGACGCGGCCAGGCGGACGGGGCGGCTGAAACCGGTGCGGCTGCCGGGCAGGACGCGGGAGATGTACCGGCGGCGGGATGTGATGCGGGTGTTCGGGATGGAGTGAAGAGGGGGAGAAGAGGAGCTCGGAGGTCGGAGGTCGGAGGTCGGGGAAGAGGGAGGGAGAGGGGAGAGGGATGAGTGGGCGGGGGAGAGTGGCGGGGGCCTGGGCGGGGCTGTGGGATGGGGGCGGCGGGTTCAGCGCGCTGCCGCTGGAGGAGTATTTGCGGGAGACGAACCGGGCTTGCGTGGCGCGGGGGGGCGAGGCGCGGGTGGTGGTGACGGTGGAGGAGAGCCTGGAGGAGGCGCTGGAGTACCTGCGGAGACTGAAGAGAGCGAGAAAGGAGGCAAGGAATGATGAGCGGGAAGAGGAAGGCGCTGGTGGGGTTGGCGGGGTACGCGGGGGTGGGGAAGGACGCGCTGGCGGAGGCGCTGACGCGCCGGGGCTGGTGGCGGGCGGCGCTGGCGGACGAGCTGAAGGCGGACCTGGAGAAGGCGCTGGGGCCGACGGCGTTCACGGAGCGGAAGGACAAGGAGTTCTGGAGGCCGCTGCTGGTGGAGTACGGCAGGCTTCGGCGGCTGCAGCGGGCTGAGTACTGGATCGAGCGGCTGGAAGCGCGGATGCGCAAGGAGGTGGGGCAGTACCGGCCGACGGTGGTGACGGACCTGCGGTACCGCAATGAAGCCGAGTGGGTGCTGGAACAGGGCGGGATGGTGGTGTACGTGCGGCGGACCGGGTGCCGGGCGGCGAACGACGAGGAGCGGCAAAGCATCGCGGACATGCTGCTGTTCGCGCATGACAAGGAAGGCGCGTGGGGCATGACGAACGACGAGACGCTGGCGGCAGGGCAGAAGACGCTGCTGGGGCTGGTGGATGGGTGGTGCGGGTGAGGGGAGGGAAGAGGGGAATCGGACGGATTGGGCGGATCGGGCCGATCGGGAAAGGGGAATCTTGTGGGGGGCGGAGAAGAGGGGGAAGAGAGCGATGGAGAAGACTTGCGAGTGGTGCGCGTATTGGGAGTTCTTCAGGGGGGATGGAGGGATGTGCTTTTTGAAGGAGACGGGGAAGGGGGGAACGAACAGGAAGGACGGTTGCGAGAAGTGGTTGAAGCGCGGAATTCATCAGACGGATCGGGCGGATCGGGGGAGAGGAATGGATGAGCATGGGACGGGGTTGACCTGATTGACCTTGAGGACGGGATGGGAGGGGGCATGAAAACGTGCCGCAAGTGTGGGCGGGCAAAGGAGGAAGATGGTTTCCCGCGTCCCGACGAGCGAGTCTGTAAGACGTGTCGGTATGAAGAATGCAAGGCAAGAAGGAAGGCGGACCCTCATCGGCAGTACGTGTACAACCGGAAATGGGCGGAGTCGCATCGAGATCACGTCAGGATGCTGGGGAACGCCGAAAATCGCCGGAGGGCAAGACGGGCAATAGATCGCGGGCTGTGCCTCGCGTGTTCATGCGTTCTTGATACCAAGGGCCCATATTGCGCAGCGTGCTACTCCGAGCGCCGTGCTGTGATAGCTCAAGCAATGGCCGCCACCGGCACGAGGCCGGTGGGGGCGGAGAAGAGGGAGAAGTGAAGAGGGAAGGGGGCGGGTGTGGGTGAGGTGGTGAGGCATCCGGTGATACCGGCGCCTGGGCTGGGGGAGATCGAGGCGCTGGCGCGGGAGCGGGGATGTTCGCCGGAGGTGGCGGCGCTGGAGATCGAGCGTCGGCGGCGGGCGGCGATCCGGGCGGAACAGGAGGACCCGCTAAGGTGCGGGTGGGAGCCGCTGATCTGGAAGGTGGCGGACGCGCTGGTGGACTGGCCGTGGTGCGAGGCGGCGTTCGCGCGCCGGCTGGCCGGGCTGGGGACGGACTGGGGTGCGTGGAAGACGGACGTGAGAACGGCGCTGGGGCTGGGGCAGCGGGTGAAGATGCTGCTGGTCCAGGGCGGGAACCGAAGCGGGAAGAGCGAGTGGGCGGCGAAGAGGTCGGTGGAGCTGGCCGTGCGGACGGCGCGGGCGAACGTGTACGCCTGCCACATGAGCAACCCGCGGAGTATCCGGGACATGCAGCCGCTGTTCTGGAAGTACCTGCCGCCGGAGTGGCGGAGACAGGTGAAGAGCGAGCTGACCTACATCGCCTACAAGGCGAAGACCGGGTTCAGCGAGGGGAGCTTCATCGCGCCCAACGGGAGCGAGGTGGCGTTCCTGAACTACATGCAGGACATGCGGACGGCGCTGGAAGGGATCGAGGCCAACTGGCTGTGGGGCGATGAGCTGATGCCGCCGGACTGGGTGGAGACCATCCCGCCCAGGCTGAGCACGCGCGACGGTACGCTCGTGGTGACCTTCACGCCGGTCAACGGGTTCACGCCGACCGTGGGGATCTGGCTCACGGGGGCGAAGGTGGCGCGGTGGGAGACGGCATGGCTGCTGCCGAAGGACAAGGGCGAGCCGGACGAGGCGGGGGCGCTGGGACTGACGGGCGAGGAGTACGCGGAGGTCAAGCAGGCGGCCGAGGCGCGGCGGCCGGCGACGGCGCCGTTGTCGAGGCCGACCGATGACCCGCTGGAGTGGACGCGGAAGCAGGGGGAGACGGACGGGAAGTACCAGCGCATGCCGCGGGTGGCGCTCTCGCAGGACCCGCGCAAGGCCGTGGTCTATTTCCACGGGCGGGACAATCCCTACGGGAACCCGCCCGAGCTGCTGGGCGCGCTGCGGGAGAGCGGGGAGGGGTACGTCAAGGAAAGGTGGTACGGGTGGACCGCGCGGACCGTGAGCGCCATGTTCCCGCGGTTCAGCGAGGACGTGCACGTGCTGGACGACGAGGCCGTGCCGGCGGACGGGCTCAACTTCTGCTTCTGCGACCCGGCGAGCGACAGGAACTTCTTCTGGACGTGGATCCGGCTCACGCGCGAGGGGGCGTTCGTGTACCGCGAGTGGCCGGGAGGGTACGTGATACCGGAAGTGGGCGTGCCGGGCCCGTGGGCGATCCCGAGCGGGCGCAAGGAGGGGCTCAACGACGGCGCGCGCGGGGAGGGGCAGGGGCCCTGGGGGTTCGGCCTGGCGCGGTACAAGTTCGAGATCGCGCGGCTCGAGCGGTGGGCCGCGTGGCGCGAGTGGGCGGAGCGGGGCGGGAGCGAGTACCCGGGCGAGGCGGTCGTGAGCGAGTGGGAGGAGAGCGCCGAGGACGGCGAGCTGATCGAAGAGCGGTTCGTCGACTCGCGCGCGGCCACCACGCCGCGGGTCGAGGCCGACCGGCCGCGCACGCTGCAGGCTGACTTTGCTGAACTGGCGCTTTACATGAGCCTGACCCCGGGGAAGGACATCACCAGCGGGGTCGAGCGGATCAATACGCTGCTGGACTACCAGGCCGAGAGCAAGGCCGGGCAGCGGGTGCTGAGCTACGTGGGGAAGCCGAAACTCATGGTGGCGCGGAGCTGCCGGAACACCATTTACGCGCTGGCCAACTGGATGAACGTGGACGGCGAGCGGGGCGCGTGCAAGGACCCGGTGGACAACCTGCGGTACTTTGCGACGAGCGACCTGGAGTGGCATGAGGCGGGCCGGCGGAGCGTGGTGGGCGGGACGAGCTACGGGAGCGTGAGGAGGAGGCGGTGGGTGGCGAGGGAGAGGTATTTTGGGAAGTGATCGGGCGGATCGGGCGGATCGGGCGGATCAAAGAGAAGAGGGAAGAGGGACATTGTTGACCGGAGTGACCGGGTTGACGGGGCGGAGAAGAGAAGAGGGAAAGGAGGGGGGAGATGAGGAGATTGGTTGAGGGGTTGATGGCGGTGCGGCGGATGAGGCAGCTGGGGGAGCTGGAGGCGGAGCGGCTGATGCAGGAGCTGGGGGTGGAGAAGCGGACGCCGTGGTTTGCGGCGGTGCAGAACGTGCTGGCGGGCCTGGAGCAGGCGGCGGTGCAGGAGCTGCGGGGTCCGCTTTCGACCGAGGAGGCGCACTACCGGCGCGGGCGGCTGGACATGGCGGCCGAGGCGCAGGAGGTGCTGGAGGAAGTGCGGGCGAAGGGAGCGGAGAAGAGGAAGTGAGGAGGAAGACGGAGGTCTGAGGTCGGGGAAGAAGAGGAAGTCCGAGGTCGGAGGTCAGAGGTCGGAGCGGACGGCGGGCGCTTGGGGGCGCCCGCCGTTTTGCTTATGGGGTAGGGGAGAGTTGGGCGCAGACGGGCACAGACGGACACAAGGGACTGAAAGCGCTTGTGGTGGTTACCACTGTAGGCCACGGTAGGCACATGAAGGCAGAGGTATGCCACGGTAAGCCACGGCCCACGAAGGTGGGCCACGGTATGCCGTGGCACACCGCGGGCTACGCAAGTAGGCCGTGGTGGGCAGTGGTAACACACAGCGCACCGGGCGCATTCCCGGGGGACACCAACATGGGGGACAAGCCATGGAGAAGCTGAACGAGGGCGAAGCAACGGCCGGGGCGACGGAAGCCGAGACGGACGCCGAACAGGTTGCGGGCGAGGTGCAGGACGAGGGCGCGGAGGCGGGGGCCGGGGCGGCCGGGACCGAGGGCGCGGAAGAGGACGCGGGCAAGGAAGCCGCGGAGGCGGACGCGCACGAGGGAGGCGAGCCGGAGATCAAGGGCCTGACGCCGCAGGCGCAGGAAGCGGTGAATCGCCGGATCGGCAAGGCGGTGAAGCGGCAGAAGGCGGCCGAGGAGCGGGCGCAGGAACTCGAAGCGGAGCTGACCAAGGCGCGGGGCGCATCGGACCAGACGCTCTTCGAGATGGCGCGCGCGGCGGGCGTGCACGCGGAGTACGCGAGCGCGGAGGAGCTCAAGACGCTGGACAGGGCGGAGAAGCTGCGGGCCCAGCGGCGCTGGTGCCTGAAGTACCGGGACACCGGGTACGAGGGCAGCGGCGGCGAGGACAAGAGCGTGACCGCGGAGCAGATCCGGGAGTGGCTGCCGGAGATCGAGGACGAGCTGCTGGAGGCGGCGAGCGACGCCAAGGCCATCCGGCGGCGGGCGGTGGAGGAGCTGCGGCGGGACCTGGAGGCGGGGCGCAAGGCGCGACGGGCGCCGGCGGCCGCCGCCGCGCCGGCGGCGAAACCGACGCTGAGGAAGCCGCCGGAGATCCCGGGCCGGTCCGAAGGGGCCGCGCGGCGGGCGCCGGTGAGCGGGAAGAGCGAGAAGAAGGGGCTGAGCCAGGAGACCTTTGCGGCGGCGGGCGCCGACCGGCAGGCACTGGAGCGGATGTACAGGGAAACCGAGGACTAGCGGGGGCGCTGAGGGTCCCCCGTCCGGAACAAGAAAGGCAAGGAGAGGAACATGGCGGGCATTTACAACACCGATCAGAGCGCGATGCTGAAGATCCAGGAAGTGGGGGACACCATCTTCGTGGCGGAGTCCACGAAAACGCCCTTCTCGCGGCTGCTCAAGCGCGGGAAGAAGCCGGTGCAGGAGCTGTGCCAGTGGCCGGTGCAGAAGTACCCGGACCGCGCGTTCACCGGGACGCTGGACGGGGCGGACGTTTCGAGCTACACGCACACCTCCCGCGAGTACATGGAGGCGTACTGCATGATCCTGCGCACGGCGGGGTGGCAGGTGACGCAGCTGGCGGGGCTCACGCGGACCGCGGGGGTCAAGGACGAGAAGGCCAAGCAGAAGGCGGACGACGCCCTGATCCTGGCGCAGATGATCGAGAAGCAGCTGCTCTCCAGCGTGGACACCCAGGCCGAGAGCGGGTCCGACCCGTACCAGAGCCGCGGCGTCTTCTCGTGGCTGAACAGCTCCGCGCAGAGCAACAAGCCGGTGCCGGCGAACTACCGGCCCGACAGCGCCTGCCACTACACGAGCGCGGTGGCGAGCTACACGCCGGAGAACATGGCCACGCAGCTGGCGGCCATGGCGGACGCGAAGAAGGGGCCGGTGACGCTGACCATGTTCGCGGGGCTGACCCTCAAGAGCACCATGAGCACCTGGCCGCAGCGTCAGTTCGGCGACGACAACGTGGCCAAGAGCCTGGTGAACTTCACCATCGACGCGGAGAAGAAGAAGTTCATGCAGATCGTGGACCTCTTCCAGTTCGACGCCGGGACGGTGGACGTGGTGCCGAGCTGGTACCTGCTGGCGACCGAGGCGACGGGCGCGGCGAGCGCCTACAGCGCCAAGAGCGGCGCGATGCTGGACCTGAGCATGTGGGAGCTGTGCTTCCTGCAGGCGCCCCAGAGCAAGGAGAACCCGGACCTGGGCGGCGGGCCGAGGGGGTACCACGACGCGGTGTACATCCTCAAGTGCCTGAACCCGCTGGGCCAGGGGTACGTGCTGACCAACAGCTAGGCGAGGCCTGGGAGCCCCGCCGGGCACGGGCCCGGCGGGGTGACCTGGTTGACCGGATGGACGGGGTTGACGAAGGGGACAGGAGGAAAGGAGAAAGCATGAGGAAGATTCTGGCGGGGTTGGTGGCGGTGTTGGTGGCGGGTCCGGCGTTGGCCGGGTTCCGGCCGGCGCTGACGGAGGAACGGGCGCGGTACGGGGCGACGCACGTGGCGACGCTCTCGCACAGCGACCTGACGAACGCGACGGCGGCGACGGCGCAGACCGTGCCGCTGTTCAAGGTGAGCGCCAAGCAGGGCGTGGAGCTGGTGGCGGTGCTGCTGGACGACGCCTACGACGCCGGGGCCTCGACTTCGGCGCTCACGGTGGCCATTGGCGACGGGAACGATCCGGACCGGTTCCTGACGGCCACGCAGGTGGCGGGGGACGACACGGAGGTGTTCCTAGCCTACGGCAGGCAATCCAGCGAAGCGGCGAGCATCACGCAGACCAAGCAGGACCTGATGACCGGGATCACGCCGGCGGGGCGCGCGTTCCTGTTGAGCGGGACGCCGGGGACGGAGAGCGTGCTGAACAGCGCGACGCCGGCCACGGAAACGGTTATCCAGTCGGCAACCCCGGCGGGCACCGACTTCCTCGTGAGCGGCACGCCTGGGGTGCAGAGCGTGGTGGCCAGCGCGGCGCCGGCGGGCATCGCGTTTGTGACCGGCGTGGAGATCGTCATGGACAAGGACGGCCCGAACGTGACCAACGTCAGCGTGAACCTGACCACGGCAAACGCCATCACCGGGATCGTCTACACGGCGACCGACGCGGTGACGGGGATCGTGTGGGCCGCCGACTCGGCCGTGACAGGGATCGTCTATGCGACGGTTGACGCCGTGACGGGGACCGTCTACGGGACGACCGACGCGGTGACGGGGATCGTCTATGCGACCGACAGCGCGGTGACGGGGATCGTGGTGGCCACGGCCAGCGCGGTGACCAACGTGGCGGTGAGCACGGCGACGACGGAGCTGGGGCGGTATCTCTATACCGGGTCCGACACGGTGGACGCGGTGGTCACGCCGGCGGCGCCTGACGCGGCGGCGGACTTCACCAGCGGCGTGGTGCGGTGCTACTTCCGCATTACGGACTTCTCGAACTAAGGCAGAGCGCGGGGCGGCCCGGCCGGCGCGGCCGGGCCGTGCCCCTTTTCCACGGGGGGTGCGGATGCAGTTCCGGGAGGCGAGCCAGGCGGAGCTGGACCGGGCGCGGGCGTTCGACGCGCGGCTGGCGCGGGAGCGACTCTCGCGCTGCGGGCGCGTGGGGGCCGGCGGGGAGCTCAAGCGTCAGCTGAGCCTGCAAGCGTATTTCAACGTGATCCGGGACTGCGGACACGACTGCCCGGCGGACGAGCGGGAGCGGTACCTGGCGGACAACGAGCGGCTGTACCTGGACGTGAACTCTCAGCGCACGCCGCCGGGGCCCAGGAACCGGTTCGGGCGGGTCAAGGAGCGGACGGCATACCGGCGGCTGAAGAACGGAACGGTGGAGAAAACAGAACTGACGGGGGTGACGAGATGAACGTGCGGAACATGCGGGAAGAGAGTGAATTCTTGCCGGCGGCGACCGGCGCGGCGGAGCTGAACGTGCAGACCGCGGTGGTCGAGGCCAAGGACACGGCCATGCCCACGGGGGCGACCCACGCCATGATCGGGGTCAAGACCGCGACGGTGCACATGGGCTTCGGGCGCGACCCGGCGGACGGCGGCGCGGGGATCCCGCTGACGGCGGGGACCATCCGGATCCTGAACGCCAAGGCGTGGGCGCAGGCGCGGTTCATCCGGGGCGCGGGGAGCAACGCCGTGGTGAGCGTGGAGTTCGGGACGTTTGCGTGAGGGAGGAGGGGGGCAAGAGGAGGTCGGAGGTCTGAGGTCGGAGAAGAGAAGAGTTTGAACAGAAGGGCGCAGAGAACGCGAAGGGGGACGGAGAAGGGAGAAGAGGGGTGGCACGATGAGGACCTGCACGGCTA
>ENA-UOWG01003686-UOWG01003686.1-activated-sludge-metagenome-genome-assembly--contig:-NODE-3686-length-11383-cov-7.242850_pt1 | contig 11383 bp, 8 predicted proteins | sample MGYA00238147_ERZ761563 | MGnify/ENA primary metagenome ERZ761563 (study PRJEB28884, sample SAMN05720216) | anaerobic digester metagenome | isolation source: active sludge of municipal... | reverse complement strand
CACCACCCCGAAGGTATCGGGGGCAAGCGCGTCGGATACGAAGGAGAACTTCTTGTTGGTGAGGTAGTTCATGGGCTATCTACTTCTTTGCCTCTGTCTCGGTGTACTGGATGATCTTCGGGGCATTGCCCCAGCTGCTGTCGGCAAGGACGATGTCAACCTGGTACCGTCCGGCCTGCTTCTTCCCGTTACGGGTCTTTGTTGTGGAAGAGACGACGGCGCTGGCGTGGTACCTGCCTGTCTTTGTGTCAAAAGAGACCAGTATCGATTCGACGGTGCTGGAATATGATTCCACAACCGACGACCAGAGCGCGTGCCACTCCTGAAAACTCTTCCATGATGTTATTTTCTTCTTGTCCGCCATCACCATGGTTAGGCCCGTATCGGCAAGATACGAGAGAAAACTGTCCACATGGGCATTTTCATCGAAGAGGGCGAACCATTTATAGACAATGCTCTTTATCTCGTTGTCGGGGAAGCGCCGAACCGCGGGGGCCGTGGGCCGCAGGTCCTCGCGGGGAGGCGTGTAAACGTTGAGGATGGTTGCCTTGTCCGATGCGGGGATCACGCCGTAGGGCGTGTTCGAGGGGACCACAAAGGCGCCGCCGGCCGCGATCTGCTTTGTATCTTTTCCCACCGTGACCATGGCGCTGCCCGTGATGACGTAGCCTATGAGGTCATTGAACTGGTGTTGGGTTGTGATGTTGGACGTCAGTGCCGATTTGGCCGTTTCCACGAGCTCCAGGGTGAGGCGGTCGCTGAAAAAGACCTTGCGCCTCGTCGTGTCGTCCACCTTTACCCAGGAAGAATCATCGGGAGGGAAGATCGCCGGGGCCATCTTCTTTATGTTTTCGTGGAAACGGTAGTCCCGCTTTAGGTCCTCTTTCCCGGCCCCTCCGCCGCATGCGCAGAGGACGAGGGCAATGGATACAAGGAGAGCCGCTGTGAAAAAGATGGTCCGATTCATCGTGGGTCTCCTATTATAAAACAAAGCCGCGGTGCTTTTGAAGCCTTTTCGGGCATGCATGACGCGCCGGTCACCATGAGAAGTTGAATGTTATCCTCCTTGAGCCGGGGACGATCGTTGCCGGTGGTGTGAGCGCGATCTCGAATATTGTCTCCGGGCCCGGTGTCACTGCACTTACCGAAAGATCGCCGGGGAGATCGCCGCCGCTGCGGCGAAAGAACATCCCGATGGCCTCCTTAAGCCAAAAACCCGTATCGTCCGACGGAATAGAGGCCCCTGTGGCCTCTCTCAGGCGTATGAGAAAGCCGGTGAGACGGGAGAAGAACATCTGGAAGGGCAAAGACCCGCCTGATATGCTCCTGGCGGATGGCATGAAGGCAATGTCTTTCATGGCGGCCCCGGCCAGGGGGGTGAGCCCGATCTCGCCGAGCTGCCGGAGGCGGTCAACGCTGAAGACAACCTCGGTGGAAGCCTGGCCGCCGGTTTCCAGGATATTCAAGGCAAGGCCTTCCAGGCGGACATTCTCGCTGTCCACGAAGCGCGAAGGCCAGCCCGAGAGGGCGACGGCCTGCGCGGAGAGCGTCCCAAGGGCCCATACCGGGCTTATCCAAAGGGGCGAGGGCTCTTCGAAGGGAACGCCCCGGGGCGGATCGCTTCCGCCATAGCGCGGCCTCAAGAGGAAGCCGTTGCAGGCGGCGGCCAGCCAGTCCCCCGACTGCCCGGTCCGCAGCTTGCCCCACTTTGCATAGACAGCATTGTCCTCTATGTGGTTCTTGAGATAGGGAAGGCGGCCAAGCTCTCTCCAGCCGTTAAGGCCGAGAAAGCCCGGCGCTGCCTCTATGACCGCCACGGCGAGGAGTCCGCTGGCGAAGGCGGCCGCCCTCTCCATGAGCTCCATGCCCGCGGCGGAGCTGTCAAAGGGCAGATCTATGAGGATGAGGTCCGGAGGGTCGGCGGAGAGGGTTGTTTCCAGTTCATCGAGGACATCCCCGAGGGTTTCCCTGGATGCGGCCGTGATGACAAGACGCGTGTCTTTGGCGGGCCCGGCGGGCCCCTGCTTCGAGATCAGCTCGACCCCGCGCCACGCTGCCTCGAAGGTCCTGAAGGTCTCGTCTGAGAAAATGGTTGTCATCAGTGCGGCAATGAGGTTGTCGATCGCGGCGGCCCAGGACGCGGGGCCGCCTTCCTGTGCCGATGGGGCCGGTTCGGTGGCATTGTCCCCCATTGCCACCATGGAGAGAATGTCGTCGACCTTGCTTCGCGTCTGCCTGACCGGTGCCCCGGTCTGAAAGGAAAGGTCGATGGGAACCCCGGGCCACCTCTCGCGCACGGCGGCCGCTATCTCACCGGGGGGGACACCCCCGGAAGAGCTGGTATTGATGAACGCGCGCGCGTTATGGAGGTCCTTGAGATAGGCCGCCGATCCCTGCAAGCCGTCGGGTGTGAGATCTCTGACGCGTTCGGGACGGATGGTCACGCCCCCTTCGGGGCAGAGCTCCTTCGCCACAGGCACCCACAGTGCGGGGCCAAGGAGGGAGAGCGCATCATTGGGGGCATCGACGGGGACGACCTTTGCCTGGCAGGGCCCCTGCGAGACCGGCGCGAAAGGGCCGACGGCAAGTATCGTGAACGGTTTAAAGGGTATATCCATCAGGCCTCCTCATGGCTGGTCCCCGGGGTATCAACCCTCAAAGCTGAAGGTGAACGTGCCGTCCTCTTCCACGTCGAGATTGACGGCCGCGGGCATGCCCCCTTCGCTCATGTGGGTGAGTATCGTCTGAGAGAGCCTGGGGAGGATGTTGCTGCCCAGGATATATTCTATGTTGCGCGCACCCGTTTCCACCTCGGTGCACCGCGCGGTGATCTGGTCTGCCACGGCAGGCGTGTAAGCGAAGCGCATCTTGTTGTTCTCCATGAGGGTCTGGCCTACCTTGCCGAGCTTGAGCTCCACGATCATCCGCATCGCGTCCTTGCCAAGATCGAAGTACGGGACTATGGACATCCTTGCGAGCAGGGCCGGCTTGAAATGGGCCGAAAGGATCGGCCGGATGGCACCCGTGAGCACATCGGCAGGGGGGCGGTCCTCGCCCTGGCTCATCTCGTGGATGACATCGGACGCGAGGTTGCTTGTCAATATAATAATGGTATTGCGGAAGTTAATCTCCTTGCCTTCGCCGTCGGTGAGCATGCCCTTGTCGAAGACCTGGTAAAAGAGGTTCATCACGTCGATATGGGCCTTTTCGACCTCGTCGAGGAGGACGACGGAGTAGGGTTTCTGCCTCACGGCCTCGGTGAGCATCCCGCCCTCGCCGTAGCCGACATACCCGGGAGGTGAGCCTATGAGGCGGCTCACCGTGTGGCTTTCCTGGAATTCGCTCATGTTGATGGTGACAACATGGCGTTCGCTGCCGAAGAGCAGGTCGGCGAGGACAAGCCCTGTTTCTGTCTTGCCTACCCCGCTGGGACCGACGAAAAGAAAGACGCCCATTGGTTGGCTCGGGTTCTTGATGCCCGCCTTGGAGGAGCGTATCGCCTCCGCCAGTGTTGACATGGCTGCGTCCTGTCCCTTGATCCTTTCTTTCAGGCGTTCTTCAAGGTCGATGATCGTTCTGGCCTCATCCTTGAGCACCTTGCCCAGCGGTATGCCCGTCCAGTCCGAGACGACCTGGGCGACAACGTCGGGGTCCACCTCGATCTGGATCATGGGGGCCTCGCCCTGGATCGCCTTCAGGTCTTTCACTATCTCGTCAAGCTGCTTGAAAAGCGCTTCCCTTTCATCACCGTTGTCCTTTCCCGCGGCGCTTATCTTTTCCCGTATCTCCACTACTTTCAGGGCGGCCTCTTTTTCCTTCAGCCAGAGGTCCCTGAGATCGTCCGCCTGCCTGATGAGCCCTTCCTTTTTCGCGGCCACCTCTTTGTAGGCCTCTTCGTCGATGGCAACCCTGTTGTCCCGGTCGCGGTCGAGGGCGGTTATCTCCCGGTCGCAGGCCTGGATGGACCTTTCAAGGTCTTCAAGGCGGGCGGGTTTCGCGGTGAGATTGATCTTGACGCGGGCGCAGCTCGTATCGAGCAGGTCGATCGCCTTGTCGGGCAGGAACCGGCCCGTGATGTAACGGTCTGACAGCTCGGCCGCTGCCACGGCGGCGTCGTCCCTGACGATCACCTTGTGCGCCTTTTCGTAGCTTTCCTTGAGGCCCCTCAATATCAGGATCGACGAGTCGACCCCCGGCTCATCGAGCTTGACGAGCTGGAAGCGGCGCGCCAGGGCCGGGTCTTTCTCGAAATATTTCTTATACTCGCTCCAGGTCGTGGCGGCTATGGTGCGCAGTTCGCCGCGGGCCAGCGCCGGCTTGAGGAGGTTCGCCGCGTCGCTGCCGCCGGCGGTTCCCCCTGCCCCGATAAGGGTGTGGGCCTCGTCGATGAAAAGGATGATGGGCCTCTCCGATGCCTTGATATCGTTGATAACGCCCTTGAGGCGGTTTTCGAATTCCCCCTTGACGCCCGCGCCCGCCTCAAGGAGCCCCATGTCGAGGCCGAGGAGCGTCACGTTCTTTAGCATGTCGGGCACGTCGCCCTCGGTGATCCTCAGCGCCATGCCTTCCACGACAGCCGTTTTCCCAACCCCGGGCTCGCCGACGCAGATGGGGTTGTTCTTCCTCCTGCGCCCGAGGATGTCTATCATCTGGCGTATCTCGGAGTCCCTGCCGAATACGGGGTCGATATCGCCGCGGACGGCCTTTTCAGTGAAATCGATGCAGTAGCGGTCGATGAATGTCCCGCCTTCCTTGCCGGCCGGTTCGGCGCCCGTCTCTTTCGGCTGCGTCCTGTCTATCTCCACGGAGCCTTTCGTTATGTTCCAGAAGTCTGCGGCAAGGGCCTCGCGGCCGATGGACTTGATGAGATCGACATAGCGCCCTGACGCGAAAAAGGTCGGTTTCGACAGAAAGGCCAGGAGAATGGCCCCGGAGCGCACCTTCCTTTCTTCCAGATCGATGGACGATATGAGCCAGGCATCCTGTATGAGGTCTAAAAGCAGCGGTGAAAAGACCGGTTTGGCGGCATTGCCCGTTTTGAACTCCTCGAGCGTTGCCTCGATCGCCCTCTGGGCCTTGCCGGTATCTACATTGAAACGTGAAAATACGAGCGGCCAGTCGGAATTGGGGTTTTCGAAAAGTTTGGCGATGAAATGCTCTATGGTGATCTCGTAATGTGTCCTCGAGACACATAGTCCCGCGGCAGCCTGCAGGGCAGCCGCGCTGAAATCGTTGAGCCTCATCAAGAGGGATTTAATGTCTACTGTCAGCATTGTCCGGATCTCCTTTTTTATGAACGATAATACCGCACGGGGATCTGCCCGGTGCGGCTTCCGCCTTCAGCGCTACCGCCCCAGTCTTACCCTGTTCTCATGATACTGTCCGTCGGCGTTAAGCCACATATCCCATCCCAGCCTCGATCGGGTTTCTTCTCCAAGGCATGCCGGGCGGATCTCTTCGGGGGCCACCTCGATCTCAATGTCCCATTCGAGGGGAAGGTCCAGATAAAAGCTCACCAGTTTGCCGATGCGGCCGAAGGCTTCCCCGTCCGGGAGCAGGTCGTGAAAACGCTCGTCGGAAATGGGGCCGGCATGGATCCTGAAGCGGCCGGTGCAATCGGAGACCTCGAACCCGATGGATGCGTTCTCTCCGAGGCAATGACCGCTTACACCGAGGAGAAGCCGCTGGTCGGGCGGGATTGCGACCATCGCGGGGACGCACTGCTCGATCCCGATGGAGGGTTCCCCTATGGCGTCGGATATGAGCGAACGAAGCCCTTCAGCGGATCTGGGCATCTGTGTGGCAAGTCCTATATAGCGAAGGAACCTGTATGGTTCGTCGAAACATTTCTTTATTTTTTCACTGCCGAAACCGAGCAGGCAGTAGAGCCTGTCGATAGCTTCCTCGTGGGTGCTTTCCGTGATCTTGAAGAAGAGGTTATATTTTAGCGAGCATTTATAGAAAAGGTGGTACGCCGGCATATTGATGATATCTATGAAATCCCTGGAGATGCTCCTGTCGTCGGAGGCCTCTTCGAGAAGGTCTTCCGTGTAGAAGGTGGGCAGCGGTGAGGAGGCACCGTAGAGGCCAAGGAATGTGGCGGTTATGGAGAATATATCGGGGTTTCCCCGCTTGCGGGCTATGGAGATTATGTCGTTGCCGGGGAATGTGAGGGAAAGGTCGGGGCGCACCTTGATCCTGCGCCGCATGATCTCTTCGCCCTTGTCTCCTTCCGCGTGGATGTGGTGGCTCAGGAGCCTCATCGCCTGTACAAATGAGAACGAGGAGCCGTTTGAAAAAAGGTCTTCAATTATACCAGGCATCGCGTACCCATCCGCTGCGGCCAGGTGAAGACCTCGCCGGTGACGCTTTCTTTCAGCTTGAGCTGCGTGAAGCTGTGCATGGCGCTGTACGCGCCGAAAAAGTGATCAAGGACGCTGCAGAAAAGCAGGAGGTTCCCCATGCTCGCGAAGTGATCTTTGCTGATGGTGATCTCGATGCTTTGCCCGTGGACCATATTGCCCCTGACAAGGCGCCTCACGGGTGAGACGGCAAGGTCCTGGATGCCTTCTATCTCTCTCAGGTTGGCGGAAATCTTTGTGCGGTCCCTTCCTTCCTCAACGGCGTAGAGCCTGAGAAGCTCCTTCAGGTTTTCGCAGTCCGCGACGGAGAGGTAGTTCAGGCAGAGATGGGAAAGGAACTTCCAGAGTATGTTGCCGCCATGGGGCGGTTCAACGAAAAAGGTGGGTGGGATAACGTTCCGGAAGTCGAGCAGTTCGGGCGAATCGGATGTTCCGACACATATATCGCCGAACTGCAGTTTTTCGGAAAGCTGGCCGTTGGTGCATGTCAGAGAGATGGAGAGCGTCTGCACTTTTGGTTCCGGCCCCATTTTCTGGTAAGGAAAGGCCAGGAAAACATCGATGGAATCGTCTATGGGCGATCTGTAGCGTACCATCTGATAGGTCGCTTCGCCGCTTTCAGGGTTTCCGAAAAGCTTGAAGGAAACGTAGTCGGTCCTTTCCACGCTGCCCCGGTTGAATCCGGTCACCTCCCTCACGTCGTACACATGGTAGTGCCCCGGTTCTTTTGCGGCCGGTCTGACACGGGTCCTTCCGCTGCGGTGGTCGAGCACCGCCGGTTCAGCATCCATCTTGAACAGATTGATGACAGGGGTGCAGAAGAGTATGATCTGGTCGGCCGTCACAGAAGGGAAAGGTATCGATGAAGGCAGGAATTCGAAAGAAATCTCAAAGCGCGACCCGCCTCCGCGGTCCTGCCACCTCTCCCAGCCGGTAAGCTCAAGGAAAAGGAACTTCCCGGGCAGGACGAAATATTCCCTGAGGAGCTTGTAGCCGTAAAAGGACTGGGCGGGAAAGGGGAAAAGGGAATTCTTCGTGTCGAAACCCGCGGCGGTCAGGCACTCCGGGGGAAGCACGCAGGGGGAACCCCCCTCAAGGGGGCGGATGGTTATCTGTCTGAGGTAGCGTGTCAGGAGCGCGAAGAGGTCCGTGCCCTGGGAGTAAGTGCCGCCGGGAAGAAAGCCAAGCTTTGCCGGTTTCCACCGGTCCAGGGTCAGCCCCGTGAGCTCCATCGTCAGGATCATCTGCGCCGGTTCGCCTGTGTTTCTGGCCCGGGCCTCCAGGGAAACAATGCTCAAGGGGTGGGCCTCGGTATCGAAACAGGTCTGGAATGTACAGGACGTGCCTTCCACGGGGACGGAGGCAAGGGATGTCCCCGCGGGGACATTGACGGCCTCGCTAAGCCCGGTCTTTCCCGTGAAGGAGACTATGGACATCGACGGGATGGGCCTCATGTAATGAGGGAAAATGATCTCCATGAGATTGTGGATGAGCTCGGGGAACTCGTCATCGAGTTTTTGCTGCAAAAGGCTGTTCAGGAAAGCGACACCCTCGAGCAGGCGTTCGACGTCCGGGTCGGGCTTTGGACCGCTGAGCATTGGCGCGGCGATGGGGTGTGTCTTCGAGAATTCCGCCGCGAGTTCGCGAAGGTTCTGCAATTCCTGCTGGAAGTATTTGTCGAACAAGGCTCTGCCTCCTGCTGCCTACCGTGTTACCCGGACCTTGCCTTCGGAGCTGATAACGGTCTCCAGCTCGACGACCACGTTTTCGTCCCGCACGTGGACGATCTGCGTTTGAAGCTTGAAACGAAGGGACAACGGGTCGTCCTTGTCGGGCTCAAAGGTGACCTCAACGCCGCCAAGACGCGGTTCGTATTTGAGGATCATGCTCTTTATGACGTCGGCAATATCCTTTGCCTGGTCGGCAATTCCGAGCCCCTGGTAATTGGTGAAATCGGGCATTCCGTAATCGTCGGCGATGGGCACGCTCCCCTGGCGTGTATTCAATATTCTTTGCAGGTGGTTTATGATCGAGTTGATGACGTATGCAAGATCTCCGGGATCTTTCCCGCGGTCTTTGCGTTCGAGGTTGCGGATCCTCTGTGTCAGTCTTTCCTCGTACATGGCTACACGCTATCGGGAGCGCAGAAAAACAACAACATAGGGCCGGAAAAGGTCGCCTCCGGCCCTATAGGATGAGATCGAGTTTCCCATTGTACCTTCAAACAGTTAAAAGCCGGCCCTTTATCAGGAACTGACCGGTTTCTTCCATGAATCTTCCGCCTCTATCCCGTCCGGCACATAGGTCCAGATGATCGTCTCGTAAGTGAAGAGGATATCTTCCATGTGCTTGTAAGGTTTGTTCTCTTCAACAAAGGTTTCGGGGAACCATTCGCGGGACTCCACGATGATGGCGTCCTGCAGTTTGATGGTAAAATACTTTTCCTCCTGGCCCTTCTCATTGATGCGGTACATGTCGAGCGTCACATCCATGTGTTCACCGCTGCAGCAGGCCTGGAAGATCTTGGGCGTATGCTTGCCCATGTTCGTTTCCACCTTGAAGGGCTTGTGGATCCTCTGTCCTGTGGGGAGGCCCGAATGGGTGTCCCTCGGTATTTCAACAACGTGGTCGAGGGCATAGCAGATTATGGTGTTCTCGCGTCCCTGCTGGGTGCAGTCGCCCTGGATGTCGCCCTGGTTCTTTGCCTTGATGGTCATGTAACAGGTCATTGCCATTTGAAAGTACTCCTTCGGAATTATTATCTAAAAAAACTAAAGGTCCTCACCTTACGATTTAGGTGATTTCCATGAATCCTGTGCCTCTATCCCGTCCGGCACATAGGTCCAGATGATCGTCTCGTAAGTGAAGAGGATATCTTCCATGTGCTTGTAAGGTTTGTTCTCTTCAACAAAGGTTTCGGGGAACCATTCGCGGGACTCCACGATGATGGCGTCCTGCAGTTTGATGGTAAAATACTTTTCCTCCTGGCCCTTCTCATTGATGCGGTACATGTCGAGCGTCACATCCATGTGTTCACCGCTGCAGCAGGCCTGGAAGATCTTGGGCGTATGCTTGCCCATGTTCGTTTCCACCTTGAAGGGCTTGTGGATCCTCTGTCCTGTGGGGAGGCCCGAATGGGTGTCCCTCGGTATTTCAACAACGTGGTCGAGGGCATAGCAGATTATGGTGTTCTCGCGTCCCTGCTGGGTGCAGTCGCCCTGGATGTCGCCCTGGTTCTTTGCCTTGATGGTCATGTAACAGGTCATTGCCATGATGTTTCCCTCCTTTTTTAAAAAATGCGGTTACAGCAGGGTCGCTTCTCCCTATTCCTTGTCCAGTTTTCCAACGAGGGAAAGGGTGAAAGAGGCGCCCATATATTTGAAATGGGGCTGTACCTGCATGTTCACCCTGTACCATCCCGGTTCTCCCTCTACGTCGGTGACCTGGATGTTCGCCTTTCTTAAGGGTCGCCTGCTGCGGACCCCCGGCGAGGGATTGTCCTGATCTGCCACGTACTGACGGATCCAGTTGTTGAGCTCCGTTTCAAGATCGCCCCTTTCCTTCCAGGTCCCTATGTTCTCCCTCTGGATCACCTTGATGTAGTGGGCGAGGCGGCTCACTATGAACGTATAGGGGAGCTGGGTGCCGAGCTTGTAGTTCATCTCCGCCTGTTTGCCCTCGGGCGTATTGGCGAAGACCTTCGGTTTCTGGGTCGAATTGGCGGAGAAGAACGCGGCGTTATCGCTCCCCTTCCGCATGGTGAGCGCTATGAAGCCCTCTTCGGCGAGTTCGAATTCCCTGCGTTCCGAGATGAGGACCTCCGTGGGTATCTTTGTCTGGAGCTCGCCCATCGCCTCATACTGGTAGATGGGGAGGTCTTCGACGGCCCCGCCGCCCTGGGGACCTATGATGTTGGCGCACCAGCGGTATTTTGCGAAGCTGTCCGTGATCCGTGAGGCAAAGGCAAAAGCGGCGTTGCCCCAGAGGAAGTTGCCGTCCCCGCTGGTCGTGTCCTCTTTGTAATTGAAGCCTTTCACGGGTTTCGTGTCAGGGCCGTAGGGTATCCTCAGGAGGAAATGCGGCAGGGCGAGTGACACATTCCGTGAGTCTTCGGATTCCCGGAAGGACTGCCACTTGATGTACTGGGGCATCTCAAAGATCGATTTCAGGTCTTTCAGATTGGGAAGTCCGGAGAAGCTGTCTATGCCGAAGAACTGCGGCCCCGCGGCGGCGACGAAAGGCGCGTGGGACATGGTCGCCACGCTTGCCATGTTCTGGAGGAGCTTTATGTCGGGAGCGGAAGGGCCGAATTCGTAATTGCCCACCATCAGGCCGTAGGGTTTGCCGCCGAACTGACCGTATTCCTGGGTGTAGGCCAATTTGTAGAGGCCCGACTTCGTGATCTCCGGGGCGTCCTCAAAATCGTCGAGGAGGTCCTGCTTGTTCACGTTCATCACCTCGACCTTGATGTTTTCCCTGAAATCGGTGCGGTCCACGAGGAATTTCAGGGAGGTCCACGCGGATTCGAGCTGCTGGAATTCCTTGTTGTGGATTATGGTGTCCACCTGTTTGCTCAATTTCTGATCAAGGTTGGCGATCATCTCATCCACAGCGGATGCCGTTACCCTTATTTCCTTGCCGGGCTTGAGCAGTTCATCGATGAAGGCCTGAAGGCCCTGTTTGGTTATGGCATAGGCCTCTTCAGACGGTTTCAGGCGCGTGGCCGCGACGATCTCGTCAAGGAGGGACTGCTGACCCTCGACCTGCTGCCCTTCTGCCTGTTGAGCTGTTTTCTTTTCTTCAGCCACATTTCACCTCCTTAACCTTCGATCCCGAGTTCTTTCAGAAGACGCGCCTTGACCTCGTCGTCCTTCACGAGGTCCTGTATCTTCTTCCTGAATTCCGGGATGTTGCCGAGGGGCCCTTTAAGCGCCTTGAGCGCGTCCCTGAGCTCCATGAGCTTTTTCAATTCCGGTATTTTCTGAATGATGGTATCGGGCTCGAAGTCCTTCATGCTTTTG
>ENA-UOWG01003683-UOWG01003683.1-activated-sludge-metagenome-genome-assembly--contig:-NODE-3683-length-11387-cov-12.570861_pt1 | contig 11387 bp, 7 predicted proteins | sample MGYA00238147_ERZ761563 | MGnify/ENA primary metagenome ERZ761563 (study PRJEB28884, sample SAMN05720216) | anaerobic digester metagenome | isolation source: active sludge of municipal... | reverse complement strand
GACATGGTGCGCTCGATTTGCTCGTGGAATCCGAGCGTCAGGCGCTGCATCTCGGCAAGGTAGCGCCGGCCTTGCTCAGGCGGCATGACCCGGCTGACTTCGCGGAAGTGCTGGAGCATGGCGGCTTGGCACTGGGCGCGAACCGTTCCGACCTCGATCAACTTCTGCTCAACAGCGGCGGTGGCGTTGGTGGGCAAGGCCAGCAACGCCTGCAACTCATGCTTCCGGGCATCAATCCGCTCGCAGAAGTCGCGGCACTTGGGCAGATAGCCATCGTGGAGCTCGCGGATGCGTGCCAATTCGGCCTCGCTGAGGCGGAACTCGCTTCGGAGCCAGGCCAGATCGCCGGCGGGCGCCAAGAGGATCTGAACGCAGAGACGTTTGGTGATGGCGCTGCTGAGGGCGACAACGGCGGCGCTCGCAAGGACGACCGCCAGGACGATGGTGAGAGAGCGGCGCATGCTCGCTATGGAGATGTGAGCGGACTCACAACGGTCAGGTAACGCTGCTTGGCTTGATCGTGAGCCAGGCTGCTGGCCTGGAGCACGCCAATGAAGATGCCGACGACGAGCATGGCTGCGACGCCAGCCAATGCCAGGCCCGGATGCAGGAACCACGCGGCAGCGCGGTCCAGCCACTCCGCCAATGAGACGGATTCGCGCGGCTCCTGGGCTCGATCGATGCGGCGCCATACGCTTTCCTGGAAGCCTGGAGGAAGGGCCGGCGTGAGGCGGGACTCACGCAAGAGCGCGCTCAGTCTGGCGTCGTGTGGCAGTTGGTTTTCGGTATTCATCGTGATGAGCGACGGCTAATCGCAAGCCATCCGAAGATTAAAGATTTTCTTGCGCGAAAGCAACGCTCTTGGCGAGTCCGGTTACTGGTGTGCCGGGGTGCCATCGGGGGCCGGGCTTTCGACCTTTGGAGCGGCGGCCTGGCGAGCCGCGGGAACTGTTCCAAGGCGCGTGGCTGCAGCCACCTCGAATGTGAGAGTCAGGTTCTTTGTGTTCATGGAGGTCTTTCTTTTGTTTGGGCGGTGATTCATTGCCGCGCTGCCTTGTCTTTCTCTTGTTACACCGCCACCGGGAAAATCCCTCGCACTTCTGTTCCGACATCCTGACTTCATGCGGGGATCTTCGTTCCGCGTTGAATTGGGATGAACCGGTTCAATCGGAACTCGGAAATGGCATCCGGTGAAGAATCTCTGAGGGATTCTCGAAGTTGGGGTGTAAGAGATAGAGAACAGGAGCCAAGTTGGCTGCCATGCAAAGCAAAAATGGTCTGCCGCCATGAGTCCCGGACCGCAAACCTTCCGCCTGCGCCTCGCGCTGAACGCCCTGGCCGCCTCGCTTGTCCTGCTGGCCGGCTGCAGAGGCATCCCCGTCAAGGGTGAGAAGGAAGCCCGGCAGCAGGTGGCCGACGTTAGCATGACCTACCGCCCGAATGGCCAGAAGCCGACATTGCCGACGCTTACGACCAACTCGACTCTCGGCGATTTTCTCACCTACGCGCTCCTCAATCAGCCGAAGGTCGAGGCCACGTATTTCGATTGGCTCGCCTCCGTCGAGCGGATCACCGTCCAACGCTCGCTGCCAGACCCGCAGATCACCTTCCAGATGGACATCCAGGACGTGGTGACCTCCCTCATGCCGGGCCTGATGATGAGCTTTCCGGGCATGGGCAAACTCCGCGCCGCCGGAGCGGTCGCCGCCGCCGCCAGCCAGGGCGGTTACTTCGCCTTCAAATCGGCCTCCCTGGAGAGCGCCTACGACCTCAAACGCACCTACTACCGCCTCTACTTCCTCGAGGAGAAGATTCGCGTCAACCGCGAAAACCTCGACCTCCTCCAGGAGCTGGAGCGGCTCGCCCGCTCCCGGAACGAAGTCGGCAAAGCCACCCTGCAAGACGTGCTCCGCGCTCAGATCGAGCAGGAACGCCTCAACAACGAGATCGTGAACCTCGATGACTCCCGCGAATCGCTCCTCGCCCAGTGGAAGGCCGCGCTTGGAATCGAACCGAGCGCCCCCACGCCACCCGTGCCGGCGCGCTTCGAGTCCACCTCGCTTGATGTGCCCGCCGACAAGTGGCTGGAACAGGCGCTCGCGGAAAACACCCGCCTCAAGGCCATGGCTGCGGATGTTCACGCCGCCGAGGCCGCCATCCGCCTCGCCTACAAGGCCCGCATGCCCGACACCAGCATCGGCTTCATGGCCGACGCCAAGATGAACCCGGTCCTCTACCGCCCGTGGGGCACCGTCAGCATTCCGCTCTGGCGCGACAAGCTCGCCGCCCAGGTCGCCGAGGCCCAGGCCAACAAGCGCGCCGGCGAAGCCCGCCTCACCACCGAGCAGATCAACCTCGCCGTGGACGTCGCTGAGCGGGCTTTCGTCTACCGCGAGACCACGCGCAACCTGTCGCTCCTACAGAAGACCCTGCTCCCGAAGCAGCGCCAATCCCTGGAAGTGGCCCGCTCCGCCTACCTCGCCGGCCAGGTGGATTTCCTGAATCTCACCCAAGCCGAGCAATCCTTGCTCCGCTTCAACCTCGACGAAGTCGAAGCCCGGACCCAGCGCGAGCTCTCCCTCGCCGAGCTCTCCCTGATCATGCAGGGCATGTCGCCCGCCGCCGGAGGTGCCACCGGCATGGAGATCGCCGCGCCCGGCATCGGCGCCGGCAAAAAAATGGGCGGCTCCTCCATAGGCGGCGGCCCGTCCTCAGGCGGCATGGGCCCCAGCGGTGCGACGATGCTGCCCGGCAATTCGGCCCCGCCGAAGAAGATGAACCAGGGCGGAATGAATCCATGATCACGTCGGAGCTTTTACCTATGAAGAATGCAATCAAGACCGGCCGCGTGACGGCGTTTCTACTGGCCATGCTGCTCATCGTCGCTGGCGCTGGCGCCCTGCTGACCGGCTGCGGCCGCGGCCACGACCCGGGAACCCAGGCCGCCGACGATCAACTCTACACCTGCGGCATGCATCCCCAGGTCATTCAGAACAAACCCGGCAACTGCCCCATTTGCGGCATGAAGCTCACGCCCGTCCGCAAGCAAGGTGCCGCCCTCAGCGCCACCGCCTCCGGCGAGCGCAAGATCAAGTTCTACAAGTCCAGCATGAATCCCGGCGAGACCAGCCCGCTCCCGGGGAAAGACAGCATGGGCATGGACAGGGTGCCCGTTTATGAAACTGAGGACGCTGCCAGCGACTCCCAGCTCATCTCCGTCGATCCCGTGATGACCCAGAACATGAACATCCACACCGCCATCGTAATCCGCGGCCCGCTACGCCGCACCATACGCACCGTCGGCGTCATTGACTACAACGAGGCCGGCCTGGCGGACGTCACCACCAAGTTCAAAGGCTGGGTTGAGGAGCTCTTCGTGGACACCACCGGCCAACAGGTGCATCGCGGCGAGCCGCTCTTCGAAATCTACGCCCCGGAGCTTTACAGCGCCCAGCGCGAATACGTCCTGGCGCTCGAAAGCACCAACGCCCCCGGCGGGGCTGCCCTCAAAGCCAGCGCCCGCACCAAGCTCAAGTTCTTCGACATCACCGACGAACAAATCGCCGAGCTGGAGCGCATCCGCGAGCCGCGCAAGACCCTGCAGGTCGTCTCCCCGCAGGACGGCTTCGTCGTCGAGAAGATGGTCGTCAAAGGTCAGATGGTGGACGCCGGCATGAAACTCTACCGGTTGGCTGACCTCGGCCTCGTTTGGGTGCAGGCGCAGATTTATGAGCAGGATCTCCCATACGTGAACCTCGGCCAGGAAACGACGGTCACTCTTTCCTACCTTCCGGGCCGGGAGTTTCGCGGACGCCTCACCTACGTCTATCCCAACGTGGACGAAAAGACCCGCACCGCCCGCGTCCGCATGGAGTTCCACAATCCTGGCTACTTCCTCAAGCCCGGCATGTTCGCCACCGTCCAGGTCCTCGCGGAACTCGAACCCTCCGTCTTGCTCGTGCCTGACATGGCCATCCTTCGCAGCGGAGAGAAGTGCACCGTCTTCGTTGTGCTCGACGGTGGAAAGTTCGAATCCCGCACTGTCACGCTCGGACCGCAGGGCGAACACGACACCTACCAGGTCCTCAGCGGGCTGAGCGAGGGCGATCGCATTGTCACCTCGGGCCAGTTCCTGCTCGATTCCGAAAGCCAGCTCCGCGAAGCAATCCAAAAGATGAGCAGCCCGAAATCCGCCGCCACTGCTCCATCGCACGAGACCCACGCCCCGATGCCAGTGGCAGTCGCACGGCCTGCCACCCAGGCGAACACCGTCAAGTACACTTGCCCCATGTCCTCCCACGCCGATGTCGTCTCCGACAAGGCTGGCAAGTGCCCGAAGTGTGAGATGAACCTCGTGCCCACCGACACCGTGGCGCACGGCAAGATCGCCGAGGCCAACTGGCGCAAGCAGCATCCCATCGCCGAGCAGCCCGCTCACGAACACCAAGACTGACCCCAAACCCGGCCATGCTCAAAGGCATCATCCATTTTTCGCTCAAGAACAAGTTCATTGTCCTGCTCGGGACACTTGCGCTGGTCTTCGGTGGCGTTTACGCCGTTAAAAACATCCCCCTCGACGCCATCCCCGACCTCTCCGACGTCCAGGTCATCATCTACACCGAGTGGCCCGGCCAGGCCCCGCAGATCGTGCAGGACCAGGTCACCTATCCCATCACCACTAAAATGCTGTCCGTCCCGAAGGCCGCAGTCGTTCGCGGCTATTCCTTCTACGGGTTCTCGTTCGTTTACGTCATTTTTGCGGATGGCACCGATCCTTACTGGGCTCGCAGCCGCGTCCTCGAATATTTGAGCGGCCTCAGCGGACGCCTGCCGCAGGGTGTGTCGCCCAGCCTCGGCCCCGATGCCACCGGCGTGGGCTGGGCCTTCATGTATTCCCTCAACTCCACCAACCGCGACCTGGCGGAGCTGCGTTCTATGCAGGACTGGTATCTTCGCTACCAGCTCGCCTCCGTCGAGGGCGTCTCCGAAGTCGCCTCCATTGGCGGCTTTGTCCGCCAATACCAGGTCACCGTGGACCCGATCAAACTCCGCGCCTACAATCTCTCGATCTCCGACGTGGCGATGGCCGTCAAACGCAGCAACGGCGAAGTCGGCGGACGCTCCATCGAACTCGCGGAGAAAGAGTTCATCCTGCGGGTGCGCGGCTACGTGAACACGCTTGACGACCTCCGCAAAGTCACCGTCGGCGTGGGCGACAAAGGCGTTCCCATCCTGCTCGGCCAGGTGGCCGACGTGCAGTTTGGCCCCGACATGCGCCGCGGCATCGCCGAGCTCAACGGTCGTGGCGAAACCGTCGGCGGCGTGGTCGTCGTGCGCTACGGCGCCAACGCGCGCCAGGTCATTCTCGACGTGAAGAAAAAGCTCGACGTCGCCATGAAAGGATTGCCGCCGGACGTGACCTGCTCGATCGCCTACGACCGAAGCGCCCTCATCGAGCGTGCCGTCAAAACCCTGGAGGAGAAACTCCTCGAGGAATGCGTCGTCGTCGCGCTCGTCTGCATCGCCTTCCTCCTGCACCTGCGCAGCGCCTTCGTCGCCATCGTCATCCTCCCGATCGCCGTGCTCACCTCCTTCCTGATCATGTTCGGCCAGGGGATCAGTTCCAACATCATGTCCCTGGGCGGCATCGCCATCGCCATCGGCGCCATGGTGGACGCCGTCATCATCATGATCGAGAACGCCCACAAACACATGGAGCGCGACCAGGGCAAGAAAGCTCACTGGGACATCGTCCGCGATGCTTCTGTCGAAGTCGGCCCCACACTCTTCTACTCGCTGCTGGTCATCACCGTCTCCTTCTTCCCGATCTTCATGCTCACGGAGCAATCCGGCCGCATGTTCAAGCCGCTGGCTTACACCAAGACTTACTCGATGGCCGCGGCTGCCGTTCTTTCAATCACCCTCGCGCCGATCCTGATGGGCGTCTTCATCCGCGGCAGAATCCCGGCCGAGGAAAAGAACCCGATCAATCGCTTCCTCATCTGGCTCTACCACCCAGTCATTGATTTCGTCATCAAGTGGCGTTGGGCCGTCGTCACCATCGCCGCCGTCCTCATCGTCTGGGTTTTCTTCCCGTGGAACAAACTCGCCGCCCGACTGCTCCCCGACGGCCCCGTGAAAGAGTGGGCCTTCAAACTCGGCAAGCTCTTTCCTTACCAGAACATCGGCTCCGAGTTCATGCCGCCGCTCTACGAAGGCGATCTCCTCTACATGCCCACCACCTTCCCCGGCCTGGGCGTCACCGAGGCCCGCGCCATTCTCCAGCAGACCGACAAAATCATTAAGACTTTCCCCGAGGTCCACCGTGTCTTCGGCAAGATCGGCCGGGCTGAAACCGCCACCGATCCCGCGCCCATGGACATGATCGAGACCACCATCATGCTTAAGCCCGAGGAGGAATGGCCGGCCGTGGACATCAAAGACCCGAGCGGCAAAGTGATCGCCCACCGCCGCCGCACCGTGGACGAACTCATCGACGCCCTGAACTCCGCCGTCCAGTTCCCCGGCCTCAACAACGCCTGGACGATGCCCATCAAGACCCGCATTGACATGCTCGCCACCGGCATCAAAACCCCCGTCGGCATCAAGATCGCCGGCCCCGACCTGGCGGTGCTGGAGCGCGTGGCCGAGGAGGTCGAGACGGTGGTAAAGACCGTGCCCGGCACCCTCAGCGCCTTCGCCGAGCGCACCATGGGCGGCAACTACATCCAGTTCAACATCGACCGCGAGGCCATCTCCCGTTACGGCCTCAACGTCGCCGACGTTCAGGACGTCCTCGAAGTCGCCCTCGGCGGCATGCCCCTCACCACCACCGTCGAGGGGCTGGAGCGTTATGGTGTCAACCTCCGTTACAGCCGCGACTTCCGCGAGAACCTCGTCGCCCTCCGCGAGATCGTGGTCCCCACGCCCACCGGCGCCCAAATCCCACTCGGCCAACTGGCGAAGATCGAAACCGTCCGCGCCCCCATGGGCGTCAAGAGCGAGGCCGCCGTTCCCAACGCCTGGATCTACGTGGACGTCAAGGGCATTGATGTCGGCACCTACGTCCAAATGGCCATGCGCGCCGTCAACGAAGCCGTTGTTAAAGGCGAGATCAAACTCCCCACCGGCTACAACATCTTCTGGAGCGGCGAATACGAATACATGCAAAAGGCCAAACAGCGCCTGATGATCGTTGTCCCCCTGACCCTGCTCATCATCATCCTCATCATCTACCTGAACACGCGGTCCGCCGCCAAAACCGCCATCGTCATGCTCGCCGTGCCCTTTTCGCTCGTTGGCGCCATCGGCATCCTCGCCCTGCTCAACTACAACCTCAGTGTGGCCGTGTGGGTCGGCATCATCGCCCTGGCCGGCCTCGACGCCGAAACCGGCGTCGTCATGCTCCTGTACCTTGACCTCGCCTACGAAGACTGGAAGAAACGAGGCCTCATGGGCAACCTCGCCCACCTTCGCGACGCCATCTACTACGGCGCCGTCAAACGCGTCCGACCGAAAGCCATGACCGCCTGCGTGATCGTCGCCGGCCTCGCCCCCATCCTCTGGAGCCACGGCAGCGGAGCCGATGTGATGAAACGCATTGCCGTGCCGATGATCGGGGGAGTGATCACCTCGACCATCATGGAACTCCTGGTGTATCCGGCCATCTATTACCTGTGGCGCTCGCGTGGACTCAAGGGGTTGCCGCAGGGCGCTGCACCGTGCGCCCCTTGAACATTTTGTTCCGATGTGTAATTTATGTGTCGTGAGCAAGCTCGCCAGATGCTTTGCGCTGATGGTCCTGGCCCTGTGGGGCCTGGCCGCAATGCACTGTAAGCTGGAAGCCCTGCCGGGGATGGCGTTTCTGAGGAGTTGCTGCTTTGCTGATTCGTCCTCGGCGTCTCCGAAGGACTGCGAGACTGACAGCTGCGGTGCGGTTGAGGACGGGAAGTACCGGCCGGAGGAACTAAACGCTTCCGCTCCGCACCCCGTCCTTGTATCGGCGTTGCTCTTGGCGGCCATTGAAGCCCCGCTGCCGGAGCTTATGGCGCATCCCTTTACGGTAGCTAAACCCCCGCCAGAGCTGCCACGGTCCTGGCAATTCTCCTTGCGCGCGGCGCTGCCGCCCCGCGCTCCTTCTCTCGTCGGCTGAACGGTCCCGCTCGGGACGGTTTCGCTGAAGCTTCCTGTTCGGGATTTCGTTGATGGCTGCCCAACGCGTGGTTTCCCCTTTAGGTTTGTGGTGTTTGGCGTAGCGAGTGAATGAAAGAGATTATGCAAGCGAATGCAATTTGGAGATGGTGCCGACAGCCGGCCTTGGCGGTGCTGGTGGCCGGGAGTGCCGGTCTGGGATGGGCTTCTCAGAATCCGGGGAATGGCGGCGCGAATGTGCTGACGCTGGATGGGGCGGTCCGGGTGGCGCTGGCCAATAACCCGGAGGTCCGCGCCTCCACGGCAAGGATGGACGCGGCGTCCGGACGAGCCTACCAGGCGAAGAAGTGGACAAACCCGGAATTGGAGCTGAGCGCTGAAGACTGGCCGGTGAGCGGCGGACGCGGGTTCTCGGATGCGAAGCAGACCATCGGCATTGCGCAAACGCTGCCGTATCCGGGAAAGAACTCCCTCGCCAAGCAGATTGGCGGCGCGGGGGTGAGACTTTCGGAAGCGCAACGGGCGGTGCGGCGGACGGAGATTGTGCGCGATGTGAAGGCAGGATTCTATCGGGTGCTGGCGTCCGAACGGCTGGTGGAGGTTTCCACGCAATTGATGGCGGCGGCGGAATCGCTGGCAGCCACGGCGCGCAAGCGGGTGGACGCCGGGGCGGCGGCCTACCAGGAACAGTTGCGGGCGGAGGTCCAATGGGAGCAGGCACGCACGGAATTGGCGAGCTTCCAGCGGGAGCTGGGGACGGCGAGGCAGGTGCTCGCAACGATCCTCGGACGGCCGGACCTGAAGGATGCGAATCTCTCAGGAGCATTGGCGGAAGCGCCGATGGCCGCACCGACGGAAGCAAGCGCGGAGGGAGTCCTGGCGCGACACCCGAGCGCGACAGCAGCCCAGGCGTTCCTGGAACAGGCGGAGCTGGAGTACCGCCGCGCGCGGCTGGAGCCGTATCCGGATGTCAAAGTGGGCGTGTCGGGCGGACGCATCGGCGCGACCGATGAGTCGATCATCCAGCTCGGGTTTTCGCTGCCGCTGCCCATCATGGACCGCGGCAGGGGAAAGCAACAGGAGGCGCAGGCGAATGTGAACCTGGCGGAAGCGGAGTTGCAGACGGTCCGGCAACAGTTGCAGCGGGAGTGGGCCAACGCTCAGGTGCGCTACCGCACTGCGGTGGAACAGGTGGGGAACTACCGGGAGCGGATTCTGCCGAAAACGAACGAAGCGCTGCGGCTGGTGCAAACGGGGTTTGAACAGGGAAAGTTCAACTTCATTGACTTGGTGGACACCCAGCGCACCACGGCCGAAGTGCGGCGGGTCTACCTGGAAAAGCTGCTGGAAATGAATGTGGCGCAAGCCGAGCTGGAGGCGCTGCTTCAGCCGGAAACCATCCAATCTTCAATCATGAAATAGCTCAAAACCATGAAAAGCCAAATGATTTTCAGATGGATGGCGGTGGCGGCGGTGGCCTCCGTGGCGCTGCTCGCCGGCTGCAAGAAACAGGAGAGCCACGCCGAGGATGACGGGCATGGCGAGGCGCATACACAGATCAAAGATGGTGTGGTGATGTGCGCCGAGCATGGCGTGCCGGAAGCCCAATGCGCGGTGTGCAAGCCGGACCTGGCCGCCAAGCTCAAGCCGGGCGAAAGCATGAAGGTGCGCCTGCCCTCAACAAACTCGACTTCCATTGTAGGCGTGCAGACGGCGCTCCCCGAAACCGGGGCGATTGCGGATGCTGTCGAGTGCAATGCGGAAGTGAGCTTCAACCAGAACAAGCTGGCACAAATCGCCGCGCCGGTGAGCGGCATCATCCAGTCCGTGGACGTGGACCTCGGCGCCCAAGTCGAGGAAAAGCAGGCGGTGGCAAGGATTTGGTCCGCCGCGATTGCAGAAGCGGTCGCCAAGGCCGTACTCAGCCATCAAACTCTGGGCCGAGAACGCAAACTGCGCGCGGACCGTGTGACATCGGAGGCAGCGCTGCAGGAAGCCGAAGCCACCCACCGCGCCGCATGCCAACAGCTGCGGACCTTGGGGTTCACGGAGGAACAAATTGATGGGATGGGCCAAAAACCCCAGGAGCAGGTCCTGATGGAAGTGCGCGCTCCCTTTGCGGGGGAAATCGTGGAGCGGATGGCCGTGCACGGGGCGCTGGTGGATGTGGGGAAGCCGATGTTCACGCTGGTGGACCATTCGACGGTGTGGGCGATGCTGCAAGTGCCTGAAGCCGTGCTGGGGCGGGTGAAAACCGGCCAGACGGTGGAACTGCGGGTGGATTCGCTGCCGGGCCAAGTCTTCACGGGAAAACTGACCTGGGTCGGTCCGGCGGTGGACGAGCGCACGCGCATGGCGCGAGCGCGGGCCGAATTCGCAAACCCGGATCGTCTGCTCAAGGACAAGATGTTCGCCACAGCGCGGATACTGACGCGCCAGGCCGAAAGCGCGATGCTCGTGCCGCCCTCGGCCATTCAGCATGTCGTGGGCAGGCCGTTTGTGTTCGTGAAGCAGGGCGAGGACTTGTTCGATGCGCGGGCGGTGACGCTCGGCGCGAAGTTCAACGGCCGGTTGGAGGTGCTGGCCGGATTGAAGCCGCACGAGCCGATCGCCGTGAGCCACGCCTTCGCCATCAAGTCGGCGATGCTGATGTCGCGCTTGGGCGCGGGCTGCGCGGATGACTAATCCTCCCCCAACTGTGAAGGAGTCATCCCGATGTTAAACTGGATCATCAACTTCTCGCTCAAGAACCGCCTGCCGGTCTGCCTGCTGGCGGCGGCGCTCGTCGTCATTGGCGGGCGGACCTTGAGCATTCTTCCCCTGGACGCCTTCCCGGACACCACGCCGGTGCAGGTGCAGATCAACACGACCGCGGCGGCACTGAATCCGCAGGAGACCGAGGCGCAAATCACCATCCCGGTCGAACTGGCCATCAGCGGTCTGCCGGGGCTCCACAACGTCCGGTCCATATCGAAGTTCGGCCTATCGCAAGTGGTCGCGACGTTCGACGATGCGGTGGACATCTATCGGGCGAGGCAGCTCATCACCGAACGCCTCCAGACGGTCGAGCTGTCGGAAGGCCTGAAGCGTCCCCAGCTCGGGCCGATTGCCACCGGCCTGGGTGAAATCTTCCACTACGTCGTGCGGTCCGCGGACACGAATCGCACGCCGGCCGAGCTGCGCGTCTTGCAGGATTGGGTGGTGAAGCCGGAGTTGCGCAAAGTGCCCGGCGTGGC
>ENA-UOWG01003672-UOWG01003672.1-activated-sludge-metagenome-genome-assembly--contig:-NODE-3672-length-11419-cov-5.361580_pt1 | contig 11419 bp, 10 predicted proteins | sample MGYA00238147_ERZ761563 | MGnify/ENA primary metagenome ERZ761563 (study PRJEB28884, sample SAMN05720216) | anaerobic digester metagenome | isolation source: active sludge of municipal... | reverse complement strand
CCCTGTCCCACGGCGGGGAGGTTTCGGTGGAGAGCCGGGTGGGCGCGGGGAGCACCTTCCGGATACGGGTACCGATGCAGGAGCCCGGCGTCAGGACCCAGGAGTCAGGATCCAGGACGCAGGAGCCGGAATACGGCTAGAATCCGGACTTCACGGACTCAGAACGATCATCCGTCGACTCTGCATTCATCTGTCGCCGGACTCCTGTCGCCTGCTACCTTATTATCACCCACGCCGCCTCTCCGTCTTCCCGCAGCTCCACCGACACCCGGCCCCAGTCCGCGTACCACCGATGCACCCCCGGAGGCAGCGACACTGCGGCCTGCCCCTCCCCGTCCGGTATTAAACTTGAGCCGAAGGGGCTTTCGGAGGCCGCGGATCCAGGCAGGCCGCCGACCGATGCCGCGAACAGGGGAGACGGGTCCAACCAAGTCACACGGAAGGTCTCCGCGGCGAGGCTCTCCGCGAAGGCCGCCGGAGGCCGGAGCCAGGGATCCCCGAGCCGCGTAAGAGCCTCCCGGGCGAAGCGATCCAGGTCGAAGCGCCCCGGATCGACCCCCGCGAGGATCAGGACCCGGGCGGCCTCGGCGCGGTAACCGCCCTCCCAGGTCAGGGCGAGGGTCCCCTCCCCGTCCGAGGGATACAGGGCTCCCGCGGGCCGGAGCTCACGGCCGGCCCGTATCGGGTAGGCCAGGACCGCAACCCGCTCGCCACGGGGCAGGAGGAGTGAGGCCCGGCCGCCGGACCCGGCAGCGGATACGGCCCGGCCGCCGAACCAGAAGGCCCGGACCTCCCAGTCGGGAGACAAGCCGCACCCGGCCCAGGCCGCGGGCGTTTCCGGCTGGCGTACGGTGACGTCTTCCCATTCGGGGAAGAGGCGGCAGGCCGCCCCGAAGGCCACGAGGACGGGGACAGCGGCCAGGAGACGAAGCGCGGGCAAACCTCGGCGGAGCCCCGGTCCGAATCCGGGGCACCCCGCTCCGAGGGATCGGGGGATCGAGGGCAGCATGAACGGGAATCCGCCTCGGACTAGGCTTTTCGCTTGCGTCCGGCCCGTAGGATCTCCCGCATCCGGGTCAGGGCTTCGGCGTATTCCGGGGTGCGGTAGTCCGGGTAGGTCCAGGGCAGGGGCTTCCACCCGCCCTTCTCGTACAGGAGGGTCAGCTCCGCGAAGATCCCGTCCCGCAGGGGGATCCGGTGGGCCCGGTCCTTGGTGGTGGCCAGGATGAGACGGCTGGGAAAGAGCAGGCCCGGGTCCAGGTTCACCCGACGGCGCCCGTCCCGGGAGAGCTCGGCCTCCACGCGGTTCGTGAAGACCTTCGCCTCCGCCAGGCCGGAGGGGTCCACCGGCTCCCGGAAGCAGCGCAGGGACCGGAGGATCGGGGAGCCCAGCTCCTCGTCGTAGTACGGGGACCAGGTGAAGGGGATGTCGGGGCTCCGCCACCCCTCGGCCCCCCATCGGGCGGACAGCCGGCTCCAGGCTTCCTCCGCGGGTCCGGGTTCCGAGGCGGGATACAGGAGCCCCAGGAACAACAGGGCCGGTTCGAACTCCGAAGTCTCTCCCATGCTTGCCTTCAAGGGCATTTTAGACCATACTGGTGAGCTATGGAAGGGAACGGCGAGTACGAACGCATCCTGGAGGAGAAGCTTCTGGCCAAGGCCGAAACCCTGGACCGGGTGGAGCTGCCGAAGCTCAAGGAGGCCTTCAAGCTCTTCCAGACCGCCTTCCAGGGGATACACACGGTCCTGCTCCGCAAGGGCGTCATCCAGAAGGATCCCTACAAGTTCGACCTCAAGATATCCGAGGTCCAGACCCCCCCGGAGAGCCCCTTCGCGGAGTCGGAAAAGAACGAGCAGATCAGCGTCCGCCTGTCCCAGTTCGATTCCTACCTGGATTTTCTCAACGGCTACTACCAGTTCAGCGTGGACTTCCTCACCATGGGCCGGGTGAAGCGGCTGATCAACTTCACCAAGTACTTCAACTTCCTGCAGTTCTCCGAGACCAGCAACCAGCTCAACACCCGGTGCTTCGCCGAGGTCGTGGGCCTGGTCCGCAAGGGCACGGATCCCCTGTCCACGGGGATCCTGGGGGAAGGGCTTTTAAGCCTGGAAAAGACCTCCCGGGAGATCTTCCAGATCCTGAAAAGCCTGACCTTGTACCACAAGGAGCGCTACAAGCTCGACATCCGCCAGCTGGCCCTGGCCGGGCTCACCCTGGACCGCGAGCGCGTGATAACCCACCGGGACGAGGCTCTCCGGAGCATCAAGCGGAAATTCTCCGAGACCATGGGAGACCGGCCCTTCTACCCTGAGCTGGTGGAAGAAGTCCTGGCGGAGGATTACTCCTCCGACGGCCCGAACCTCCGGGACGACATCCTGGCCCAGCTCCAGGTCAAGGAGGAGAAGAAGGCGGATTCGGCCCAGGCCCGGAACTTCAAGGCCATCGTCCTGGACGGGGCCCGGGTCCTGGCGGGGGCAGGCTACCAGCTGGAGGAGGCCATCCGGAAGCTCCGGGAGAACTCGATCCTCCTGGAGAACCAGAACCGTACCTTCCTGGGGCAGATGCGCAAGATGATCCGCCGCCTCTTCAATCCCGCGGAGGACAACGTGGTGTACCAGGTCGAATACTCCGACCCCATCACCGCGGAGCACCGGAGGGAGGAGATCGACTTCACCCGGCTCTCCGAGGAGATCGCCCGCCGGGCGCGGGTCCTGGCGTCCATGATGGCCCGCAACTCCCAGTCCTGGCAGCGCCTGGCCTCCGCGCCGGAGGAGCAGGCCTACAGCTTCCTGGTGAAGGGCCTGGAGGACCTCCAGCGCTATTATCGCCGCCTTTCCGCCCTGGACGAGCACTTCAAGAACGAGATCACGGATCCGGAAGCCAAGCCCAGGATCCGGGGGATCAAGGTGGAGCTGGCCACCCTCAAGACCTCCATCATCAAGGCCAACCAGAAGAAGCACGAGTACGTCGCCCAGAAGGAGGAGATCGAGCAGATGCGCCGTCTGGGCATCCGCGCGGAAACTCCGTAGCGGCTCGAAAGGAGTCCCCCGTATGCGTCGGAACCGCTGTATCCCCCGGTCGATCCTGGCGGCCGCGGCCTTCCTGTCCCTGCAGGCTCCCGCGGCCCTCGCCCAGGAGGCCCCGGACAAGGAACTGGTGATCGCCGTCACTTCCCTGGACCTGGAGATCCATCCCCACCACTCCATCTACGCCCAGGAGGCCCAGATCCTCTCGGGGCTCTACGAAGGACTGTTCAGCTACAACCCGGCCACCCTGGAGCCCGTCCGTGCCGCGATCCGCAGCTTCAGCCGTTCCCGGGACGGGAAGACCTACACGTTCTACCTGCGGGAGACGGCCCGATGGTCCAACGGGGATCGGGTGACCGCGGCCCACTTCCGGGACGCCTGGCTCCGGATGATGGATCCGGCGGTCAAGGCGGACTACGGATCCTTCTTCGACATCATCGCGGGAGCCCGGGACTACCGTGCGGGGCGGTCCCGGGACACCTCGAAGGTCGGGGTATCCGCGATTTCCGAGGACGTCCTCCAGGTGACTCTGGAATCCCCGGCTCCCTGGTTCACGAAGCTCCTCTGCCACCACTCCTTCTCCCCCGTGCACCCCTCCGTCCTGGGCGTCCGGGACTGGCTGTCCCGGGCCGCCTCGGTGCCCTACAACGGAGCCTTCCGCATCGAGTCCGTCGGCCCCGAGGGCTTCACGCTCCGGAAGAACGAGGCCTATTGGGACGCCGATTCCGTCCGGCTTCCCGGGATCCGGGTTGTAGCCCCGGAATCCCCCGAGGAGGCCTCCCGGCTCTTCAACAACGGGGCCGTCCACTGGCTGGCCGGGGACGTGGACCTGGAGAGCATCCTGTACCGGGACGCGATCCAGGTGAATCCCATGTTCGCCACCCACTACTGGTTCTTCTCCTGCCGGTCCGCCCCCTGGTCGGATCCCGCGGTCCGCCGCGCCCTGGCCCTCCTGGCCCCCTGGGACGAGATCCGCAGCCGGGAGCAGTACCTGATTCCCGCGACGGGCCTGGTCCTGCCCGTGGAGGGCTACGAGGCGCCCGCGGGCATCCGCGAACCGAAACCCCACGCCGCCCGGGCCCTCCTGGAATCGGCGGGGTACCCGGACGGCAAGGGGCTTCCCGCCCTGCGGATCCTGCTTCCCGAAGGGGAAGGGGCCGTCCGGGTGGCCGGGCTCCTGTCGAAGGCCTGGAAGGAAGCCTTGGGGCTGGAGATGGTCGTCAAGACCCTCCCCGCCTCCCGGTTCTACGGCAGCCTCCGGGGCGCCGATTGGGACCTGACCCTGAACACCTGGATCGGCGACTTCGCGGACCCCCTGGCCTTCCTGCAGATGTGGACCTCCGATTCATCCCTGAACGACGCGGGCTACTCGGATCCGGACTACGACCGACGGATCGCCGAGTCCTCGAGCCTGGAAGGGGAGGATCGGATGAAGGCCCTCTCCGCGGCGGAGGGAGTCCTGTTGGACTCCGGCACGGTCCTGCCGATCTACCACAGCCTGGCGGTGAACGTCGTGGACACCGATATCGTGGAGGGCTGGTACTCGAACGCCCTGGACATGCACCCCTTCAAGTACATGCGCGTGGGCTCCCCAAAGGCCCTGCCCAACCTCGTACTCGCGGACTAGCAAGGAGCCCCTCATGCGGAAACTGCTCGCCCTGGCCCTCTACGTCTTCATCGGCCTCCCCGCCACCCTGGGGACCCTCTTCCTGGTGCCCATCCGGGGCTGGGTCCTGGACCGGGATTTCTACAAGGCCGTCGTGTCCGGGCCGGAAGCCCGGGCGGTCCTGGAAGCCCCGGCCCTGTACGACCGCTTCGAGGAAACGATCCGGGCCGGGGACTCCCTGACCCTCTCGGGTCCCGCGACCGGAAAGGCCCTGAAGGCCTCCCTCCCGGTCCCGGAACTCCTGGCCGCCGCCGGGTCCGCGGTGGATTCCGCCTTCGACGCGCTGGAACGGGGCGGGGACGCGAACCGCTTCACCGTGGACCTGGTACCCCTGCGGACCGCGCTGGCCAAGGGTGTGCCGGAGTTCGCCCGGGTCTACGCCGCGGAGGTGCCCGTGGCGGCGTCGGGAGCCCCGGCGGTCGTCCCCGCCCGGCCCGAGCCGGGGGTTCCCCTGGACCTATCCGTGCGTCCGGCCTCCGTTCCGGAATCGGAGTTCCGGGCTGCGATCCGATCGGCCCTGGCCGAGGCGGTCGCGGCCATCCCGGACTCGGCGCAACCCCCGATGCCGGAGCCCGGCCCCGGGAACGCCTTCCTGGCGGACGCCCGGAGCACCCGGGACGCCCTCAACAAGGCCGCCCTCTGGATGTCCCTCCTGGCCGGGGGCATCTGGGTGGCCGGGGCCTTCGTGGCCTCCGATTCCGCGGCCAAGCGCCTCCGCTGGCTGGGGGGCACCCTCCTTGCCCCGGGGATCGTGGTCCTGACCGCCGGCGCAGTCCTCCGCTTGGCCGCGGACCCCCTGGTGCTCCGGGTCATCCAGGACCCCGAGCTCCAGCGCGCCCTCGCGGACCCCGCCCTCGCGGTGGTGCGGGACTGGATCCGGCGTCCCCTGTGGACCGTGTCCACGGGGTTCCTGGTGTCCGGATCCGTGGCGGTCATCCTGGGCGGAGGCCTCTCGGCCTCCCGCCGGGCCCTCCGGTACCGGGACTTCTAGCGGCGGAATGAGCCGGACGGAGGCCCGGAATCCGGGTCCCCGGATCACCCACGGTACGGAGCGAACGACGATGGCGCGCGACGATTCTGACAACGAACGCTTCCTGCGGAGCCTGGGATTCCCCTCCCTCCGTGTCCACGACTCCTTCAATCACTTCGACTTCACGGAGCCCGGCCGTCGTGTCCTGGTGATCGGGCCCATGGGCTCCGGAAAGACCGAGTTTTCCGCCCGGATCTGGCGGGATTCCCGGGTGGCCCTGAAGAAGGGCGGTTCGGTGGCCGCGGCCACCTCCTCCCAGGGGGCGGATCGCCGGAAGCTCTTCTTCGTCCGCTCCAGCCTGGACCGTTCGCGCTTCCCGGACTACCCCGAGGACGCCCTGGCCTACCGGGGGGGCTTCGAGCGCTGCGGGGACCAGATCGCGGCGGTACGGGACTCCTTCGACCTGGAGAGCATCCTGGCCTGCAACCCCGAGACGGGGACCTGGATCGTGGACGAAGCGGCCTTCTACGACGAGCGGGTGGCCTACCTCATGCGGGACGAGTCCGAGAAGCGCGGACTGTTGTTCATCTGCCCGACCCTGGTCCTAAACTTCCGGAGGGAGATCTTCAACCAGACCGCCCGGCTCCTCCTGGAGACCGCCACGGACGTGATCCCCCTGACCGCCTACTGCGAACACCCGGACTGCATCGCCGACTCCCTGTACACCTACCGGCACTACGCCGTGGACGGCATCGAGTGCCCGGCCCCCTACTTCGATCCCCTGATCATCATCGGGGGGGACCGCCGGAAGGACGATCCCCGGGAGCCCAACTACTGCACCCGCTGCGACCGCCACCACTTCCTGCCGGGCAAGGAGTACACCTACTTCACCCTGAAGCCCCTGGGGGAGGCTGCCTCCCGGGGGGACCTGAAGCCCCTCCTGATCGAGCTGGCCGCCCTGGCCGGGAACGTCGAAGGTTCCCGCCTGGCCGCCTCCCTCCGGAAGCGCCACCTGGACCGGGAGGATCCGGAGCCCGAGAACATGGAGACCCTCCGGGTGCCCTGCCTGGCGGAGCGCGCCCTCGTCTTCCTCTACGCCGAGGCGAACCTGCTATCCCTGGAACAGCTGCGAAAGGTGGCCGCGGACCTGGGCCTGGATCGGGACTATCTGGCCGGCCGACTGGCCGACAACCGCCGGCCCGTGGAATTCTAGCGGGGTTCGGCGGTCGCCCCTATCGCCTTCGGGAATCCGCCAGGTGCAGGATCGCCAGCCGGGGATGGCGGAACAGCATCCGGGGCCCCGCCCAGCCCATGACCTCGCGGATCCGGGCTCGCATGTCCGCCCGGTAGCAGTGGGTCCGGCACCGGGAGCAGACCGGCTTGGCTTCCCCGTAGCGGCAGGATCGAAGCCTCTCCCGGGCGTAGCCGAGCAGGGCCTTGCATTCCCCGCACGCGTCCGCTTTCCGCGTCCCATGGCGGCGGCGGCAGTACATCCCGATCATGACTTCCAGGGTATGAAGCTCGCGCTCGATGCGGCTCACTCGATCTTTCCTCCTGGGCAGCCCCGGCGGTGCCGGGTTGAGGTCTAGAAAATTGCGCCCGGTGAGCCGCGCCCCGATCCGAGCCCGGAATCCACGGCTACGAAAATGCGCCTGTCCCTAGCCCGCCAGGATCCCCCGGGCGGCTTCCAGGAAGGCGGTCAGGGACGCCTCGTCCGGAAACTGGGCCTGGAACTGGGCGGGGCCTCCCCCGCCCTTCCCCCCGAGGCCGGCCAGCAGGGGCTTGAGGCGCTCCCCCAGGCGGAGGGACGCGTCCGGAGCCGTGACCACCGCCCGCAGGTCCGGCCGGGAGGCGGCCGCGGCGGGGCGGCCGGAGAGCCCGGTCACGGCCTTGGCCGCCTCCAGGACCTCGTCGTAGGTCCGGTCCGAGAGGGGCAGGACCAGGAGACCCGAGGCCGGGGCATCGGCCAGGAAGACCCGGGCTTCCGCGGCCGCCCGTTCCGCCCGGGCGATAGACAGCCGGACCTCCAACTCCCGGATCCGCTCCAGGCTCCGGGCGACGCGGTCCGGGGCTTCGTCCTCGGAACAGCCGAGCAGGCGGGCCGTCTCCCGGGTCAGGGCGGCGGTCCTGCGGGCGTCCCGGCGGGCCCGTTCCCCGGCGGCGAAGTAGATCCGGGTCATGCCCTTGTACTTCTCGGTCCTGAGTATGCGCAGGGCCCCGATCCGGCCCGTGTCCGCCAGGTGGGTCCCGCAGCACGCGGAATAGTCCAGGCCGTCCAGGTCCACGATCCGGAGGGCCTCCTCTCCCGCCGGCGGCGGGCGTCGGAGCGGAAAGTCCGAAACATTTTCCGGAGGGCACACATGGATGGTCACCGGGTGTCCCTCCCGGATGATCCGGGCGATCTCGTCCTCGATCCGGTCCGCGGCCTCGCGGGAAAGTTCCGGAAGGTCCACGTCGACGGTGGAGTATTCCTGCCCCAGGTGGAAGGAGACGGTGGCTCCCCCCCCGGCGAGCTTGAGCACCCGGGACGAGAGGAGGTGCTGTCCCGTGTGCTGCTCCATGTGGTCCCGGCGCCGGTCCGCGTCCACCCGGCACGGGACCGGGCCGCCCCGTTCGGGCAGGGGCGAGGCCAGGACATGCAGCACGACCCCGTCCCGCTCCTGGACGTCGACGACCGGAATCCCGTCGATCGTCCCGAAGTCGCAGGGCTGGCCGCCCCCCTCGGGATAGAAGACCGTCGCGTCCAGCACGACCGCATGTCGGCCCGCGAGCTCGGTCCGCGCGATCACGGTCGCCTCGCACTCGAACCGTTCCGTGTCTTCGTAGTACAGCTTCCGGGTACCCATGGGAGGATTCTAGGCCGCCGGAGGCTGCCTCGTAAAGCGCCCGAAAGGCGGAAATTTCCAGGAAACGCAAGAATTTCCTCCTCCCGGGGACGGGCGGATCGGGTATGCTGGATACGAGAACACGGCAAGGAGCATCCATGGAAACCGGGGACATCAGGGTTCGGCGCGGGGAGCTGGAAGCCTTTTGCGGGTCCGTCTTCGAGCACCGGGGCATGGGCCCCGGGGACGCGGCCGTGACCGCGGAGGTCCTCGTGGCCGCGGACGCCTGCGGGATTCCCTCCCACGGGGTGGGACGCCTGCGGCGCTACGTGAGCGGACTGGACACGGGTCTCATGCTGCCCCGGGAAACGGGGACAACCATCCTGGAGAGCCCCGCTTCCCTGGTCATCGACGCCCGGGGCGCGATGGGCCCCCCCGTGAGCGTCCGGACGATGGACGCGGTCATCGCCAAGGCCCGGGAGAACGGTGCGGCCTTCGGGACGGTGCGTAACTCCAACCACTTCGGGATCGCCGGGTTCTATGCCCGCAGGGCCCTGTCCGAGGACATGCTGGGCATCGCCATGACGAACACAGCGGCCCTGGGGGTGCCCACCTTCGGCCGGGAAGCCTTCTTCGGGACCAACCCCATCGCCTTCGCCGCCCCCGCCGGGGAGGAAGGCGCCTTCGTCCTGGACATGTCCACCACCGTGGTGACCCGGGGCAAGGTGGAGGTGTACGAACGCAAGGGCGGGGAACTCCCGGAAGGCTGGGCCGTGGACCACACGGGTAAGACTGCCCGGGATCCCGGGTCCCTCCTCGAGGGCATGCAGGAGCGCCGAGGGGGCGGAATCCTGCCCCTGGGCGGACTGGACACCCTGCTGGGCGGACACAAGGGCTACGGGCTGGCGGTGATGGTGGACATCCTTTGCGCGGTGTTGTCCGGCGGGCCCTTCGGCCGGGACGTGTACGATACCCCCGAGTCCTCCGCCCGGGTCTCGCACTTCTTCGGGGCGATCCGGATCGATAGGTTCCGGGACCCCGGAGAATTCCGGGCCGACATGGACCGGATGCTCCGGGACCTACGGGCCTGCCCGCCCGCGGAAGGCCGGGACCGGGTGTGGTTTGCGGGCCTGCCCGAGGCGGAAGCCGAGCGGGAGTCCAAGCGCCGGGGCGTGCCCCTGTCCCGCAAGACCTGGGAGGTGCTCCGGGGCCTGGCCGTGGAGACGGGGGTTCACCTTCCGCGAGAAATTCCTTGAGTGGAGATCTCGGGACCTGTTCATACGCTGGTATCAGAATGGTCAGAAACTTGGAACCCTAGAACAGACAGGATGAACAGGATCACATATGGATTTACAAGATGGGTATATACATAGATAGGTATTCCTTCATCCTGTTCATCTTGTCTTGATCCTGTACATCCTGTCAAAGATTTGAGTAGAAACCGTGGATTTCCGCCTCACCGGATCATGGAAACTCGAACCTCATCCCCGTCTGGAGGGGCCGGAAGCGGTCCCCGAACGTCTTCCGCAGCTCCACCTGGGCTTCGAAGCCCGTGCAGTGTCCCGCATAGACCGACTCGATCGGGAGACCGGCCAGGGCGTCCGCGGTCTTCCGGATCCGGTCCAGGGGGGCCTCCACCAGGTGCAGCCCCCCCAGGATGGCCCGGATCCCCTTCTGCCCCGTGAGCTCCAGGGAATGCCGGGCGATGTTCACGATCCCCGCGTGGCTGCAGCCCGTCAGGATCACGAGCTTTCCGCCCGGGAGGACCGCGGCCACCGAGATGTCGTCCTTCATGGGATCCTGGACCAGCCGGCCTTCCCCGTCGAGGGTGCGCAGGGGCAGGCCGACCTCCTCGAAGTCCGTCCGGCGCGTCACGTACCCGGTGGTCGACAGGCCCGTCATGAGCTTCAGGGGGTCCGTGGTCAGGAGGAGGAGGCCTCCGGCCGCCTCGATCCGAGCCCGTGTATTCCCGGCGGAGATCCCGACATGCTCCAGGAAGGGCTCCTCGACGAAGTTGGGACGGAAAAGGTCCGGGTGCGCGACCACGGGAAGATCCTTCTTCCCGACGGCCTTCAGCACCTCCGAAAGGCCTCCGGTGTGGTCGACGTGGCAGTGGGTGATCACGATCCCGTCGATTCCGGACGGGCGGATCCCCAGCAGGTCCATGTTGTGAAGGAGGGCGACGGGATCCTGGGCCGTGTCGATCAGGATGTTCCGGGTCACCCCGCCCTTCACCGCCGTGACGAAGAAGGAGATGCCGTGCTGACCCCAGCAGGGGCTCTCGTACATCACCGTATCCTCCGCGACGACGGTCACGGAGAGTCGGTCCAGGGCTTCGAAGGACGGCATGCCGGGCCTCCTAACGGATGTCGAAATAGTGCCGCTCGATGTAGGACACCCGTTCCGCGGATTCCTTCCAGAACGGGGACCGGGGCCACTCGTCCCGGACCCTCCGGTAGTTGGAGTAGGCCTTCTTGATGTCCCGATAGGGAGTGTTCTGCTCGTAGGCCTTGGCGTACAGGTAGTGGGCCTCGTCGGAACCGAAGGGGAATAGGAGCATGTAGCGATCCAGGACCTCCAGGACCCCGGCGATGCGGGAGGCGGCCAGGTCCTCCCGGGCCAGGCGCAGGAGCTCCTCGGGACTCGAGGGCAGGTCCCGGGGCGGGAGGGGAGCGGCGTCGGGGGGGAGAGCGGAGCCCGAAAGGGGCGTCGGGGCCGCCGCCGGGGGTCCGGACGTCGCCGGGGCGGCCGGAACCGGGCTGGGGGAGGGCGTCGAGCCCGCGGGGGGCGTCGCCGCGGCGGGACGCTCGGCCGCGGCCGCCGGAGCGGCGGAACCCGCGGGGGGGCGGGCCGGGGTCCCGGAGGCGGCCGCGGGTTCGGGCTCCCGTACGATCACCTTGACGATCAGATTCTCGGGCTCCCCCGAGAAGG